>Ga0070684_100001988_pt1 | contig 15034 bp, 12 predicted proteins | sample KBSC723LmetaG_FD_65653 | JGI IMG/M metagenome (GOLD analysis project Ga0070684, IMG submission 65653) | Corn rhizosphere microbial communities from Kellogg Biological Station, Michigan, USA - KBS C7.2-3L metaG | ecosystem: Host-associated > Plants > Roots > Rhizosphere ...
CGACGCGCCGGGCAGATAGGCGTCCAACACCGAATCGGAGTAGCCCTGCGCGCGAAGCCGCTGACGAATCTGTTCTGGCGTGAGGCCGCTCGTGCGCAGCATCTGCTGGAGCCGAGCGATGAGTGCGGGATTCGTTTGCAGCATCTGCTGCGCTTGCGCCGGACTCGGCACCTGCGCCCGTGCGGCACCGCCGAGGGCGACGACGAACGTCAGCCCCAACAACGTACGGACTTTCACGATCACATTGGTTTGAGACTTCTGACGTCACTCCGCACTGCGGACCGTGCGAGGACTTTCGCCGTGCGCATGAGAATTTGCATATCGCCGCCGACCGTCCAATGTCGAACGTACGACAACTCGGTGTTGCAGCGCTCGGGATACCCCAGGCTCTGCCGTCCGTTCACTGCCCATGCACCAGTGATGCCGGGGCGAACCGAGAGGACGACATCCTCGTGCTCGCCATACCAGGCGAGCTCTTCTTCGACCACAGGGCGCGGGCCCACTAGGGACATCTCGCCGGTTAGGACATTCCACAGCTGCGGAAGCTCGTCGAGGCTGGTGCGCCGAAGAAAGCGACCGATCCGCGTCACCCGCGGATCGCGATCGTCGGGAATCTTGAAATGATGCCGCCGATAGAGCTCGTACATCGTCGGATCCGAGTAGAGCTGCTCTTCGGCGTCGACGCGCATCGTGCGGAGCTTGAGACAAAGAAACGGTTTGCCTCGATAGCCGATGCGTTCGTGGCGAAAGACCGGCGAACCGCGAGACTCGAGGCGAATAGCGAGCGCAAGCAGCGCCATCAGCGGCGCACATATGAGAATTCCCACGGCCGCGACGAAGACGTCGATCGCTCGCTTTGCCAGAGCCTGCCAGCGGAGCCGACCGGCCCCTGCGAGCTGAACCAGAGGCGACTCGCCTTTCCAGACGATGATCGGATTGTGCTCAGCGAGCACTTCCGTCGGCATCACCGCGAGAAGGTCACAATGAAAAACAGACGCGATATCCGCGACGGTCCTCATCGTAGTTGTGCCCACGGGCCCGGCGATCAGAACCGTGGTGGCTTTCGTGGTGGTCAGGAGATTGCTTAGTCCGTCAACCTCGGTGCGCGTATCGCCTGGTTCTATGGCGAGCGCGGCCTTTACATGAAATCGACCATGCTCGACCGCGGGATGTTCGAGCGCACGTGGAATGTCTCCCGGAGATCCGATGACGATGACTGGTTGTCCACGAGCTTCAGTGTTTCCTACTGCGCGTGGCCACTCTTGTCGTGGTCGCGTCGGCCGTGATCGCTGGCCAACAGTATTCGGAACGGGTGTCACTGGATCGAGCATCCGTTATCCGATCGTTCGTGGTTCGTGCATGTGCGTGTACCCAGTTCTCTTCGGTGCGACGTGGGTCCAAGCAGCCTTGCTGCCAGTTGTCAGCCTAGATAGCATCAGCCGACCATGATTCGTCTCATGCGCGGCGCGCTCATCGCTCTTGCCGTGACTATGGCAGTGAGTAGCGCGGCCAAACCGCAAGCTTCAGACCCTTCCAACGCTCCGCTGAAGCCTGGAGATCGTCTTCTCATCAAGATTTGGCTCGATACGACGTTCGCCGACACCGTCAGAATTGACGAGACCGGCGCGGCGATGCTCCCGCGTCTTGGCCCGATGCGCATCACAGATCTCTTATCGCGCAGCATCGCGGACTCGGTACGGCGAGCGTACACGCGCGTAACTCGAACCCCGTCGATCGAAGTCACTCCGCTCAGGCGCGTCACCGTGCTCGGCGAAGTGAAATTGCCGGCCACCTATTTCATGGAAACGAGCACGACATTGCGAGAAGCAGTCGCGCTCGCGGGTGGCGTGACAGACATCGGCGCGCTGAAGCAGCTAATCGTACTGCGCGACTCCATGCGAATCCCGATCGAAAACTGGCAACGTCGAGCCGATGATCCGACGATCATCCGATCGGGCGACGTCGTGTGGGTCGACCGCGAGCCTTGGCTCAAGCGGAACATCTTCTCGGTGATATCAGGGCTCGGCGTCTTGTTCTCGGTTCTATACACGGCAACGCGATGACCGTCGAGGCTGTTCCGTTCGTCATCGACCTTCGGGTCGCTGCAGGCGTTCTCAGACGGCGCGCTCTAGTCGTGCTCGGTGGAATCATCCTCGGCGCGCTCGCGGCCATCGCCATTCTCGTGTTCGTTCCGCCTCGCTTCGACGGCCGTGCGATGATGCTCATTAGAACTTCACAAACGCTCGACCCGACGGCGATGGTGAAGGACAAAATGGGCGCTCTCTCCGAGCTGATGCCGAGCAGCCTCGGCCTCGGCGGTGGAAGCGAAGAGGAGCTGGCGACGGAGCTCGCGTTGCTGCAGAGCCGGGCGGTGCTCGGCGCTGTCGTTGATTCGCTGTCGCTCGAAGTCATTCCGCGGACGCCGAGTCGCGTGCCGGCGAGCTCGATTGTGGATTCGGTCCGACTCACCGGCCGCTTCAAACCACTCAAAGTGCCGATCGTCGCCGGCGTGAATCATTTCCCGAGCGCGACGGTGTGGGCGAAGCAGTCCGCTCAGATCAAGCTCATCGATCGTGAAGACGCGATCGATGAAGTGGTCGAGCGATTGTCGGTGAAGAAGCCCGGCGGCGGCGCGGTCGAGATTACTTATCGCGCGCGGGACTCGCTCACGGCAGCGCGCGTTCCAAACCTCGCGGCCGCCGTCTACATGATCCGGCGGAAGACAGTCGACCGTGGACTCAATCAGCGTCGCTTAGAGTTCTTAGCCGCGAAGGCGGACTCGGTGCGCGGTGACTTGCGTCACTCGACGGACATGCTCGCGGGCGCCGCGGCGCGCACGGGCGTCGGAGCTGCACCGGACATCGCGGGGCGGGCGCTTGCCGAAGAAACCGGCGCGCTGGAGGCGAAATTGTCGGAGATCAAAGCAAGCGAAGCGTCGCTCGATTCGTTGCTTGGCTCGAGCACGCAACGTGGCTTCGATCCACGGCGCGTTGCCGGCGTTCCGGATCTGCTCAAGAGTCCTGCGCTCAACGACCTCATCGCGCAGATCGCAAAGATCGAGACGGATCGCACGGTGTTGCTCGCATCGCGGCCGGAAGCATCCCCGCAAGTGATCGCGCTTTCGCATGCTCGCGACTCGCTGATGGGCCAGTTGCTGCCGCTTGCAACCTCGTTCCGTCAGTCCCTCGCACGACAGCACGCGTCACTCGATCGCGACCTTCAGGCGCTTCACGTTCAGATCTCCAGACTACCTGGCCAGACTGCCGCTGTCGCGAAGGAGCAGGCCGAGATCGCTCGACTCGCGGCGATGAACGTCGGGATGGGAGCGCAGGTGTTGACCGCCCGTCTCGCTGCGTTGGCGGAAGGCGGTGATGTGCGCGTGATCGACGAAGCGGTGAGTCCGAGACGCGTGACGTTCCCGCGTCCGTTGCCGACGATCGCGCTGGGATTGCTCGGCGGCGCGATCGTTGGATTTGTGCTCGCGCTGTTTGGCGTTCCACTCGCCGCGCCGACGCGAATAGGCTGACCCATGCGCGTGTCCGCGCGAGGAGTTGCCGCACTCGGCGCGATTGCCTTGGCGCTCGGAAATGTCGGACGCATTCCCGCACTCGTGCTTGGCGGACGAAACTCGCCGCTGGTTCTCTCGGACGTTGTCGTCGCACTTGTGTGGGTCATGTTGTTCGTCGCCGTCGGTTCGGGACGCGCGCGAATCGTTGTCGACGACGTGATGTCCGCGGTATGTGCGTTTGTCATCGCAGCTGCAGTGTCCACGCTGTTCGCGTTCTCGCGCTACAACCTCGGCGTCGTCGAAGGCGCCGGCGTCGTCGCGTTCCTCGTGCGGTGGTTCGCCTACTTCGGGTGGTATCCGTTTGTCGTTTGGTGTCTGACGCCGGAAGAGTCGCGCGACGCCTGGATCTTTATCGAGCGGGCGCTGCTTGCGTTCGCGATTTTCGGAATCTTCCAGTCTGCGTTTCTTCCCGGCTTCGCGCAGATGATTCACGACGGCGGCGGGGATCTGCCGACGTGGGACATTCAGGGCCGTCGCCTCGTGTCGTCGATCCTTGATCCGAACTTCGCCGGAATTCTTGTCGTCACCGCGCTCCTCTTTCGTTTGGCGCGGGTTGCGGAAGGCGTGCGCGAGAATGCGATCGCGATGATAGTTCTCGCGGCCGCCGTGTTACTGACGGTGTCTCGCTCGGCGATTCTCGCGCTGGTCGTCGGGCTGGTCGTGATCGCGATCGCACGAGGACTCAAGCTTCGATTGTTCCGAATCGTCGTCGTGGGCGTCGTGCTCGTCCTTCCGTTTTTGTCGCTGCTCGTCTCTTTCGCGGCGAGCTTCAACAAACTCGGATACGATGCGTCGGCCGCGCAGCGGCTAGTGCCGTGGGTTCGAGCAGGACGATTGCTGATCGAGCATCCGTGGATCGGCGTCGGGTTCAATGCAATCAAGCAGGCACAGGAGTCGCATGGTTGGCGATCGGTCGGCGGCGCTGATGTGTCGTTCGACGGCGGCTTGTTGTTTGTCGCCGCGATGACCGGCGTCATCGGCCTCTGGTTGTATGTCCGCATGCTCGTTCGTGTCGCCCGGGGAGCGCGGGGCGTTTGGAATGACGGCGCCGTACATCAGATGGATCGGGCACACGCAACGGCGACGGCCGCGGCCACGGCGGCTGTCGTTGTGCATTCGTTTTTTGTGAACTCTCTGCTCTTGCCATTCGTGATGCAGATCCTATGGGTGATGTGGGCTCGGCTGGCGCACATTCGCTCGGCCCGACGCTCGCGCTTCGGCGTCGCCGCGCTGCTGCCTGTACTGTCGGTCGCCGGTTGCGATCCGTGCGCGGGTGTGAGTTGCTCGACGACGCCGCACGTCACGCTCACGGGGACGATCGTGAATCACGCGAGCGGAGTAGGCGTAGCCGGCACGAAGGTCGAGCTCAACGTGACGGATCCGGGTGGCTATTCCGCGTCGACGACCACGACGACGGACGGATCTGGTGTGTGGCAAGCGACGGTAAAGCTGCGAACGTCAGGAAACTCGAATGCCGCCGTGACGGTCAGCGCGCCAAGCGCGCCGACCTACACGGCGATGATTCCGGTTGACGCGTCGATGAAGGACGGTGATGCAGCGATCGTCGGACTTTGGACCGAAATGCCGTTCGTCCGGCAGCTGCTCTCCGTCCTCGTGCAGTCGCAGCCGCTCAGCGACGCCACGGTGATCTTTCGACCGGTATCTGGTCCGACGATCGTGTCCGGGCAGACTTACGCGACGACGAACGGCCAAGGGGTTTTCGAGTTCGACTTCGCTGCCCAGACGCTTGGAACGATCGTCGGCGTTCTGACGATCACGCAGCCGTCGCTGCCGAGTCCAATTGTCATTCCCGATTTGGGAATTCGGCTTGACTACCGGTTTGGCATTCCGCAGGTCACGGGAACTATCATCCGATGACCGCAAGCAACACGCGGCTCGAATCGCTCACAAACGATGGGCTATTGCAGCGCAACGTCGCGCTTAACCTAATTGGTTGGGCGCTCCCTGCAGCGACCGCGTTCGTCAGCATCCCGCTACTCGCCCGCGGTTTCGGCCCCGCGCGCTTCGGGCTCGTCGTCCTCGCGTGGTCGTGTGTCAGTGTTTTCTCGATGTTCGACTTCGGACTCGGGCGAGCACTCACACGTCTCGTCGCCGAGCGTTTGGCGGCGCACGAGGACGAGAGCATCGCGGAGGTCGTGTGGTCCGCGAGCTGGGCGCTCTTGGGACTTACCGCTGTGTTAGCGATTGCCGGCGTTGTCGCCGCGCCGACGATCGTCGATCGAATGCTGCATGTGCCGCTGGATACGCGGACGGACGCAATTGGCGTCGTTCGCCTCATCGCGCTTGCGATTCCGCCGCTCGCACATGGCGTCGCTCTGCGCGGGGTCCTCGAGGCAGGTCAGCGGTTTCGAGTCGTCAATTCGCTTCGCGTTCCGCTCGGGATCGTAACGTATGCCGGGCCGCTCATCGCGCTCCCGCTCGGCGCCAGCGCACGCGTTGCCGTCGCCATCGTCGTTGCCGGGCGCGTCGTGTACTGGCTCGCCCACTTTTTCGTGCTCGGCGGCGTTGCGCCAGGCGTCGCTCGGCCACGTGGGCCGTCTGGAACGGCATTGAGAGAACTCTTAACCGTCGGCGGGTGGATCACTGTTTCCAACGTCGTTAGTCCGGTGCTTGTTCAGGCCGACCGTTTCGCCGTCGCGAGCCTTTTTCCAATCGCCGCATCTGGCTGGTATGGCTCGGCCGCGGAAGTTGCAACGAAGCAGTGGCTGTTCACGGCGGCGCTTCAACCTGTGCTCTTCTCTGCGCTGTCGGCAGCGATCAAGCCCGCACCGGCACGCGCGGCGGAGCTGATGGAACGCGCGGCGCGAATCACGTTGTTGGCTCTGTTGCCGGCGGTGATCATTCTCGCTGCGTTCGCGGAGCCCGCGCTGAAATTGTGGATTGGCCCCGCATATTCGCCCGATGCTGGTTCCGTTCTTCGCTGGCTCGCGGTCGCGGTGTACGTCAACGCGCTCGCGCAGGTACCGTATTCCGCCTTGCAAGGCGGCGTCGACGCACGTGGACCGGCGATGCTGCACTTGATCGAACTTCCGCTCTATGTCGCGCTACTCGTGTGGCTCGGCATGACGGTCGGCGTTCGCGGCGTTGCGATCGCATGGTTCATTCGCATGGTCGTCGACGGGGCGGCGATGTGGTGGATGCTTTACCGACGATTCGGCGCGGGTCGTGCGCAGATCTGGCGCATTGGTCAGCTCGCAGCGGCATGCTTTGTCGCGGTCGCACTCGCTGCCGTGTGGGGAGCGCAGAAGTGGTGAGCGACAACGATCACGCATCACTGGGCGATTTCGCGAAGCGCTACGCAGTCGCGGCCGGCGGAGCGCTGTATGCCTTCACCTTGGGCGTCGGTGACGCGAAGAATCGACATCTGATCCGGCAGATCGCGCGGCGTTTCGGCCACCGAGACGGCCAAGCGCCGCGGCTGCGAAAGATCTCGATCGACGACGTCACGTCGTCGTCCACCTCGGTGGTATTGCCGGAACCAATCGCGAACGACGGGAACGTGTCGCTGCTCGAGCTGTTGGTTCTCTCGCGTCTCGTGCGTGAGCGTCGACCGAAGAGTCTTTTCGAGATCGGCACGTTCGACGGACGCACAACGCTCGCCCTCGCGATGAACTCAGCCGACGACGCGCACGTTTACACGCTCGACCTCCCGGCCTCGACGCCGACAATGTTGACGATCGAACGTTCGGAGCGCGCGTTCGTGGACAAGCCGGCCTCGGGCGCCCGCTTTCGCGGGACGGATGCCGATCGGAAGATCACGCAGTTGTTCGGCGACTCGGCGAAGTTTGATTTCTCTCACTATCGGGCCGACTTCGTCTTCGTCGATGCGTCGCACGCCTATGAGTATGTTCTAAACGATTCTCGTCGCGCGCTCGACATGCTCGGCGACGCCCCCGGCATCATCGTTTGGCACGACTACGGTGAGTGGCCTGGAGTGACACGCGCGCTCGACGCGCTGGCGGCAGCTGACTCGCGATTCGCTGATCTGCGATGGATCGAGGACACCACGCTCGCGGTGCTCGAGTCATCCTGAGGAGTCGGCCTGGTGACCCCGGTTACGTCGCCCGTCTATCTAGCGAATCGACTGATATTCGGCGTATGCCCGAGCGTCCGTCTCACGAACTGCAGCGCGCGATCGACTCGTCGCTGCCCGACGATCGCGACACTCCAAAACCAAAAGTGAAATAGAGGATATCGCGCGAATCCGAGCCGCCCGAGGTCCTTATAAAACTTGTAAAAGACGGCCCACGGTTGATCCGCTTGGTGCGCGAACGTCGGATACATGTAGTTCCCGTGGTCTCGGCGAATCAGCTCCGCGATCTCGACCCCTCGGTCGCGCTCGACCGCTTCGGCGATCGCCATGAGACTCGTGAGCATTTTGAGATCAGTGTCCGGCGGCTGAATTCCCGGCGTGTACTTCCCGCGCTCGGCCTTCGCTCGGCCGAAGAGCGGCGTCCCGCCTCTGCGGAAGTACGCGAGAATGTGCGGGATGTAGACCGCGTCTTTCTCGACGAGAATGTTCGCAGCGAGCCAGTGCTGGTAGAACAGCGTCCCGTCCCACCGATCCGTCGCGAGCGCGAATGCTCGGTCGCGGTCGAACACCAATCCGCTCATCCCGACGAGTCGCCGGTAGCACGCGACGATCGCCCGCTGTCCGGCGGGAAAGACGGTTTCCTCGGGATAGTATCGATTCACCTGCAGAATGTTGTCCGGTGTATCGCGAAAGAATGCGAACGCGCGAAGGATGACGCCAAGGTTCGGATGGCGAGCGATGGCCTCCGCCACGGCCCGGAGCGCCCCCGGAGCGACAAAGTCGTCGTCGCCCATGACGAAGAGGTATCGGCCCCGCGCGAGCTCGATCAGTCTGCGGAACGCGCCATCGTAGCCAAGGTTCTCGTCGTTGACGTACCCGCGAATACGACTGTCCTTTCGCGAATACGCATCGAGGATCGCCTTCGTCGATTCCCGCGACGGCGAGCAGTCATCCGTGACGACGCACTCCCAATCGTCGAAGTCCTGCGCCAGCACCGAATCCAATAGCGGTCCGACATGTTGCGGCCGGTCGTACGCCGGACAAATGACGGAGATGAGCGGACGGTCCACTAGCGAATGCTCACAGCGGGCGCGATCGCGAAGCGAAGCGACGGAATCGACACGTCGACAGTTCGATATCCGGGGATGTACGTCGTGTTCTGGAACAAGTAGTTGATCCGGTGTCCGATGCTGCCTTCGAGCGAAAACTCAGTTCCGCGCCACACGACTCCGGTGCGCAGTCCGCCCCGCACCGTCACATCATGACGATTCGGATACGCAAGAAACTGTCGAATGAGCGCGTCCTCATTCCACCGCACCCGTTCGGCGAACGCGCCCAGCGACCAGGCTCGCGCGAGCCAATCGACGGACAACCACTGTGTGTTCGCGCCCGGTCCAGCAGAGTATCCCAGCGGCTGCCCACGCTGCGACCAGCCCTGTGGAATGTTCGCGCTCGTATAAAAATCTTGTATCGCCGCGCCGCGAACATCGGTCGGCTGCTCGAGATTCGCTGCCTCGAAGGAGACAAGCACGGTTCCATGGCGCGATGACAGCGCGCGATCTGCCCCGACCACGTATACGAGCCCCTCATACGGAATCGAGAAGAACTGCCTGTCTTTCGGCAATGCGCCCGCGCGTCCTACTTCTGCCCACGCGCGAATGCCGCTCACCGGATCGCGAAACTGCGCATAAGCTTCGTTGATCTGTTGCGCGGGTCCGTGAATTTTCTTCAGCGAGTCGCTCGAGAAGTAGCTTCCCGAGCGCTGGGCCGCGTGAACGAGTCCGACTACAAATGAACTCGAATCGCTCGGGCTCCACGCGATGTTCATGGCCGAGATTCCGCGGCGATCGTTGTCCGAACTGTCGTCAAAGAATCGTGATTCGGTGAGCGTTCCGAGGAACCACGATCCCGACCACGCGCCTACTGGCGTCCGAATCGGACGCGATGTGCGAACGAATACCCGCGGAATTCCCGGAGCGTCGGCACCGATGATCAACGTTCCTCGCTCGCCTGGCCCCCAACGTTGTGTGCTCGAGCTCACACCTGCGTCGACAGGGCCGACTGACGCCCACAGCGCCGTTTCACCGAGGTCCATCTCCGAAAACGCCTTCGCGCCGAATCTTGATGGAAGATCGATCGAGTTCGGTGACGAATACCATGGCGACGCAAACCCTCGTCGCGACGTATCCGCCAGCGCGAACACCTCATATGGTTTGTTCTGCGCATACCAGAATTGCGGCGCGACGACCGCATGGAACCACGCGACGTCCGCCGAGATTCCCGTTCGGACAAAGTAGTTCGCGCCACGGCCGTTCCACGCCGGCCCGTCGTCGCGAGGATCATCGACGCCGCCGAGGATCGCGCTTCGTGCGATCGTGGGTTGGACTGCGATGTGCAGTGGTTGCCCAGCAATGTTTCCGGAAACGATCGATTGCAACGCCGCCGGCTGGACAAGACACACCGACGCGTCCCCGATGACGTCCCGATCGGGGCGACCGTCTGCGTCGACGCTCGAGAGTCGTGCACGCGGCGAAAGCGTCGAGAGCTGACGCGCTCCGGCAATGCATGTCGACTGTGAACGCGCCGGGACTGCGCACACCATCAACGTAATGAAGAAACTCGCAATGCTTCTCTTGGCCGCACCGACGGTGGCGCTAGCCCAGGGAGCGAACTGGAACGAGACGTGGGTTGGCAGCGAGTGGGAGATATACGCGCGCGCGCTCGCTGACCGCGGGTTGCTTTCGACCGAACCATGGTCTGCTCGACCATTCGCGCCGAATGTCATTCGTCGGTGGGCAGGCGCGAATCGCGCCGACACGAGCTCGTCGTTCATTCTCTTGCGACCATCCATTTCAGCCTCGAACAACTCCGGCTTCGCGTGGGGAATGCAAGACGGACCCGTCTGGCAGGGCCGCGGACTCAACACCTGGGGAACGGCTGGACTCGCTCTCCATTTCGGGCCTTTGAGCGCACGGATCGAGCCACTCGTCGAGTACGGTCAGAATCGCGCGTTCATGCTGGAGCCCATCAAGAGCAGTTCGTCTTCCCCATTCGTGGATGACATGCGCCCGACGACCATCGACGAGCCGCAAAGAGTCGGCAGTTCGAGTTTTCATATCGTCGATCCCGGCCAGAGCTTCGTTCGCGTAGACGGCTTTGGCCTAACTACCGGATTCTCCACGGAAGACATCTTCTGGGGACCGGGTGTACGGCAAGCGCTACTGTTGGACGGGAACGCCGCTGGGTTCCCGCACATTTTCATCGGGACGAGCCACGGACTCTCGACCCCGGTTGGCCGATTCTACGCTCAGCTCATTTACGGCAGACTCGAGCAGTCCGACTACGCACCGAAAGCTGTGAGCACTTCACGCTTTGGCTCCGGCGGTATTGCCGTGTGGATGCCGCCGACTCAACCGATCGAGATCGGCGTCGCGCGATTCTACCACCGCCCGTGGCCGTCGAACTTCACATTGAAAGACCTCGGCGTTCCGTTCGGAACGCTCTACCGTGGCGGCACGGCCGAACAGAACGGAACTCCAGAGAATCAACTGGCCTCGGTGTTCGCCACCATTCGCGTTCCAAATTCCGGCTTCGAGGTCTTCGGCGAATTCGGCAAGAATGATCGCAACGGCAACCTCCGCGACGCCCTTGTCGAACCGGAACACAACAGCGCCTGGATGCTCGGGGCATTTAAAGTTCTTGGAACGCCCGGTACGTCTCCGTCGTTCTGGACTCTGCGCGCGGAGGTCGGCAATGGCCGCGTCGTCGCGCTCCAAGACATCGGTCGCGAACAGTCGACCTTCTACGATCACACACAGCTCGCGCAAGGGCACACGCAATACGGCCAGCTGCTCGGCTCACCACTCATCGATCGCTCGGGCGGCGTCGACCTCTCGTTCGATCGATGGACGTCGCGCGGACGACTCGGCCTCTCGGTCTTCGAGCGGCAGATGCCGGGCGACCTCGGAGTAGGATTGCCCGCCGATCAGCTTCGTACGCAGTGGGACCTCGGCATCAACGGCTTTCGAACGATCGGCAAGTCTGACGTCACCTTTGCGATCGGTCAGGTCTGGGATCTGAACCGCTTTCCGAAGACCAACGTCGGCAACACCTACCTTCGCCTCGGACTTCGCGCGGGTCTGCCGTAGTTTCGATCGAAGAATGCACGCCGACATCCCGTGAAAGTCGCCATCGTCCACGAGTGGTTTACGACGCTCGGTGGATCGGAGCTCGTGCTCCGCGAGATGCTCCGCGTCTTTCCTACCGCGCGCGTCTTCGCGCTCATCGACAAGATGTCGCCCGACGATCGCGCATTCATTGGACTCGACGACGTGACGACGTCGTTTCTCGACGGAATTCCCGGCGTCGCATCGCGGTATCGCTCACTATTGCCGCTCTATCCCGCCGCCATTCGAGGATTCGACCTCGGCGCGTTCGACGTTGTGATCTCGAACTCGCACTCCGTCGCGAAGAACGTGCGGACGCGCGACGGTCAGCTGCATCTCACATACTGCCACTCGCCGATGCGCTACGCGTGGGACCTGCGCGAGCAATACCTGCGGGAATCTGGCCTGAACAAAGGAATGCGCGGCGCGATGGCCCAAACGCTTCTCGATTGGCTTCAGCGGTGGGATCGCAGACGGTCGGCTGACGTCGATGCTTTCGCCACGAACTCGAGCTACGTCGCCGATCGAATTCAGCGCGCTTACGACCGCTCGTCGACTGTCATCCATCCGCCCGTCGACGTCGACTTTTTCACTCCCGGGCCGGGCGACGACTCGCTCGGCCCGTATTACGCGACCGTCAGTCGCTTCGTGCCGTACAAGCGCGTCGGTCTCATTGCGCGTGCATTCGCTGAATTGCCCGACAAGAAGTTGGTGATCGTCGGCGACGGTCCCGACATCGAGAAGGTGAAGGCCGCGGCTGGCCCGAACGTGACGATGCTCGGACGCGCGAGTCGAGATCGCGTGCGAACGGTTCTTCGAGGTGCGAAGGCATTCCTGTTCGCGGCGGAAGAAGACTTCGGCATTGCCCCGGTCGAGGCCCAGGCGTGCGGGACGCCAGTCATCGCGTTTGGCCGTGGCGGCGCCCTGGAAACTGTCGTCTCCGGCAAAACTGGCGTGTTCTTCCGCGAGCAGACACCTTCGGCGCTCGCTGCGGCCGTTAGAGAATTTGAAACACTCGATGTCTCACGCACTGCATGCCGCGCAAACGCGGAGCGTTTCAGCGAAGCGCGGTTTCGTCGGGAGTTTCAGTTGTTTGTAGAACGCGAATGGCTGTGTTTTCGCGAAGGATCGTGATCGCGGTCCTGAGAACGACGTCCGCCGAGATGCTCGACATGCATTCGTTGTCCGAGCACTCCGCGAACTCACGTCCATCGTAGCACGGACGACAGGCGAGATGGGCTCCGCCCCAGAGCACCGTCGTCCTGTCGTCCGACGGGACGAAGCTCGACGGCGGCGTTGGTCCAAACAGCGCGACGAGTCGTGCGCCAACGAGACGCGCCAGGTGCATCGGCCCCGTGTCGTGCGCGATCACGAGATCCGCGCCTGCAAGTACTTCGAGCGTCTCCGGAATCGAGGTCTTTCCGATGAGATTCGTGACGATCGTCCCCATGAAATGCGGTCGCACCCAATCGTCTCCGAGGTTTCCGATTAGCGTGACGTCGAATCCTTCTGCGACGAGCGCGCGCGCCACCGCCGCGTAGTGGTCCACCGGCCACCGCTTGAGTGCACTCTCGCGAAGAACGTTCTTCGCTCCTCCCGGCACGATGACGACCCTCGGTCGATCGCCGCGCGGGGTCGGCGAAAACGGTTTCAGTCTGCCGAGGGGGAAGTGGCCCTGAATCGGTCCATTTGGCTCGGACTCGTCCATCAGCCGCGCCGCTTCGTCGCCGAGGTAGCGACCTGGAATCGGATTCAGTCCTGGGCGCGCGCGCTTGCGTGACTGGGCGACGACCCGCGCCCGATGCAGCGTTGCCGTGAGCGCGCGATACCGCGGATCTGGGTGCACCAAGTACACGATGTCGAACCGCTCGGGCCCGATCCGGCTCCATGTTGGAAGCAGAACGCCCATTCGACCGATCGATCCGCTCGTGAACAGCTTCCGATCGTCGATCGTGATGATGTCGTCGACGTCCGCAAACCGCTCGACGAGCGGCGTCGCCGCCTGACCGCACATCCATGTGATGTGAGCTTCCGGCTTCGCGTCGCGCAGACGTCGTGCGAGTGACGACGCCATGACCACGTCACCGATTGCTGCGAGGCGAATGATGAGGATCTTCTCACGCCGCGGCATGTCGCCCCGCCGAGAGTACGAGCGTCGCTACCGCGACGATCAGTCCGAGCGCCGCGCCGGCGACAACATCGACGCCGTAGTGGAATCCCCCGTAGACAGCGCCGATTCCCACCAAAAGGGCGATGAGCGTGGCAACGATTCCGACGCGCGGCTGCCAACGAACCGCCATCACCGCCTGCGCGGTGCTCACGGCCATGTGCGACGACGGGAACGCCGCCCCCCGCGACGACCCCGCCGCGAGCAGCGCCACAGTAAGCCGTCGCACCGGCCCGTCCGGCACGTTAGCGCTCCAGAGGTACCGCGGCCCTTCGACCGGCGCGATTGCGAAGATGATCCAGCAGATCACGTAGACAAATGTTAGCGCGGCAATCGTTTCCGCATACCCACGGCGCTCACGTCGGGCAAACAACAGCAACGGCGGAACGAAGATCAGCGGATAGTAGGCCAAATATCCAAGGTGTAGGATTTCGCTTACGGCGGCGTTCGGCACGGATGTCGCAAGGACCCGCGATGCCTGCACGCCGAACAGCGCTTTCTCCCACTCCTGCACGGCGTCGTCATGAAACGAGCTGCCCAATGCGGCGATCAACAGCGGAATCTCTGCGTAGAGCATTGGGGCGACGACCAAGGGAAAGAGGTCGCCGATCGCGCGAGCTGGTTTCCGATGGTCGACCAGCGTCCACGCCGCGATCAACACGCCAACCGCATGACATGCAGCCAGCGTCGTATGTCCGTCCGTTCCAAGCAGTACGCCGGACATGGCGAGATATCCGCTCAGAAAAACCAACGCCGCTGCGCGCGGGCCGCGCTCGTGCGGCACGCTCACGTCCTGAATTACATTGGCTGACGTGTCCGTCGAGATCATCTCAATCGAATCGTCGCGCGATCTGCGCCGTTTTGTCGATCTCCCGTGGAAGATCTACAACCCCGCGGAACACCCGCAGTGGGTTCCGCCACTTCGGATCGCGGTTCGCGATGCGCTCGACCGAAAATCGAATCCGTTCTATCGCGAAGCTGATCGACAGTTGTTCCTCGCGCTGCGCGACGGACAACCCGTCGGCCGCATCGCCGCTATCGAGAATCGCGCGCACAACAGGTTCCATTCGGATCGCGTC
>Ga0070684_100001991_pt1 | contig 15026 bp, 15 predicted proteins | sample KBSC723LmetaG_FD_65653 | JGI IMG/M metagenome (GOLD analysis project Ga0070684, IMG submission 65653) | Corn rhizosphere microbial communities from Kellogg Biological Station, Michigan, USA - KBS C7.2-3L metaG | ecosystem: Host-associated > Plants > Roots > Rhizosphere ...
CGTGAGGCCGGCGTGCTCGTTGCCCATCATCACCGCGGCGGGCCGCGCGAAGTCCAGATCGTCGACGGTCACGGCCGCGTCGGGCACCGCCGCGTACAGCGCGAAGCCGTCGGCGCGCATCGCCGCCACGGCCTCGGCCAGCGTCGGGTGGCGAACGACGTCCAGCCACTTCTCGCAGCCCTGCGTGACGACGCTGGAGAAGCGGAACGGCTCGACGCTCTCGATCACGTCGACGCGCTGGATGCCGAACGCCTCCGCGCTGCGCAGCACGGCCGCGCCGTTGTGCGGATCGTGAAGGTTCTCGATCAGAACGCGCAGGCCGCCCAGACGCGCCGCGGCCGCAGCGTCCATGCGCGCCCGCCGCTCGTCGAGCAGCAGCGGCGCCAGCGTCGCGCACACCGCGGCGGGATCGGCGAACGCATCTTCCATTCCGACTAGTCGACGCACATCTGCTGGGGCTTGTCGTCCAGCGGCACGGGCGCGGCGGGCTTCGTCGAGAGGAAGACGTGACAGCCGAAGGTGGTCCGCATCTCGGAGCAGCGCCCGATCCAGAAGCCGCGCGGCGCCGGTCCCGGATCTTTCACTTCCTTGTCGCCCAGATCGCCGATGCAGTCGGCCTCGCAGTCTTCCTTGCCGAAACACTTCTTGCCGCCGTCCTTCGTGCGGCAGACGCAGCGCGGGTTCGGGTCGATGCCCTGGGGGCCGAACACGCCGTTGCAGGCGCGGCAGGCTTCCTCTGTCGTCGGGGGCGCGGCGGGCGCCGCCGCGATCTGCCCTGCCTCCGCCTTGCTGGCGGGCTTCTTGGTGCAGCCGAAGCCCGCGAGCACGCCAACGAGCACCACCGCCGCCAGCGCGGCAACGCGTCCGGTCGTCATGCCCCTCCTATAACATCTCTTTTCCAGCCACGATCGCGCGTGACCGGGAATAAGATCGCGAGTCCCGGATGCGAGTGTCCTCCGCAGCGCCGGTGCGCGCCCCCTTTCTGTTGATCTGTGTCGTCGTCGCGTCCGCGGCGGCGTGCGCAGCGCCCGGCCGCGGCGACAGTCCGGGCACCGGCGGGCAGCCGGGCACGGGCGGTTCGGGGACTGGCGCGGCCGGCACCGGACCGGGCGGAACGGGCGCGCCTGCGGGGAGCGGCGGCACCGCGGCCGGCGGGAGCGGCGCGAGCGGCGGCGCCGGCACCGGTGGGAACGCGGCCGCCGGCACGGGCGGCAGCGCGACCGGTGGCGGAACCGGCGGCGGCACGACCACGGGCAGCGGTGGTACCGGCGGCGCGGCGGCGGGCGGAACCGGTGGCGCGAGCACCGGCATGGCCGGCACCGGCGGCGGCGCCGGCACGAGGACCGCCGTCGTGATTCCCGGCGCCGGCAACTGCACCGCGCCCACCGGCGCGACGGTCGCCGACGCGACCGCCGCGTACGCGAAGTGGAAGACCGAGATCCTCACCAGCGACGGCGCCGGCGGCTTCCTGCGCACGCGCCGCCCGAACTCGTCGGGCGCCGAGGTGAACTCGACCGTGTCGGAAGGGATCGCCTACGGCATGCTGCTGTCCGTCTACGCCGACGATCAGCCGACGTTCGACAAGCTGTGGCAGTACAGCCAGAAGTGGCTCGACGGCAACGGCCTGATGAACTGGTACATCAACGCCGCCGGGACGCAGGTGCTGGGCACCGGCGCCGCCAGCGACGCCGACGAGGACATGGCCTACGCGCTGATCGCCGCCGACGCACGCTGGGGCGGCAAGGGCAGCCTGTCGACGAACTACATCGATCTCGCCAAGACCCTCATCGGCAAGATCTGGCAGTACGAGGTCGACCACACCCGCGCCGACGTGCTGAAGCCCGGCGACACGGGCTTCGACGGGTCGGTCATCAACATCTCGTACTTCGCGCCCGCCTACTACAAGGTGTTCGGGCGCGTGACCGGCCAGACCGCCAACTGGAACAACGTCGCGAAGACCAGCTACGACGTCATCGAGAAGACGCTGACCACGCAGAACGGGAACGCGAGCAACGGCCTCGTCCCCGCCTGGTCGACGCCGGCCGGCATGCCGATGGCGCCGCCCGGCACCGGCATGCCGACCTATCACCAGCTGGACTCGTGCCGGACCCCGTTCCGCGTCGCGGTCGACTACTGCTGGAACGCCGAGCCGCGCGCGCTCACGTACCTGCAGAAGATCGCCGGCTTCTACGCGGGCGTGGGCGCGGCCAACATCGTCGACGGCTACGACCTGAACGGCAACCCCCACCCGCAATTCGTCACCACAGGCGGTCCGCGCGCCGCCTCGTTCAACGGCGCGGCCGGCGTGGCCGCGATGGCGACGGGGGCGACCTACGCGGTGTTACGCGACGAGGCGTACACGGGCGTCGCGACGCTGATGCAGCTCGCCGGCAGCACCTACTACCAGGAGTCGTGGACCGGCCTGTCGCTGCAGATGATGACCGGGCTGATGTCCGTCCCCAAATAGCGCGGTCCGCGAAACGGCGGTTGCGACTCTACTGGCGGTACGTGAAGAACCCCTGGATCCACCGCCTTCTTCGGGTCGCCGTCCTGCTGGCCGCGTGGGCCGGCTGCGTCGCCCCGCCCGCCCCCCACATCATCCCGGGTTCGGGCGCGGCCGGCCAGCGACGCGCGTCGATGACGTCGGCGCGCGTGAAGGGCGAGAACCCGTTCAAGGACGTCTACTTCGCGGTGGCGCGCGGGTCGCACGCCGAGCTGCAGGCCGAGCAGTGGCGGGGCGCCCGCCCCGCCGACGCGGCCGCGATGGACAAGATCGCCGGACAGCCCGTCGCGTTCTGGATGGGCAACTGGAACCCGAACATCGAGCTGGACGTCGAGACGCGCGTCCTGTTCCCGACGCGCGCGGGCGGCCTGCCCGTGCTCATCCTCTACAACCTGCCCTACCGCGACTGCGGGCTGTACTCGGCGGGCGGCGCCGGATCGGTCGCGCGCTACCGCAAGTGGATCGACGGCGTCGCGCGCGGCACCGGCTCGCGGCGCGCGGTGTTCGTGCTGGAGCCCGACGGCCTGCCCCAGATGTCCGACTGCCTGAACGCGAAGAAGCGGCAAGAACGGATCGAGATGCTTCGCTACGCCGTCGACACGCTGACCGCCCTGCCCGGCGCGGCGGTCTACCTCGACGCGGGCCACTCCAGCTGGATGCCCGCCGAGCAGATCGCGCCGTTGCTGATCGCGGCCGGCATCGACAAGGCCGACGGCTTCTCGCTGAACGTGTCAAACTACCAGTGGACGGCGGATCTCCTGAAGTACGGCCACGACATCTCCGCGCGCGTCGGCGGCAAGCACTTCATCGTCGACACGGGCCGCAACGGCAACGGCCCGCCCACCGGCTTCGAGAAGAAGGACGAGCGCAACTGGTGCAACCCCGACGGCCGCGCGCTGGGCACGCCGCCGACGACGAACACCGGCGATCCGCTGTGCGACGCGTTCCTGTGGCTCAAGCCTCCCGGCGAATCCGACGGCACCTGCAACCACGGCCCGGCGGCGGGCGGCTGGTGGCCCGAAAAAGCGCTCGAGATGGCCCGCAACGCGAAGTGGTGACTTTCGGGCGCCGGGCGACTTGACGGCTCCGTCGCCAGACGGCATCTTCCGTCCTCAAGGGTGCGGCGCGTGCGCCGCAGGCATCGGATGGTCGGGCCGCCAGCCGGAAGATCGGTTCGCCCGTGTCCGACGCTCGCGAAAATCCACCCCGCCGTGAACGCCAGAGCCCCGTGGGGTCGTGGCCGCTCGCGCGCGCGACCGCCAAGCGACTGATCTCTTCGGTCGAGCGCTTTCTGTCGGTAGAAGCGTCGAGCGGGATCCTCCTCCTCGCCGCCGCGGTCCTGGCGCTGGTGTGGGCCAACTCGCCCTGGCACGCCCTGTACGAACGGATCCTTCACGCGCCGATCGGACTTCGCATCGGGCGATTCGCGTTCGAGCGTGACGTCGACTTCCTCGTCGACGACGTCCTGATGGTCGTCTTCTTCTTCGTGGTCGGGCTGGAGATCAAGCGCGAGCTGTACGTGGGCGAGCTGAGCACGCTCCGCAAGGCCGCGCTGCCCGCGTTCGCGGCCCTCGGCGGGATGCTGGCTCCGGCCGGCATCTACGCCGTGTTCAACGCGGGCAGGCCCACGGCGTCGGGCTGGGGCATCCCGATGGCGACCGACATCGCGTTCGCGGTCGGCGTCCTCGCGCTGCTCGGGAAACGCGTGCCGCCGTCCTTGCGGATCCTGCTGCTCGCCCTCGCGGTGATTGACGATCTCGGATCGATCGTCGTCATCGCGCTGTTCTACTCGCCGGGGATCTCGGTCGGCGGGCTCGCCGTTGCCGCCGCCGGCCTCTTTCTCATCGTGGCCCTGCAGAAGATGGGCGTGCGTTCGCGGTGGGCCTACGTCGTCCCCGCCGTCGTGACGTGGGCGGGCACCTACGCGGGCGGTGTGCACCCGACCATCGCGGGCGTGGTCATCGGGCTCCTCACGCCGATCCAGGGCGAAGGCGAGTCGCCGGTCGAGGGCCTGCAGCGCTCCCTCCACGGCTGGGTTGCGTTCGTGATCATGCCGGTGTTCGCCCTCGCGAACGCGGGCGTGCGCTTCGACGGCGCACGCCTCTCGGGTGACAGCGCGAGCGTGCTCCTCGGCGTGGCCCTCGGCCTCGTCGTCGGCAAGCCCATCGGCGTGGTCGGCTTCTCGTGGCTGGCCGTCCGCGCCGGCGTCGCGGCGCTGCCGTCCGGCGTGCGGTGGTCGACCATCCTCGTGATGGGGCTGGTCGCCGGGATCGGCTTCACGATGGCGCTCTTCATCGCGACGCTGGCCTTACCTCCCGGCGCCGCGATCGACATTGCGAAGCTCGGGATCCTGCTCGCGTCGGTGACGGCAGGGGCGATCGGGCTGGGCGCGGGCCGCCTCCTGCTTCCCGCGCGGCGCGATCACCCGTAGCGGAGGCGGTCCAGATCGTCGCCGAGATCGATCTCCTCGACGACGTCGACGACCAGCTCCTTGAAGCTTTCCTCGGGCAGGCCCAGCGCCGCGCCGACGGCGCGCAGGTGGTCGTCTTCCGCGAAGTCGATCTCGCCGTCGGCGGCATGCACGGCCGCGATCAGCTCCAGCAGCCGCTTCTTCAGCTCGGGCGGATCATTGGCGAACGCCTTCGTGGCGGCGGCGCGGTCGAACGCCTTCACGTCGAACTCGTCGATGCGGAACGCCAGGTCCATCGGCAGGTTCTGCACCTCGAGGATGCCGGCCAGCAGCCGCTTGACCGCGTCGGTCTCCTCGCCTTCCAGCCGATTGTCGGCGTGGGCCGCTTCCATCAGCAGATCGGCGACCAGCGGCAATCGATCTTTCATCGTCATGGCGCTGTTCGCGTTCTCCGCCGGTGGGCGGCCCCTGTCAAGTCAGGAACGGAAGCCCGCCAGCAGCGCGGCGAAGCTCAAGTTCCGCGGCGCGGCCGGCGATGATCCCTGCATGACGCGCGTTCTCATGGCTGCGGTGCTGCTCGCGATTCCGCTCGTGACGTCGTGGATTCTCGCCCGCCGCGTCGCCATACCGGTCAAGTCCCGGTCGTCACGGAACTGACGCTCGCCCACCCCGGCCGCGCGGTCTCCGGAAACGGGTGGTAAGCGCCACCGTAGTGAACTATTGTTCGGTCCCGGATGGACCAGGCAGCCGATAGTCGACCAGGCGCCGTGTCGCCGGCGACGTCCGCCTGGGACAGCTACTACAAGGAAGCCTCGCGCCGGCGGCGCGCCGCGGGTGGGTACCACAACCTGCGGGTCGAGAAGCGGCGGCGCCGTTTCCGCGAGCGCCTGGGCATCGGCATCTCGGCGGTGCTCGTCGGCGCGATGACGCTGGCGTTCTATTTAGTGCTGCGCTGAGCGCGGAGCGCGTCGCCCAGCGCGCGGAACGCCGCCGCCCGGTGTGACAGGCGGTTCTTCTCGTTCAGCGGCAGCTCCGCCATCGTGCGCCCGAGCGCCGGGACGAGAAACAGCGGGTCATACCCGAACCCGAGCTCGCCCCGCCCCTCGGTCAGAATTTCGCCCCCGCAGTCGCCGCTGCGGGCCAGCTCGACGCCCGCGGCCGGATCGACGAACGCAGCGACGCAGCGAAAGCGTCCGGCCCGGCGCGCCGCCGGGACATCCCGCAGCGCCTCGAGAAGCTTGGCGTTGTTGCGCGCGTCATCGGAGGGGAGCCCGGCGTAGCGCGCCGAATACACGCCCGGCGCGCCGTCGAGCGCGTCGACCTCCAGCCCGGAGTCGTCGGCGATGGCCGGCAGGCCCGTCGCGGCCGCCGCCTGGCGCGCCTTCGCGAAGGCGTTCTCCTCGAACGTGACGCCGTCTTCGCGCAGCTCGCAGTCCGGCGCGACGTCGTCGATCGTGACCAGCTCCAGGTCCAGGCCCGCGAGCAGCGGAACGATCTCGCGCAGCTTGCCGCGGTTGCGGCTCGCGACGACGACCTTCAACGGCGAGCCCGCTCCAACGCCTCGCGCTGCCTGGCGAAAAGCGTCTGCATCGCCTTCGCGGCCAGCCCCACCAGCGCCGCGTACTGCTCGGCCGAGAACGCGTCCTTCTCCGCGGTCGCCTGAACTTCCACGAACCTGTTGTCGTTCGTCATCACGAAGTTGCAGTCGACCTCCGCCTGCGAATCCTCCGTGTAGGGCAGATCGACGCGCGCTTCGCCGTCGACGATCCCCGTCGAGATCGCCGCGACCGCCAGCCGCATCGGATCGGCGGTGATCTTGCCGGCCTTCGCCAGCCGCTGCGTCGCCAGCGCCAGCGCGACCCACCCGCCGGTGATGGCCGCGGTCCGCGTGCCGCCGTCGGCCTGGATGACGTCGCAGTCGACGGTGATCTGGCGGGGCCCCAGCGCGCGCGTGTTGACGGCGGCGCGCAAGGATCGGCCGATCAGCCGCTGGATCTCCTGCCCGCGTCCCCCCGCGGCGCGGCCCGAACGCGTGTGCGTCGAACGCGGCAACATCGCGTATTCGGCGGTCACCCACCCCTTCCCCTTGCCCTCGAGGAACGGAGGCACCTTCTCCTCGACCGACGCCGTGCAGATGACCTGCGTCTCGCCGAAAGCCACCAGCGCGGATCCCTCCGCGTACCGGTTGCAGTCAGGCGTGATCACGATGGGGCGCAGCTCGTCGGGCTTCCGGCCGTCAGATCTCATGGCGCGGATACGTATACCAGGCGGCGCCATATGCGCGTACGAAAGCACACATGTCGCTTTCGGACCGCGCGCGGAGATCGCGGCGTCCGAAAATCTCTAGGAATATGAAAATTGCGCAGGCATGCTTACCAGAGGAATTATTCCCCGCTTTTGAGGCGCGATCCGACATTGAGCAAGATGATTCCTGCGGACGCCCGAGCCGGAACGACGGTCGGCAAGTACAAGCTGCACGAGATCGTCGGACGTGGCGGCATGGGTGTCGTCTACCGAGCCGAGCACGTCTACATCGGTAAGGAAGTTGCCGTGAAGATCCTTCACGACGGCTACGGCGGCCGCGACGAATCGATCAAGCGCTTCCTGCGCGAGGCGCGCGCGGCGAGCCTGATCAATCATCCGAACATCGTCGACGTCACCGACTTCGGCAAGTCGAACGACGGCACGGTGTTCTTCGTGATGGAGCTGCTCGGCGGCGAGCCGCTGGACGCGGTCCTCTCGCGCGACCGCCGCCTCGATCTTTTGCGGGCGATCACGATCATCAACCAGGCCGCGGGTGCGCTGGGCGCCGCCCACTCGAAGGGGATCGTGCACCGCGATCTCAAGCCCGAGAACATCATGCTCACGCCGCGCGAGGGACGCCGCGAGCTGATTCGCCAGATCACAGACGAGCAGGGTCTGCACACGATCAGCGAGCGCGAGAAGGCGTTCGACTTCGTAAAGATCCTTGATTTCGGTGTCGCCAAGGTCCGCGATCCCGACACCAGCGAAGGTCGTGTCACGCAGCAAGGCGTGGTGTTCGGAACGCCCGAATACATGGCGCCCGAGACGGCGCGCGTCGGCATCTCCGACCCGCGCACGGACATCTGGGCGCTGGGCGTGATCTTCTACGAGATGCTGACCGGCGTGGTGCCGTTCTCGGGCGACACGGCTGTCGACGTGATGCTGAAGGTCGTCTCCGAACCGGTGATCGCACCGCGCGCGCGCGCGCCGGGCATCGAGATCACCGTCGAGGCGGAGCAGCTGATCATGAAGGCGCTGTCCAAGGATCCGCGCCAGCGCCAGCAATCGATGGAGGAGCTGTTCGACGAGCTCCAGCGCTGTTACGGGTCCGTCCGCTATCGCCGTTCGCTGGACGTGCGGTCGGCCGCGGAGGGTCCGATTCCGCTGCAGCGGGTGAAGCGGCCCGGCTCGGGTCCCTTCTCCGAGCCGATCGCGCGCGTGACGCCGCCCGAGTTCCGGACCGCGAGCATCGGCCTCGGCAACGGGCCGATTCTCCTCACGCGCCGCAAGGAGCGGCGGAAGACGCTGCCGATGGAGCTTCCGACAGTCGGCGGGGCAGACACGCCGTCGCCGGCGGCCGCTGCGCCGGCGAGCGCCGACGAGGGCGGCGGCGACTGGGTCGACATGGACGCCGACGCGCCGGACGGCACCGGCGGCTGATCGGGCCCGCGACCGATCGGCGGTCAGCGGCGCGGCGTCAGCGCGGAATGCACTGCTTGTAGGGGATCCCGCCCGGCGGCGCCGGCACCTCGCGGCACTGCTCCGCCTCCGGGCAGTCGGGATCCGCGTCGCAGACGACCGAGGCCGCCATCCAGCCGCCCGCCGCGACGATCGCGGCCAGTCCCACCACGACGGCGACGAACCCCACGTTGACCAGCGGCTGCGACGCCGAATGGTGGCTGCCGTCCTCCAACGCCTCGCCGCCGGCCCACAGGCCGCTGCCGCCGGCGATCACGACGGCGCCGGCGCCGGCGAGCAGTCGCGGTCCCTTGTACAGACCGGCGCAGCCTGCGGTGACGAACGCGAGCGCGACGACGATCCCCAGCAGCGATCGGGAAACTGTACGCGGTGCGCGATCTTCCATATCCTCGGCCGACCCGAGGCTATGCCGTCACGTCGGAGATTTCCACTGCTGCTGTCGACCGGGGCGATCGCGATCGCCACGGTCAGCGCGATCGTGACGGCAGCGGCGCCGGCGCGCGCCGACGAGAACCTGCTGCGCGGGCCGCATCCGTTCCGCCGCGAGAACCAGGTGTCCGCGCACGTGCTGATCGCGTCGGGGCGTGCCGACTCGATGAGCGGGACGAAGCTCGCGTTCGACTACAACTTCAAGCTGACGGGCGGCTGGAGCCCGCTGTGGCTGGACCTCGCCGTGAACGCCCAGCACGGGGCGTGCAGCGCAGCGCCGAGCGCCTCCGCCTGCGATCCCGACACCGGCGACACGTACGAGACGCTGGGCGGCGTCAGGTGGATGTTCGTGACGCCGTTGCCGCTGGTGCCATACGTCGGCGCGTCGGCGGGTTTCGTGTTCGCCTTCCCGAACGGCGCCAACGCGGCCAGCGGCCTCGCATTCCGCGCCGTCGGCGGCGCCAACTACTTCTTCTTCGACTGGCTGGGGGTCGGTGGCCAGGTCGGCTACTCGCTGGGCGGGCTGAACTACGATGCCACGTTCAAGGGCAGCCACACGTACGCCGTGCTCGACTTCGGCGGCGGCATCATCTTCCAGTTCTGACGGCGCCGCGTCGCTACGCGGTCAGCGCTTCGATGTCGGTGACCGACTTCGGCGTCGAGATCGTGAGGTTCTCGTACCCGTCCGCGGTGACCAGGATGTCGTCCTCGATGCGCACGCCCAGGCCGCGATACTCGGCCGCCACCGGCGCGTCGGCGGCGATGTACAGGCCCGGCTCGATCGTCAGCACCATGCCGGGCACCAGCGGGCGCGACACCCCGCCCTCGGAGTAGAAGCCGACGTCGTGCACGTCCAGGCCCAGCCAGTGGCTGGTGCGGTGCATGTAGAACTGCCGGTACGCGTTCGACTCGATCAGCGCCGGCACGTCGCCGCTCAGCAGGCCCAGCGTCAGCAGCTGGCGCGTCAGGTGCTCGACCACCTGCTTGTGGATCCCGTCCAGCGTCGCGCCCGGCTTGACCGCCTCGATCGCGGCGATCTGCGCCTCGAGGACGGCCTCGTAGAGGCGCCGCTGCGGCGCCGAGAAGCGCGCTCCGATCGGCGACGTCCGCGTGACGTCGGCCGTGTAGCCGTCGATCTCGCAGCCGGCGTCGACCAGCAACAGCTGCCCGCGCACCAGCGGGGCGCGGTTCTCGACGTAGTGGAGGATCGTCGCGTTGGCGCCGCCGCCGACGATCGTCGGATACCCGGGCCCGGTGCCGCCGTTCTTGCGGAACGTGTAGTCGACCAGCGCCTCGATCTCGTGCTCACCCGCGGCGGTCTTCGCGGCCAGCATCGCGGCGATGTGGGCCTCGGCGGTGATCTCCGCGGCGCGGCGCTGGATCGCCACCTCCTGCGGCGACTTGATCAGGCGCATCTCGTGCAGCGTCGCGCGCGCGTCGACGAGGCGGACCGGCGCCCGCACCCCGCGGCGCTCGGCCGTCCGCAGCCGGCCCAGCAGGCGCGCCACCGCGGCGTCCAGCGCCGGCTCGCGCCCGAACGGGAAGTGGATCTCCTGCGCGCCCCCGACGATCTCGGCCAGCTTGGTGTCGAGGTCGGCCGTGACGAACGCCGCGTCGGCGCCGTAGTCGCGCAGGGCGCCGTCGATGCCCGCCCGGCGGCCCGTCCAGGTCTCCTCGGCCGGATCGCGCGGGCGCACGAACATGACAAAACGCAGCGTCTCGTGGCCGGGGCGCAGCACGATCACCGTGCCCGGCTCTTCGAACCCCGTCAGGTACAGGATGTCGCTGTCCTGCCGGAACTTGAAGTGCGTGTCGCCGTTGCGCAGCTGCTCGGGCGGCGACGCGAGCACCAGCGCCCCGCCTGGCCCCAGCCGGCGCATCAGCTCGGCGCGCCGCTCGGCGTAGGGAGCCGCCGCGGCGGCGGGAACCGTTGAGACGGGCGCGACGGCCATGGTGATAATTCTAACGTACTGTACTTGCCGATGAGCGATCTGGAGACCGCCGTGGTCAGCACCCGCGGTGCCGCACGCATCGGCGCGGGCCACCCCTGGGTCTTCCGGCCCGACGTCGTGCGCGGGCCCAAGCACGACGCGACCGACGGCGGACCGGCGCTGGTGCGCGTTCGCGACGGGCGCGGGCGGCCGCTGGGCATTGCGACCTGGGCCGCGCGGCCGCGGCTGGCGTTGCGCATGGTGGCCCGGGCGGGCCAGCCCGAGCCCGCCGACCTGGCCGCGCTGGTCGAGGAGCGGCTGGCGGCCGCGCTCGCGCGCCGGCAGGCGCTGAACCTGGACCGCGACGCCTGGCGCGCCGTGCACGCGGAGAGTGATCTGCTGCCGGGCCTGATCGTCGATCGCTACGGGGACGCGGCCGTCATGCAGACGACGTCGGTGGCGATGAGCGCGGCGCGCGCCGAGATCGCGGCGATCGTGCGCGCGCGGCTGGACGCGCGCGTCGTCGTCTGTCGCGACGACGGATCGGCGCGCGACTTCGAGGAGCTGCCGCGCTTCGCGGGCGTCGTCGCGGGCGGCGGCGAGACGCGCGTCGTCTACCGGTTCGGGCGGAACCGGCTGGAGACCGATCTTCTGCGCGATGGCAAGACCGGCGGCTTCCTCGATCAGGCGGACAACCACGCGGCGGTCGCCGCGCTGGCGCCGCCCGGCGCGCGCGCCCTGGACGCGTTCACCCACCACGGCGGGTTCGCGCTGGCGCTGGCGCGGGGCGGCGGCGACGTGCTGGCGATCGACGAAGACGCGACCGCCGCCGATCGCGCCGGCGCCAACGCGCGCCGCAACGAGCTGTCCAACATGCGCGTCGAGCGCGGCAATGCCTTCGACCTCCTGCGCGCCTTCGAGGGCCGCGGCGAGCGGTTCGACGTCGTCGTGCTGGATCCGCCGGCGCTGGCGAAGCGCGGCGGCCCGCAGGGCCTAGTCGCGGCCGCGCGCGCCTACAAAGAGCTGGTGCTGCGAGGCGCACGCCTCACGCGCGCGGGCGGCCTGCTGGTCGCCTGTTCGTGTTCGGGACGGGTGACCCGCCAGCACTGGGACGAGATCTGCGCCGACGCGATCGCCGACGCGGGGCGCAGCGCGCACGTCCTGTCGCGCGCCGGGGCCGGCCGCGATCACCCCGAGCTGGTCGGCGTCCCCGAGACGTCGCACCTCAAGGTCTGGACGTTCCGCGTCCTCTAGCTTTGGCGCGCGCTGTGCCGGCGCAGCCACCACAGCCCCGCCGTCACGCCGATCCACGCCGGTAGAAAGAACGCGATCAGCGGGCCGTTCTGCTGGTGGGCGACGAACCCCAGCTTCATCAAGCACGCGAGGAGCACCGCGGCCAGCGCCGCCGCCGACAGCGCGAACGCCTTCCGCGTCGCGCCGGGCCGGCCCATCGCGACCCCGACGCCCAGCACCACGTACGCCAGCGCCCAGGGCGCGCACAGCAGGATGTTCTGGTTCCGGTGCGCGACGACGTGGTCGGTCAGCATCCACGCGTAGACGAGAAAGCTGCCGATGAACCCCGTCACCAGGCCCCACAACGCGACGACGACGCCGAACGGAACGCGCGCCCAGCCCGACCGCATCCCGCCCCATCCCAGCGCGAAGATCGCGAGCCCGACGGCGACGCCCCAGGTCAGGAACTTCGGCACGCGCGCCGGCGGGACCAGCAGGATCGGCGGGCGATTGGCGTGCACGATCTCCACCTGCCCGCGCACCAGCCGGCGCGTGCCGACGTCGGTGTCCAGGCCGCGCGCGAGCTCGCCGGGCAGGAACATCTCGGTCCACCGATCGATCGGGCGATCGACGTTCGGACCCAGCACGATGTCCAGCGCCACATAAAGCCACAGCGGCTCGGCGGTCATCCGCAGCGCGTGCTCGCGCAACGTCAGCCGGCCGGGGCCAAGGGCGCTCCTGTGCAGACCGCCGTTCACCAGCCGGTCGATCGCGTCGCGCACGCGCGTCGAGCAATTGTCGAGGAAGTAGTCGTACTTGTAGAGGCGGTTCTCCGGCCGGGCGTTGACCTCCAGCGCCGCCCGCAACTCGGCTTTCTCGGCGGGGGTGAGGTCCAGCTCCTGGATCATGATGCTGCGGTTCTCGTGCCGGTACTCGCCGATCACGTGCGGCAAGGACGACACCGACAGCCAGTAGTTCAGACGCCCCCCGAGAAAATCGAGGATCAGCTTCGGCGAATCGAACCGGAACGTGCCGAAGTTGTAGACCTGATCGCTGGGCGCCCGGGCGTCGCGGATCCAGATCGCGTTGTGACCGAAGCGGAAGAAGGGATGGTCGCCCGGGCCCATCGTCATCACGAAGATGCGCAGCGGATCGGCCGCGTCGGGCGGCACCTGCAGCAGCGGTCCGGGCGGCGCCATCTCGGGCGCGGCGATCGCGGTGCGCGACACGCCGGCCATCAGCACGGCAGCCGCGGCGAGCCAGCGCAACTTCATTGCCCCGAGGCTAGCGCACGTCATCGGGGGCCACCGCGATTTCGCGCTTCAGCCACACGGCACCCGCGCGCGATGATAGGCCGAACGTCAGCGCACGCGGCGCAACACCGCCGCGAAGAAACCGTCGGTGTCGTGACGGTGGGGAAACAGCTGCAGCGTCATGCCGTCGCCCAGCGTCTCGGCGCGCTCGCGCCCCCAGATCTCCTTCACCGGCACGGGCACGAAGTCGTCGCGCTCGGCGAGGAAGCGCTCGACGACGCCCTCGTTCTCGCGGCGGTTCACCGTGCAGGTCGCGTAGATGAGGCGCCCGCCGACCGCCGTGAGCGGCGCGTAGCTGATCATCAACGCCAGCTGCCGCGCCGGAAACGCGTCGACGTCGGCGCGCCGCAGGCGCCAGCGCGCCTCGGGATTGCGTCGCAGCGTCCCCAGCCCGGAGCAGGGCGCGTCGACCAGAACCCGATCGAACGTGCCCGACACCGCCTTCGCGACGTCGCCCACGCCCGCCCCGACCGGCTTCGCCTGCACGTTCGTCAAACCAGCGCGACGCGCGCGCCGGCGCAGCTCTTCCAGCTTCTTGCCGTCGGTGTCGAGCGCCAGCACGCGCCCCTTCCCGGCGAGCGCGGCGCCCAGCGCCAGCGTCTTGCCCCCCGCCCCCGCGCAGGCGTCCAGCACGCGCCCGCTCGGCGGCGGCGCGACGACGTCGGCGACCAGCTGGCTGCCCTCGTCCATCACCTCGAACAGGCCGTCGCGAAACGCGGACAGCCCGAACGCGTTCACGCGGGTCTCGAACGCGAGCCCGACCGGCGACAGCGTGGTCGCGCGCGCAGTCACGTGCTCCTCGCCCAGCTGCGCGATCAGGGTGTCCCGCCCGACGCGCGCCGTATTCACGCGCACCGCCAACGGCGCGCGCTGGTTCATCGCCTCGGCCATCGCGGTCGCCTCGCCCGCGCCGTAGTCCGACGTCCACGCCTCCAGCAGCCAGGTGGGAAACGAAAGGCGCGTCGCCTCGCGATCGATCCCGGTCCGGCCGCCCAGCCCCGCGTCGTCGGCGGCCGCGCGCGCGAGATCGATCGGCTCGCGCACCAGCCGCTTCGCGTCGACGGCGAGCGCCTCCGCGGGCACGCCCTCGCGCGCCTCGTAGACCAGTAACTTCAGCTCGTCGCGGACCAGGGGCGCGAGCGGCACCTCGCGCCCGCCCCGCCGGGTCAGCTCCTCGACGATGGCGTCCAGCCGCCGATCCCAGCGGATGAGGCCGTAAACCGTCTCTGCGATCAGCCGGCGCGCGCCGCTCGCCAGCTCGCGATGGGCGCGAAAGGTGCGCGCGATGATGTCCGTCGCGAAACCCCACTCGGCGCGCGCTTCCGCGGCGATCTCGAGCGCGATGGACCTTGGGCCGGCCTGCAAACGGGAGGTGCTCATGTGATCATGCCGTTACGTCGATGGTATTGTGACGTGATAACCGAAATGCCGCGGATGACCACCTTGCCACCCATGGCGAGTGGCAAACCGAATCCGTACAGCGT
>Ga0070684_100001996_pt1 | contig 15009 bp, 10 predicted proteins | sample KBSC723LmetaG_FD_65653 | JGI IMG/M metagenome (GOLD analysis project Ga0070684, IMG submission 65653) | Corn rhizosphere microbial communities from Kellogg Biological Station, Michigan, USA - KBS C7.2-3L metaG | ecosystem: Host-associated > Plants > Roots > Rhizosphere ...
CCCGCTGACACTCGAGCGATCGAAGGGTGTCGACGAGGAAATCTCGGCCAAGGTCATCGACTTCCTCGACCGCAACGATCCGAAGAGGACCAACAAGCCGTTCTTCGTCTGGTACAACCCGGCGCGCATGCACGTCACGACCGTGCTGAACGACAAGTACATGGCCATGGTCGGCGAGCCGGGCGGCAAGGACTGGGGCGTCAACGAAGCCGGCATGAAGCAGATGGATGACAACATTGGCTATGTGCTCAAAAAGCTCCAGGACATGGGCCAGCTCGACAACACGATTGTCGTGTTCACCACTGACAACGGCGCTGAGACGTTCACCTTCCCGGACGGCGGCGTCACGCCGTTCAAGGGCTCAAAGATGACCACCTGGGAAGGCGGCATGCGCGCTCCGGCGGTCATCCGCTGGCCGGGCGTCATCAAGCCCGGGACCGTCAAGAGCGACATCTTCGCGTCGCTCGACTGGCTGCCCACGCTTGTCAACATCGCCGGCGGAGATAAGGGCGATGCGCTGAACAAGCGGATCATGGCCGGTTCCTATCCGGGCATCGTCAAGACCAGGCTCGATGGCGTCGACCAGACCGAGTACCTCTCGGGACGTTCGGAGAAGTCGGCGCGCGATACCTTCTTCTACTATTCCAGCAGCCACCCGTCGGCGGTGCGCTACAAGAATTGGAAGATGTATTTCGCGATCGCGCCCGAAAACGCGACGGGCTTCGTGAACCCGGGAGTCCAGACCCAGTTCGTGGCCGGCATGGTAAACCTCAAGCGCGATCCATTCGAGATGTCGTGGGGCGATGAGAAAAAGGCGGCCTTCTGGTTCAGCGGCGCGCTCGCCGGGCCGGTCACCGGTTACATATACGACTGGAACCTGCTGCCCATCGGCCAGATCCTGTGGCTCAAGGAGCTGGAAACCTACAAGGAGTTCCCGCCCCTTCAGGATCCGGCGAGCTACAACCTGGATCAGGTCATGGAACAGCTCAAGAAGGGTCAGGGGCACCCGAGCCAGTAGCTCGGATGCGTGCGGGTGATGCGGGCGCCCCACGACGGGCGCCCGCCAACGGAATTGCGAGCAACGTGATCAAGGAAGCCGCGCCCGGGCCGGTCGGCACCTCCACAAGCGACGTCGGCTTCCGATGCATCAAGCGAACAGAGCCAATTGCATCACAACACAGAGGAGCACGTCATGAGCAATGAGCTTCTGCCTGGAGATTCCCACGACGCTACTCCGCGATCGGGCGGCGGAATGAAACGCCGCGATCTGCTGCTGAGCGGCAGTTCGCTCGTCGCCGCTTCGGCGCTCACGGCTGTCGGGCTGACAACCCCGGCACAAGCGCAGCAGCCGGCACCAGCGCCCGCAGCGGCTGGACAACGGCCGAACATCGTCTTCATCATGGGTGACGACATCGGCTGGTTCAACATCGGTGCCTACCATCAGGGCATCATGGCAAGCCGGACACCAAACCTCGACAAGCTCGCCGCGGAAGGCATGCGCTTCACTGACTACTACGCCGAAGCGAGCTGCACGGCGGGCCGCGCCAACTTCATCACCGGCGAACTGCCGATCCGCACCGGGCTTACCACGGTCGGCCAGGCGGGCTCTCCGATCGGCATGCCGGCGCAAGCGCCGACCATTGCGACCGCGCTGAAATCCATGGGGTACACCACGGGTCAGTTCGGCAAGAACCACCTCGGCGACCTCAACGAGTTTCTGCCGACCATGCACGGCTTCGATGAGTTCTTTGGCTACCTGTATCACCTCGACGCGATGGAAGATCCGGCCCACCGCAACTACCCGCAAGCGCTCTTGGCTACAGTCGGTCCCCGCAACATGGTTCATTCCTGGGCGACCAACGTCGACGATCCGACGGTGCAGACGCGCTGGGGCAAGATCGGCAAGCAAAAGATTGAGGACGCCGGACCGCTTTATCCAAGGCGGATGGAGACGGTGGATGATGAAATCCTGAAAATCACGTTCGACTTCATCGACAAGGCCAAACGGGACAACAAGCCGTTCTTTGTCTGGCTCAACCCGACGCGCATGCACGTGGTCACCCACCTCTCGGAAAAATACGAGAACCTGCGCAACTCCGAAAACGGCTGGTCGGTTTCCGAGGGCGGGTTTGCCCAACTCGACGATATCGTCGGCGCCGTCATGAAGAAGCTCAAGGACGAGGGCTTCGACGACAACACGATCGTCGCGTTCACAACCGACAACGGCGCGGAGAACTTTACCTGGCCTGATGGCGGACAGACGCCATTTGCGGGCGGCAAGGGAACGGCCCTGGAAGGCGGCTTCCGTGTGCCCTGCATGATCCGCTGGCCGGGCAAGGTGCCGGCTGGAAAGGTCGAAAACGGCATTATCTCCGGACTTGACTGGTTCCCGACCTTCGTCGCGGCCGCCGGCAATCCGAATATCGCCGAGGAGTTGAGGAAGGGAAAGCAGCTCGGCGAGAAGACCTATAAGGTCTACCTCGATGGGTACAACCAGATGGACCTGATTACCGGAAAGGGCCCGTCTGCCCGCCACTCGGTCTTCTATTTCACTGAGGGCACACTGAGCGCGGTGCGCATCGACGACTTCAAGTATCGCTTCACCGATCAGCCGAGCGGCTGGTTAGGAGGCACGATCAAGGTTGATTGGCCGATCCTCACCAACATTCGGCTTGATCCGTTCGAACGCACGAACTTGCCCAACGGCGCGCAGGGGTCGTTGGCATTCTATAACTGGTTTGTTTTCGAGTTCTGGCGGTTCCAGTTCGTGCAGCAGGAGGTCGGCAAGCTCGCCCAGACGGCGATCGAGTTTCCGCCGATGCAGAAGGGTGCGAGCTTCAACCTCGAAGCCGTCAAGGAGCAGATCGAGAAGGCCATGCAGTCGCACGCTGGCAAGTAGAGTGTGCAGTGAGCGGGCGCTCCACGTTGGGGCGCCCGCCAACGGAATAGCGAGCAACTGATCAAAGAGGCCGCGCCGGGCGGTCGCCACCTCCACAAGCCACGCCGGCTTCCGATGCGTCAAGCGAACAGAGCCAATTGCGTAACAACGGGAGGAGCACGTCATGAGCAATAAGCTTCCGCCTGGAGATTCCCACGACGCTACTCCACAATCGGGCAGCGGAATGAAACGCCGCGATCTCTTGCTGAGCGGGAGTTCTCTTGTCGCCGCTTCGGCACTCGCCGCGGTCGGGCTAACAAGTTCTGCGCAGGCGCAGCAACCAACACAGTCACCCGCGCCAGCCGGGCAGCGGCCGAACATCGTTGTCATCATGGGTGACGACATCGGAATGTGGAATATCGGCGCGTATCACCGGGGCATGATGGCCGGCCGGACGCCCAACCTGGACAAGCTCGCGGCCGAGGGCATGCTGTTTACCGATTACTACGCGGAGGCAAGCTGCACGGCGGGCCGTGCCAACTTCATCACCGGCGAGCTTCCGATCCGCACCGGCATGACCACGGTCGGGCAGGCCGGCGCGCCCACCGGCATACCGGCTCAGGCCGTCACCATTGCCACCGCGCTCAAAGGAATGGGGTACGCCACCGGCCAGTTCGGCAAGAACCATCTCGGCGACAAGAACGAATTTTTGCCGACGGTGCACGGCTTCGACGAGTTTTTCGGTTATCTTTATCACCTCGACGCTATGGAAGATCCGGCGCATCCTGCCTATCCGCAGGAGTTGCTGAACACCGTCGGTCCGCGCAACATGGTGCATTCGTATGCGACCAATGTCGACGACCCAACGGTGGACCCGCGCTGGGGCAAAGTCGGCAAGCAGAGGATCGAGGATGCTGGGACGCTCTATCCCAAGCGGATGGAGACCGTGGACGACGAAATCCGCGACCTGGCTATCAAATTCATCGAGAAAGCGAAGGCCGACAACAAGCCGTTCTTCCTCTGGCTCAATCCGACACGCATGCACATCGTGACCCATCTGTCGGACAAGTATCAGAAGCTTCGCAACTCTGAGAACGGCTGGAGCATCCAGGAAGCCGGCATGGCGCAACTCGACGACGACATCGGCATCGTGATGCAGAAGTTGAAGGACATGGGTGTCGACGACAACACCATCGTGGTCTTCACCACCGACAATGGCGCCGAGGTCTTTACCTGGCCCGACGGCGGACAGACGCCGTTCGCGCAGAGCAAGGGCACGGTCATGGAAGGCGGCTTCCGCGTGCCGTGCATGATCCGCTGGCCGGGCAAGGTGCCGGCCGGCAAGGTCGAGAACGGCATTATCTCTGGGCTCGACTGGTTCCCGACGTTCCTGGCCGCTGCCGGCAACCCGAACATCGTCGAGGAGCTGAAGAAGGGCAAGCAGATCGGCGACACCACCTACAAGGTGCATCTGGACGGCTACAACCAGATCGACATGATCACCGGCAAGGGGCGCTCGAATCGCCACGAAATCTGGTACTTCGGCGAAAGCGAACTGGGTGCCGTCCGCATCGACGATTACAAATACCGGTTCGTCGAGCAGCCCCAAGGCTGGCTCGGTGAGAAAACCAAGCCGGACGCGCCTTTCATCACCAATCTGCGTCTCGATCCTTTCGAGCGCACCGGCTGGCCGGACAGCGGGACCAAAACCGGTTCGCAAGCATTCATGGACTGGTACAAATACGAATTCTGGCGTTTCGTGCTCGTCCAGCAGAAATTCGAGGAACTCGCCAAGAGCGCGATCGAGTTCCCGCCGATGCAGAGGGGGGCGAGCTTCAATCTGGATGCCGTGAAGGCGAAAATCGAGGCTGCCAGGACTGCAATGGCCAAGTAGGAACGCTGTGAAGTTCATGACGTGCGCCCTGGTTCCGGGACGCACGTCTGCAAAGGTCATGTAACTGACCAGGCCGGCGAGAAACCTCTGATCGGTTCGAGCGGGCCCAGCACGAGTCCGGCGACTACGTGCGATGGTTTGTCGAGGCGGCCGCCGTCAAACTAGCGGCTCCTTCTGCCGAAATCGCATAGTGCGAGCGGCCGGGTTTCGACAATATGAATGCAACCGGTCCTCTAAGCGAAAACCGGGTTTCTGATGAATTGCACCAGTACAAAATCGGACTCAGCCCAAGCGGTAGAGCATTCTCCGGCAGGGATGGTCTATATCCCCGGCGGGACCTTTCGCATGGGATCGGACCGGCACTATCCCGAGGAAGCGCCGGTCCACCGCGTGAGCGTGGATGGGTTCTGGATGGACCGGACGCCCGTCACCAACCGGCAATTCCGCGAGTTCATCAACGCGACAGGTTATGTCACTTTCGCCGAATTGAAGCCGGACGCGAAGGACTATCCCGACGCGATGCCGCACATGCTCAAGGCCGGCTCGCTGGTGTTCACGCCGCCCAAGGACGCCGTGGACCTGCGTTACTGGGGCGAGTGGTGGACGTTCGCATTCGGAGCCAACTGGCGGCGGCCTTACGGCCGCCACAGCCACATCCGCGGGCTCGACGACCACCCCGTTGTCCACGTCGCTTACCGCGACGTCGAAGCTTATGCCAAATGGGCCGGTAAGGAATTGCCGACTGAGGCCGAATGGGAATTCGCCGCGCGTGGCGGATTGCACGACGCGGAATTCGCATGGGGAGACGAACTGACGCCTGATGGCAGATACATGGCAAACACCTGGCAGGGCAATTTTCCGCACGAGAACCTTGCGGCCGACGGCTTCGAACGCACGTCGCCGGTAACCGCATTTCCGGCTAACGGCTACGGCCTCCGTGACATGATCGGGAATGTCTGGGAATGGACGGCCGACTGGTACTCGCCAGGACACGAACCCGAGGCGCCGAAAGCGTGCTGCATTCCGGAAAACCCGCGCGGCGGACCCGAGACGGCGAGCTACGACCCTCGTGATCCGAAGATCAGGATTCCGCGCAAGGTGCTCAAGGGCGGCTCGCATCTGTGCGCACCGAATTACTGCCGTCGATATCGGCCGGCGGCGCGTCATGCCGAGCCGATCGATACTTCGGCCAGCCATGTCGGATTCAGGTGCATCATCAGGAGGAGCACCGCGTCTTGAACCCATGGGCGCCCCTTCCGTGGAAACCTGGGCGGGCCGGTCAAAGGGAAGAAGAAGACGGGGCATTCATTGACGAAGAGCACGGGCGGCCAGGCCCGCTGCAACTCATCTACGATACAGCGCCGATGGGGCTTGCCTGCCTCTTGCCGGATCGCCGCTACCATCAGATCAATCGGCGCCCCGCGATGTCCGTTGATTGGAGATGACCGGAAGTAGCGGCGTCAAACCGACGCGATTACCGGGCGCGTCGTGCTGCGATGCTGGGTCTAACAAGAGCGACCAACGAGACGGATCAACACTTTTGCTGAAATTGCATAGCGCGCCGGCCGGATTGGAATATCTTTCCGAATTGACTTGGCGACGTGACCATCGACTGGCACTAAAATTTATACAAGGCCTATACCAGCTGGGGTTTCCGCAGAAACACCAATGGAGCACCCTAATGAAATACATGACGCGAGCGTGTTCAATGCTCATTGCAGCCGCGCTGGGATTGGTAGCTTTGGCGGCGCCCGCACTTTCCCAAAACGCTCCTCAGTGCGTAGTGTCAGGATCACCACCAGCGGGCTGGGGCTTTAACTCGATAGGCTATATCGAGATCGCTTCAGGCGGGAGTTGCCTGTTTACCGTCAATATTACCGGTGAAATATTGAGTTCGAACGTTTCGCAGAATCCGGCACACGGCACGCTGCAACAGCTCAATGCATCTTCTTTCATATACACATCGCAGGCTGGATATAGAGGTAGCGATACTTTCTCCGTTCAGGCGAGCGGCAACAGCCCGACGAGTTCTGGCACGTCGGTAATCACCGTCAGCGCGAACCTACAATAGCGTTTGTTCTAGGTCCGGCAAATATGTTCGTGATGTTTTCTCCCTTTCGGCCTCGACCCGAAACTAGATTTCGCTGCCGTGCTGGTTGAGCTGACCGAAACGTTGCTTATCAGTCACTGGACCGGCACGCCTTTCTGACGCTACGTCAAGCAATCGACCGTTGTGTAGCCTGAGCGGACTGGTTGGCTGGATGCTTTCACACAATGGGCCACAACAAGGGCTCTCCGATTTGAGCTGGTGTGGCTTCGGAAAGTCGATTCGCGACGTTGTCGTGTGACCTGGGATTTGAGGTTCCGCCTGTATAACTCACGACGCCAGGCTGGGACGAGACCGCAAAAACCATTCGCAGGCGGCGGGACAATTCATCCGAATATTTTCATTTATATCAAAGCGATAGCCAAATACTGGCCAGCTCGTGGGCGTGATATTTGTGCAACATTTGTTTAAAAACGGGCTGGCGACGTCTCGATCCCGGCTCTCTGTTGTTGCGTGGGCGGAACAGTTCGTTTCTTATCGGTCCTGCGACGGAGGGGGGCATCCCGAGGTCGTCCCGTTTTAGGTGGTTCGCTTAAGTCCCTCGCGTTCATGCGGGTGTGTCCGAAGGCGCGAAGCGACTAAGCGGTGAATAGGGACAAGGGAACCAACCTTAGGGTGTCTCACCCAGCGGATCCGGAACCTTCCCTGATATAGCAAACTTGGAGGTTTAACATGAAGATGGTTAAGAGCCTTGTCCTCGGCTCAGCGGCGGCCCTGGTCGCCATGGGTGGGGCTCAGGCGGCTGATCTTCCCGTGAAGGCCAAAGCGGTCGAATACGTGAGGATCTGCTCCCTGTACGGTGCCGGATTCTGGTACATTCCTGGTACCGATACTTGCATCAAGCTCGGCGGTTATCTGCGCGTTGATACTACGTTCAACGGCAGCATCTACGGTCAGCCGGCCTGGTCGGGCGATGGTGGTCAGCGCAACCGGTTTATGGATAACTGGGCTTCCCGTTCGCGTTTGGCAGTGACGGTTGATACCCGCACCGCCACCGAGTACGGCGTCGTCCGCACTTTCGGCCAGTTAGACGCCCAGTTCTCGACCTTGGGTGGCAACACCTTCAACCCGTCTTCGATCAACTTGACTTCGCCAATTGGCGGATCGAACCTGCTCGACACTGCCGGCAGTGGCTACGTAGCGGTTGAATACGTGTTCATTCAGTTTGCCGGCTTCACCTTCGGTAAGTCGTCTTCGGCTTACGCGACACCGTGGAACGGCTACCCGGGCAACAACTCGTCCAACCTGCTCGGTGGCATGGACTCGGTCACTGGTGTGAACAACATCCAGTACACCGCCCAGTTCGGCAATGGCGTGTCCGGCAGCATCGGTTTGGATGATCCGGTCGTGTTTAACCGCACAACGGTCGCGAACTTGAACCTGCCAATCAGTGCGACCGGTTCGCTCGCCAACGCCTATGCCGGCGTGCATGCTCCCGACGTCGTCGGTAATATCCGCGTCGACCAGGCTTGGGGCCTGTTCCAGATTTCGGCCGGGGCCCACGAGGTCAATGCCTCCTACAACATCCTGAACTCAAGCTTGATATCTCCGCTTACCGGCTCAACTGCCGTGTTCCCCACGGCGGCTCCGGCTGGTGCAACGGGTCTCGCGCCGGGGCAGGCGAACAACTTTTCGGAGATCAGCGGTCATCCTGACACCAAGTGGGGCGGATCGGTGACGGCTGCGTTGCAGATCAAAAATATCCCGACCGGTCCCGGCGACGACATCAAGATGGATGCAACTTGGGCCAAGGGCGACACCAAGAACGTGATCTCTACGTCGGGCAGTTCGCCGAGCTTCACGATGTTCGGCGGCTCCGGCAACGGGGCCTACCAGAGCGTCGGGTTTGGTGCGACCACTGATGCCGTCTATCTGCCGGTCATCAACGGCGGTGACGGTTCGCTTCACCTGACGACAGCCTGGGGCGTCCGCGGTGCTTTCAACCACAACTGGGATCCGTACTGGTCGACGAGCTTGTGGGGAACCTACTCCGCCGTGCGTTATGATGATACTGCTAAGGCCTACGCCTGTACCATCTACACGGCCTTCCGTGCGGCTGTGCACAGTGCGGACTACAGCTGTAACCCGGATTTCAACGTGGCACAGCTTGGTGTGGTCACCCGTTGGACCCCTGTCAAGAACCTGACGTTCTCGGCCGAAGTCGCCTGGTTCCACCTCGACCAGAAGTTCACCGGCTCGGCTGTTTTGACGCCGACCGCTCCGAAGCCGACGGCGGTCTACGAGTTCAAGGACCAGGATACTGCTTATCTGAACGTTCGCGTTCAGCGCAACTTCTGACCCTGATCTAGTCTGGATTTCGAGAGAACCCCGGTGGGAAACTGCCGGGGTTTTTTTGCGGACAAAGCACCAGGTTTGTTTTGCTGGCGCATGGTAAAAATATCACAGCCTGCAACCAAATCCTCGAGCCTCATTCGCTGTCATCAATAGTGCGGCTTCTTGGAAGCTAATTGGTCAGCGCACGTGGTTCGTCCCGACGCTGCTCAGACAGGGATAGGAGATCCGATGAAACTGCGAAGCCTCATGCTCTGCTCGGCTGCCGCCCTGATGGCGACGATCCAGGCGCACGCTGCGGACCTTCCAGTCAAGGCCAAGGCGGTGGAATATGTGAGGATCTGCTCGCTGTATGGAGCTGGATTCTGGTACATCCCCGGCACGGATACGTGCATCAAGATTGGCGGATACCTCCGGGCCGATGTAACATTCAATGGTGGGATTCACGGCCAGCCAGCCTGGAGCGGCGATTTAGGACAGCAAAACCGCTACGCCGACTTTTACGCCACTCGCGCTCGTATGGCGCTGACGGTTGATACCCGTACAGCCACCGAATACGGCGTCGTCCGTACCTATGGTCAGGCCAACTTCCAGTTTGGTACGCTGGGTAACAACACCTTCAATCCCGCTTCAATCAACCAGACTGCGCCGGTTGGCGGCACGAACCTGCTGGATACTGCCGGTAGTGGCTACGTCGCGGTTGAATATTTGTTCATCCAGTTCGCTGGATTTACCTTTGGCAAGTCGGCCTCAGCTTACGCCACGCCGTGGCAGGGCTTCCCTGGCAACCTCACTTCATTCCTGCTGGGCGGCCAGAACACCGACACGGGGGTCAACAATATCCAGTACACCGCGCAGTTCGGCAATGGTGTGTCCGGCTCGATTGGACTCGATGATCCGACTGTTTGGGACCGCACCACTGTCTTCAATCTATCACTGCCCTTGAACGCCACCCTTGGTGCAGGCAATGCCTATGCTGGCGTGCATGCGCCTGATGTAGTCGGCAACATCCGCGTCGATCAGGCTTGGGGCCTGTTCCAGATCTCTGCGGCAGCGCATGAGGTTTCGGGCTCCTACAACATCCTCAACACGGTTGGAGCGCCGGCGGGTGCGACGGGACTGGCTAGTGCTGCACCGACTGCGCTGTCGGAGATTTCTGGGCATCCCGACACCCGATGGGGCGGGGCCGTGATGGGTGCCTTGCAGATCAAGAATATCCCGACCGGTTCTGGCGATGATATCAAGTTCGATGCGAGCTACGCCAAGGGGGCTACCAAGTACGTGATCGGAACCGCGGGCACTTCACCCAGCTTTGCGATGTTTGGCGGGACGAGTAATCCGGGCGCCTACGAAAGCATTGGATTCGGTGCGACGACGGATGCGGCCTATCTGCCAGCATTCGCCGGTGGCGACGGTTCATTGCACCTGACGCAGGCCTATGGCATCAACGGGGCGTTCAACCACAATTGGAATCCGAACTGGTCGACGAGCCTCTATGGGAGCTATTCCGCCGTACGCTATGACGGTGCAGCGAAGGCTGGGATCTGCACCAATTATACGGCCGGCAAAGCTGCCAGCGCGGACTTCGTCTGCAATCCAGACTTCAACGTTTCGCAGTTAGGTGTCCTCACGCGCTGGACGCCGGTCAGCGGTCTAACCTTCTCTGGCGAGGTGCAGTGGTTCCATTTGGACCAGAAATTTGCCGGATCAGCGGTTCTCTCACCGTCAGCTCCAAAGCCGGCAACACGATATCAGTTCGCGGACCAGGATACTTTCCTGCTAGAGGTGCGTGCGCAACGCAACTTCTGACATCGCGGAGCTTCGCCCCCTCCAGGCCGGTCGAAATCATCCGACTGATCCGCTTGCATTACCTGCTGGCGCGTTTTCTTTCCGTCGAGGATGCGTCAAAGTATCGCCTGCAGTGAAAAACTCACTAAAACCAATCGAGACTATTGTTGAATGAGTTTTTGTGGGAGAGCAAAAAATAGTGGGAGCAAGCTCGAAGGACAAAAACAGGATTCTACTCACCTGGGCACGCGTGTCGATGGGTGTCCATCTTGCGGAACTGCGTCATTTCTGGGCCAGAGCATTGGGAGTCAGTGGAACGCAATGGCTGATTCTGACGGCCCTGTTCGAATTAGATCAAGAAGGGGACGGTGTCCCAGTCAACGCCGTCTCGAAAAAGACACTCGTCCAGAGCAACTTCGTGACTACGCAGTCGAAGATCCTTGAGAAAAAGGGTCTTTTACGACGGCGACGGTCGGGCGATGATGCCAGGATTGTGCAGCTGTCGTTGACGGACAGAGCCTACAAGGCTCTGGCGGCACTCTCTTCACGGCATGAATCATTGAACGAGTTCATATTTGCGGAGCTCAATGAGAGGCAGCTCGAGGAACTTACCAATGCTCTTACATCACTTGACAATCGCTTTCAGAAGGCCGGCCTGAAATTGCTTGTTGGTATTTAGCAATCAGACACGCCAAAAAGTATACTGCGTGAAAAGCGCAGAAAAAGGGGGGCGTGGATTGATCCGCACGGGTACGATGCGGGCAAGAAGCGACAACGAAGACGTTGCGCTGAGATCAAGGGCAAGAAGCGGCACATTCTTGTCGACACTTTAGGTCTTCTGCTCCACGCCATCGTCCATCCGGCCGACAGGGCATTTCTGCAAGCCCTCTTTGTCCGGTTCAAGCGGCCTGCAAGTTTGTGGCTGCGAGTGATGACGGCCGATTGAGGTAGATCTCCGGTTGCTCCGCGGGTCGCCGCAACGTCTCCAAGGGTGACTCTCCGAACAGCATGCGGTAGGCAACCGAAAAACGTCCGAGCTCCCAAAAGCCGTGATCGGTGACAATACGAGTGACGGTCGACTTGGACGGATCGGCTCGGAGCAGCGCTCGCCGTGCCAGGTGCATTCGGCGCAAGGTGAGATAGCGGATTGGTCCCATGCCGAGATGCTCTTCGCAGGAGGCGCGAAGCGTTCGCTCCGCAACGCCGATGGCGGCGCAAATCTCGGTCAGATAAAGCGGCCGATCGGGATTCGCGTCCAAAAACCTCTCGAACCGCGCGACGATTGCATCATGGCGGCGGCCACCCGTGCTGTTCTCTACGGCGGCGCCTTCGGCGAGGGACCGCACCATGACATGAATCAGTTGTTCTTCGAGAGCCCGGAGTACTTCCGGCAGTTCCAGTATATCGGGAGTCTCGTGGGCGAGCTGCCCGACCGCCTTGTGCAGGCTCAATAGCCGCGACATCAATGCAGGATGCGGTTGAATAATACGCTGGTCCAGCCGTTTCATGAATTCACGGCCGATGATGGCTTCGACTGCGATGTCTAGCTCATCCATTGGGAGCGACATCGCGCCATAGTCAAGCTCAGGACCTGCGCGTCGATGCACGACGTCAGAGCCATTGACAATGATGTGACCGGGTAAAACCTCCAGGCCACAGTGCTGGAATCGTGACGAGTTGGACTCAGTTAAAAAACCGATTGACCGCCGGTTGGGCTTGCATGCAGCGGTGCAGACATGTGGCGAGGATACGTGGAAACGTTGCATCCAGAGCCGGCTCGTGCCGACCTGCGTGATCTCAACCCGAAAATCGTCTCTTGTTGTCGGCAGTATTTCAACGTCGGCGGACAGGATCGCTGCCTGGCACGGCTGCGGATCGGTGAATGTAAGCACTCTACTCCAAGCCATTTCTGACCCCTTCAGGCAGAAAGTACGCAGTAACAATTGAGCCAATGCAGTCGGTACGTTAAAGCGGCTTGTCGACGTTGTTGGTCGGCGTTCTGTCTTTGCGTATCTAAAGGTGTCTCGAATGTCCTATGGCCAGCCCTTCAACGCGGCTTGCGCAGACGAGGAGACATAGTGACCGCCACCAAGTACAGCGTGAACGGCGTCGGCCAGTTCATCGCCCGCGTCAGACTTGACCACGTATCCGCGTGCCCCTTCCGCAAGGGCCTTTCTGATAACGGCTGGGTCGTCGTGAACCGAAACAAAAATGAAGCGCGCTTCGGGATGCGCAGCACGGATTTTCAGGGCTGCAGCCAGTCCGTTGATGCCCGGCATCGCGATATCGCTGATGATGATATCGGGCATTTCCAGCGCCACCTCAGCCATCAATGCCTTTCCATCGGCAACGACGTAAATGTCATAGTCGGAGGCAAGCAGCGCTCGAAGGTGCTGGCCCATCTCGGGATTATCCTCGGCCAAGACCACACGCATGCGGGTCACGGGGCGGTCCCTCGGCCGGCGTTTATCGGACTTCGAGATCGATGCTACGCGCTTGAATAGGCTTGCGCATCGCGAAAACTCCGGTTCGCCAGGCGTGGAAATCACGGGGTTTGCCGACCGGAAATCCCGGAAATCCGATCAATCGGAAACGAGTCCCTGCTTCACGGCAAACTTTATGAGGTCGGCCGTGCTTTTGGCGCCCAAGGTAAGCAGCAGCTGGGACTTGTGATCTTCGACGGTTCTTACCGAAATCGCCAACTCGGTCGCGATCTCCTTCATACGCTTTCCTTGCGCGATCAGTTGCAGGACTTCTCGCTGGCGAGATGTCAAGTGATGCTCTCCTTCGCCGGCGTGCTCGGAAATCGACCGTAGAACGTCCTTGGTAATGTGGGGGGTCAGATAGACTCGGCCAGCCATGACCGAACGGATGGCTTCAAAGAGTTCTTCGCCCGCCGCCGCCTTGAGAAGATATCCGCAGGCTCCTGCGCGAAGGGCCTCGGCCGCAAGTTGCGCCTCGGTATGCGCGGTCAAAAATATGAAACGCGCGTGTAATCCCTCGGCCTTGAGTTGACGCAAGGCATCCAACCCACTCATCACAGGCATGCTGATATCGGAGACAATGATGTCAGGCCTCAGTCGTCTCGCACCATCGACGAGTTGGCGGCCATCGGTGACCTGCCCGACGAGATCGGCCACTTCGCCGATCAATCGGCCAAGTCCTTCCGCAACCATCTCATGGTCGTCCGCAAGAATCACCCGGGGTCTCAACGGCTGCCTCCGGTCGGAATGGTCACAGTGGCGACTGTCCCACTATTAGGTGCTGACTTTACCTCGAAACTGCCGCCGAGCATCCTGACACGCTCACGGATGCTTAGCAGTCCAATCCCTTGCTGCTGTCGGATTGGGCCGGGCGTTGCAAACCCAATGCCGTCGTCAGAAATTCTCATCACGACGTGGCCATCGCGATGGGCGATCGCGACGCATCCCATCTCGGCATGGGCATGTTTCGCAATATTGCGCAGCGCCTCCTGCGCGACCCTGTAAAGGCAAAGTTTGATGTCATCGGCCACCTCCGTCCAGCCATCCGCGACTTCAAATTGGACCCGAGTGCCCGTTTCGCCGTTTATTTCCTCGCACCGCACTCGCAACGCCTCGGGCAGTCCAACGTGCTCGATCGAGCCTTGATGCAATTCGTGAGACACGTCGCGCAAGTCTTCCGCCAGCTCCATCGTTTGCTGTTGAAGTCGCGACAATTCGCTTCTCACTGTCTCGTCGGAACCTGCAACGCGACGTTTGAGACTGCTTATTCCAATTGACAGTGAGGCGACGCGCTGTCCAACGTCGTCGTGCAATTCTCGGGCAATCCTGGCGCGCTCGTCCTCCTGCGCGTTGATGAGCTGCCCCGCCAACTGACGAACCTGTTCGTAACTCACTCGGAGCGCGCTTTCCTTGTTTCGGATGTCTACTTCCGCCGCGTGGCGCCGAGTTCGTTGCAGGAAAAGAGCCGCTATGAGAAGACTTTGGAATACGATAAACGACGCCGCCCCGATGATGTACCAGCGATATTGATCCCATAAGCTAAATTCCGGGAAGCTCAGTTCGGAGG
>Ga0070684_100001997_pt1 | contig 15004 bp, 13 predicted proteins | sample KBSC723LmetaG_FD_65653 | JGI IMG/M metagenome (GOLD analysis project Ga0070684, IMG submission 65653) | Corn rhizosphere microbial communities from Kellogg Biological Station, Michigan, USA - KBS C7.2-3L metaG | ecosystem: Host-associated > Plants > Roots > Rhizosphere ...
AGCGACAGACTGCCAGATCGAAAGCAGCTCTGGGATGCCGCATTCCTACTACTGGTGGAGGGCGGCAAAGCATTGTCCCGCGCACATGCCGGGTAGCGGTGACACTTGACAACGCATAATCTATTTATTGTCAATGGCTTACGGCTTGCGCTCTGATGTGGATAGGTGTTATGGTGGCTCCCGCATTCCAATCCAACCAAGGGAGTCTTACTTGTTCACCGAACTTGGCAGCACAATTACGCCTGACCACCTAAACCATAACCATGCTCCCCAGCCGGTCTGCTTCGCGTGCGGGGAGATTATCCCACCAGAGAACGAAATGGGGTGCTGCGGCTGTGGCGTGTCACTCCATGACAACCCGCCGTGCTGCTCGGCCCCGTGTTGGTGCGCTCTGGATTAGGGAGCTGCCGGACAGACTTCCCCATGTCCATACGTCGTCCAAGTCGGACTTGACAAAACCGTCAAAGTGTGGTAGTAATATAAATAGGCCATTAGAAGCATACGGGTACGTGTGCCAGAAATATTTTTCGGCTGGGGTATTGACAAAACGGAGTGTAGAGCACTATGTTGAATACATAGTCCCTCGAAGGAAATATACTGTTCAGGCTGTCAGTGTGAACTGTCTTTAAAGGCTGTTCCTGATGCTTGTCCATCGCAGAGTCTCTCGGCATTCCGAGGGGCTTTTCTATTTTGGAGTGACCAGAGGATTGTAAGAGAGGATCGAGTGTGAGAGAGGATCGGAGCGACACGCTTCCCCCGGTGAACCCGGATCAGTACAGACACGTATTCCGAGAGGTGATGATCGGAGATGAGGACCAGCCAGGAGTGCTCAAGCAGTTCGGGCTATCAGTGAAGAAGCTGGCAGAGCTTTCAGGCATCCATAGGCCGACCATTCAACACTACATCAGCGGCAGATGGTTCCCGACTCCATTGACCGCCAGCAAGTTGGCAAAGGCGCTTGACATCCCTTGGGAGGAGTTCCGCAAACACATTGTGATGCGCGAGTACCAAAGCTACTTCCCAAACTTGATTGTCTTCGGAGAGGTGCGGGAGGACAAAGCCAAGCGCGACTTCTACAAGCGGAGGGCAGAGTCAATAAAGGCGCACGAGGCCGCGAAGGAACAGGCCGACCAGTACGGCGTGCGATGCGGCGTGATACTGCCACCCCTTAGAAGGAGCGACAAAGCCATCAAGCTCGGAACCGATGATGACCGCGACCTACTGAGGCGCATCTCCGAGAGGGACGCACTAGCAGCCTGACCCAGAAACACAGCACCGCAACGCAGCCCGATCTCCGGATCGGGCTTTTTGTTGCCCGAAAGAGAGAGAAGAGAAGTGGCAAGGATTGATTTGACCGGCCAACGGTTCGGAACGTGGACGGTCGCCAGCTATTGCGACTTCGCCGCCGATGGACACGGAAGATGGAACATGGTCTGCGACTGCGGCGAAACGTGCGTGATGTTCGGCTCCACGCTGCGAGGCGGCAAGGCGCGAGTATGCCCAGAGTGCAAGCCCAAGCGCACGCGAAAGCAGCGAGTGTACGTTTCAACGATGTCAGAAGCCAAGCGGCTCTACATCGACCTACGCAAGCGATAAGCGGCCAGCGAAACGAAGCATGGGCGGGTTTTCATCCTCTTTCCCCGCCCCGCTTCCGAAGTCCACACGAAAGAGAGACCAAGCTTAGTAACAACCAAACTCCATGAAGAGGACAAAGCACATATGAGTACGACTATCAGCATTGACCAGAACGCTATTAAGCAGGTTGCCGAGCGCAGCATTCAAAGAACGATGGACTCGCACGGCATCACAGACCGCTCTCAACTGAAGGACGAGGCCATTCAGAGCGCATACAAGCACGCTGAAGAGACTCTACGCGCAGAAGCGGAACGCGAAGCCGACCCCGGCTACCAGCAACGTAAGGCACTCGAAGAGGAAAACCGTCTTCTCCGAATGCAGAATGAAGCTCTACGGAACTCCCGCCCTGCTTCTGGCACCTCCAGTGGTTCCACGGTTGCCGACGCCGACATTATGGCGCAGAAGCTTGGCCCCGCAGTCTGGAATCACAAGCTCGATGGTAACGGACGCCTTCAGGCCATCGGCATTGACCCCGCCATCAACACCGCAGGTTTCCGAGCGGAAGTCAAAGAATACTTCGGGCCAGGATCGTCGAGCATGAAGGCGGCAGAACTCGCCCGTGTCAACCTTGCGCGATACAAGCTCCTCAAGAACGCTGGCAAGTGCCTCCGTATCATCTAAGCCTCGCCTGAAAGCGAAAACAGGGCTGCGCTCCGCTCTGCACACTGTGCAGCCCTGCATTCTTGAGGATCAAGACATGACATCAATCATTACCGGCGAAGTGCCGTTCGATCCAAACGCATACGACCACCTTGACGCAATCCGGCCCGGTTGGACCCGCCGTGGTCTACGCATCGTCAGCCGTCAACCAAACTCATCGTGGGAAGGCGCGTGCATCTTCTGTGGTCAGAGCTTTGTCGTCAGTGAGGAGCAATTGACCCGCTGGCACTCTGACATTTGCGCGTGCCGACAGACCCGCTACAGATAGGAACCAGATGACCAAATTCCAGCAGTTCATGGACACACACCAACTCAGCCAATACCGTCTGCACCGTCTGAGTGGCCTCAGCAAGAGCCAGATCAGCGAGTGGCAAAAGGGCAAGCATGTACCGAGCAAGGCATCCGCGTTCCGTATCGCCGCCTCCCTCGGCATGTCCGCAAGCTCGATTCTGGCAGCTATAGAGACCAGAGAGAGGCACCAGAACACTCGTACAGCAGATGGTACGTTTGTAGCGCGAACCAAGCAAAACAGCCGTGCGACAGTCGGAACGAATGATTCTGCTCGTACCGATGGAGTCTACTGCATCGCCTGTAGGCAAATGATTGGGGTTGCCGCGTCAACACTGACGAAGGCCGCATAGGGCTCATGGTTTGACACTGTCAGCACGTCGCCCAGAAGGTACGAAAACCCCGTCTGCAACGTCCAACAACGTCCAGACGCCACCACATCCCACAACAAAAAGTGATTTTAACAATGCACCAAGCCGCTATCACGCGGCTTGGGCTTTTTTATGGAGTGAAGTTGCAAATGTCCGAAGAAACATTCGATCTAGTTGCTTATCTGTCCAGCCAGCGCAAGGCCATCAAGGTTGAGGACGTTGCCGAACTGCTCGGCGTGTCCCGTCAGGCTGTTTATGAGTACGTGAAGCGGGGAAGCCTGCCTGCCCTCAAGCTGGGCAGCACCATCCGCCTTAACCCCAGGGACGTGTCCCGCTGGCTGGAGGCCAGAATGACTGTCCAGCCCAAGCCAGCGTTGCGGAGGGCGGCTTAGTTGCCGCCCCAGTTCACAGTGTTAATACGCTCCTCAGCCTTTTCCGCGTCCAATGCTTCCAAGTAGCGCATGGTCGTTTGCAGGTCGGAGTGACCGGCCAATTTTTGCACTGACCGCACATCGTAACCACTCCTCAGCAGAGACGTGCAGAACGTGTGCCGGAACTTGTGCAAGTACCAGCGCCCGCACTCCCCGTGCTCCATACAGCCAGAGCACACGCCGCAATTCAAGCCCGCGTCCTGCACTCTGCGCTTGAGCCTCAGAAGCATTTTCCAATTCGGCGTATCGTTGCGAGTGCCGATGACAAACCGCGACTTCGGATAGGCTTCCTTCCGTTTCGCCATTAGCTCAAGCATGTAGCTGTCCAAGGGCACTCTGCGCTGTTCGTTGTCCTTCACTGTGAACCCCAAAGACGGCTTGCCTTGAATATGCAACATGCGGCGGTCCCACTCCACATCCGGCCATAGCGTGAAAATGGCTTCCTGCTCTCGCAAGCCGCATCTGAGGAGCAGATTGAACATCAGGATGCTGTAGTCGTCCTTGATCGATTCCAGATGCCCAAAGAACGTGTCCAGCTCACCCCGCGTGTACGTCTCAACCGTCCTCTCCTCATAGCTCGGTGCGCGAGGTGCGAGTTTCTTCACATCCAAGCCCATGTAGCGCAGATAGGGCATGACGTTGCAGTGGCGGTTGTAGATCGTCCGTTCCTCAAGGCCGCGATTGCGCAGAGCAACGTAGTATGCCGTCATGTCGTGCGCCGTCACTTCGTCGGCGTATCGCTTGCCGTCCTTCCCCAGCACATCAAGGAACTCATCGCAAGCCAGCCTGTGCGCATCGGCGGCAACCGCAGAGCCTCTGCCCTCAACCGTCTTGAGGAAATGCGCCAGAGACGATTTAAGCGCCTTGCGCGTATCCTCTGGCACAATCGCCAGCCCTGCATCTTCGGCGGCATCATGCGCCTTGAGTGCAAGCCGTTTCTGCTCCCACTTGTTCTTGGCCTCCGTGGGGTTGCTTCCAACGGCTTCATACTTCACCTTGCCGTCTTGGTAGAAGCGCAGAACGTATCTGCCTTCCAACTTGATGGGCTTGCCATTCGCCAGAGCAAACCCCGGTCGAATTTTGCCGTTGCCGCCTTCGACGATCGGCAACCGTTTCCAGCCTTCGGCAGTCTTGCCGTAGTACATCAGCGTGACCGTGCGGTCCTTCGTAATCTCTGCCATGCTTCCCCCTGAAAACCATTACCAAAACATTACCACGACGTTTTGGTAAGTGTATTGATGTTGTGTTTTCAGTTAGATACACGGCATAGGTGGGAGAATCCCTTCTTCGGCACCAGACGTCAAGCGAAAATTTCTCAGTTGCCTCACATCAGGCAGATTGGAACTCAAGGGCGGCCCGGACGGGTCGCCCTTCTCGTTTTACATGACTGAGCGGTGACGCTGGTGGACTCTGGACGGCAGGTGGCCGGCCCAAAAGTAGAACCGCGCACGACGACGATGTCATCCGCTCGGCCCACGCGTTTACGTGGATGCAAGTTTCATTGGCCAAACCCGTATTGGTGCGACAAAGTAGATTCACTGGGTGCATTGCGATGATGCATCGACAATCGAGAGCGGGCGCGACGACAGCAAGATTGAGCCTTGATCACCGAAGCGCGGACAATGCGTCGAACATGCCAGGATCACTTCTCCACGTTGCCTTGTGGGCGGCAGGCCGGATGCAAGGCGGGCGAAGAGCCTGCCCGGGCCTAGTCAAGGGTTGACACGAGACCCGTTGCAGCGGGCCGCACCGATCCAATCTCACAACCGATTTTTCGCCCTTCGTGGACGCCGATGAGCAAGTGTGGACGTTCGATAGGCCTTGCCTGCGAAGCAGGGCGGAGCCCGCGTAAGAAGGCGCGGCGCTCCCGTGTGGGCAGCTTGTTGCGACCGGCATTCGCGTTTCTGGTCGCAGTCCTGGGCAGCGTGGGCACTGGCCGGCTGGGGGCTCAGATCTCTCCGGGCCCGCTGGTGCGAGCGCATCAATTCCTGAATGGCCCCGCGAATTGCACGCGATGCCATGCGGCGAGCGTGCGCTCGCGATCGTTTGCCTGCCTGGATTGCCACCGTGAGATTGCTGCCGAACTGGAGAAGCATCGCGGTCTTCATGCCACGTATCCGCAGGGAGGAAGCCCGGGAACGGCCTGTGTGAAATGCCATTCGGAGCATAACGGGGAGAACTTCGCGATCGTGCACTGGACACCCACGTCCGCGGGGTTCGACCACGTGCAGACCGGATTCGCGCTCGACGGAAAACATTCCGGGGTAGGGTGCCGCGCTTGCCATAACGCGCGCAACGTGCCGGCGGCAACGCGCGAGTTGCTGAAGGCCAAAGACATGAACCACACCTACATGGGGCTGGACACGCGGTGCGCGGCGTGCCACGAAGACAAGCACCAGGGCAGATTCGGGACAGATTGCGCTCGTTGCCACTCGACAGCCGACTGGAAGAAGGCGAGGGTTGAAGAGCGCACCTTCGACCATGCGCAGACGCGATTCCCATTGACCGGCGCGCATCGGCAGGTGCTCTGCGCGAAGTGCCACACGGCGGACGCGGACGGGCAGGCGCGGTATGCGGGAATTGCCTTTGCCACGTGCGCGGCATGCCACGCCGATCCGCACAAGGGCGAGTTCAAGCAGGACTGCAGCAGTTGTCACTCCACCGCGACGTGGAAGAAGTCGCCGTTTGAAGCGAAGTTCGATCACGCCAAGACGGATTATCCGCTGGCGGGAAAACATATTGAAGTGGCGTGTACAGCGTGTCATGCGAATGGCGATTTCAGGTCGCCGATTGCGCACGCCGCTTGCACGGATTGTCACAGGACAGATCCGCACGGAGGCCAGTTTGCGGCACGCGCGGATAAAGGGCGGTGTGAAGCGTGCCACTCGGTCATGGGCTGGAAGCCCTCGGCGTTCACGGCCGCTGAACATGCGCGCACGGGGTTTCCGCTGGTGCGTCCGCATGAGCGAGTTGAGTGCGCGAAATGCCATATCCCGGCGGGAGCGCAGACGAAGTTCAAGATTCCCTTCGCCGCGTGCACCGCTTGCCACAGAGATGTGCACCAGGGGCAGTTTGCGGCAGCGCCTTGGATGAACCGGTGCGAAAAATGCCACAATGGCGTCACCTTTCAAACTGCGAATTACACGCTGGCGATGCATCAGAAACAGAGCTTCCCATTGACTGGCGCGCACGTGGCGGTGGCATGCGACAGGTGTCACAAGCCGATCGCGGGATCAGACGTGGCACGATTCCACTTTGCCGCGCTGGCGTGCACGTCGTGCCACGACGATGTGCATCGAGGACAGTTTGCGGACCGCATGGCCAGGCGATCGATCGGGAACAAAGCGGCCGGATGCGAGGCGTGCCACTCAACGCGCGACTGGCACGACCTGAGCCGGTTTGATCACGATACGACGCGATTCGCGCTGGCGGGCACGCACCGGGCAGTGACGTGCATCGAGTGCCATCGGCCGCCGAACCTGGAACGCACCATGCTGCATGTGCGGTTCGGCGAAGCCAGTACCAGCTGCGACGGGTGTCACGAAAATCCGCATGCGGAGCAGTTCGGAGCGCAGGCGCAACGTTGCGAGGCGTGCCACAACACGCATAAGTGGAAGCCGTCGCTCTTCGACCATGAGAAGACGAGTTTTTCGCTGAAGGGCGGCCACCAGGACGTGGCGTGTTCCGCATGCCACTTAACGAAGCACATGGTGAATGGGATGCCGGTGCTGTTCTACAAACCGACACCGACGCAATGCTCGGATTGCCATGCGAGCGGAGTGCCGAACAAGAAGATGTCTGCTGCGAACCCGGCCGAGTTGCGGTGCGTGCGGGCACGCATCGCCGCAGCGTGATCGATGTGAATGACAACATTGTCATTGAAAACCCGGATGACACTCGCGCGGCGGCAGTGTCTAATCGGTACACAGGCCCCTTTCCCAGGTGAATATGCCGTTCTCGCGACGGTGGTTCCTATACGAAAAGCTCGCCCAGGAGCGAAGTGAATCCAGAGCCGCCAGGGTATTGGCGATTCTGCCTTCCTTGCCTGAACACATGTGAGGCGCTAAAAGACTAGATAATCAGGCGCCCGGCTTCCACTGCCTTGCCAGATCAAGAGAGGCTGAAGAGCTGAAGAGGAAACCTTTGCCTGCTTCGGCTTTCGATCACATCGCCAGGAGCACAGGATGCGTGCTTCCTGATAACGGCCACTCCTCTAAGAAGAGGACCTCTCACTTAGGCACAGCGGATGAGGATGAACGCCACACGCTGGCTTGCAATCTCTGGCCTGTCCCTCGGAGCCGGACTCTTCATGAGTCCCGGGCTCGCTCTCTATCGCGCGCAGGCGCCACCGCCGGCAGAACAGCGGCCGGCGACTGTGCCGCGCGCGAAGGTGATGAACCCGCATGGGCCGATCGCGATCCCTTGCCAGAACTGCCACACCTACACCGCTTGGCGGCCCATCCGCTCGATGCCGGAGTTCAGTCACGATCAAACACGGTATCCATTGCGCGGCATGCATAAGGATGTAGCGTGCAGCAAATGCCACACGTCCAGGGTATTCAAGAACGTAAGCACGCGCTGCGCGGTCTGCCATGCCGACATTCATCGCCGGCAGTTTGGTGCGAACTGCGAGAACTGTCACAGCGTGAAGGGGTGGAAAGTTTCGGTGCGCGAGATTCAGAACCACCAGAACCGGTTTCCGCTGGTGGGCGCACACGCCATGCTCGATTGCGGCTCGTGCCATAAAGGCGCGGCCACCGGACAATTTACGGGCCTGTCGACGGCTTGTTATTCGTGTCACCAGAAGGAATTCAAAAATCCGAACTTCGACCACGTTGCCGTGGGCTTCCCCACCACATGCGAAAGCTGCCACACGATGGACACCTGGTTCGGTGCGAAGTTCGATCACCTGAAGTACACCGGCTATGCACTGACGGGAATGCATGCCAGGCTCGAGTGCACGGCGTGCCACATCAATGGGCAATTCAAGGGCACACCGGCCGCGTGTTACGCCTGCCACCAGACGGATTACACGCGGACCAACAACCCGAGCCACGCGCAGGCCTCTCTTCCGCATGATTGCGGCACGTGCCACACAACCGCGAATTGGTTGAACGCAAAATTCGATCACCTGGCATACGCGGGATACGCTTTGACCGGCAAGCACGCGAACGTGCCCTGTGCGCAATGCCATGCGAATGGATACAGGAACACTCCGACCGGATGCGTTTCATGCCACCAGAAGGAATTTGACCGCACCATCAACCCGAATCACAAGGCCCAGGGATTCCCGACGGGATGCGAAATGTGTCATACGACAGCGGGCTGGATCCCGTCGTCGTTTGATCACTCGAAGAGCGGGTTTCCACTGACCGGGGCGCATGTGCAGACACTGTGCTCCAAGTGCCATGTGAACAACAACTATACGACTCTGCCGAAGGACTGTTACGGATGTCACAAGGCGAATTACACCGGGACGAGCAATCCCAACCACGTGGCCGCGGGTTTTCCGACGGGTTGTACGATGTGTCACAGCACCGTGTCGTGGTCTGGCGCGACGTTCGACCACTCGAAAACCGGTTTCCCGCTCACGGGTGCGCACAAGAACACGCCGTGCATGAAATGCCACGTGAACGGTGTGTTCGCCGGCACGCCAAAGGGTTGTTATAGCTGCCACAAGGGTGACTTCAACGGTACGAAGGAACCCAATCATTTGCAGGCGGCGCTTCCGCACGACTGCTCGATCTGCCACTCGACCGTGAACTGGCTGAATGCCCGGTTTGACCACCTCGCCTACACCGGGTACGCCCTGACGGGCAAACACGCGGCGCTCGCGTGCAAGCAGTGCCATCTGAACGGCCAGTATGCAGGCACTCCGAGCGCCTGCGCATCGTGCCACCAATCGGATTACAACAAGACGACCGATCCAAACCACAAGCTGGCAGGCTTTCCAACGGATTGCTCGATCTGCCACACGACTGCGGGTTGGAGTCCGTCATCGTTCGATCATTCGAAAAGCGGTTTCCCGCTGACCGGTGCGCACAAAACAACACCCTGCATGAAGTGTCACGTAAACAACAACTACACCACGGTGCCGAAGGACTGCTACAGCTGCCACAAGGCGAATTACGACGCTACGAACGATCCGAACCACAAGGCGGCAGGATTCCCGACCACCTGCCAGATTTGCCACAACACGGGTTCCTGGTCCGGGGCCACGTTCGATCATTCGAAGACCGCATTCCCGCTGACCGGGGCGCACAAAACAACGCCATGCGTGAAGTGCCACGTCAACAATGTTTTTGCCGGCACGCCGAAGGATTGCTTTAGCTGCCACAAATCCGATTACAACGGAACGACCGATCCCAATCACAAGACGGCTGGATTCCCGACCACTTGCCAGACGTGTCATAGCACGACATCGTGGGCGGGAGCGACGTTCAATCACACGTGGTTCTCAATGCGCCATGGCGGTGCAAACGGCGTGTGCAAGACGTGCCACACCAACTCCGCCAATTACGCCGTGTTTACGTGCACCAATTGCCACGCCAAAGCGAAAACAGACAATCAGCACTCCGGAGTTTCGGGCTACGTCTACAACAGCGTGAACTGTTACTTGTGCCACAGGAACCCCGGAGGTGGGGGCTAGATGAAACGCGCTCTGCTGTTTTTGCTTCTGTCCGCGCCGGGTGCAGGTCTCGCACAGTCGCCCGAAGCAGTCTCGCCGGCCCAGGCGCCCATGCATTCGGAGTTTCATGTGCGCTACGTCAGCGCGGATAGCGTCTACATCGATGGCGGGCGCGATGCGGGACTGACAGAAGGGACGAAGCTGATTCTGAAGCAAAATGCCGCCATCGCTGGAACGGACGAAAAAGTGCTCGAGCCCGGAGTGCTGGCTCAGCTCACTGTCATTGCGGTTGCATCGAGTTCCGCGGTATGCCAGATCTCCGCATCGACACGGGAGATGGTTGTGGGCGACACGCTCTCGTTGCCCGATGAAGAGATTGCAAACCAGGTGGCGAAGAACGCGCTCGGAAACACGCGAATGTATCCCATGGTGGTGAGCTTCAACATGGGCGATCCGCTGGATGAAGAGGTTCGCGAGACCATTCCTCATCCGCCTCTGCCGGAGATCAACCAGGCGCGCATGCGGATCGGATTCGACGTAAGCACGATCCGCGGTCTCGGTACGGACTCCTGGAGTTCGACGATGTTGGGCATGGTACTCCGCGCCAATGTGACACGGATCAACGGGAGCTACTTTAATCTGGACGGTTTCTGGCGCGGGCACATTCAATCCACCTCGGGTCCCGCGCAGGCTTCAATTCAGGATCTCATCAATCGCACCTATCAAATGGCATTGACCTACGTGAACCCGCAGTCGAATTGGACGGCGGGCGTGGGCCGCTTGTACGTGCCATGGGCCAGCAGCCTGGAGGTGATTGATGGAGGCTACCTCGGGCGACGTACATCGGAGTCGAACACCCTCGCTCTCTTCGCTGGGTCCACTCCGGATCCCACTGCGTGGAACTACAACCCGCGGCGAAAGATCGGAGGCGTCCTGCTCAACACGGAAGGCGGCAGTTTTGAAGGCTGGCGTCACTCGTTCACGCTTGGCGGCGGTGTAGAACTGCTGGGCTGGAGCGTGGATCGTCCGTTTGTCTTCACGCAGACCGACGTGTCGTATACGCGCGCATTTTCGGTCTACCATGCGATGACGATCGATCACCCGACGGCAAATCCGGGCACGGCGGCGGTGAGCGCGGGTGTGGGACAGAGCTTCCTGTCTCTTAGGGCGCAGCCGCATCCGGGGCTGGAGCTGGATCTGACGCACACCTACTTTCGCGATGTACCCACGTTCGATCCGGCGCTGGTGGGAACGGGTTTGCTTGACAAGTATCTGTTCCAGGGCGTGAATGGCGGCGCGCGCATTCAGTTTCCCCAGCGCGTGACGGGCTACATGTCGGTTGGCAAGAGCAGCACGTCGAGCGATCTCAAGTCATCGTGGAACACGATGTACGGGGTGTCAATGGCGCAGATCTGGAAGACAGGCATCACCTCCGATGTGCGATATGCGCGATTCGACAGTGCGTTCGCCGCGGGGACGTATCGCACGCTGAGCCTTTCGCGCGATGTGAACGATCGATGGCGGGTGAATTTGCAAGCCGGGCGGCAGTCGTTCGGCTCTGCCTTATCAACGGATCGCGGCGGCTACTTTGGAAACGTGCTGACCGAGTCTGATTTTGGTTCGCGCTACTTTTTCGATTTTGGCTTCACGACACAACGCGGCGGCACAGAGCAGTACAACCAGTGGACGGGCACCATTGGAATACGCTTCGATAATCGCTCGCGGGATAGGAAGGATTCGCATGCGACGCTTCCGTGACGCCAGTTTGTGCGCGGCCGCTGCCGCAGTGCTGCTGGCAATCGCGCCCGGCGCCGCGCAGCAGGAAAAGACTGACGATCTTCTCTCTCGCGCAGAGGACGCGGTGGCGCTCTACATCGCGAAGCTCGCGGATGTGCACTGCACGGAAGAGGTGCATCAGGTAAAGGTGCGGCCCGACGGCAAGCCCGAGGCCACTGTCAAGACGGAATATGACTACTTCGTACTTCTGCAGGGCAACAGCATCGACCTTCAACTGGCGGAGTCCCGCCTGGCCGCGGGAAAGGAGCCGCAACGCCAGACGCCGCTGCTGTTGAGCAACGGCCTCTCGATGCTGCTGCTGATGTTTCATCCCTACTATCGCGCGGGGTTCACGTTTCATCCCGAAGGACCGGAGGAGATGGCGGGCCGGCACACCATGCGCTACCATTTTGCACACATCGCAGGGACGCGAACACCCTCGGCTCTCGCGTTGCGGCAACGCGAGTATCCGCTCGATCTGCAAGGCACAGCCTGGATCGACGCCGAGTCGGGGCAGCCCATTCGTATCGACGCCGGGCTGCTTCAGCCTATGACGGACGTTGGCCTGAAATCTCTCACTGTGCACGTTGAGTATGCCCCGGTTGCGGCGATTCCGGGCAATCCCGTGCTGGTATCAGTGGCCGATGTCGATTTGGAAACCCCGCGCCAGCACTGGCGAAACTCGCACACATTTCGCAACTACAAGCTGTTCTCGGCCGAGGCGACGCAGGACCCGAACGTCAAGGTGCATACAACTTCGGGCGGCGCGCAGGGTGGCTCAGCACCACCTCAAACAGAGGAGAAGCCCTGAATATGGCTGATACTCCGGTTCTCCGCCGCGTGGCGGCGGCCCCTCAGAAGACCGCTACTTCGGCACATCGCATGCGCGTACTGATTGCGGCGGGAGCGGCAGCGCTGCTGATTCTGGCGCTTGCCGGATACGGATGGAACTACTACACACTGCCCCTGGACATGCGGCCGTTCTCTCCAAAGCATGAACTGTTGCGCCCCAGCGGAACCATCGGTCTGAACCTTGGGATTCTGGGCGTGGTACTGTTCGTCATCATCTTCCTCTACGCGCTGCGCAAGGCCGTTCCATGGCTGGGCCGCATTGGTACGGCGAAGCATTGGATGGATTTTCACGTTGTACTGGGCGTCACAGCGCCGATCGTGATCGCCTTTCACGCATCGTTCAAGTTCAATAACATCGCGGGAGCGGCATTCTGGGTGATGCTGGCGGTTGCGCTGAGCGGAATCGTCGGGCGCTACCTCTATGCGCAGATTCCGCGGTCCCTGGGAGCGGCAGCGGTCGCGTATCGCGAACTGCAGGGCCTGGAATCAGAACTCGCGGAGGCCCTGGCCGGGCAAAGACTCTATTCGAGGGAATGGATTGAGCGCACGTTTCGCATGCCAGGAGCGGAGCACATCCGCAAAAGCTCGATCCTGGCGGCTCTCGCGGAGATGCTTCTCCTCGATCTGAGCCGATGGTATCGAGTGGCTGCTCTGCGCCGGAAAGGCATGAAGTTCTTCACGTCGCTGCTTACCCTTGGAGGTTTCCTGCCGACGAGGCAGGCAGAGGTCGAGCAGATTGTAGCGGTGGTTCGACGAAAGGCGCTGCTTACCAAACGGCTGGTGTTTCTCGACCGAGCGCAACGCATCTTCCATTTGTGGCATGTCGTTCACCGGCCCTTCAGTTACGCATTCGTTGTGCTCGCGCTCATTCACATCATCAACGCTGTACGACTGGGCTACTTCTGATGGAGACGCTCTTCACGTGGGGCATTGTGGGGCTGTGCATTGTGGCTTTCGTAGGCCGCTACTGGTTCTCGCACAGGAAGCGCGAAGCGGAGGCACATGCCGCCGCCGAACGCGCAGGCCTGATTTCGCATGGGCCGACAGGGCAGCACCCACTCATCCACACAGATGCGTGTATCGGCTGCGGCGGGTGCGTTACTGCTTGCCCGGAAGGAGATGTGCTGGGGCTGATCGCCGGCAAGGCCACTCTTATCAAACCCCAGAAGTGCATCGGTCATGCGTTGTGCGCGGAGGCGTGTCCAGTAGGCGCAATCACAATCGTGATGGCGCCGCCCAGCGCCAGTGCAGAGTTGCCCATGCTCACCTCGGAGCACGAAACCAGCATTCCGAATCTGTTCATTGCCGGTGAGTTGGGTGGCCTGGCACTCATTAAGAATGCCGTGAACCAGGGGCGAGAGTGCATTGACGTGATCTCGTCGCGCTTGGAAGCCCGGGGCCCCTCGCATGCTCCTCAGCCTGAGTTCGATGTGATCATCGTCGGAGCGGGGCCGGCGGGAATCAGCGCATCCCTGCGGGCGGCGGAGTTGGGGCTACGTGCGCTGACGCTCGAACGGGAGACGGTCGGCGGGACTGTCTCGAAGTACCCGCGCGAGAAGCTCGTGATGACGTCTCCGGTAGAGCTTCCGCTCTACGGCAAGATGCGACAGACTCGATTGAGCAAGGAAGATCTGCTGGAGATTTGGGAATCGATCATGCGGCGCGCGGATCTCAACATTCATGCGGGTGAGAGCGTAACCGCAGTTCGACGGGAGGACCGGGCATTTCGGGTGGTGACTGCGGCGGATTCGTACAGATCCCGCGCGGTGATCCTGGCCATTGGCCGCGCCGGAACGCCGCGAAAGCTGGGTGTTCCAGGCGAGGAGCTTCCGCATGTGCTCTATCGGCTTATCGACGCGGACCACTATGTCGATAAGGACATCCTGGTGGTTGGGGGCGGTGACAGCGCAGTTGAGGCGTGTCTCGGCCTGGCGCATCAACGCGGCAACCGGGTCACCCTGTCGTATCGGCGCGCGGCGTTCAGCCGGCTGAAGGACCGCAACGAACGCCGCATTGCAGAAGCCGAGCGAAACGGCCGCGTGACCGTTCTGTTCGATTCGCAACCTTTGGAATTCAGGCCCGGCAGCGTGACGATCGAACATTCCGGAACCAGGCTGGAACTCCCCAATGACTACGTGTGGATATTTGCCGGAGGTACTTCGCCGACCGCGTTTCTGAAAGAGGTTGGCATCGCGTTCGGCGACGAAATCGTTCAGCATGGCGAGGCCGTTCTTTCCGAATCTGTCCCGCACCCCCGGCCAGCAGCTTGGCGGTGATCTCCCGCTGCGCCTGCTCCCCTATTCGTGGCGAATCCGGGCCTTGCCGACCGGGAAAAGCGGTCTGGTGGAAGCGCCGCATCCCGT
>Ga0070684_100002000_pt1 | contig 14990 bp, 16 predicted proteins | sample KBSC723LmetaG_FD_65653 | JGI IMG/M metagenome (GOLD analysis project Ga0070684, IMG submission 65653) | Corn rhizosphere microbial communities from Kellogg Biological Station, Michigan, USA - KBS C7.2-3L metaG | ecosystem: Host-associated > Plants > Roots > Rhizosphere ...
CGCGACCGTCTACCGGCTCGGCGAAGCCGGCTGACGCTCGTTCCGCTCGCTTCACGGGGGAAACTGCCACGGCACGCGAAGCGTGCCCAGCAAACAGAGCCCCCCGCGCACAGGCGGCGAAACCCGCTGCGACGTTAGGTCAGCGCAAGGATCACGGCGCTCGTCGCCGCCCAGGCGACCAGGGTCACGATCAGCGGCGCGTCCGTGAGCAGGACGTTCTCCGGCTCCTCGCCGAGATCGTGGCGGTGGAGCAGGAGCAGGTAGCGGAAGACGCCGTAGACGACGAACGGGACGGTCGCCATCATCGCCTTCGTGTCCCGGGCGCCGAACGTGTACAGCGAATAGGCGATCACAGTGGACGCGGCGACCACGGAGACGAGCTGGTCGACCAGCGCCAGCGAGTAACCCTCCAGCACCGGCCGCCCGGGCGTCTCGTCGGCGCCGACGAGGACGAGCTCCGCGCGCCGCTTCGCGAGCGCGAGGAACAGCGCCAGCAGCCCCGTGCAGATCAGGAGCCACGGCGAGATGTGGACGTCCACCGCCTCGGCGCCCGCGCTCGCGCGCACCACGAACAGCGCAGCGATCACCAGCACGTCGATCAGCACGACGTGCTTGAGGCCGGCCGAGTACGCGACCTGGAGGGCGAGGAAGCCGGCCATGAACGCGATCGACCACGGGCCGAGGTACGCGGCGAGGCCGAAGGCTGCACAGGCGAGGACGACCGCGAACGCGATCGCGAGCCGCACCGGCAGCTCGCCGCTCGCGATCGGCCGCAGCCGCTTCACGGGATGGGCGCGGTCGTGAGGAGCGTCGCGAACGTCGTTCGCCAGGTACGACGCGCTCGACGCGGCGCAGTACGCGACGAAGGCGACGCAGGCGTCGAGCCAGAGGCTCGTCTCGCCGATCTTCCCGGCGAACAGCAGGCCCGCGAACAGGAGGAGGTTCTTCGTCCACTGGCGGGGGCGCAGCGCGACGAGCGCGGCGCGTCCGGCCGAGCGCGGTGCGGCGACGGCGGTCACGGCCATCGGCGTGATGGTAGTCGCCCTGCCCGCCGGCCCGCCGGCCGGCTCAGAGCGTCTAACTCAACGGTGAGGGCGGCATCACCGGCAGGCGCAGATCGAACCGGCTGCCTGCGCCGAGCTCGCTCTCGAGCTCGATCCGGCCGCCGAGCGCGACCGCCAGCTCCCGGGCGATCGCCAGGCCCAGCCCGGTGCCACCGCCGTCCCGCGACCAGAACGGCCGGAAGATCCGGTCGCGGTCGGACGGCTTGATCCCCGGTCCGGTGTCGGCGACCGAGACGGAGACGGTGCCGTTCGCAGCCGCGAGCGCCAGCTCGACCCGGCCGCCGTCGGGCGTCCAGCGGAAGGCGTTCGAGAGCAGGTTGGAGACGATCTGCAGCACCCGGTCGCCGTCGGAGACGATCACCGGGGCGCCGTCGCTGTCGCAGCGGTAGTCGATCTCCCGGCGCCGCGCTTCCTCGCCGAAGGTGGCGTAGGCCTGCTCGACGAGACGGCTCATGTCCACCTCCTCGTGCAGCACCGTGAAGCGGTGCGCGTCGAGCTTGGCCAGGTCGAGGACGTCGCCGACGAGGCGTTCCAGCCGCTCCGCCTCCGCCGCGACCACGCCGAGCGACTCGGCCTCCATCACCGGGTCGATGATCAGCCCCTCGCGGAGCGCCTCGACGTGGCCCCGGATCGCGGTCAGCGGCGTCCGCAGCTCGTGGGAGACCGACATCAGGAAGTTCCGCTCGCGCTCGTCCGCCTCCTTGAGCCGGGCGGCCATGTCGCGGAACCGTTCGGACAGGTGGCTGATCTCGTCCGTCCCTCGCACGTTCGGGATGTCGACGTCGTACCGGCCCTTGGCGATGCCGTCCGCCGCCTTCGAGAGCGCCAGCACGGGCGTCGCGATCCGGCGCGACAGGTACCAGGCGAGGACGGCGGCCACGAACAGCCCGACGCCGAGCGCGACCAGGAGCAGCTCGAAGAGCGAGAACCAGCCCTGGGTCAGATCCGTCTTCTTCCGCGCGACCACGAGCGCGCCGAAGTTCTGGCCGTCGAGCACGAGCGGCTGGCCGACCGCGAGGAAGGTCTTGTGCTCGCCCGGCGGCGTGAACTCGAAGGTGGTCACCTGCTTCCCGTCGATCAGCGTCTGCCATTCGTCCTCGACCTCGGAGCGGGACAGCTCGCGCAGGCCGGAGCCGTGCCGGAAGAAGACGGGCGCGCCGACGTAGTAGAGGCGGGCCCCGGTCGCCTGCTCGAGCTGCGGCCGGTCGAAGACCGGTGCCGACCGACCCTCGTCGATCGAGCGGAGCGCCTGCTGCGCGTACAGCTGCGAGAGCCCGCGCGCCTCGCGCTTCAGCTCGGCGAGCGACTGCGAGCGGACGTGATCCTGGAACAGCTGGACCGCGATCACGGTCGTGACGACGCCCGCCAGCGCGACGCCCGCCAGGTAGAACGCCGGCAGGCGGAAGCGCAGCGACCGGAACATGGTGTCTCCTAGGCGGCCGCGTCCTTCGCGGGCGCGACCTTGTACCCGACGCCCCAGACGGTCACGATCGGCGAGGCGTCTCCAAGCTTCCGCCGGAGCTGCCGGACGTGGACGTCGACCGTTCGTGTGTCGCCGGCGAACGTGTAGCCCCAGACGCGCTCGAGCAGCTGGTCGCGCGTGAGGACGAGCCCGCGGTGGTCGAGCAGCTCCCACAACAGGTCGAACTCCTTCGGTGCGAGCTGGATCTCCTCCTCTCCGACACGCACTTCGCGCCGGCCCGCGTCGACCAGGAGGCGACCGTGACGGAGCTGCTTGCTCTCGATCTGGCGCCGCTCCGGGGAGGCGCGCCTGAGGATCGACTTCACGCGGGCGACGAGCTCGCGCGGGTTGAACGGCTTGGTCAGGTAGTCGTCGGCGCCGACCTCGAGGCCGATGATCTTGTCGACGTCCTCATCGCGGGCGGTCAGCATCAGAATCGGGACGTCGGAGCTCTTGCGAATCCGGCGGCAGACCTCGATCCCGTCGATGTCGGGGAGCATCAGGTCGAGGACGATCAGGGCCGGCGCCGAGGCCTGGAACTGCGCCAACGCCTCGTTCCCGGTCGCGGCCGTTCGGACCATGTAGCCGGCGTTCTTCAGGTACAGGGCGACGAAGGACGCGATCGAACTCTCGTCCTCGACGACCAGGACGCTCTGGTTGGCGCGGCTGGTCACTTCGCCGGCAGGCTGGGCGTCTGACCGAGCGTGTAGGTGGTCGCACGACCGGGAACCGGGTGGAACGGCCCACCGTCGATCGAGTAGCGGCCCGGGAAGTCGGTGAAGCCCGAGGCGTCGAGAACGGCGGTGCCCCGCCCCACGGCGCTGACGTCGATTCCGGTCGCGTTGACCTGGACGCGGAAGAGCCCACCGATCATCCGGAAGCGGATGTCGTCGCCGCTGTACAGGGTGCGGCCGCCGCTGAGGAAGCGGAAGGTCTCCGCTCCCGAGACCACCGGGACGCGGCCGTCGGTCGGGTCGAGGTCGGAGATGATCACGCTCCCCTGGTCGAAGCGTCCGAGAATCCCGCCGCGCGCCCGCACGACCACGCTGCCGTTGCCGTTGTCGACGACGAGCGTCCCGTCGCCGGGCGCCCTGGACGTGCCGAGGGATGCGGTGGCGGCCCACGCTGCCGCCGGCAGCAAGAGCGCCATCACGAGGACAAGCGGAAAGAAGCGACGCATCGCCTGAGTCAGTATCGCCATCTGTGTTGTTGTCGGTCTAATCGCCGTGTAAGGAGAGTGTAAGAGCCTTCAGCAGCTCGGAGCAACAGCCCGCGCAGGCGGTCCGGCCGGTACCCCGTATCGCCGGAGCAACGTGCCGAGGCGCGCCCGGTAGACGCTCATGTCCTTGCGGCTCCAGTCGCCGTGGGTCTGGCAGCGCCAGGAGGCGTAGCGCTCATGGTGATACGGGCTGGTCAGGCTCTCGTTGTGCCCGATCACGTTGCGCAGCTGGATGCCGTAGCGGCCCATCAGCCACGCGGTCAGCCGCAGCGACGCTGCCAGCTGCCGCGGGTTGCCGAGGATCTCGGCGTCGCTCGTCCCGACGTGCTCGATCCCGATCGCCGTGTAGTTGAGCCCGACGGTGTGCCGGCAGATCGTCGTCAGCGAGACGAGCTGGTAGATCGTCCCGTCCCGGTCGATCACGAAGTGGGCGCAGGTGCCCGGCAGCTCGTGCAGCTCCGAGTCGGGCGTGTCCGCGGCGAAGGTCGAGTACGCCGACGAGAAGCTCTCGGAAGCCGTGTAGTGCTCGACGATCACGCGCGGATTCTCGAGCCGCCAGGTGTCCAGGCCGTAGTGCCGCCGCGCGTAGGCGGCGGTCTCGGCCTTCCGCTGCGCGCCGAACGGGATCGGCTTGGAGACGATCGCCGGCCTCGGCGGGGCCGTTGCGGGCGCGAGCAGCGCCAGTGCGACGAGGAGGGCGGCCACGGCGGCCCAGAGTAGCTATGACAGGGGCATCGGTGAGAGGCTCGAGCCTGTCACCGATCCCGTTCCAGCCGCGCGAGCGCGAGCCTGGCCGCCCGCCCGGCGAGAACGTCGGACGCGGTGCCGACGCCGTTTCCGTAGGTCATCACGGCCGCCACCAGCACCCCGCCCGGCCAGTAGACGAGACCGGCGTCGTGGCGGGCGTACGAGATCCACCCCGCCTTGTGCAGGAGCGTGTCCGGGCCGCCGCCGATGAAGCGCCCGAGCTTGCCGCGGTCGGGCACGTGGACGAGCAGGTAGAGCAGGTAACGAGCGTCCGACGGAGTGAACGCGCTCCCGTAACGGGCGATCAGCGGGCCCTTCCCGTCCGCGGCGAGGTGAATGTCGGTGAACAGCCGCGCGAGGTCGTAGGCGCTCGTGTACTTGCAGCACGGAAACGACGGCTGGCTCTCGACCCTGGCGCGGATCGGAGGCAACGCCGGCGTCCCGTGGAGATATCCACCGCCCATCCAGGTGTCGCCGATCCCGAGGCCGTGGAGGAGCTCGTCCACCCGGGAACCGCCGCCGAAGGTCGCCTCGGTCTCGTTGGCGGCGTCGTTGTCGGACTCGATCAGCATCCGGTGGAGGAGCAGGTCGAGGTACGAGCCGGGCGCAGGCTTTCCGACGTGGCTGCGCAGTGCCTCGACGGCGATCGCGACCTTCAGGGTCGAGGCCGCCGGCAGGCGCGCCCGCGCGTTCCAGGCGCCGCCCCGGCCGGTGACGAGATTCTCCACGTAGAGGGCGCTGGTTCCCGGAAAGGACCGGGCGAGGGCGCGGACAGTGCGCTGCAGCCGGGAATCCTGCGTCGCCCGGACGGCGCGCGGCGCCGCCGAACGGGGCAGGCCGAACACGCGCGGGACCGTCGCCCGCTCGGTCGCGTGGCCCGCCGCGTACGCGGCCACCCTCACCGTCACCTCTCTCCGCGGGAGCGCGACCGTGAAGTCGAAGCTGCCGCCGTCCACGCGGCGTACGGCGATCGACCTCTCCCCCACGCGGACGACGACCGCCCAAGCGCCGCGCGGCAGGCGGCCCGCGATCCGCCCGAACGAGACCTCCCGCTCCGCGGGGGCCACGAGCGCGAGCGGCGGTGGCGGAGGCGCGTCGGCGATCACCCGGCGAGCGCGTCGCGCGTGTAGACACCCTCCGGGTTCCAGAGCATGTATCCGCGCGCGTGCTGCCGGCGCGCTGCGGCGATCTGGTCGGTCACCTCGATCAGCCCGTAGCGGTGCGCGAGCGAGAAGTCCTGGAGCCAGGGGATCAGCACCGCGCGCCCCTTCACCTGGCGGCGGAAGTCGAAGAGCGCCCGCGCGACGGTTCGGCCCGGATAGGCGTCGGGATCGGTGATCCCGTACTCGCCGGGCGAGAAGTGCGACGGGTAGACCATCGGGTAGATCGCGTCGAGGTCGCCGGCGATCCGCTTCGGCACCTGGCCGATCCCGAGGTCGTGGGTGGCGGCAAGCCCGAAGACGTCCGCGGAGACGCGGACGCCGAGGGGGTGCAGCGTGTCCGAGGCGTACTGCAGGAACCGCGCGATCGTCGCGCCCTTCCGCTCGGCCCGCCGGTGGCGGTAGACGATCTGCGACAGGTCGCCGTCGCTGGGGAAGCGCACGTAGTCGAACTGGATCTCGTCGAAGCCGGCCCTGGCGGCCGCGGCCCCGATCCCCACCGCGTAGCGCCAGACCCGCTGGTCGTACGGGTTCACCCAGCCCAGGCCGCCGCTGGTCAGCCAGCGCGAGCCGTCAGGACGTAGCACGGCGAGCGCCGGCCGCTCGGCCGACAGGGTCGGGTCCTCGAAGACGACCACGCGGCCGACCAGGTACATCCCGGCCGCGTGCACCTTCGCGACCACCGACTCGACGTCGTAGTAGGGCCGGGCGGCGCCCGTCTCCCGGGCGAGCGCCGGCAGGCCGCGCGAGACGAAGCCGACCTGGCCGTTCTCGTCCTTGACGTCGACCTCGATCGTGTTCAGGCCGAAGGCCTTCAGCGCCGTGTAGTCCTCGAGCTTCCCGGGGAGGCCGGCGAGCGGAGCGGTCACGTGGACGCCGCGCACCTCGCTCGGGTACGGCCGCGGAACGAGCGGCTTGTCGACGCGGATCGGCGGGCGCGACGGCGGCTGCGCTGTGTGGTTGCCGCCGCTGATCTGGGTGGCGCCGAGACCGATCCCGGCGCCGATCGCGAGGAGCACCGCCGCCGCGGCAAGTCGGCGCCGGCCGCGCCTGCGGAGCGCCTGGCGACGCCGTTCCCGGAACCGTTCGTTCGGATCCAGGCGCGGGTGGATGTACCTCGGCACCGAACCTCGAAGCGTATGCCCGTTCCGGCTACGCCTGCAACCAGCCGAGGCCCGTTGGGGCCGGTGCAGGCGGCAGCGGGCTGGTCGGCAGGTCCGAGGGCAGCGGCGTGACGTTGTAGCCGGACGGCGCGACGTCGTTCGCAGCCCCGGGGTGGAAGAGCGACGCGAGGTACTGGATGTGGCCGCGGCCGGGGCCGAGCTCGAACTGGCCGCCGCCGTACAGGCGGATCCCGCGCTCGGCGCAGACATCGTAGAAGTCGAAGAGCCCCTTGACGGAGCCGAAGCGCGACGGCTTCGAGTTCAGCATCTTCGGCGCGAACGGCAGCGCGTCCACGTCCGCGACCGAGTGGATCGGCGCATCCCAGGTGATCCGGTCGCGATGCGGCTCGAGGATCGCGCCCTTCTCGGGATCGGCCACGTTCGGATCCTCGATCAGCGCGTCCGGCAGCGCCTCCACGATCAGCCGGTACAGGCTCGTGGGCGGCGTCCGCTCGTGCGCGCGCCAGGTGTAGGCCTCCTTGAAGTCGACCACGTCGACCGCTCCGAGGGCGGCCAGCTCGGCGACGAGCTCCTCGCCCCAGCTCGCCTCCGGGTCGAGCTTGAAGCGCATGCCGGGCAGCGCGCGCAGCCTGGTCGCGCTCCCGTCGGGCAGCGAGGTCGAGACGACGAACGTCACCGGCCGCGGCTCGCGCCCGAGCACCTCGTGCAGCGACCGCCCCGCCTGCCGGAGGGCGAGATCGAGCGCGGCGCTCTCGAATCCCCAGCGCCGCAGGTCGAGCACTCCCTCGAAGCGAGCCGAGAGCGAGGCGAGCGTGTGCTCGCCCGCCAGGTCGAGAACCGGACCGGCAGCCTGGAACCGCCCCTGGTCCTCGGCGTCGTAGACCACGTCCTCGCCGATCCCCTCCTCCCCGCCTCCGCGCAGGTGGACGACGGTCGTGCGCCGGACGAAGTCGGAGGACACGGCCTGCTCGAGCCCCTCGAGCTCGTAGGAGTCGACCATGACCGGCAGGTCCGCGACGAGGGAGTACGTGCTCATCGCCTGCGAGAGTATCCGCCGTGAGCGAGCTGACCGACTTCGGCCTGGTCGTGCTGGTCGTCTCGGGGGCGTTCCTCGCGGCGCTCGCCGCCCACAAGCTGACCGAGTTCTTCCCGGTGCCGCCGCCGGCGCTGTTCCTGGTCGCGGCGGCGGTCGCGTCGGACATCTGGCCCGGCCTGTCGGAGCTGTCGACGGTCGACGTCGAGCGGATCGCGGTGGTCGCGCTGGTCGTGATCCTCTTCGACGGGGGCATGCAGGTGGGCTGGCCGAGCTTCCGCGAGTCGGTCGTGCCGATCAGCGTGCTGGGCGTGGTCGGCACGTTCGCCACCGCCGGGGTGATGACGGTCTTCGCCCACACGCTGTTCGGCTTCGACTGGACGACTGCGGGGATCCTGGGAGCGGCGGTCGCGCCCACCGATCCTGCGGTGATGTTCTCGGTGCTCGGAGGACGCGAGATCGCCGGCCGCAGCGGGACGATCCTGAAGGGCGAATCCGGCGCCAACGACCCGGTCGGGATCGCGCTGATGATCGGGATGCTCGATTTCGCGACCAGCGACCATGGGACGTTCTGGACGGTGGTGAAGGAGTGCGCGGTCGAGATGTCCGTCGGGCTGGCGATCGGCTTCGCCGGCGCGGCGCTGCTCGTTCCCGGATTGCGGCGCATCTCGTTGCCGAGCGAGGCGCTGTATCCGCTGGGGGCGCTCGCCGGGGCCGGCGTGATCTACGGCGTCGCCGCGGTCGCTCACGGATCCGGTTTCCTGGCCGTCTTCGTCGCCGGTCTGTGCGTCGGAGGGTCGGGCGTTCCGCACGAGCGGCAGATCGAGCAGGTGCAGACGTCGCTCGCGAGCGTGGCGGAGGTGGTGGTCTTCGCCGGCCTCGGCCTGACGGTCGACCTCGGGAGCCTCGACGGCCGCCTGGTCTGGGTCGACGGGATCCTGCTTGCGGCGCTCCTCGCGTTCGTGGCTCGCCCGATCGTCGTCGGGCCGCTGCTCGTGCCGGTCCGGCTCCGGTGGGGCGAGCGGGTGTTCATCGTCTGGGGCGGTCTGAAGGGGGCGGTTCCGATCCTGCTCGCGGCCTTCGCCGTGATCGCGGGCGTCGCGGACGCGCAGCGCATCTACGGCCTCGTCTTCGTCGTCGTGCTCTGCTCGGTGGTCGTGCAGGGGACGTCGCTGCCGTTCGTCGCGACCAGGCTCGGCGTGCCGATGCGCGTCCCGGAGCCGGAGCCGTCGTCGTGAGCGAGCGGCTCAGGCGACCTTGCGGGCGTGCCAGGTGCCGCCGAGGGTCGTTCGCCGCTCCGGCGGCCGGTCGAGCCGCACCCACCCGATCCGCTCGGCGTCGTCCTCACACAGCCGGCAGACGACCTGCTCGCTGCCGGCACCGTCGGCCCGCCAGTGCCCGAACGCCTCGCCGAGCAGCATCGTGCGCCCGCAAAGGGCACAGGTGATCATGGGTTCAGGGTACGACGCGGGCGCGACGACACCTGCCGGCCGCGTCTGCAGAAGCGCGCAGATACAGGGACTGTCCCCGAAGAACCGAAGCGCGCTCAACCTGCGGGGTCAGACCCTGAAGAGGGAAGCAGCCTGCCGGCGCGTTCGACCAGGGCGTGTGCCGAGTCGAACTGCTCGTTCGTCAGCCGGATGTACGAGTGGCGCCAGAGACTCTGCGGGAAGATGCCGGCCTCCTCGACGGCCGGGGCGCGCTCCAGGTCTTGGACGACGACGAGGGGGCGGATCGGGAACCGCCACGCCCAGCGCGCCTTCGCCGGGTCGTGCTCCGGCTCGCCGATGACCTCGACGACGCCGAAGATCGCCTGCCAGACCGAGGCGTAGAGGATCGCCGACTCCCCGGGAGCGAGCGAAGGCCGCTTCGAGGAGCCGTGATACGCGATCGCATCCGCGTCGACGTCTCGGTGGAGCGGCCGCTCGCCGCGGCCGCGCACGAGCAGCCAGCGTGTCAGAGGCGCTCGAGCACCGCGGCGATCGCCTGGCCCTGGCCGATGCACATCGTCGCGATCCCGTACTGCGCCTGCCGGCGGTCGAGCTCGTTCAGCAGCGTCGCGGTGATCCTGGCGCCGGTGGCGCCGAGCGGGTGGCCGAGCGAGATCCCGCCGCCGTTGGGGTTCACGTCGTCCATGCGTTCGCCCAGGCCGGTGTCCTGCACGAACTGGAGCACCACGGAGGCGAACGCCTCGTTGACCTCGATCACGGCGATGTCCTCCCACGAGAGCCCGGCGGCCGTCAGCGCCCGCTCGCAGGCCTGCGGATTGCCGTGCAGCATCCGGTACGGGTCGACACCGGCGAGCCCGAACGAGACGAAGCGCGCACGCGGCTCGAGCCCGAGCGCCGAGGCCCGTTCCTCGCTCGCGACCAGCATCGCCGCCGCACCGTCGACGATCGCGCTCGAGTTCCCGGCGGTGACCACCCCGTCCTCCTTGAACGCCGGCGGCAGCGTCGCCATCTTCTCGAGGGTCGTCTCGCGCCGCGGGGTCTCGTCGACCGCGAACAGCACCCCGGCATGGGGGTTCGAGACCTCCACCGGGACGATCTCCCGCTCGAACCGCCCCTCGTCGATCGCCCGCACGGCACGCATGTGCGACTCGTAGGAGTACTCGTCGAGCGACTCGCGGCTCAGCCCCCACTCCTCCGCGATCACCTCCGCCGAGATGCCCTGCGGCACGATCTGCCACTGGTCCAGCAGCTTCTCCGAGAACCCGGACCACCCTGCCTCCCCCAGGTTCGAGCCCATCGGGACACGCGACATGTTCTCGATCCCGGCAGCGACGACGAGGTCGAGATGCCCGGCCTGGATCGCGGACGCGGCGTTCATGGCGGCCTGCATCGACGAGCCGCACTGGCGGTCGACGGTGGTGGCGCAGACCGTCTCCGGCCAGCCGGCGATCAGGGCGGCGACGCGCCCGACGTTCAGCGCCTGCTCGCCGACCTGCGAGACGCAGCCCATCTGGACGTCCTCGACCGCCCCCGGATCGACGTCGAGACGCTCGACGAGCCCGTTCAGCACCTGCGCGGCCAGCTCGTCCGCACGCACCGACGCCAGCGTGCCGTTCCGCTTGCCGATCGGGCTGCGGACGGCGTCGATGATCAGGGCGTCACGCATCCAGCACAGCGTACAACCGCCACTCTCCCGGGACGCCTTTCAGCTCGGCGACGCCGCGGTCGACGAACGCCAGGCCGGACCCGGCGACCAGGTCCTTCACCGTCTGCGAGACGAGCACCTCGCCGGGCGCCGCCCGACGGGCGACCCGCGCGCCGATCGAGACCGCGATGCCGGCGATTTTCCCATCGAGGAGCTCGCACTCGCCGGTGTGCACGCCCGCGCGGAGCTCGAGCCCAAGCTCGCCCACCGCCTGCTGGATCGCCCGCGCGCAGCGGATCGCGCGCGCGGGGCCGTCGAAGCGGGCGAAGAACCCGTCCCCGGCGGTGTCCAGCTCGACGCCGCGGTAGCGGGCGATCTCACGCCGCACGCGTGCGTGGTGCTCTGCGAGCAGCTCGCGCCAGACGCGGTCGCCGAGCTCCGCCGCCTTCGCCGTCGACTCGACCAGATCGGTGAACAGGATCGTCGCCAGCACCGTCTCCGGCTCGGCTTCCGCGCCGAGCGTCGCGACGAACGCCTCGACCTCGTCGACGATCTCCGGCGACAGGAAGACGCCCCAGTAGTCGCTGCCGGCGATCTCGGCGAACCGGGCGCGCGGAATCAGCTCGGCCGCCTCGGCTGCTCCCTGTCGCCTGGCCAGCTCGCCTCGAACGAGCACCAGCGTCGGCACGCCGATCGTCGGCAGGATGTCGGAGATGTCGCTGTCGGCGTAGGTCATGTTGAGTGCGAAGCCGATCTCGGGGCTCGCGCCCACTCGAAGCCAGTTCGCGAACCAGACGCGGTCGGCCTCGCTGCGGAGCAGTGTCGGGCAGATCTCTGCGAGGAACCCGTCGGCGAGCTCCTGGGTTCCCCAGGCCTGCAGGAGCTCGGTCGCCTGCTGCCAGTACAGACTGTCCGAGCCCTCGCCGCGGGAGATGAACTGGAAGAGCACCAGCGCTTCCGCCGCCTCAGGGTAGGTCGCTGCGTAGAGGGCAGCCATTTGACCTCCCTCATGGCTGCCGAGCACGACAGCGCGTTCAGAGCCTGCGTCGGCGAGCACCGCCCGCATGTCGTCCATCCGCGTCTCGAGCGCGGCCCAGCCCGGGCCGCCGCGGTCGGACAGGCCGGTCCCCCGCTTGTCGAAGAGGATCAGCCGGAACGAACGGCCCAGACGCTCGTAGAACTCGCGCCAGTAGGGAGACTCCCAGGCGTAGACGAGGTTCGAGACGAAGCCGTGCACGTAGACGAGGTCACGCTCCCCTGACCCGACCACCTGGTAGGCGATGGCCACGTCGCCGTTCCGCGCGTAGTGGATGTCCGGCTCCATGGCCCAAAGCCTAGACTTCCGGCATGGCGGCCACGGCCACCGAGAAGCGGCTCCTGGTCGGCGGCGAGTGGGTGGAGACGGGCGACTGGATCGACGTGCGCTCGCCCTATTCCGGCGACGTGGTCGGCCGCGTGCCGAAGGCCGGTGCCGACGAGACGCGAAAGGCGATCGACGCCGCGGCGGAGGCGATGCGCGATCCGCTGCCCGCGCACAAGCGAGCCGAGATCCTCGTCAAAGTCGCCGGCTACCTCGGCCGCCGCCACGAGGAGGCCGCCGCGACGATCTGCGCGGAGGCCGGCAAGCCGCTGAAGACCGCGCGCGTCGAGGCGTCGCGGGCGATGTCCACCTACACGATGGCGGCCGTCCAGGCGCGCACGCTCGCCGGCGACGTGGTGCCGATGGACGCCTCGCAGGCCGGCGAGGGCAAGCTCGCCTTCACCCTGCGCGTCCCGATCGGCGTGGTCGGGGCGATCAGCCCGTTCAACTTCCCCCTGAACCTCGTCGCGCACAAGATCGCGCCGGCGCTCGCAGCCGGCTGCGCCGTCGTCCTCAAGCCCGCGACCGCGACGCCGCTCTCGGCCCTACTGCTGGCGGAGCTCGAGCAGGAGGCCGGGCTTCCGCCGGGCTGGCTGAACGTCGTCGCCGGCTCCTCGGCCGAGATCGGCGACGTCCTGGTCGGCGACGAGCGGGTCGCGGCGCTCACCTTCACCGGCAGCGGCGACGTCGGCTGGAAGCTGAAGGAGCGCGCTCCGCGGAAGCACGTCGCGCTCGAGCTCGGAAACGCCACGCCGGCGATCGTCGAGGCGGACGCCGACCTCGAGGACGCCGCCGCCAGGCTGGCCGGCAACGCCTTCTCGTTCGCGGGGCAGAGCTGCATCTCGGTGCAGCGGATCTACGTCGCCCGCGAGGCGTACGACGGCTTCCTGGAGCGCTACCTGCCCTTGGTCGAGGCGCTCGTCGTCGGCGATCCTGCCGACGAGCAGACCGATGTCGGCCCGCTGATCGACGGCGACGCCAAGGACCGCGTGCTCGAGTGGATCGCGGAGTCGGGCGGCGAGCTGCTGACCGGCGGCGACGTGACCGACGACGGGCTGATCCGGCCGACCGTGATCGCGCGCCCCGATCCGACCGCGAAGGTCTCGTGCGACGAGGTGTTCGGCCCGGTCTGCACGGTCACTCCCTACGGCTCGCTCGACGAGGCGATCGAGCTCGCGAACGGCACGCGCTACGGCCTGCAGGCCGGGATCTTCACCGCGAACGTGAAGACCGCGCTCGAGGCCGCCCGTCGCCTCGAGTTCGGCGGCGTCACGGTCAACGAGGCGCCGACCTTCCGCGCCGACCAGATGCCCTACGGCGGCGTCAAGGACTCCGGCAACACGCGCGAAGGCCCCGCGTACGCAGTGCGCGAGCTGACCGAGGAGCGCGTGATCGTCCTCCAACTCTAGGATGCCGCTCGTGTCCCGCTTCCGCCGTGCTCCGAAGGCGAAGGCGCCCAGGCGGACACTGCCGCCGCCGGGCGTGATCCGGCGCGAACGCCGCAACTTCGAGCGCCTGCGCGACGAGAAGCTCCGCGACCTCGGCGGGCTGATGCTCGAGATGTACCGCCGGGACACCTTCCGCGAGGATCTCCTCGCCGACCGCTGCAACGAGCTGCTCGGGCTCGACGCCCGCCTGCACGAGCTCGACGAGATGCTCGCCGCCTCGCGCCGGCGCGTCCCGGCCGGCCGCTGCGTCTGCGGGGCCCCGCTGCCGTGGGCGTCGCACTTCTGTCCGAACTGCGGCCGCCCGGCCGGACAGACGATCGTCGCCTGCCCCGAATGCGAGCATCCACTGCCGGCCGACGCGCGCTTCTGCGCGAACTGCGGCGCCGCAGCCGACGGCGACGCCGAAGGCGAGGCCGCGTCGTCGGCCGCTGCTGCAGAGCCCCTGGGCGAGCCCCAGCCGGTCGCCGCCGACGGTCAAGACGATGGCGCAGCCTGAGGCCTGTCCCGCCTGCGGCACACCCGCCGAGCCCGACCAGGAGTACTGCCTCCACTGCGGCGCCCGGATCGTCCCGACGCGACGTCTGAGCAGCTTCGGGCATGCCTGGCAACGCCGGATCGGGCGGTACCCCGGCGACTGGGTCTTCGCCTCCCTGCTCCTGCTGCTCGTCGCCGCCGGCTCGGCCACCGCGGGCATCGTCGAGGGCCGCGACACCGAGACCGCGAGCGGCCCCGGCACGATCGTCGCCACCTCCCCGGTCGTGTCCGCGCCTCCGTCGCCCCCGGCTCAGACCGAGCCGGCGACCACGACCACCTCGACCACGACGAAGCCGAAGCCGTCTGCCACGCGACCGAAGTCGGGCCTCGCCACGTGGCCGGCGAGGGACGGCTTCACGGTCGTGATCGCGTCGATCCCGGCACGGGGCACCGGCCTGTCCGACGCGACCGCGAAGGCCAAGGAGGCGAGGACGCGCGGCCTCCGCGCCGGCGTGCTCGAGTCCGGCAAGTTCGCCAGCCTCCATCCCGGCTACTACGTGGTCTTCGCGGGCATCTACGGCTCGCTCGAAGAAGCGCAGCGCGCAGCGCGGGCCGCCGCCTCGAAGTATCCGAACGCGTACGCGCGCGAGGTCGCGCACTGACCGGCTACGGCGTTCTCGAATCAGACAACTCAGATCCCGACTTTGTAACAGAGGGCGAAAGGGGGTAGACTGCCCTCTCGAGAGCGCCGCCTGGACGCTTAACAGGCGCGTAACAAAGCTTTTCTGCGACTTAACAGGAGA
>Ga0070684_100002001_pt1 | contig 14990 bp, 9 predicted proteins | sample KBSC723LmetaG_FD_65653 | JGI IMG/M metagenome (GOLD analysis project Ga0070684, IMG submission 65653) | Corn rhizosphere microbial communities from Kellogg Biological Station, Michigan, USA - KBS C7.2-3L metaG | ecosystem: Host-associated > Plants > Roots > Rhizosphere ...
GCGGGTCTCCTTTTCAATGTCTTCAGCGAATACGATCCCAATAATCTACTTATCCGTCAGGCCTATAATGAAGTGATGGATCAGCAAATGGAAGAGCGGCGGTTGCGGAATATGCTCGAGCGGATCGCCGTGAGCAGGATCGTGTTGCGGTGGCCCCGGCAACTGACCCCGTTCTGTTTCCCTTTGAAAGTGGACAGTATGCGGGAGGACCTCTCCTCCGAGAAACTGGAAGACCGGGTGCGGCGGATGCAGGCACAGCTGCGTTAGTACGCGGCGGCTATTTTTTCAGGTGTTTCAGTTGGGTCGCGTACAGGATGATGAACAAGCCCGTAAAGAAAAAGGCCATTATGCCCCGGAAGCCGGTGAGCGTCGACGCCCCGATAAAGAGAAAGCTTGTGAGCAGGGGCAACAGTTCTCCGATGAGGTAGATCGTGAACCCATTCTTTTTCCATTGGCGCATCTGGATGGCGCCGTAAAGACAAAGGGAGGTGGCTACCAGTCCCAACACAAAGATGGGGAGTTTGTTATCGAGCGTATGACGGGCTATACCGATTGGGTCAGGCCCCTGGAGGCTTTTTGCCCATTCGGGAGCCTTGTCCATCCTATCCTGCGCGGCGACCGCGGAATCATAGATATTTTGCGCGTTGAAAAAATAGATGATCGACGCGATGAAGCCGATGCCGCATCCAATGAAGGTGAGGATAGTGAGGACATTGAGTGTATCGGGCAGCTTGCGCGGTTCACCCAGCCAATTTTCCTGGTCGGTAGAACGGTTGATATCGGCCATAGTGGGTTTGGTTTGTGAGACCGAAGTAAATACAAATTTCAGGATTGTCCAAGTCTTCTTTTGAGCTACATTTGCCTTCCCTGTCAGAAGAACTATGCAGCCGGCATTCCCATATCGTATACGTGGTCAGCAACTTTGGCTTTCGCCGGCGCGTTGCATTTTTTGGGAGGAAGAACGATCGCTGATCCTTGCCGATCTGCATTTCGGGAAGACGGGTCATTTCAGGAAGGCGGGAATTGCGGTCCCCCAGTCGGTGTACAGGGAGGATTTGCTGCGGTTGCTGTGCCAGATCCAATACTTCAGGCCGCGCCAGCTGCTGGTGGTAGGCGATCTGTTTCATAGCCGGGAAAATAAGGAACTGTCGCTTTTTTTAAAGTGGAGGGAGGATTTCCCCGATCTGGGTATCCGGTTGATCCAGGGGAATCACGATGTCCTGCATGACAGCTGGTATACCAAAGCGGGTATCGAGCTTTGTCCGGGGGTTTTGTCGATGGGGCCGTTTTCTTTTGTCCATGACATCACGGAGGTGGATGGGGAAGTGGGAGACGGCAGCCGGACCGGTGCGTATTATTTCTCGGGGCATATCCATCCCGGAATTCGTCTCCGCGGGGTTGGAAAACAAAGCCTGCAGTTCCCGTGCTTTTATTTTGGAGGAGGCTACGCCGTGCTGCCGGCTTTCGGCCGGTGGACGGGAACGGTATCGATCGATCCGGCGCCGGAAGACAATGTGTTCGCGCTGCTCCCCGATGCCGCCAACCGTATCCTGCAGATCCAATAGCAAACCATTTTACCGTATATGAAAAAGCTGCTTTTTCTCGCTCTCGGCGCAGGGTGGATGCCGTTTCCGGGATGCGCGCCGTCTTATATCAAGGTGTTGGATCGGAAGGGTCCAACGACCCCTTTCACCAATATCTTTGCCTTTTATGTGGACGAGGCCTGCAACTTTTCGCTGGCCGATTCGACAGGATATAATATATGTCTGAAAGCCAGCTTTAATGATTTGAACAGTGTAGCGGGAAGAAGCCGGGTCGAGCGGTTGATCGCCAGCAGTCTGGCCACAAAGGCAACAGCAATATTAAGCTCTGCCAATCTGCTTGGTGTGAATGGCGCAGGCACTAATACCGATGACAGCTATAGCTATTTCCGGAAGCTAATGGACAGTCTTCATATCGACGGCATCCTGGTAGTGCAGCAACGCTTTATGGAGAAAGAGTATTATAGGACGCCGGTTGCGGGAGGTGCGCCGGCGGGGAGATCGGCGGCTCCGTTCAGTATCCAGTCGACGGTTGATGGCGAGCTGGACCACGTCACTTTCGACTGTTACCTGCTCCAGCCGAAAGATCTGAATAACCCTGTTTGGAAAGCCGAGCTCGAAACGAAGGGAGCTGCGACCACACATGAGCTGAATCACAGCATGACGCGCGCCCTGGCGAAAAGCCTGATCGACGACGGATATATTGTCCGCTAATTCATTTTCTTTTTCAGCGTCGAGACCTGTTCCTGCAGATTGGAGACGAGGTTCGCCAGCTGGTTGACGTCCCACCGTTGCTGGGTATTGGCCTTACTGATGATCATGGTCGCTTTCCAGACTTCAATGACATCGTCCGAATTTACATTATAGGGCTGATACGCCGTATTGTCACTTATCAGCGTGAGCTTGTTCCTGGTCTTGTTGTTTTTCATCACCCGTTTGTAGACGATTCCTTCATTGCGGGAGACCACGACATAGGTCTGATTGCTTTTGACCTCTTCCAGGTCGTCGACCTTTTCGCCTACGATAACCGAACCGCTGGGTGTTGGCAACATGGAATCTCCGACGATCTCGAATGCGCGGTAATTGCCGGGGGCCAGCATCGGCAGCGTAAAGGTATTTAGCTCATCGAGGAATTCGGGATCGGCGTATCCCGCGAGATAGCCTGCCGCCGCCTTGACGGGGACCAACTGGATCTCGTTGGAGGAAGCCAGCAGCTTTTGGGTCCTTCTTTTGGAAAGGTAGCTGCCTCCCCTGGAGTCGCTGAGCTCTTTGCGAAACAGTTCGTCGAGGGTCAGCTTGAACATGTCGGATATGGTCTCGAGCACATCGAGGCGGGGTTCGGCGCGTTCTTCCTCATAGGCGCCGAGCAGCGAACGTTTGATGCCCAACTTCGCGGCAAATTCTTCCTGTGTCCAACCCCGAAGCTTGCGGAGGTATTTGAGATTTTGGCCTGCTATTGACATAAACTAACATATTTAGCACTAAGGTACTAATATATTTAACACTTCAAAAACAAATTTTCTGGGCGGCCCGGAGGGGAATTTTTTAGGCCGCCCGGAGGAGAAATTTTGGGGTGAGGCTGGGGTGAGAATTTTTTGGGTCGTGGTGCCCGGAGGAGAGTTTATTGGGGTTCCCCGGCGGCGCGAAATTTTTTGGGGTGGGCGCAGCGAGGCGTCGGGGACGCAAAAGCGGCCGAAACCGGTGGGCGCTTTTTTTGTACATTTGCTTCCCTGTCAATTTGGCCTTTTTCGGGAAGGTAGCATCAAATTTGAAGGGGCTATATCGCAGCCTGGCCCAGGCTGGAAATACAAATCATTAATAATTAAGGAATTATGTTTTTATCCAAAATATTTGGCGGGAACAAATCGGAGAAGGATATAAAGCGCATCCTGCCCATGGTTGAGGAGATCAACCGCCATTTTGCAGCCTTTCAGTCACTGGATAATGATGAATTGCGGGCCAAAACAGAAGAATTCAAAGGCCGTATCCGGACCCATCTCGCCGAGACAGATACGAAGATCGCCGACCTGAGCAAGCAGGCCGAGGAACTGCCGTTCAGCGATATCAATGGAAAAGATGTCTTGTACCAGGAAATAGACAAGTTAAAGAAGGACCGGGACGACCAGATCGAAGAGGTGCTGGAAGAGATCCTTCCGGAAGCTTTTGCTGTCGTCAAGGAAACGGCGCGCCGCTTTAAAGACAACTCCGAAATGGTAGCGACGGCTACCGAGCTGGACCGGGCGCTCAGCGTAAAAAAAGAACATATCCGCATCGATGGGCAACAGTCCGTTTATAATAATTCCTGGATGGCCGCCAGTAGTCCCATCACCTGGAATATGGTGCATTACGATGTTCAGCTGATCGGCGGTTCGGTACTGCACCAGGGGAAGATCGCTGAAATGGCCACGGGCGAAGGCAAGACGCTGGTGTCGACGCTGCCCGCCTATCTCAATGCATTGGCCGGTGAAGGGGTTCACATCGTAACGGTGAACGATTACCTGGCGCGGCGCGACTCCGAGTGGAACGGTCCCATTTTCGAATGGCTGGGGCTGACGGTGGATTGTATCGACAAACACGAGCCGAACAGCGAAGCCCGCCGGAAGGCCTACCTGGCGGATATCACCTATGGTACCAACAACGAATTCGGTTTCGACTATCTGCGGGACAACATGGTGCATTCCCCGGATGAGATGGTTCAGCGCAAACATCACTATGCCATGGTGGATGAGGTGGACAGCGTGCTGATCGACGATGCGCGTACGCCGCTGATCATATCCGGTCCGGTTCCCAAGGGAGATGATCAGCAATATCATATATTGAAAGGCCGGGTGGAAAAGCTGTTCGATGCGCAGCGCCGGGTCTGTAACCAGTTCCTGGTCGAAGCCAAGAAAAAGCTGGCCGAAGGCAATGACGACCCCAAGGATGGGGGACTGGCGCTGATGCGGGCCTGGAGAGGCTTGCCCAAATCGGGTCCGCTGATCAAATTCCTCAGTGAGCCCGGCATCAAGGTGAAGCTGCAGAAAGCGGAAAATTATTACCTGTCCGACCAGGAGAAACAAATGCCCGTGGTCGACGCCGAATTATTTTTCAACATCGATGAGAAGAACAATTCGGTTAACCTGACGGATAAGGGCATTCAAATGATCACGCGTGAAGGCGAGGATCCGGAGTTCTTTATCCTGCCCGACATCGGCGTCAAATTAGCCGATATCGAAAAGATCGAGGGCCAAAATGAAGAGAAATTACAACGAAAGGAACAGCTGTTGAACGACTACGCCGTGAAGGCCGATCGTATCCACACCGTTCAACAATTGCTGAAGGCCTATACGCTATTCGAAAAGGATGTCGAATATGTCGTGCTGGACGGACAGGTGAAGATCGTCGACGAACAGACTGGTCGTATATTGGACGGCAGGCGTTACAGCGACGGCCTGCATCAGGCCATCGAAGCGAAGGAAAATGTGAAGATCGAAGCCGCCACCCAGACCTATGCAACGGTCACCTTGCAGAACTATTTCAGGATGTATCACAAGCTGGCCGGGATGACGGGGACGGCCGAAACGGAGGCCGCCGAGTTATGGGACATCTATAAACTGGATGTGGTGACGATCCCCACCAACGTACCCGCCATCCGTAAGGACCACCAGGACCTCGTATTCAAGACCAAAAAGGAAAAGTACAAGGCGGTGATCGACGAGATCGAAAAGCTGCGGACCGAAGGCCGGCCTTCATTGGTGGGCACGACTTCCGTGGAGGTCAGCGAACTGTTGAGCAGGATGCTGCAGGTAAGAAAGATCCCTCATAACGTCCTCAATGCCAAACAACACGCGCGGGAAGCGCAGGTCGTCGCCGAAGCCGGTCTCGCGGGAGCGGTAACGATCGCCACCAATATGGCGGGTCGGGGAACGGATATCAAACTGGGCCCCGGTGTAAAAGAGGCGGGCGGTCTGGCGATCATCGGTACCGAACGGCATGAAAGCCGGCGCGTCGACAGGCAATTGAGAGGCCGTTCGGCCCGCCAGGGGGATCCCGGTACTTCGCAGTTCTATGTGTCGCTGGAAGACGACCTGATGCGGATGTTCGGCAGCGACAGGATCGCCTCGCTGATGGATAAGATGGGTTATAAGGAAGGGGAGGTCATCCAGCACAGCATGGTCACCAAGAGCATCGAGCGGGCGCAGAAAAAAGTGGAAGAAAACAACTTCGGCATCCGCAAACGGCTGCTGGAATACGACGACGTCATGAACAAACAACGGAACGTCGTCTATAAGAAACGCAATCACGCGTTGTTCGGGGACCGGCTGGCGCTGGATCTCGACAACGCCTTCTATATCGTGGCCGAAGGGTTGATCAATTCGTTCCGCGAGGGTGACGATTATGAAGGTTTCAAACTTTCGACGATCGTCAATTTCAGCATCGACACCCAGATCACGCAGGAGGAGTTCCTGAAGGGTGAGGTGCAGAAGCTAGCGGAGAAATTGTACCAGGAAGCCACTCAGAACTACGAGAATAAATTGTCCGAGTTGCGCAGACAGGCGCTGCCTGCTTTCCAGAACATCCGTGCCACCCAGGGAAGCCATGTCGAGAATGTGGTCGTGCCGTTCACGGACGGGAAAAAACGCATCAACGTCCTTGCCGGCCTGCAAAAGACGCTGACGACGGAAGGCCGCGAGCTGACGAATGCCGTGGAAAGACAGATCACGCTGGGCATCATCGACGAGGCCTGGAAGGAGCATCTCCGCGACATGGACGATCTGAAACAAAGCGTTCAGACGGCCTACCTGGAACAAAAGGACCCGCTGGTGATCTATAAGGTGGAGGCGTTCGAGCTGTTCCGTCGAATGGACAGCGATGTGAACAGGGACATCATCAGCTTCCTCTGTCATAGCGGTATCCAGCAGTCTTCGCAACAGCAGGCCTCGATCCGTGAAGGTCGCGAGCAGAAGACCGATATGAGCAGGCTGCGGGTACGCAAGGATGAGATGGCGACGTCTCCGGCAACCGCGGGAGCAGGTGCGCCTCACAATGGTGCTCCGACCGAAGGCGGACGGGATTATTATGAGCCGGGCGAGCCCGTGAAGCACGAGCCGGTGAAGGTGGGTCCCAAGATCGGAAGGAATGATCCGTGTCCTTGCGGCAGCGGGAAGAAATACAAGAATTGCCACGGGAAAGAGGCCGGGGCGTAGGGCGCGGGTAAGATCGTCAACGCGTGACCAGGCTGATGCGCAGCCAGACGGGGTTAGGGCCAAAGGCGGGGCCTCCCCAGTCGGTTTCGTCGCCGTTGAGGATGCGGCGGGGTTTGAAGTCGCCTCCCGCATAATCGCCCTCTTCCACTTTTAAATATTGCCAGGCTTTTGCGCTGTCGGCACCGGTTGGGCGAAAGGTGATGCGGCATAGCGTGCCGGTCACGAGAAAGGTATTTTTTTCCAAATTTATTATCAGGGCTTTGCCGGTGGGACGCTCGTTGGGATGCATGTGGTCTCCCCTACCCGTTCCAAAGCTGACGGTGGCTTGCCAGTCGGGAACCACGACGGATTGCGCGGAACGATCATCGGGCTCGACGAGTGCGCTGATGCGGTTTTCGAATGCCCATTGAGCCAGTTGTGCGTCGAGGGGGGCAAGCAGCCGGTACTCGTTTGCGATAGGCGCGAGGCGGTCGGAGGCCCCGGCAGGGCGATCGGGCATTTCCTCGTAGCCATCGACCCCGAAAAAAGAGAACCCGATGCCGCCATGTGCGAGCGTGGAGTAGATGTATTTGATCTTGTCGGGGGAAACGCCGCATTCGGGGACGAACAGCGGGTTGTCGGCGCGGGAATAGAGATCGATCACCTTCAGGCATTTTTCGTTGCCGTCGAGATAGATGTCGGGAGAGAGGATATCGATCGCAGGGGCCGCCGCTTTCCAGATCGGCAGGACATTATCGGTCGGGCCGCCGCTTTCATAATTTGCGGCGCTCGGATGCGTCAGCGGATCGCGAAGGGCGGCGTTTGCATAGAGGGGTAAAGGGTATTCCGCTTTGCCGGCAGCCGCTACCTGGCCAATGAAGGAAGCGACGGACCAGGCGTGAAAATATTCATCGGCGTCGGTGCCGAACACCTGCTGCCAGGAGCCTTTTGCCGCATCGGGGTGGCCAAGGGCCTTCAACAGCCCGGTTTTCAGCAAAATCGCCGGCACGGGTTGTTCGAATCGTTGTTGCGCGGCGGGCGAATAGTCGCGAACGGTACCCCAGGAGCCCGGTTCGTTCTCCACCTGGACCATGATGACGGTATGTTGCGGGTCCGCCTTTTTGAGATAGCGCATCACCGCGGCAAAGGCCGTCTTATCCGCCTGCAATGTCGCATCGGCTATGGGTGACGGGGAATCGACGGGTTTCCCGTTTTTGCCGATACAATTCGGATAGCGGTCGGCGTGGAGCTTCATCCATGCCGGCATGTAGTGGTTGCTTCCATTCTTCCAGGTGGCGAACCAGAGAAGGACCAGGCGGGAGTGGTGTTCGCGGGCCTGCGTGAGGAGGGTGTCGATGAGGGAAAAATCGAAGCGATCCTGTTCGGGCTGTATCTGTTCCCAATAGATGGGGATTTCCAGCGTATTCGCATGCAGTCTCTCTATGGCGTTCCAAAGTTGTGGCAGGAGGGCGGGCCATCCGCTGGAGTTGTGAGCCTGGCCGCCGAAGATAATGAAGGGTTTGCCGTCGACGAGGAGCTGGTGGCGGCCGTTTTTTTCAATGAGAGTGGGAATGGGAGATTCGAGCTGGGTGGGAACGGGTGTTTCGGATTGGGCGCGGACAGCGGGCATAAGGGGTTGCGCCCGGAGGGCGACGACAGCGGTGGAATACAGCAGGCAACAGAAGATCTTTTTAAGCATGGGAATGGGCGTTTGGCAGAGCAAGTTTATCGTTTTTTCGTACATTTCGATATGATCAGGGCTACTATAATCCTGTTCTTTGGTTTTAGCTTCCTGCAAACGCGGGTGAGGGCCCAACTGGTTGGCCTAAACGGCAAAGAGATCAGGCATCTGAGAACCTTGCTGAAGACGGACAGCGGGGTGAAACAACAATATAACGTGTTGGCGGCGACGGCCGATGTGGCGTTGAATGAAGACCCCGACCCCATCGATACGATCCGAAGCGAAGGGTTGCTGCAGGGGGATCCGAGGAAGACAGCCACCCAGGCATCGCTGCGGGATATGCATAAAATGTATGCGCTGGCGCTGGTCTACCGGGTCAGCCGGGATAAGAAATATCTTAAGGCGGCCGCAAAATATATCATGGCCTGGGCGGCGACTACCGTATCGCGCGGCGATCCGATCGACGACACCAACCTGGACCCTGCGATCGCGGCGTTCGGTATGGTAAAGGAAGGCCTGCCTTCGGAGCAGGTGGCAGCCATAACGGACTGGCTCCGGCGAACGGCAGAAGCGGAGATCAAGGCGCCGTATAACCGGCCAGGCCGTGCGACGTCCTTCAATAACTGGCATTCGCACCGCCTAAAGATCGTGGGGGAGATCTCTTTTGCGATCGAAGATACTGCCCTGCAGGGGTATGCGAGCCGGGGACTGATGGAGCAGATCGGCCGCAATCTTAAGCCCGACGGCCCGAGCGCCGATTTCGTGACGCGCGATGCCTTGCATTATCATGTTTATGACCTGGAGCCGATGATAACGCTGGCGATCGTCCTGCAAAAAGCAACGGGGGTCAATTACTATACGTGGAAGTCGCCCACGGGTTCCTCGATACGTCGATCGGTCGACTGGCTGTTACCGTTTGTCGACGGGCGGCAGACGCATGCCGAATTCGTCAACAGTACCGTGGAATTCGATCGCCGAAGGGCACTCAACGGTGAAAAGGGCTATCAGGCGGGGACGCCGTTCGACCCGAAGAATGGCATTGCAACGCTGGTCCTGGCCGCCTGGTTCGACCCGCCGCTGATGAAGGCGGCAAGACAGGTGCTGGGAACAAATGTCAGCTACCCGACATGGCAGGCAGTGGTTAACGCGCTGGGGCGCTGATGAGCGGGTCGGTGAAGACGTTTGTTTTCCCTAAATTGGGCGCCTAAACTCCCATTCATATTATGATGAGAAACTTTTTGACTGTGCTGGCGCTGGTTGCCGGTCTCTCGACGGCCATTGCCCAGCAACGGCCAGCTAACCCAAATCAACCTCCGGCCGGCGCACCCGGGGCCGGGGCGCGCGGCGGCGCTGCCGCTCAGCATGCGGAACCCAAACCTTACAAGGAAGTGATCACGGACAAGGCGATCAGCCGCACCGGTCTGTTCACCGTTCACAGGGTAGCCGATAAATGGTATTTCGAGATCCCGGATTCCATTTTCGGACGGGATATATTGGTCAGCACCCGGTTCAGCAAGACGGCGGCCGGTGGCAATTACGGTGGTGAGGCCGTCAATCTGCAAACGATCCAATGGCAGAAGGGGCCCGATCACACGGTATTCATGAAGGTGCTAACCATCGTGAATGTCGCAGCCGACAGCAGCCAACCCATCGCGCAGGCCGTTCGGAATTCCAACCTGAACCCGATAGCCGCGGCTTTCGATGTCAAGGCTTATGGCAAGAGCGCGGACTCGACTTCGGGTACGGTAGTCATCGACGTAACGGATTTTTTCAAAGGGGACAACCAACCCGTGAGCCTGACGCCTGCCATCAAGAGAAGGTATAACCTGGCGGCCATCTCCGCGGAGCGGTCTTATATCGAAAGCATACATACTTATCCCATCAACACGGAAATAAAGACGGTCAAGACATGGACCGCCTCCCCTGCCCCTGCCGCACCCACGACGGGAGGCCGCAATCCGCAAGGCGAGCTGCCTGCTGCGGAAGAAAGCGGAGCGGTGACCCTGGAACTGAACAACTCCTTTTTATTGTTGCCGAAGGAGCCGATGCACAAACGGCCGTTCGATCCCCGGGTCGGCTTTTTTGCCAGCCGCTATACGGTATACGGGGACGATGAGCAACGGGTGGAAGAAGACGAGTTCATCCACCACTGGCGGCTGGAGCCGAAAGACGAGGACATCGGGAAATGGAAGCGTGGCGAGCTGGTGGAACCGAAGAAACAGATCGTTTATTATATCGATCCCGCTACGCCCAGGAAATGGCGTCCATACCTGATCGCCGGCATCAATGACTGGAATGCCGCTTTTGAAAAGGCCGGTTTCAAGAACGCCATCGTGGGCAAGGAATGGCCGGAGAACGACCGGTCGATGTCGCTCGAAGACGCACGTTTCTCCGTGATCCGCTATTTCGCCAGCGATATCGAAAACGCCTACGGCCCCAATGTCGCCGATCCGCGCAGCGGGGAGATCCTGGAATCGCATATCGGCTGGTATCATAACGTTATGAAGCTGGTCCACGACTGGTATATGATACAGACCGCGGCGGTCGACCCGCGCGCTCGCAAGATGAAATTCGATGACGCCCTGATGGGTGACCTGATCCGCTTTGTCTCGTCTCACGAGGTCGGTCATACGCTGGGTCTGCGGCACAATATGGGCAGCAGCAGCAAGACGCCGGTCGAGAAGCTGCGTGACAAGGCCTGGGTGGAAGCCCATGGTCATACGGCCTCGATCATGGACTATGCGCGTTTCAACTATGTGGCACAGCCGGAAGACAATATTACCCCGAAGGGTTTGTATCCGCGTATCGGCGATTACGATAAATGGGCTATCCAGTGGGGCTATGGTTATATCCCGGCAGGCACCGAGGAAGACGACAAGAAGGTCCTGAACAAGCTGATCATCGACAGCCTGACGGCGGACCCGCGTCTTTGGTTCGGCGGCGAGGGTCAGAACTTCGATCCGCGGGCGCAGACCGAGGATCTCGGGGACAATGCCATGAAAGCCGGATATTACGGCATCCTCAATCTGAAACGCATCCTGCCCAATCTGCCCGAATGGTGCAGGGAAGAAGCGGATCGCTATGATAACCTCGAGGAAATGTATGGTCAGTTGGTCGGTCAGTTCTCGCGGTATATGGGGCATGTGACGAAAAATGTCGGCGGCGTTCAGGAGACCTTCAAGAGCGTCGAGCAAACGGGGGATGTCTATGAGGCTACTCCCAGGGCCACGCAAAAAGAGGCCGTCGATTTTCTCAATAAGCAATTGTTCGCTACGCCGACCTGGTTGTTGAATAAGGACATCCTGAATAAATTCAGCAATCCGGGGGATGAAGACCAGGTGAGCACCGTGCAGGCCAATGTCCTGAAGAGCCTGTTATCGGCGGGCCGCCTGTACCGGTTGGCTGTCTGTACCCAACGGTATGGGCCAGGCGCCTATAGTGTGGAGGATCTGCTGACCGACGCGAAGAAAGGGGTTTGGGGCGAACTGGCCGCCGGGGGAACCATCGATCCCTACCGTCGCAATCTGCAGAAACAATACGTGCAGTCGCTGATCGCGCTGATCGGCAATGAAGCTCCTCAAACGGGGGCTCGTCCGGCCAATCTGCCGAGAGGCCTGGTGATCTTCACCGGAGATATCCGGTTCACCGATGTGCCTTCGATAGCTCGCGCACAGCTGGTCGAACTCCGGAGCGAGATCGGCGCGGCTATTGCCCGCGAAACGGACAGGGTCAGCAAGTACCATTTGCAGGATGTGCAGGAAAGGATCAAACAGGCGTTGAATCCTAAGCCATAGACTGTACTATCGCATATTAAGACCCCCGCTGACGCGGGGGTTTTTTATTTAGCGGAGGGCGGGTTGTGGATCAATGTTCGCGGACGAAGGCGCTGCGGCGGGGTTGGGGGACCGGGCTTTTTTCGCCTTTGATCGCGTGCCAGAGGACGATGTTCAGGAGGCGGTCGGGGATGCGGTCGGCATCCGACAGATCGAAGTGGCGCGACAGTTCGGCGGAGGGGCCGGAGGCCGTATTCCGGAGGTTGATATCGACCTGGGCGGGAAGGGCATCGAAGGCCATCGTATCGGGGGTCGTCGTGAAGCTGGCGAAGAGCGGCGTGGAGGCGGCGTCGAACTGGCTCATGGGCGGCAGGCCGAGGATCAGTTCCATGGTCCGCAGGATCGAAGTGGTGGAATAGAGGGTATGATCGACCGAATGGCGGCGGATAAAAGGGCTGATGACATAGGCGAGGGAACGATGGGCGTCGACATGATCGGGGCCGTCCTGGGCGTCGTCTTCGAGCACGAAGATGGCGGACTGCGACCAGACGGGGCTATGTGAGATGTGATCGACCAGGCGTCCGAGCGCCAGGTCGTTGTCGGCCACCTGAGAAATGGGGCTATAGGAACCCGGATGTAAACCGCTGGTATGGTCGTTGGGCAGATAGATCGTGCTGAAATGAGGGACGGCGCCAGCCTTTACCAGCGAGTCGAAATCGCGTTCGAATATGGCCTCGCGGTGGACATCCTGGATGTCGAGGTTCCAGCCCGGGTAATTCGTGCAATAGCTGTCGCGCTTTTTGAGCACGGGCAGGGTCGGGTAACCGTTGTCCATGAACTCGCCATAATTGCGGAACGAGACGCCGGCGCGGCTGCAATAGTCCCAGATGAATCCGTTCGTCGGGTTGGCGACTGGCCGGTGGCCGTCGAAATCATACTCTCCTCCCCGGCCGCTGTAATTCGTGGGCCAGGTTTTTTCCGTGAAATCGGTGGCATAGCCTGCCATCGACCAGTTGTGCCCGTCGGCGCTGACCTCGGCATCTACATAAAAATTATCGAGGAGTTCGAAATCCCTGACGATCGCATGGGCGTTGGGTGTGATCCTATTCCCGAAGAGGACGAGGCTGGTATCGCCGTTGCCCTGGGGAAGGTCGCCGAGGACCTGGTCATAGGTGCGGTTTTCCTTGAGGACGTAGAAGACATATTTGATGGGCGAAGACTCGCCGGCACGGCGCGGGATGGGGTTGTTGCTTTCACCCGGGGCCGTTTGTTCTTTGTCGCGCGAATAAGAGGAATTGGCATAGACCTGGTGCGTATAAGCCGCCAGCCTGGTTGCAGTGGGTGCGGGTATCATCGAGAGCGTACCCTTGAACATACTGCCGATGTACTGCCGGGGATGCTCAACCGATCGTTTGTAGCTGGCCGCATGCTCCATAGGGTCGGGCCCATAGGGATCCGGCATCGAGGTGAAACCCTTGCCATTGGCGACGAGGAGGGTCCCGCCGGAGACGCGCACACAGGTAGGATACCAGCCCACGGGAATAAAACCCAGCGAGCGGCTGTGACCCGGTTGGGAGACATCGAAGGCTGCGAGATAATTGTTGTCGGCATTGGCGATATAGAGGGTGTGGTCCGTTTCGTCTAGGGCGACGCTGTTGGTGGTAGAGCCGATGGGGGCATCGGGGGAAAGCGCGGTGTGCAGGGTTTCGATCGCTTTTCGCGCATGGATATCGATGACGGTAACCGAATTGGAATTGGCGTTGGCCACATAGAGGAGGCGGCCGTGACGGTCGAGTGTCATATCGGTGGGATGGTCTTCGGTCGTCACCGAATCCCCGAGCCTGTCCTGCTTCGTGTCATAGATCCATATCCTGCGTGCGCCCCAGGCTGAAATGTATAGCTCTTTTCCGGAGGGGGACAGGATCGCCGTGTAGGCTTCGGCGCCGAGTGGTGTCCGGGACAGCCGCCGGTTCGTCCGGGTGTCGAAAACATAGAGGGCATCGTCTTCTTTGGTGACGACATAGAGCCTGTTGCGGGAGTCGTCGAGCGCGATGCCGGCGGGGCTGATGGAGGCTTTCGGCCATGGCTGCCCGAGTGAAAGGGTGTCGGGGGAAGTCAACGTATCGCCGGCAAGCGTCCAGCGAACGATGCAGTTGTCATTGCCCCCGGAGGCGTAGAGCCAGGGGTGTCGTTTGCCGAAGGCCAGGCCGAGCCATGATCTGTTCATGGTAACGGAAGCGGTCACGCGTCCGCTGCGGAGATCGATGAGGTCGATGCCCTGGCGGCCATTGCCATTCAGCGTAATGGCGGCATGGATACCGTCGGGTGCGAGCACGATATTGAGCGGGAGGTCGGAGCTGAGATCGAGGCCCGAGCCGGCGGGGGTGAGGTACCAGCCGTTGGGGAGTTGGGTGCGTTGGCCGGTGGCGGCGAGACCGACGAGGAGTGCCGCGACAACTAATGCGTTCTTCATGGAATAAAGGTAAGCTCTGACTGTTAAGGGGATATTAAAAAAACCCCGCGCAACCAGGGTTTGGAAGTGGAGCGCGGGGTTTTGGGGGCGGCGCGTGAACGCGGGGCCGCAAGGAAAACTATTCTAACCCATATTTGGTCATGTATCGATGGTACAGCTGCGTTTGCTTGTTGTCGAGGCTAACCTCGCGTCCCTGGATAAAGCAGTGTTCGATGAGGCTGGTGCGCATATCGAGGATATCGCCGCCGCTGATGACGACGTTGGCGTCCTTACCCACCTCGAGGCTGCCGGTACGGTCATCGATGCCGCAGATCCGGGCGGTATTGAGCGTGATTGCCTGGAGGGCCTGTTCTTTTG
>Ga0070684_100002004_pt1 | contig 14986 bp, 11 predicted proteins | sample KBSC723LmetaG_FD_65653 | JGI IMG/M metagenome (GOLD analysis project Ga0070684, IMG submission 65653) | Corn rhizosphere microbial communities from Kellogg Biological Station, Michigan, USA - KBS C7.2-3L metaG | ecosystem: Host-associated > Plants > Roots > Rhizosphere ...
CTGCAGGGAAATATCAGTTTTAAGAATGTTGATTTTACTTACCCCCATACAGGCATCGATGCGCTTAAGAATTTTAACCTTGAGATGTCGAAAGGGAACAAGATCGCGATCGTTGGCCGAACAGGAAGTGGAAAGTCCACTGTTGCACAATTGCTCTTACGGATGTACGACGTAACGAATGGCAAGATCGAATTTGATGGCCTTGACGTACGGCAGCTTGATCTGAAAGAGCTACGGGAGCAAATTAGCTATGTGCCACAGGATGTTTTTCTTTTCAGCGATTCGGTCACTAACAACATTCGCTTTGGGTTAAAAAAAGGGGAGGACATCGCAGTCGTAAAGGCAGCAAAGCAGGCTAGTGTTGACAGGGAAATTGAATCATTTTCTCAAAAATATGAAACAATGATCGGGGAGAGAGGTGTCACATTAAGCGGGGGTCAAAAACAGAGAATATCCATTGCAAGGGCTTTGATAAAGGAGCCCAACCTTGTAATTTTTGACGATTGCCTCAGTGCCGTTGACGCCCGCACCGAAAAGGAGATCATTGGAAGCCTGTACGATTATTTAAGGGATAAGACTGCAATCATTATAACCCATCGTATTTTTTCTCTTTTTCATTTTGACAAAATCGTGGTGCTCGATGAAGGCGAGATCGTAGAACAGGGTACACACGATGAGTTGCTCGCCCTCAATGGATATTACACAACGCTTTATGCGCGGCAGCAGGAGCAGGATAGTGACGTGTGAGTAGTGCAGTAGGGAGTTGGCAGTCAGCAGTAGGCAGTAGGCAGTTGGCAGTTAACAGTCATTAGTATCACTAATCACTCATTATTCACTACGCTAAGTGTAATCCTGTACCTGACGTCTTGTACCCTGAACCTTGCTTCCACCTTCACTTTGATTTGGACGTTTCAAAAACATATTTATATTTGTAAACTTTAAAACCAAGATTTTTAACTGTTAAAATTTTAACTGTGGCGTACGACAACAATGAAAAAAAGATTGAAAGTATTTACAGCAAAAGAATTCGGGCCGGCAAAAGAAGGACTTATTTTTTTGACGTAAAAGCGACAAGGGCTAACGATTACTACCTCACCATTACTGAAAGCCGTAAGCGTTTTAATGACAATGGGTATGACAGGCACAAGATCTTTCTTTACAAGGAAGATTTTAATAAATTCATCAAAGCACTTGGAGAAGCGGTTGATTATGTCAAAACGGAATTAATGCCCGATTTTAATTTTGACGCGTACAATCATGACGAGGTCCATACCGATCATGATGGCGCTGAGGCTGCTGAAGCAACTGAAGTGGTGGCAACCGAAACAGAGGTTGAAGCGGAGTCACCTCAATCAAAAGCTGAAAATAATACCTCCTCTGCTCATGAAGAAGTAGACAAATGGTAAAAGCTTAACCCCGACTCGTCGGGGTTTTTTATTTCACCGTGATTTTTCCTCTCGTCGTAAACGTTGATCAGTTCATTTGTCGAATGGTCATGCGCATTGACATTTCCTCATTCTCCATTTCGGGTAAAATCTTATTGACTAATTCTGTATTCATTGGTCAGAGCCCAAATACAAACCACCCATTCGGGTGAGAGGGTAGCTTAATTCCCTCATTCTGACACCGGGAACTTACTTCGATTTTCTCATCAGCTTATAGGTGTTGATCAAATCTTATCAGGATAGTACGTCAAATAACACGATAAACAATGCCAAAAGGATTAATGGGAAAAGCATGAAAAGGATTACTAACACGATTCCTTTGATTGGACTTTTAACATTCGATGACGATTTGTATTCTATATAAAGGTCTAACCCTCTATTTTTAGCGATGTAGTAGGTATTAAATAATCCACCTGCTATTAGTGATAAAGAGGGGATACCGATAATAAAATACATTGATTTAAAATCGTACTTGAATATAAAAGAGCTCGCACAATTTATGGAGATAAGCCATAATCCTATTGATAATCCTAGGATCCAAGATGCAATTCTAGTGGGGTCTATATCAGGATTTTTATTGTTTTTTTCATAATGCCAGGTATACGTGTATACAAAAATCTTATTAATTAACCCCAGCATACTTTCACTGTTCTTTTTGATACTGTCAGGAATTACTTCAACTTTCTCATCTGCTTGTAGGTATTGATCAAACTGTTCGTCGAGCTATCATGACTCTCGATCCTGTCTTCATTTTCTAATTCAGGCAAAATTTTATTTGCCAATTGTTTTCCTAATTCCACACCGTACTGATCAAAGCTGAAAATATTCCAAATGACTCCCTGCACAAAAATTTTGTGCTCATACAAAGCGATCAATTCTCCCAATGTAAATGGAGTGATCTTTTTGATAAGAATTGAATTAGTCGGTCTGTTTCCTGAGAAAACTTTAAAAGGCAACACCTTTGCGATCTCTTCAGTGGTTAATCCGGCTTTCTCTAATTCGCTTTGCGCTTCTTCGTCTGTTTTTCCATTCATCAGTGCTTCCGTTTGCGCGAAAAAATTCGAGATCAACTTAACGTGGTGATCACCGATCGGGTTGTGAGTTTGAGCCGGTGCGATGAAATCGCAGGGGATCAAAATTGTTCCCTGGTGAATGAGCTGGTAAAAAGCATGCTGGCCGTTCGTACCCGGTTCGCCCCAGATGATCGGCCCAGTCGAATAGTTAACAGGTTCACCATTTCTGTCAACACTTTTGCCATTGCTCTCCATGTCACCCTGCTGGAAATACGCGGCAAAGCGGTGCATATATTGATCGTATGGAAGAATGGCTTCTGTTTGCGATCCAAAAAAATTGATGTACCAAAGACCGACCAGCGCCATTAGCACGGGAATATTTTTTTCAAACGGAGTTGTCCGGAAATATTTATCTGTCTCGTGACCTCCCTTCAATAGTTGTTCAAAATTCTTATAGCCGATCGTAAGCGCAATGGATAGACCTATAGCACTCCACAAAGAATAGCGTCCGCCTACCCAGTCCCAGAATTCGAACATATTTTTTTTGTCGATCCCAAACTTCACCACTTCTTTTTCATTGGTGGAAAGAGCGGCAAAATGTTTGGCTATATGTTTTTCATCTTTTGCTTTTTTCAAGAACCATTCTCTTGCGGTACGTGCATTGGTCATTGTTTCCTGGGTTGTAAAAGTTTTTGATGCCACCAGGAAAAGTGTTCTTTCAGGTTTTACTTTTTTCAACGTTTCTACAATATGTGTTCCGTCCACATTGGAAACGAAATAAGTTTGAATGTCTTCTATCCAATACGGCTTTAACGCTTCAGTTACCATGAAAGGGCCCAGGTCGCTGCCACCAATCCCGATATTCACTATGTATCTTATCTTTTTTCCGGAATATCCTCTCCATTCACCGTTGTGTATCTTTTCGCAAAAGCCTTTCATCTGTCTTAGGACTTTCTTCACCTGCGGCATTACGTCTTTTCCTTCGGAATACATTGGTTCTTTCGAAAGGTTTCTCAGGGCTACATGCAATACTGATCGGTTTTCGGTCTCATTGATCTTGTCCCCGTTAAACATGGCTTCAATAGCAGTCGGCAGTTGGCAGTCGGCAGCCAGTTGCAAGAGCAGTTCAAGCGTTTTTTCATTGATGATATTTTTTGAATAATCAAAAACGATATCATTAATAGCTGTCGAAAATTTTGAAAAACGGTCCGCATCTTCCCGGAACATATTCTTCATGCTCGCATCCTTCATTTCCTTGTGATGCTCTTTCAATTGCTGCCAGGAATTTGTTCCGGTGGGGTTTATTTTTGGAAACATGAGTGAAATTTTGTTTTAACTTATATTTTTTGCAAAGTCAATCATTGTGCCCTCCTTGGTTCATCGCGGACTTGGTGACCCACCTTGGTTGAAGAAAAAATTAGGTCACAAAGAACACAATGAAGCACAAAGATTACAAAGTGAACATCATGAGATCAAAGTTTAGTCCTGTTCATAAACGATCAACGATCACATTTTACTGATTGCTTCAACCGTTTTTTCGATCATTTGGTCCGTTATATCCAAATGAACAACGAATCTCACACGATTGGGTGTTATGGCATAGGGTATAATATCTTTTTCCTTCATTTTTTCGACAAAGGCGGGTGCGGTCATTGAATTATCAAGTTCTATAATGATGATATTCGTTTCAACCGGCAAAATCATTTGTACAAAACTTTTCTTCTGCAAAGAACAGCCAATTTGTTTTGCACGGCCGTGATCTTGTTTCAAACGCTCTACGTGGTTTTGCAACGAATAGATTCCTGCGGCGGCAAGAAACCCTGCTTGCCGCATGCCGCCCCCAAAAACTTTGCGGACCCTTCTTGCCTTTTTAATGAAATCTTTTTTTCCAACTAGCAAGCTGCCTACCGGACAACCAAGACTTTTGCTCAAGCAAATTGAGATGCTGTCAAAAATCCCTCCGTATTGTTTTGGCGTTTCATTTTTCTCAACCAGGGCATTAAATAACCTCGCACCATCCAAATGAAATTTCAAATTATTTTCCACACAAACCTTTTCGATCTTTTTTATTTCTTCAAAATCGTAACAACTTCCTCCGCCACGATTAGACGTATTCTCCACACATACCAAACTTGTGCGTGCTTTATGATTGTCATCGGGATTAATAGAAACCTTTACCTGGTCGGCTGATATTCTTCCCCTGTCACCTTTCAAAAGTTTTACCGAGGCCCCGGAATTGAAGGCAATGCCACCGGCCTCATATTGATATACATGTGCACTTTCTTCACAGATCACTTCATCGCCCGGCTGGGTATGACATTTAATGGCAATTTGGTTGGTCATTGTTCCCGACGGGCAAAATAACGAGGCTTCCATGCCAAACATGTTCGCTGCCAATGCTTCCAACTCGTTAATGGATGGGTCCTCACCAAAAACATCATCGCCGACCTTTGCATTCATCATCGCTTCCATCATCCCCGGCGTTGGCTTTGTCACCGTGTCCGATCTGTAATCAATTAGCATAATCGAATTTGGGTGCAATTTACTCGTTCACTCCTTAAATCAGGTAGTTTGCGAAGTACATTCTGATTTCCGCCTGGCTTTTTTTAACTTGGATGGTATGAACCGCACACAATTCGAACTCTTAGTTATCGCTGTTTTGCTTTCATCATTAACGCTGGTAGCCGGCTTGTACTTACTGGCAAACTTTAATCGATTGTTCAGGCGCAACATTAAAAATGAACTGCTCCGGAAAAATATCGTTGTATGGTTAGCAGCTATTTGCTGCATAATGACGACTGTGCCGACCACTCCTTTATTCTATGAAGCGCTTACCCAAAACAAATTGCCGGTCTTCTATTTGTTTGAATGTTGTGCGGCCACCGTGGAAGGGCTTTTTGTTTTTAATATTTCCCGGCTCATGCTAAAATATGTTCGGAGAAGAACATCCTTTCGGATAAGAATGGTCATTATACTTTTCACCATCATTATAAGCATCATGCTTATCAGCATACCAATGAATTATTTTGGGAACGCCTATCTGGGGAAAGGTCCGTCCTTTGTTAATATTGAATTTACATTGTTGTATAGCTTTTATACGGGGTGCCTGGTTGGCTTTATTTATGTAACCATGAGTTACGTAGATCTTGAGCGGACACGGAAATTGAACGAAAAAGAATTAGAAGTTTCGAAATTACAAGCATTAAAGACAAAGGCGGAACTTGATGCATTGCATTCCAAGATCAATCCCCATTTTTTATACAACGCGTTAAACTCTATCGCGGATCTGGCCATAACCGATGGAAAAAGAGCAAGAAAAATGACAATTGCACTCGCGGATCTGTTTAGGTACAGCATCAACTACAGCGATAATAATTATTCAACCGTCAAGGAAGAAGTGGAAATGACCGAAGTGTACCTTGAAATTGAAAAGATAAGATTTGAAGATCAGTTAAATTATTCCATTCATTTGGAAAGCGATGTGAGCCATTACCTGATACCTCGCTTTTTGTTGCAACCCGTCGTGGAAAATGCGGTGAAACATGGTTTAAAAACAACAGGCAAAATGACTGAGATAAACATCTCAGTGAAAAATGGAAGCGACGGCCTTCAAATCACCGTTGCAGACAATGGGCCATCCTTTCCCGATGAATTGATTCCCGGATATGGAGTAAAAAGTATGTATGATAAACTGGACCTGTTATTTCCTGGCAGCTACGACGTACATTTTACGAACCATCCCCAAAAGAAAGTCACAATGAACATTCACAAACTGATGAAAAATGAACCATCTATTTAAAACTATTGTGATCGATGACGAGCCTGCGGCAAGAAGACTAATGAAGAATCTTTTGCAGGAGCATTCTGGTGTTGTAGAAATTATCGGTGAAGCCAGTAACGGCAAGGAGGCGCTGGAAAAAATAGAAAAATTGAAACCCGATCTTATTTTTCTCGACATCCAAATGCCCGACCTGACAGGATTTGAAGTAATAGACCAATTAAATGAAAAACCGAATATAATTTTTACAACGGCCTATGAGCAATATGCTATTAAGGCCTTTGAATCCTTTTCGATCGACTACCTTCTTAAACCGATAAAAGATGAAAGACTTGCACAGAGCATAGAGAAATTAAAAAAGTTTGGCCGGTTTAATCAATCCATTGATGTAAATGGATTGCAGGAGATCATTCGACAATTCCAGGCACCCAAAAAGGCAACGGCACTCCCCATTAAAACCGGGGACAGGATCAACCTCGTCCGTTTTGAAAATATCGCTTACCTGGAAGCACAGGATAAATATGTATGCGTATTTACAACTGAAGGTCAGAAATATTTGACCGATCAATCCCTCACTCTGCTTGCTGAAAAGTTACCCTCCACCTTTTGCAGAATTCACCGGTCTTACATTATTAATAAAGAAAAGATCAGGGAAATGCATCGTCATTTTAGCGGCCGTTACCTTTTTATTATGGACGATAAGGCTTCTACACGCCTCACTTCCGGGCGCACTTACCAGGATGTTTTCCGCTCCGAGTTTGGACTTTGATGGTTACTAGCGATTGGCTAGAGATGCCGTGTTACTGGACACTGCACTAAGTAACTACTCATCGCCATTAACCAGAAACCAGTGACCAGTAACAGACCACCGGTCATCATTAAATATTGCCGTTCGGTATAAAACATTGTTCTATGTATTGCACAGTACCTATCTTTGGCCTGTAATTAACAACGGATAGTACTTAACACATTGAAAATGAAACAGAAACTTTTCTTTATCCTCTTAACCATCATTTTTCTTTTGTTTAGAATCTGTGTTAAGGCCCAAGCTAACCGTCTTGAAGATGGCAAACTATACACTGAGCTCGCTGCCATGGATAGCGCTGTTTTTGCCAATGTTTATTCATGCAATACGGCAAAGAATGAAACTTTCTTTACAGACGATATTGAGTTTTATCATGACAAAGGTGGCGTTACAAAAACCAAAAGAAAATTGGTCGACCAACTCAGAGAGAATTTTTGTGGCGAGGGAAAAACAAAGTTGAGAAGGGAGCTTATAAAGGGAAGCATGCAGGTTTATCCCATCAACAATTACGGAGCTGTGCAAATGGGTGATCATCGTTTTTATATCACGGAAAAGGGAAAAGAAGTTTTGAGTGGAGTTGCAAAGTTCATTCATGTTTGGAAGTATGAGAATGGTGACCCGATCGGTACCGGGTGGAGAATATCGAGGGTATTCAGTTATGACCATAATTCACCCGACGCCAACGCTTCGGCTAATTCCGGAGAACTTTATCAAACCATTTCTTCAAAGGACAGCGAGTTATTCCGCGCTTTCAATGCACATGATATCGAACAGCTGAAGACATTTTTTTCTGAAGACCTCGAGTTTTATGATGACAAGAGCGGCTTGACGAATTATGAGCAAACGAATCACAACTTCAAAAAAATGTTTGATCAGAACAACGGCATCAAGCGAGACCTTATTGCAAACAGCATGGAAGTGTATCCGATTAAAGATTATGGTGCGATAGAGATAGGTAAGCATCGGTTCTGTCACATTGAAAACGCCCGCCTGCCTGACGGCCAGGGGAAAAATGATTGTGGCGAATTTCCCTTTATCATTCTTTGGCAAAACCAGGGCGGAAGTTGGAAAGTGTCAAGGGTAATTAGTTATAACCATTAAACCTTATTTCCTATTATGGCTATTAACCCTTATTGGTTGACGCTAAAAATAATTTTAAAAATAATTTATCAAATCTGTAACTGACTTTATTGACTGGTCGTCTCAGAAAATAGGTCCTAAATTAAATTGTATGAGAAAGTTTTATGTTCTGCTTTTTTTGTTGTTCTTGTCTGTCTTATCGCTTGTAGCCCAGGCTCAAACCAATTCGGGAAAAATCAAAGGGGCTGTTATTGACGGGAACTCCAAAACAATTGAATCCTCAACGATCACTTTATTAAGTTTCAAAGATTCATCAGTAATAAAAATAGGAGCCGCTGATAAAGACGGGCATTTTGAGTTTGAGAACATCCCTGAAGGAAAATACCTGGTTTCAGTTTCTGCTGTCGGTCATCAAAAGGGATATTCGGAGGTTTTTGAGGTAACGAGTGATAAAAATTCGATTGAATTAAGAACTATTGAGCTTGTTCCAGTCGCTACATCGATCGGTGGAGTTACTGTCATTGCTAAAAAACCATTTATTGAGCAAAAGCCGGGTAAGACGATTATTAATGTCGATGCGTCGCCAACCAATGCTGGCTTGAATGTGTTAGAGCTTTTGGAAAAATCACCAGGAGTTTCTGTAGACAATGATGGAAATATAAGTATTAAAGGCAAGCAGGGGGTATTAATACTGATCGATGGAAAGCAAACTTACATGAGCGGCGCTGATCTTGCTCTTCTGTTAAAAAATATGCCAAGCAGCAGTCTTGATCAACTAGAGATCATGACGAATCCGCCTGCGAAATATGATGCTTCTGGCAATTCCGGAATTATAAATATCAAAACAAAGAAGAGTGTCGTAAAAGGCATGAACGGAAGTCTCAGTCTTGGATATACCCAGGGTACATATGGACGAACAAATAATGGCATCAATCTTAACTACCGGAATAAGAAAATAAACATCTTTGGTGGTTATAATGCTGGCACCTGGGAGGGATATAACAAGCTATTAATAAATCGTAATTTTTATAGAGATGGAGTTTTTAATGGGTCCTCTGACCAGGTATCCAAACCGCATTTTGACGGAGTTTATCACAGTATAAAGGCCGGTGCTGACTATTATTTTTCCAAAAAAGATATTCTTGGAACTGTGGTCAACTACAGTTTCAACAATGGAAATGAAGATCCATGGAGCAAGTCAAACTTGAGAGATGAATCAGGTAATATTCTCTCAAAATTAAATTCTTACAACGATAACAGGAGAGTATTTGCAGGATTAACCACCAACCTGAACTATAAGCATACGTTCGATTCAACCGGTAGGGAAATAAGCGCTGATCTGGATTATGCTAATTATGACAATAAAAGTAATACGCAACTTACAACTGAAAGTTATAATGACCGGGATGTTAAGATCGCCAATGATATTATTCTGCAGGGAAATATACCTTCCAGTATTAACATCTATTCCGGCAAAGTGGATTATGTGCAGCCCTTTAAAAAGGGATTAAAATTAGAATCGGGAATTAAATCAAGCTATGTAAAAACAGACAACCGGGTAGATTACTTACGCAATAATGGAAGCGGCTGGCAAACTGATGACAGGAGTAATCATTTTATTTATGAGGAGAACATTAATGCAGCTTACGCTATTTTGTCAAAGAATATTAAAAAATGGAATTTTATTGCAGGACTTAGAGTTGAAAATACGAATGCAAAGGGAAATCAAATTAAAAACGATTCTTCGTTCAGCAGGCATTACACAAACCTGTTTCCGAATGTCGGGGTCGGATATGATTTGAATGAGAAGAACCAATTTAATTTTAGCTACAGTCGCAGGATCACTCGCCCCAATTACGATGCATTAAATCCATTTGTTTTCTTTTTGGATTCTCTTACTTATGGCCAGGGAAATCCATATCTCCAACCTCAGTTCACTCATAATTTTGAATTGAGCCATACATTTAAGAAGTTCCTGACCACAACAGTCAATTATACGCAGACCAATGATATCATTACACAGTTATTAAAGCAGGATACTGAAAAAAAGATCACATACCAGACAACAGAAAACTTCAACCAGATGAAACAAATTGGTGTGGCAGTATCGGCAAACTTTGCGGTAGTGAAATGGTGGAATACCAATATCTATACGAACGTCTTTAATAATCACTACCAGGGCATGTACCAGGCCGATCCGGTAGATATACAATTCACAAGCTTTATGGGCAATGCCAACAACATTTTCAATTTTGGCAAAGGATGGAGTGCAGAAATAAGTGGTTGGTATCGCAGCAAAGCAGCTGAGGGGTTGCTGGTGGCAAACGATATGTGGGCGATTAATTCTGCCATAACCAAACAAATATTTAAAAAGAAAGGAACAATTAAAGCTGGAGTACGTGATATTTTCTGGACCCAGGCATTTAGTGGATATGCGAAATATAGTGATGTGGACGTAACTCTGTCAAGCAAGCGAGACAGTCGCCAGTTTAGTATCAATTTTTCTTACCGCTTTGGTAAAACGAACATTGCGCCTGCAAGAAGAAAAACGGGGGGAGCCGACGATGAACAGAGCCGCGTAAAAGCGGGTGGAGGTAACTAGCCATGAAAAGAAAAGAGGCTGTCTCAAAAGTCGTCACAACAACACAAGCGACAACTTTTGAGACAGCCTCTTTTTGCTATCGCCAATTTTAGGGATAACACAACGGTTAGATTTCAAACTCGCGTGTCAACTAATTCGTGGAATCTGTGATAAATTACCCTTCGTCACGTAAACTACGAAGTTTGTCATAATTCTATCATTAAACTGCTCTGTTCACCCCATTTTTACATTCATAAAGTAATAGCCAAACTGACGGATGAAAAAATTATCTACTCTTTCAAGTATAGTCACTCTTTTCTCGTTTATTACGTATGCGCAAAATGGGAACATCACCGGAAGCGTAAAGGACCCGGCGATGAAAGGCATTCATTCCGCCACGGTTTCTCTTCTTAGATTAAAGGATTCCTCGGTAGCAAAATTTGTAGCCACAGATAGAGATGGTCGATATGAATTTTTAGATATCGCCGACGGGAAATATTTTGTGTCCGCAAGTAATGTTGGTTATGCTAAGATAACAAGTGCGCCGTTTGAAGTCTCTCCATCTAATAGCACAATAAATGTTCCTGTGCTGGTTGTAAGTGAACAAGCAAAAGACCTGGGTGGTGTAACGGTGACCGCAAAGAAACCTTTTATTGAGGCAAGGCCTGATAAAACGATCGTGAATGTTGATGCATCTCCGACAAGTGCGGGAGCAACAGTATTAGAGTTGCTCGAGAAATCACCAGGGATCACCGTGGACAATGATGGTAATATTAGTTTGCGCGGAAAGGCCGGGGTGATCATTATGATTGATGGCAAACCAACTTATTTATCATCGACTGACCTTGCCAACTTGCTGAAAAATATGCCAGCATCGCAGTTGGAGCAAATTGAGATTATGACCAATCCCTCGGCTAAGTATGACGCTGCCGGAAATTCAGGTATAATCAACATCAAAACAAAAAAGGGCAAAGCATCTGGATTCAACGGATCAGTAATGGTGGGAATTACTGCAAGTTTCTTAAAGACGGGAGATGCTTTGTATGTAACTCCCAAATCGCAGAACAGCATCAATTTCAACTATCGAAAAAATAAGTGGAATTTCTTTGGTAACTATAATCCTAACATATATAACGGCCGGGGTAAGCTGGACATTGAAAGGAAGTTTTTTGACGATAACGACGACATAGCAGGCTATTCAGATGTCGCTACAAAGTTTAAGTTCGGAAACAATAATCAGAGTTTAAAAGTTGGCGTTGATTTTTTTGCTGATAAGAAAAACACATACGGAATAGTGGCGAGTACTTTCATGTTTAATGGACATCCGACACCGGTTACACTCAATACTCTTTCCGATGCAAATCACCTGGTGACTTCAAGTATGGTATCGCTCACAGAGAACAGGATCGACTTTAACAATTTCAGCGGCAATTTTAACTATAGGCATGTTTTCGATACAGCTGGTAGTGAATTAACTGTTGACCTGGATTATATCGGTTACAGGAATACCTCGAACATGCTACTCACCACCGAGTTTTATGATGACAACTACCAGCAATCTTCAGATCCTTTATTGTTAAAGGGTCATTTGCCATCTGACATAAACATTTACTCAGTCAAATCTGATTACACCCATCCCTTTAAAGGAGGGCGTCTTGAGGCAGGAATAAAATCCAGTTATGTGAAAACCGATAACATTGTAGACTACCAGAGGCTTTCTGATGATAAATGGATCCCCGACGCAAGATCAAATCATTTTATTTATGATGAAAATATTAATGCAGCTTATATTACCGTGAATAAGCAGATCAAAAAATGGACTCTGCAGGGTGGATTGAGAGTTGAAAATACAATTGCAAAAGGTTACCAGGTTACCAACGATTCTACATTCAAAAGGAATTTCACCGACCTGTTTCCCAATGTATATCTAACCTATGCAGTTAACGACAAGAATTCATTAACTCTTTCATATGGGCGAAGAATAACACGGCCCAATTACCAGGATCTGAATCCTTTTACCTATTTTCTTGACTCGCTTTCTTATCGCCAGGGAAATCCTTATCTACTGCCACAGTTCACAAACAATATTGAATTGTCCCACACGTTCAAAGGAAAGATCATTACCACTTTGAACTATAATAACACAACCGACGTGATCTCACAGATATTTAAACAAAATTCTCAGACGAAGATTGTATACTTCACATCGGACAATGTGGCGAAATTCATTAACATGGGTATCGCCATCACAGCGCCTGTAACGATAACAAAATGGTGGAACACGAACTTATTTACGAACATTTACAATAATCATTACAAAGGAATTTATAATGCGGAACCATTAGATATATCCTATACTTCGTTTATGGTAAACATTACTAATACTTTCACGATAAAACCGGGATTTAGTTTGGAACTAAGTGGTTTTTACCGTGGGAAGGGAGTTGATCAGTTGACCATTAACCAGCCTATTTACCAGATGAGCGTAGGCGGACAGAAAAATATTTTGAAGAACAAAGCAACGGTTCGGTTGAATATTCGCGATCCCTTTGCATGGCAGGAATACAGGGGTCTTACGGAATATGGAAATATCTATGCAAAGATCCACAGCAAGTTCGATGTCCGCCAGCTTACCGCCAGCTTTACCTATCGGTTTGGAAAAAATATTCAGCAGCCGCCAGCACGTCGCAGAAATAATGCTACCCAGGACGAGCAAAACAGGGTAGGTAGTGGCAATTAAAAAAAGTTTAGTTTTCTCATGTGAATAACGTCCCTTGTTTCTACAGGGGACTTTTTCATTTATGATTTCTGATTTTGGATTTCGGATTTAGCAGTGCGCTTAGTGAGGGGATTGATAGTTAAGTTTCGATTTTGGGTTGATATCAGGAGGTTGCTACATTTGCTTTAGGATAAAATCATAAATCAGAAATCGAAAATCATAAATTAAGCCATGCCTTCATTTGACATCGTTAGCAAAGTAGACGCACAAGTGCTGGATAATGCAGTAAATGTGACGACAAAAGAAATCACCAATCGGTTTGATTTTAAGGGATCACACGTTGTGATCGATCTCAACAAAAAAGAGTTTAAGCTAGCAATCGAAACAGAAGATGAAATGAAGATGCGACAACTGATCGATGTTCTGATCAGCAGGGCACACAAGCAGGGCATTGCGCCGGAAGCATTTGACTTTTCGAAAGAAGGATACCAAAGTGGCAAAGTGTGGAAGAAGGAAGTGTTGGTAAGAAATGGATTGAAACAAGAAGACGCAAAAAAAATAGTAAAAAATATTAAGGACTCAGGATTAAAAGTTCAGGCTTCAATAATGGATGATCTTGTTAGAGTGACCGCTAAAAAGATCGACGATCTGCAATCCATCATTCAGACTTCGAAGAACTGGAACCTCGGCATTCCACTCCAATATGAAAACATGCGCAGCTGATATGTTAATAACTAAGTGTATAACGAGTGTAAAACAACAAATCAAAAAATTTGGAATGGCGTATCCCTGAATGTATCTTGGACTTACAATCGTTGCACGACATCTGGAAACAGAAAGAATGCAACAGGAGAAACAGGAATCCGTCAAAAGAGGAATGTTACTCCGGAAAGCATCGGGTTAGTAAGTGTAAAGGCGCAAGCTGATATACGAAACGACACTTGATGCTTTCGTTTTTTATATAAGCTGCGGACAAAAGCTACTTTCTGGTAGCTTTCTTTCAATTGAACGGCCCAGAAGAGTCCAGACGATAAATGCCTCGAGGCCGACCGCAGCATCTACAATTGTTGCCGCTGGCTACACAAAAAACTATTTGTTTTTCCTTCAGGACAGTATCTAAATACATTTGGATAAATTGGCCCTGGTGGCTAACTTTGCGGGCTTAATTAATTTTCTAATTGTACGGCAAATCTCCCGCCGGGCGGGATGGGCTGTGCACCCTTAAAAATCAGACATTTATGAAAGAAGGTATTCATCCTAAAAACTACCGGTTGGTTGTGTTTAAAGATATGAGTAATGGTCATGCCTTTCTCAGCCGTTCAGCTGCTCCCTCAAAAGAAACTGTAAAGTGGGAAGATGGTAATGAATATCCTCTCGTAAAATTGGAAATCTCAAATACTTCACATCCTTTCTTTACCGGCAAGAACGTATTAGTTGATACAGCCGGTCGTATCGACAAGTTCAAGAAGAAGTATGAGAAGAAAAAATAATTATTTAGCTTTAAGCTGAATTACATTTTTTTGTTTTTCATGGCTATACTTTAAACCTCCTGATTCTTCGGGAGG
>Ga0070684_100002005_pt1 | contig 14985 bp, 11 predicted proteins | sample KBSC723LmetaG_FD_65653 | JGI IMG/M metagenome (GOLD analysis project Ga0070684, IMG submission 65653) | Corn rhizosphere microbial communities from Kellogg Biological Station, Michigan, USA - KBS C7.2-3L metaG | ecosystem: Host-associated > Plants > Roots > Rhizosphere ...
CCAGATCACGCCCGCCGGCCGGCAGTACTTCGGCGAGCAGATCACCGACACCGGCCCGGCCGCGTGGGAGGACGACACCTTCAACATGAGGTTCGCCTTCTTCTCCCGCACCGACGCCGAGGTCCGGCTGCGCATCCTCGAGGGACGCCTGTCCCGGCTGCAGGAGCGGCTCGACCGCGCACGACACTCCGGCCGGGGTGGCAGCGGCGACGACCGCTATCTCTCCGAGCTGCGCCGCCACTCCATCGAGTCCGTCGAGCGTGAGGTCACCTGGTTGACCGACCTCATCAACGCCGAGCGGACGACCGACCGGTCCGTCGACGTGCCGCCTGCGGCCCCCTCGACAGAGGACACCATCACCAGCGCGGCCCCGGCGGCCGACGCGACCACCTGAAACACCGCGAGGAAGGAACAGCCCCCATGGGTTCGGTACGAGTAGCAATCGTGGGCGTCGGCAACTGTGCGACGTCTCTGATCCAGGGCGTCGAGTACTACAAGGACGCCGACCCTGCGGGCACGGTCCCGGGTCTCATGCACGTCATGTTCGGCGACTACCACGTGAACGACGTGGAGTTCGTCGCCGCGTTCGACGTCGACGCCAAGAAGGTCGGCTTCGACCTCTCCGAGGCGACGCAGGCCTCGGAGAACAACACGATCCACATCTGCGACGTACCCCCGCTCGGTGTGACCGTGCAGCGCGGCCACACCCTCGACGGCCTCGGCAAGTACTACCTGGAGACCATCGAGGAGTCCGACGCCGAGCCGGTCGACATCGTGCAGACGCTCAAGGACGCCAAGGCCGACGTGCTCGTCTCCTACCTCCCGGTGGGCTCCGAGCAGGCCGACAAGTACTACGCCCAGTGCGCCATCGACGCCGGTGTGGCCTTCGTCAACGCGCTTCCGGTCTTCATCGCCTCCGACCCAGAGTGGGCGGCGAAGTTCGAGGCAGCGGGCGTCCCGATCGTCGGCGACGACATCAAGTCGCAGGTCGGCGCGACCATCACGCACCGCGTGATCGCCAAGCTGTTCGAGGACCGCGGTGTCGCCCTCGACCGGACCTACCAGCTCAACGTCGGCGGCAACATGGACTTCAAGAACATGCTCGAGCGCGAGCGCCTGCAGTCCAAGAAGGTCTCCAAGACCCAGTCGGTGACCTCGAACCTGCACGGCTCGCTGGGCGGAAAGGTCGCCGACCGCAATGTCCACATCGGTCCGTCCGACTACGTGGCATGGCTCGACGACCGCAAGTGGGCCTACGTCCGGCTCGAGGGTCGCGCGTTCGGTGACGTCCCGCTGAACATGGAGTACAAGCTCGAGGTCTGGGACTCCCCCAACTCGGCGGGCATCATCATCGACGCGATCCGGGCCGCGAAGATCGCCATGGACCGCGGCCAGGGTGGCCCGATCATCTCGGCGTCGTCCTACCTGATGAAGAGCCCGCCGGTGCAGCTGCCCGACGACGAGGGCCGGGCCCGCGTGGAGGCCTTCATCCGCGGCGAGGAGTGACCCGCTCGCCGTACTGACGACTACTCCTTCCGACTCGGACCCCGGTCCCGCCACTCGGCGGACCGGGGTCCGGTTCGTGGTCCGCCCGAGGGGTGCCGAGCGGCCCGGTGACTATCGGCGCCTGCCCATCTCCCCTACATTGCCTGTCATGAGCGACCCGACCTACCCTGCCGGCTACGAGGGCGCGTCGGGGGCGCCGTACCGGGCGACCGACGCGATCGGCTACGGGTGGCGGAAGTTCAAGGAGCGCCCGAGCACGCTGCTGGTCCCGATGATCGTGGTCCTGGTCATCCTGATCGCAGCGGACCTCTTCATCCAGTTCGTGGTCGTCGGCGGCTTCTTCGGGACGAGGTCCTGCGAGACCGGCCAGATCGGAAACCAGACGACCGTGGACTGCGGCCAGCCGTTCTGGCGGCAGCTCCTCGGCGCCGGACTGGGCGCCGCCCTGCTCTCGCTGGTCGCCCAGATCATGCTCGCCGGCATCTACCGCGGCGCGCTGCGGGTCATGGACGGCGAGGACTTCAGCCTGGGCCAGCTGCTCGAGGGCTACAACAAGATGCAGGTCGTCTTCGCCGCCATCTTCATCGCCCTGGCCACCGGCATCGCGACGATCCTGTGCTTCCTGCCCGGGGTCCTGATCGCCTTCCTGACCTCCTACACGCTGTTCTTCATCGTCGACCAGCAGCTCGAGGCCGCGGAGGCGATCCAGGCCAGCGTGAGGATGGTCTGGCACAACTTCGGCCACACGCTGCTCTTCCTGGTGCTGGCGGTGATCTGCGTCGCCCTCGGGTTCATCGCCCTCCTCGTGGGGCTGCTCGTCGCGGTACCGGTCGTGGTGTTCGGGGCGGCGTACACCTACCGGCACCTCGCGAACCCGGACCTCGCCTAGCTTCGGACCGCGAGCACGAGCGGGAGCACCGCCGTGACGCCGGCCTCGCGGAGCGCGCGCGCTGCGACGGTGAGGGTCCAGCCGGTCACCACCTGGTCGTCGACGAGCAGCACCGGAGCGGTCGGAACCTCCCCCACCAGCCCGAACCGGCGGTTGACCGCGGCGACGCGCTGGGCGGAGTTCACCGAGCCCTGCCCCGGCGGCACGGAGGGATCGACGATCGCCCAGCGAGCGACGACCGGGCGTCGCAGGTAGCGGGAGAGCCCCTCGGCGAGATCGGTGGTCAGCGACGGCCGCGTCGCTGACTCCACCACGACGATGCCCTCGACGCGCGGCCGCCAGTCGTGGAGGACCTCGAGCACGGCGCCCACCAGACCCTCGGGCACGCGTTGGTCTGACACCGGCTCGGCGAAGAGCTCACGCAGCGCCTGCCCGTGGCCGAGATCGGTCAGCCGGGCCACGGCGCGACCGGGCTCGGCCCCCTCACCGATGCGCCCGCGCAGGTCGAGGCCGAGGTTGGCCAGCGCCGTCGGCCACATCACGCGGGGCTCGACGACGACCCCGGGGCGGGCCAGCCGGGTGCGCGCTTCGTCGACGGCGACCTCGGAGACCGACGTCGACAGGGCGAGGCCACCGCAGGTGTCGCAGCGGCCGCACCGGGTGGTCTCGGAGACGTCGGGGTCGTCGAGCTGGTCGCGCAGGAACCACATGCGGCAACGGTCGGTGTCGAGGTAGTCGAGCATCGCCCGCTGCTCGCGGGCGCGGGCCTGCGCCACGCGCGCGTAGCGGTCGGCGTCGTAGTCCCACGCCTCGCCGGTGGACTCCCAGCCGCCGCGGACCCGGCGTACGGCGCCGTCGACGTCGAGCACCTTCAGCATCTGCTCGAGGCGGCTGCGGCCGAGGTCGACCAGGGTCTCCAGGGTGGCGGTGCTGGCCACCCCCTCCTCGGCGAGCACCCGCAACGTGTGACGCACCTGGTCCTCGCGGGGAAACGCGAGCGAGGCGAAGTAGGCCCAGATGTCCTGGTCCTCCTGCTGCGGCAGCAGGACCACCGGCGCGCTGTCGGTGCCGCGTCCGGCGCGGCCGACCTGCTGGTAGTAGGCGACCGGAGACTGCGGTGCGCCGAGGTTCACCACGAACCCGAGCGTCGCGTCGAAGCCCATGCCGAGAGCGCTGGTCGCCACCAGGGCCTTGACCCGACCCGTCGCCAGCCGCTCCTCGAGCGCGAGCCGCTCGGTGGGCTCGGTCTGTCCGGAGTACGCCGCGACGTCATGGCCGCGGCCGCGGAGGTAGTCGGCCACCTGCTGCGTCGCGGCGACGGTGAGGCAGTAGACGATGCCGGATCCCGGCTGCTCGTCGAGGTGGTCGGCCAGCCAGCCCAGGCGCTGCTCGGGCGTGGCCAGCCGGACGACGCCGAGCCGCAGGGACTCGCGGTCGAGCGAGCCACGCAGGACGAGCGCGTCGTCCCCGAGCTGCTCGGCGACGTCGGCGCTGACCCGCGCGTTCGCGGTGGCCGTGGTCGCCAGGACCGGGATGCCCGCGGGCAGGTCGGCGAGGAGAGTACGGATGCGGCGGTAGTCGGGCCGGAAGTCGTGACCCCAGTCGGAGATGCAGTGGGCCTCGTCGACGACCAGCAGGCCGCACGTGGCGGCCAGGCGTGGGAGCACCTCGTCTCGGAACCCCGGGTTGTTCAGCCGCTCCGGGCTGACCAGCAGGACGTCGACCTCGCCGGCGTTGACCGCGGTCTGGATCTCCTCCCACTGCTCGACGTTCGTGGAGTTGATCGTGACGGCGCGGATGCCGGCTCGCTCGGCCGCGGAGATCTGGTTGCGCATCAGCGCCAGCAACGGCGAGACGATCACGGTCGGCCCGGAACCCTCCGCGCGCAACAGGAGCGTGGCCACGAAGTAGACCGCCGACTTGCCCCAGCCGGTGCGCTGGACCACCAGCGATCGCCGACGGTCGACCACGAGCGCTTCGATCGCCGCCCACTGGTCGTCGCGCAGGACGGCGTCGTCACGGCCGACCAGGGCGCGCAGATGGCCTTCGGCGGCGGCGCGCACGTCGGTGGTGGCGGTGGTGGTCACCGGTCCTGTCTAGCAGGGGGCTCCGACGCGGGACCGGTCGCGCCGCGGTCGGCCCACCAGGCGAGCAGCGCGGCCTTGGCGTCGTCGTACGAGTGCGGGCCCTCGTCGAGGCGGAGCTCCATCAGGAAGCGGTACGCCGCGCCGACGTCGCGTCCCTGCGGGATGCCGAGGATCTCCATGATCTGGGTGCCGTCGAGATCGGGCCGGATCGAGGCCAGCTCCTCCTCGGCCGACAGCCGCTCGATCCGCGCCTCGAGGTCGTCGTAGGTACGCCGCAGCCGCTCGGCCTTGCGCTCGTTGCGGGTGGTGCAGTCGGCACGGGTCAGCACGTGGAGCCGTTCCAGCTGGTCGCCGGCGTCGCGGACGTAGCGCCGCACCGCGGAGTCGGTCCACTGCCCGTCGCCGTAGCCGTGGAAGCGCAGGTGCAGCTCGACCAGCTTCGCGACCGCGTCCGTGGCGTCGCCGGAGAACTTCAGCGCCTGCATCCGCTTGCGGGTGAGCTTGGCGCCGACCACGTCGTGGTGGTGGAAGGTCACCGAGCCGTCCGCCAGGAAGCGGCGCGTCCGCGGCTTGCCCACGTCGTGCATCAGCGCCGCGAAGCGCGAGATGAAGTCCGGTCCGTCCAGCCGACCCTCGAGGTCGATCGACTGCTCGAGCACCGTCAGGGTGTGCTCGTAGACGTCCTTGTGCCGGTGGTGCTCGTCGCGCTCCAGGGCGAGCGCCGGCAGCTCCGGCAGCACCAGCTCGGCCAGGCCGGTGTCGACCAGGAGCGTCAGGCCGAGTCGCGGGTACGGCGCGAGCACCAGCTTGACCAGCTCGTCGCGCACGCGCTCGGCCGAGATGATCTCGATCCGGCCGGCCATCTCGGTCATCGCCGCGACCACCGCCCGGTCGACCTCGAAGCCCAGCTGGGCGGCGAACCGGGCGGCCCGCATCATCCGCAGCGGGTCGTCGGAGAAGGAATCCTCGGGACGTCCCGGCGTCCGCAGCACGCCGTGCGCGAGATCGACCACGCCGCCGTACGGGTCGACGAACTCGCGGGACGGCACCCGCACCGCCATCGCGTTCACGGTGAAGTCGCGGCGGCCGAGGTCGCCCTCGAGGCTGTCGCCGAAGTCGACCGACGGCTTGCGCGACCCGGCGTCGTACGCCTCCGAGCGGTACGTCGTGATCTCGACCTGGAACGGCCCCTTGCGACTGCCGATGGTGCCGAACGCCCGGCCGATGTCCCACGTGGCGTCGGCCCACCCGGCCAGCAGCCGCTCGATCTCCTCCGGGCGGGCGGACGTCGTGAGGTCGAGGTCGTTGTGGCGGCGGCCGAGCATCGCGTCACGGACCGGTCCGCCGACCAGCGCCAGCTCGTACCCGGCGTCGGCGAAGAGTCGGCCGAGCGGGTCGAGCACCGGTGCGATCCGGTCGAGCTCGGCGGCGACGTCGCGCTGAGCGTCGGCGAGGCGAACGCTCCCCGGCGGTCGGCGATCGTCTGCTTCGGACACGGAGGCACAGCGTAGTGGGGCGCGCGGGGGGCCGGGATGGGCGGAGTCGCCCCACTAGCATCGGGGGGTGCTCCGCCCGCCCTCGCTGCCGCATGCCCTGGCAGTGGCGGCGGCGGTGGTGCTCTCCGCTGTCCTGGCCGCGCTCGGCACCTGCCTCGTCGGGGCGACGCCGAGCGCCCGGGCCGCGTCCGCGGCGCCCAGCGACCCGGAGCAGCCCCTGGTGCCGCGGATCCGGTCGATCAGCCCGGACTACGTGCCCGACAAGGGTCCGATCGTCATCCACGGCACCGTCACCAACGCCTCGGACCAGACCTGGACCGCGATCAACGTGCACGGGTTCATGGGCTCGACGCCGCTCACCACGACCGCCGAGCTGACCGCCGCGACCCACACCCCGCTGACCGCGGACATCGGCCACCGGATCACGGTGCCCGGCACCTTCGCCAGCATCGCGTCGCTCGCGCCGGGCCAGACCACGACGTTCAAGATCACGCTGCCGCACTCCACGCTCCCCGTGTCGGCGCCGGGCGTCTACTGGTTCGGCGTCCACGTGCTCGGCGACAACGGCCAGGGCGGCACGCGGGTGGCCGTCGGGCGCGACCGGACCTTCCTCCCGTACGTGCCGCAGTCGGCGCTCTCGGACGGCGAGCACGAGGACGCGGCGCTCGTCGTCCCTGTGCGCTCGGGCGTCGCGCGCGGACCCGACGGGTCCGTGGTCGACCCCGAGGCCTGGGCCCAGAGCCTCCGGTCCGGACCACTCCACAACGCGGTCGCGATGGGCGAGGCGGCCAGCGGTGGGCCGTTGACCTGGCTGGTCGACCCGGCCGTGCCCGACGTCGTACGCCATCTCGCGGAGGGCAACCCGCCCCGGACCCTGACCGCTCCCCACCAGCCCGGACCTGGCCACGAGTCGCCGAGCGCGTCCCCGAGCGTCTCGCCCACGGCCTCCACCTCGACCACCGCGTCCGGCCCGGCGAGGACCGTGCCCGCCACCTCGGGCGCCGCCGAGCGCTGGCTCCAGCAGCTGCACCGGCTGCTGGCCGCCGACACCGCCGAGATCCTGGGCCTGCCGTACGGCGACCTCGCCGTGGAGAGCGCGGCCGCGTACGACGTACCGCTGCTCCGGGCCGCGTTCCGGCGCACCGGGCACTCCCTGCGCCCCTGGGGCCTGCCGCTGAACACCGCCGTCGCCCCACCCGACGGCCGCACCACCGGCGACACCATCTCCCGGCTCCCCCACGACACCACCGTGCTCCTGCCCGACACCGCGGTACGGAGCGAGACAGGCGTGGTCAACCGGGTGAACGGGCACCGGACGGTCCTGATCTCGGCGTCGGCGGCGCAGGGCGGGCCGGGCCCGGTGAACCCCCAGAGCTCCCTGGCGCTGCGCCAACGGGTCCTCTCCGAGGCCGCCCTCCGGCTGCTCGACGACCAGCAGCCACTGGTGGTGGAGCTGCCGACGGAGACCCGGCGGCCGCTGGGTCCCGGGTTCTTCTCCGGGCTCGACGTCCCGTGGCTCCGGCTCACCACGCTCGGCGGCGCCACCGCGGGCACCGCGATCCCGCTCGACGCCACCCACCTCCTGACTCCGTCGCCCGATGCCCCGCGGCTCGGGCCGGGCCTCTACCTGACCGCGCGGGACGTGCTGGAGAACGGCAGCGAGCTCGAGTCGGTGCTGGCCGGGGACGGCGCGCTCCGCAAGGAGCTGTTCGACGAGGTCGCCGGCAACGCGTCGTACGCCGCGGAGTCCCAGCCGCTGCTGGCCCGCTACCGGATGCAGACCATCGCCCGCTGGGTCCATGCGAACCTGGACGCCATCGACGTGGCCGCGCCGGAGTCGGTCACCCTGGCCAGCACCTCCGGCCGGTTCTCGGCCATCGTCAGCAACGCGCTCGACGTCCCGGTGACGGTCTCGGTCCGGGCCGTGTCCGACCCGCAGCTGACGATCACCGGTGGCGAGACCGTGCAGCTGCCGCCCCACGGCCGCACCACGGTGCTGCTGAACGCGACGACCCACCAGCGCGGCGTCCACACCGTGAGGCTGGAGCTGACCACCCCCGACGGCCGTCCCATCGGCGCCACCGACCCCTTCCCGATGCGGGCCGAGGAGGTGAGCCGCCTGATCTGGGTGATCATCGGCGCCGGGGTCGCGCTGCTGTTCGCCACGATCATCGTCCGGCTGGTACGACGCGTCGCCCGGGCCCGATCGGGTGGGCCCTCGACGTGAGCGACCTCGAGGAGACCCGCGGCATCCTCGCGTCGTCCGCGGTGATGGCGACGGGCACGATCTTCTCGCGAGCGAGCGGCTACGTCCGCAACGTGCTCCTCGCCGCCGCCATCGGCAACGAGCTGCACGCCGACCTGTTCAACATCGGCAACACGATCCCGAACATGCTCTACATCCTCCTGGCCGGTGGTGTGTTCAACGCGGTGCTCGTCCCCCAGCTGGTGCGGGCGCAGAAGAGCGACCAGGACCGGGGCGAGGCGTACACCAACCGCGTGATCACGCTCGCGGTGCTGTTCCTCGGCGCCGTGACGGTGATCCTGGTGCTGGCCGCGCCGCTGGTGATGAGGCTCTACCTCAACGGCGCGTACGACGACCCGGCACTGGCCGCACAGCGCGACTCGGCGATCACGTTCGCGCGGTACTGCCTGCCGCAGGTCTTCTTCTACGGGATGTTCGTGCTGCTCGGGCAGGTGCTCAACGCGCGCGGCCGCTTCGGGCCGATGATGTGGGCGCCGATCGCGAACAACGTGATCGCGATCCTGGTCCTGGTGCTCTACCTGTTCTGGTTCGGCGCCCTCGACAGCGGCGCCGGCTGCACGGCGTTCACCCCGGCCCAGGAGCTGGTCCTCGGCGGTGGCGCGACCCTCGGCATCATCGCCCAGGTCGTCGTCCTGCTGCCGGTCCTGCGGGCCGCCGGCGTCCGCTTCCGGCCGCGCTACGACTTCCGCCGGACCGGCCTCGGCCACACCCTGCGCCTCGGCATCTGGACCGTGCTGTTCGTCGTCGTGAACCAGGTCGCCTACACCGTGGTCGTCCGGCTCGCCTCGGGCGGCACGGCCCGCTCCGTGTGCGAGCACGTCGGCCGCCACGCCCACCACGCGGCCACCGACGCCACCGGCTACACCGTGTACGCCGCGGCGTTCCTGTTCGTGATGGTGCCGCACGCGATCATCACGGTCTCGCTGGCCACCGCGATCCTCCCGCGGTTGTCGGCGAAGGCGGCCGACGGGGACCTGTCCGGCCTGGCCGGCACCCTGGCCGGGACCGTGCGCACGGCGCTGGCCGCGGTGATCCCGTTCGCCCTCGCCCTGCCCCTCCTGGCGTACGACGCGTCGAAGGTGCTGTTCGGGTACGGCGCGACGGCGACCACGTTCGACCACTACGTGCCGTCGATGATCCTGTTCGGGCCCGGCATCGTGTTCTTCACCGTGCACTACCTGATGCTGCGCGGCTTCTACGCGCTCGAGCTCAACCGCACCGTGTTCTTCATCCAGTGCGCGATCGGCGCGACCAACGTCGTCGTCGCGATCCTGCTGGTCCACGAGGCGACCGCCGCGCAGACGTCGCCGGCCCTGGTCATCGCCTACGGCTCGTCGTACCTCCTGGGCTCCACGGTCTCCTACGTGATGCTCCGTGGGCGGCTCGGCGGGCTCGAGACCCCGGCACTGGTGCGGTTCCTGGCCCGGATCCTGATCGCCGCCGGGGTGTCGACCGCGGTCGCCTGGGCCGTCGGGCGCGTGCTCCCCGGCCACACCGACGACGTGTCCCACGCGCTGGCCGCCGTCCGGGTGGTGGTGCTGGGCGTGATCGACCTCGGCCTGTTCGTCGTCCTGGCCCGGTGGATGCGGATCACCGAGGTGACGAGTGTGATCGAGACGATGATGCGCCGGATTCCGGGGGCCCGTGCCTCCTAACATGGGGGAGCGAGCGACGCGAGGGGGAAAGGTGCGAGAGGACACCCGGCCCGGCGACGTGCTCGCCGACCGGTACCGACTGACCGACCTGCTCACCGAGAGCGAGGGCGGACGGTTCTGGCGCGCCTTCGACTCGGTGCTGCAGCGCGACGTCGCCGTCCACATCATCGCCTGCGACGACGAGCGCGCGCCGCTGCTGCGCAAGGCCGCCCGCACCTCGGCCACCGTGCTCGACCGCCGGATGCTCCGGGTGCTGGACATCGACGAGGCGGACGAGCGGTGCTTCGTGGTCAACGAGTGGGGGTCGGGCACCAGCCTCGACATCCTGCTCGCCGACGGCGGCCCGCTCTCGCCCACGGTCGCGGCGTGGATCGTCGCGGAGGTCGCCGACACCCTGGCCCTCGCCCACGAGGCCCAGGTGGCCCACGGACGCCTCGTGCCCGAGAACGTCCTCATCGACACCGACGGTGCGGTCCGGCTGATCGGCTTCGCCGTCGACGCCGCCCTCCACGGCCTCCCCGCCGGCCGCATCTCCACCGACATCGCCGACCTCGTCGGCCTGCTGTACGCCGCGATGACCGGGAAGTGGGCCGGTGTCAGCCGGTCCGCGGTGCACCCGGCCCCCTCGTCGCACGGCCACGTGCTGCGGCCGCGTCAGGTGCGGGCGGGCATCCCTCGCACCCTCGACTCCCTGTGCGACCACGTGCTCAACCACGGGGGCGAGACCGAGGTGACCGCCGCCATGCTCGCCGACTCGTTGAGCGACTTCCTCGGCCCCTCCGCGACCGCCGCCGAGGCCTGGCTGGCGCGCATCGAGCACGCCAAGCGCGGCGAGGGGACCGTCGTGCTGCCGCCGCTGCCCGATCCGCCGGCACGGGAGGCCGAGCCGCCGCCCTCCGAGACGGGCGGGGCCCACCGGGGCGAGCCGGGCGACGAGAGCGAGGCGAGCGACGTACCCGGCCGGGCCGACGAGCCCGCGACCGAGGACGCGCTGGCCACCCAGGCCGGCATGCCGATCTTCCACGAGGACACCGACGAGGTGGAGTGGCTCCGGCACCACACCGAGAAGCCACCGCCGCCGCCGGCCTTCGACCCCCCGCCCGAGCGTCCGCTGTTCGCCCCCGACCCCGTCGACGGGCAGCCGGTACGGCGACCTCGTTCCGCCCCGGTCACGCAGGGCGCGGGCGGTGGCGGGTTCTGGCCGTGGGAGAGCAGCGGGACCGGCGTGAGCACCGGCAGCGGCGTCCTCCCGGCGTACGTCGACGAGCCCGAGGAGGACAACCGGCACGCGCCCGGCACCAACATGCTGCGCCTCGCGGGCATCATCGCGGCCTGCCTGCTGGTTCTGGTGGCCTGCGTGATCGCGTTCAACCTCGGCCGTGGCAAGACCCCGCTGGGCACCACCAAGCAGGACACGAGCCAGGGGCCGAGCAGGTCGCCGAGCTCCTCGGGCACCACCGCAGCCGCTGCGCTCACCGGCGTCAAGGCACGTGACTTCGACCCGCAGAGCGGCAACGGCGAGAACCCCCAGGAGGCTCCGCTCGCCGTCGACGGCGACCCGGCCACCGCATGGACGACCTTGCGCTACGTCCAGCAGTTCGGGCCGACCGGCCTCAAGAGCGGGGTGGGGCTCGTGCTCGACCTCGGGGCGAGCCACGACGTCAGCGAGGTGGACCTGACCACGGTCGGCTCGCCCACCTCGGTCAGCGTCTACGTCACCCAGACCAACCCGGCCAACCTCGACGGGCTCAAGGTCTCCGGGAGCACCGTCGTGGCCGGGACCAGGGGCAGCGTCTCGCTCGATCAGCCGGCGACGGGTCGCTACGTGGTCGTCTGGCTGACCAAGCTCCCCGCGGTGCCGGGCGGAGGCTTCCGGGGTGGGATCGCCGAAGCGGTGGTCAAGGGTGGCTGACGAGGAGCTCACGGACGCCGAGCTGCTCGCGGCCCATGTCGCCGGTGACCCCGACGCGTTCGCCCGCCTGTTCACCCGCCACCGCGACCGGCTCTGGGCGGTGGCGCTGCGCACCATGGGCAACCCCCATGACGCCGCCGACGGCCTGCAGGACGGGCTGGTCTCGGCGTACCGCCGCGCGGACAGCTTCCGCGGCGACGCGGCGGTCACCACCTGGCTGCACCGGGTCGTGGTCAACGCCTGCCTCGACCGGATCCGGGCCGCGAAGGTACGCCGGACCGAGGCCCTGCCCGACGACCTCGACGAGACCGGCGGCCGCGGCTCGGTCCGCACGGCCACCGGTGAGCGCGACGACCCCGAGCAGGCCGCCATCGCCGAGGACCGCCGGCGCGCCCTGCTCGCCGCGCTGGCGACGCTGCCCGCCGAGCAGCGAGCGGCGCTGGTGCTCGTGGACATGGAGGGCCACTCCGTCGCCGAGGTGGCGCTGATGCTGGACTGTGCGGAGGGCACCGTGAAGTCCCGATGCGCCCGGGGACGCGAGCGCCTCGCGACCCTGCTCCGCGACCGCCTGGCCGACGCGCCCCCACCGTCGCGTGACGCGCCTCACCCGGAACCGGACGACGGCGCCACCCGTCCGATACCGGTCCCCCCGAAACCCACCCCGACATCCAGCAAGGCCGGCGAAGGAGGTGCCCCGTGACCGACCGTCCCGACTCACCCGAGTCCGAGGACTCCGCGGAGATCGCGGAGGTACGCCGCCTGCTCGCCGGCGCCAGGCACGCCGACCCGATGCCGGACGACGTAGCCGCCCGGATGGACGACGTCCTGGCGGGCCTCCGCGAGACCCCGCAGACCTCGCCGGCCACGAGACCGCACCCGCCGGGCGCCGAGGTGGTGCCGATCGCCGCCCACCGCCGCCGCCGGGCCGCCGGGCTGCTGGCCGCCGCCGCGGCCATCGTCGTCGGCGGTGTGGTCGTCGCCCCGCACGTGCACGTGCACTCGGGCGGGTCCTCGGCCGCCACGACCGCGGAGGACAGCACAGCGGGCGGCCGCGAGCTCGGCAACACCGGCAACTCCAAGAATCCCCTCGCGCCCCAGGCCCGCGGGAACGGCAAGGCGCACCTCCGCGACGGCCGGATCGTGGTCCGGCCGCAGCACTTCTCCGCCGACGCGCGCGCCGGTCGCCAGCTGCTCGGCCCGAGCGCCTCCATGTCCGCCGGAGGAGACACGGCCTGCCCGGACGTCCCCCAGCGTGCGTCCACGGTGGCCGCGGAGTACCAGCACGCGCCCGCCGCGCTGGTGTACCGGCGCGTGGAGGGCAGCTCCCAGGTCGTCGACCTGTACGTCTGCGGCAACCCACGACCCGTCCGGTCGACGACGCTCTCCGTGCCGTGAGCGACCGGGCTGACCGGGGAATCCGGCTCGCCTACGATGCGTTCTAACTCCTGGTCGTGATGCCCTGCCGGTGGCCCGACCAGACCCCGACCGGCAGCTGGGAGCAGTCCATCCATGTCGCAGTCCACGCAGGACGTCCGCAACGTCATCATCGTCGGATCCGGCCCGGCCGGCTACACGGCTGCGGTGTACGCCGCGCGCGCGTCGTTGCACCCCCTGGTCTTCGAGGGCTCGGTGACGGCCGGTGGCGCCCTGATGAACACCACCGAGGTCGAGAACTTCCCCGGCTTCCGCGACGGCATCATGGGTCCGGCACTCATGGACGAGATGCGCGCCCAGGCCGAGCGGTTCGGCGCGGAGCTGGTCTCCGACGACATCGTCTCGATGGACCTCACCGGCGAGATCAAGACCGTCAGCACGGCCACCGACACCTACTCCGCCCGGGCGGTGATCCTGGCCACGGGCTCGGCGTACCGCAAGCTCGGCCTGCCGCGCGAGGAGGAGCTCTCGGGCCGCGGTGTCTCGTGGTGCGCCACGTGTGACGGCTTCTTCTTCCGCGACCAGCACATCGCCGTCGTCGGCGGTGGCGACTCGGCCGTGGAGGAGGCGACGTTCCTGACCCGCTTCGGCAGCAAGGTCACCATGATCCACCGCCGTGGCGAGCTGCGAGCCTCGAAGATCATGCAGGAGCGGGCCTTCGCCGACCCGAAGCTCGAGATCATCTGGGACTCCGAGGTCGTCGCGATCCACGGTGACGACCGGCTGGAGTCGATCACCCTGCGCAGCACCGCGGACGGCACCGAGAGCGAGCTCCCGGTGACCGGGCTGTTCATCGCGATCGGCCACGACCCGCGCTCGGAGCTGGTGGCGGGCCAGGTCGACCTCGACGACGGGTACGTCGTGGTCCGGCACCCGTCCACCGAGACCAACCTGACCGGGGTCTTCGCCTGCGGCGACCTGGTCGACCACCATTACCGTCAGGCGGTCACCGCGGCCGGCACCGGCTGCGCCGCGGCCCTGGACGCCGAGCGGTACCTGGCCGACCTGGATCACGCGGCGGCCGCCGAGCCGACCTCCGAGCCGGCCACGGCGTCGGTCTGAGTGATCGACGAGACAACGCGGCCGCGCCTGCGGCCCGGGAACAACCGCCCCCGGCATGATGTTCATGGAGGTGACGCCCCGATGGTGGGCGTCGACCCGATCTAGCTGGAAGGAACTCCCGTGGCGAACCTGCCTGCCGTCACCGACGCCGACTTCGAGACAACGGTGCTCAAGTCCGACAAGCCGGTCCTGGTCGACTTCTGGGCCGAGTGGTGCGGTCCGTGTCGTCAGGTGGCGCCGATCCTGGACGAGCTCGCCAACGAGCACGGCGACAAGATCACGTTCGTGAAGATGAACGTCGACGAGAACCCCGTCGTCCCCTCGTCGTACCGCGTGAACGGCATCCCGACGATCAACGTCTACCACGGCGGCGAGGTCGTGAAGTCGATCGTCGGCGCCCGCCCGAAGGCGGCCCTGCTGCGCGAGCTCGAGGAGTTCATCGCCTGAGCGAGGACGGTCAGAGCCGACGCCAGTCGGCGCTGACACCCGCAGCGAACCGCGCAGCGCGCTCGCGCGCCAGCGGACCCGCCCGGCCGACGGCAGTCGGCGCTGACTGCGCAGCGAACCGCGCAGCGCGCTCGCGCGAGCGGACCCGACCGGCCGACGGCAGTCGGCGCTGACTCCGCAGCGAACCGGGCAGCGCGCTTGGGCGCGAGCGGACCCCCACGTCGGGAGGCG
>Ga0070684_100002007_pt1 | contig 14984 bp, 14 predicted proteins | sample KBSC723LmetaG_FD_65653 | JGI IMG/M metagenome (GOLD analysis project Ga0070684, IMG submission 65653) | Corn rhizosphere microbial communities from Kellogg Biological Station, Michigan, USA - KBS C7.2-3L metaG | ecosystem: Host-associated > Plants > Roots > Rhizosphere ...
CTGTGAAATCAAGACAATAATCTAATTGGTAAACTACGCCAAGTATGGAAGGTTTAGTAATCTCTCCACGACTAAATTTGTCTTCTGACCACTTTAGAGCTCTTTCGTAATTATTTTCCCAAACGTAAAACCCATGACCAAGCCAATCAAACTTTTCTTGACTTTTTTTGACTTTATTTGGAGACATAACTAACTCATCACGAATAGATTCATCACATCCATGGAATCCGATCATTAGATTAGGTCTACTATTGTAAATCAACTTAAAAAGTTATTTCTCTGTAATAAACCTCTGAAGATTGCCATATGCTCTAGTAAAATCCTCATTTTTGTTAAGTATTTTTGCAGATTGTAAGGATATCATAACCTTAGCCCTATCTTTTTTCTTAGTCTTAATATTTTTAGCGAGTGCTTTCAATAATTTTATTTGATCAGTTTCCATATGTATTTTTTGAAATTTTAATTGCTATATACAAAGTAACATATTCTAAAAATAAAAAACAATACAATAATAATCAAATCGTTATATATCTTATAGAACTTTCTTAATCCCTTCAATTAGCCAATCAAAATCACTTGGTCCATATCCTAATGGCAGGTAATAAATATCATCCGCTTTGCGGTACCAGGTCAGCTGGCGTTTTGCGTACCTCCGGCTGTTTTTTTTGATCTCGGAAACGGCAAAATCCAGCTCCCATTCCTCGTTAAAATATTTAAAGAGCTCAGAATAGCCCACAGTATTCAGTGCGGTCAGATGTTTGAAATCTTCCAGCCTCTTGGCTTCTTCCAGGAGGCCGTTTTCCATCATGATGTCCACTCTTTTATTGATCCTTTCATATAAAGCTTCCCGGGGAGCCTCAATTCCGATACGGATTACGTTAAAGTCCCTTGAGGCCTGAGAAGCGGAGATGAGATCAGAATATTTCGTCTGGGTCTGCCAGATAACGTCTATAGCACGCAGGAGCCTCCTGTGGTTATGGATGTCCACCACTTCAAAATAGGCAGGGTCCAGGTCTTTCAGTATCTCCTGAAGTTTTTCGATACCCTCATTTTCAAGAATGACCCGCAGTTTTTCCTGGTTTTCCTCATCAGCTTCCGGAAGGTCATTCAATCCTTCCAGTACAGCTTTTTCATACATCATGCTGCCACCGACCAGGATAACGGTATCGTGAGAGAGAAAAAGTTCCTGGAGTTTCTGTAAAGCGTCGTGTTCGTACTGCCCGATAGAATAATAATCCTGAATGGAAAGATTGCCTATAAAGTGATGCACCGCCTCTGACAGTTCCTGCTCAGAAGGAGATGCCGTACCGATTTTCATTTCCCTAAAAAACTGCCTGGAGTCGCAGGAAATGATTTCAGTCCCGAAATGTTTTGCCAGGTCAATTGCCAGCCTCGTCTTACCAATTCCCGTGGGGCCTACTACAGAAATCAAATTTTTCATCCGTTCACGTTCATTATTATATCTGCCAGATAGAATCTGTACAGATTTCACCGTGCTAATTTAAATGTTTATCTTTGTACAACAATAGAAAAGTATGATTTTATCCATGACCGGCTTTGGTAGAGCCGAAGGTGTTTTTGAAGGAAAAAAAATCTCCGTAGATATCAAATCCCTGAACAGCAAAAGCTTCGACCTGAATATTAAAGTTCCGTTACGCTATAAGGAAAAAGAGTTTGAAATCAGGAAAATCCTTAACGACCGTATCATCCGCGGAAAGGTAGACTGCTACGTTACCGTAGAGAACCTTCAGGAAACCACGGACGTAAAAATCAATAAAAACCTTATTGACTCTTACATTGCGGAACTGCGCACTGTTGCTTCTGACGGACCCGATTTCGAATACCTGAAAATGGCCGTACGTTTTCCCGATGCCATCACCTCAAGACCTGACGAACTTACTGAAGGGGAATGGGAAAATCTGGCCGGTATCGTTCATGGTGCAGTCAATAAGTTTGAAGAATTCCGGAAAGCGGAAGGCAAAATCCTGCATGAGGAACTGGAAAGGAACTTACAGAATATCGACCGGTACCTTTCTGAGGTGGTTCCTTTTGAAGAAGAGCGTATTAACAGCGTAAAAGAGCGGTACCAGAAGTCGCTTAAAGAATTCGAGAATGTGGACGAGACCCGTTTTTACCAGGAAATGGCTTACTTTACGGAAAAACTGGACATTTCCGAAGAAAAGGTACGTCTTGCGCAGCACCTTAAATACTATCAGGAAGTAATGGACAACGAAGACTTTAACGGTAAGAAGCTGGGCTTCATTTCACAGGAAATCGGCAGGGAGATCAACACCTTGGGTTCCAAAGCCAATCATGCAGCCATCCAGAAACTCGTGGTGATGATGAAAGACGATCTTGAAAAAATTAAGGAGCAGACCCTGAATGTTTTATAAAATAAATATCAGGTCAAAAGTGAAAGTTCACATACATTAATTATCAATTTTCTCTTATCATTCATGAATAAGGTCATTATATTTTCAGCCCCTTCCGGAAGCGGTAAAACCACATTGGTCAAACATGCCCTGGAAACCATTTCAGAACTCCAGTTTTCCATATCATGCACTACACGCAAGCCCAGAGGAAGCGAGGTACATGCAGTAGATTATCATTTTCTTTCGCCGGATGAATTCAGGCAGAAGATTGCAGAAGATGCTTTTGTGGAATATGAAGAGGTATACACAGACAAGTATTACGGAACGTTGAAATCTGAAGTGGAAAAGATATGGAACATGGGAAAAGTAGTTATTTTTGATGTAGATGTAAAGGGCGGGGTTTCCCTGAAAAAATATTTTGGAGAACAGGCATTGTCCATATTCATCAAACCTCCGAGCATTGAAGAGCTTGAAAGACGGCTGATCTCCAGGGATACGGATGATGCGGAGACCATAAGGATCAGGATCGAAAAATCCGAAGAGGAAATGTCCTACGCCGATCAGTTTGACACAATTGTGGTCAACGATGATCTGGAAAAAGCAAAAAAAGAAACAGAACTTTTAATAAGGAATTTTATAGCATCATCAGAGGCTGGGCTTTAAAGAATCCGAGAGGTGAAATTTAACAGGATAAATCACCACTTTTCAATTCAAATCACTACCTTCTGATTAACAAAACATTAAGTGGATATGAGTACCGAAACATTAGAAAAAGCTAAATCTGCCATTCCGGTAAAGGGATTTTTAGATATAAAAGATTTTGTCATTCCGGAAGGAGACGAACTGGTAAAAGCTATTCTGGAACTTAAAAAGGAAAAGAATGCCGTGATCCTCGCTCATTATTATCAGCCCGGAGACATCCAGGATATCGCCGACTTTCTCGGTGATTCCCTGCAACTTGCCCGACAGGCAAAAGATACGGATGCCGATATGATCGTCTTCTGCGGAGTTCATTTCATGGCTGAAGCTGCTAAAATCCTAAATCCTACCAAAAAAGTAGTGCTTCCGGATACCATGGCAGGATGTTCGCTGGCCGACGGATGTTCGGGAGAAGGATTAAGGAAAATGCGTGAGCAGTATCCTGATGCACTGGTAGCCACCTACATCAACTGTAATGCGGAAACCAAGGCTGAAAGCGATATTATTGTGACCAGCTCCAACGCAGAAACCGTTATTGAAGCCCTGCCTAAGGACCGCCCGATCATTTTTGCACCCGATAAAAACCTTGGAAGATACCTTTCCCAGAAAACCGGCCGCGATATGATCCTTTGGGACGGCAGCTGCATTGTTCACGAAGCATTTTCAATGGAAAGGATTGCAAAACAGTTAGCAGACAACCCCGACGCAAAACTGATTGCCCACCCGGAAAGTGAAGAAGCCGTATTAAAGCTGGCGCATTTCATCGGTTCTACCTCTGCCCTGCTGAATTATGTGGAAAAAGAAGACTGCCAGGAATTCATTATTGCTACGGAAGAAGGCATCCTTCATGAAATGAAAAAGCGGGCACCACATAAAACACTGATTCCTGCACTGGTTTTTGATGAAAGCTGCAACTGCTCAGAATGTTTCTATATGAAACGCAATACGATGCAGAAGCTTTATCTGTGCATGAAATATGAGCTTCCGGAAATCATTATAGATGAAGAACTCAGATTAAAAGCCCTGAAACCGATTGAAGCCATGCTCGATCTTTCAAAAAGCATCAAATAAATAATTGTAAAGCACTGTTTCCTCAGTGCTTTCTTTTTTACTCCTATTGCTCTACGCAGTTTATATCAGCAAAGCATGATACATTCACAAGGATTTCCATTGCGGTTTCAAAATAATTTGTAGATTTGCATAAGCAAGTATGAATTTTTCAAGAAACATAACTGATATTTCTGCTCCGGATTTCCTTATCCCGGAAGTATCTCTTGTTTCCATTATTGCTACAACAACGATTACTACCCCATAACGGGGTACATTTTCACATATCATCCACAGGCATGTACTCTTTTTTCTGAAGAGTAAAATTTCATTTTTCTATCATTTAAATCACACATCATGAAAGTTTTAAAATTTGGCGGAACTTCAGTCGCCAATGCTGAAAATATCGTAAAAGTCGGACATATCATAAAAAAAGAATCCCTCAAAAACCAAATCGTCGTTGTTGTTTCTGCACTTCACGGAGTAACGGATCAACTGATACAGGCAGCAGAATCCGCTTCCCAAAATGATGCAAATTACCTGAACATCATTAAAGGACTGGAAGAAAGGCATCTGAAACTTGTAAAAGAACTGATCCCGGTGCTCGAACAGAGTTCATGGCTGAGTTTTGTAAAAAAACAGTTCAATACCATTGAAGACCTCTGCAACGGAATCTATGCTTTAGGTGAATTTACCGGAAGGATCAAAGATAAAATCACTTCATACGGGGAATTTCTTTCCTCCAACATTATCGCTGCCCGGCTCCAATCGGAAGGATTGGATGTGACCTGGATGAATGCTGCCGGATGCATTATCACCAACAGCAATTTTACCCATGCAAAAGTAGATTTTGATGCCACGGAACAAAACCTGAAAGAATTCTTTCATACACATCCGCATCAGGTTGTCATTGCTCCCGGGTTTGTAGCCCGTGACGGAAAAGGCAATCCCACCACTTTAGGAAGAGGTGGTTCAGATTATACAGCCTCTATCATTGCTTCTGCCGCAAATGCGGAGGAACTTCAGATCTGGACCGATGTCAGCGGAATGATGACTGCTGATCCCAGGCTGGTTTCCACGGCAAAACCTATTTCCCGGATTTCATATGCGGAAGCAATGGAACTTTCCCATTTTGGGGCAAAAGTATTGTATCCGCCTACGCTCCAGCCGGTCATGGCGAAAAACATCAGCCTCAGGATTAAAAATACTTTTGAACCCGAAGCAGCCGGGACGCTGGTCTGCCATCATACAGAAAAAGCTGATGATGAAAAGCAGGAATTTGCCGTGGGTATTTCAAACATGAGCCGGATTGCACTGTTAACACTTGAAGGCAGCGGAATGATCGGAATTCCTGGAATTTCAGCAAGGCTGTTTAAGTGCTTAAGCAATGAAAACATCAATGTCATCCTTATCACCCAGAGTTCATCAGAGCATTCCATCACGGTTGCAATCAGTGAAAAAGATATAGATAATGCACAATATGCGGTCCATGCCTCATTTAAAGATGACCTTCAGCTTAAAAGGGTGGAACCGTTAATGATCGAGACCGGACTTGCCATCGTGGCACTGGTAGGAGAAAACATGAAAAGCAAAAGTGGCGTGAGTGCAAAAATGTTCGGCTGCCTGGGTAATAATGGAATCAACATCAGGGCTATCGCACAGGGCTCTTCAGAGAAAAACATCAGTATTGTTATTGCGGAAGCAGATGTTAAAAAAGCCTTGAATGTCATGCATGAAGAATTTTTTGAATCTATTATTAAACAAGTTCATCTGTATCTCTGCGGAACAGGAAATGTCGGGAAAAAACTGATCCGGCAGATGTATGCCCAGAATGAGTATCTGAAGGAAAACCTGCTCATGAACCTGAGGATTGCCGGAGTCTGCAACAGCCGCAAAATGCTCTTCTCGGAAAAAGGAATTTCCGAACATGAATTATCCCTGATGCATGAAAGCGGACAGGAAGCTTCTGCCGGAAAATTTGCTGCCGAAATAATTTCCCGTAACCTTAGGAATTCTGTATTCGTTGATGTTACGGCCAGTCCAGAAGTTCCGGAGATCTATGAAGAACTCCTGAAAAAAAGTGTGAATATTATAGCATGCAACAAAATTGCCGCATCCTCTTCCCTTGAGCATTACAGACATTTGAAATTAACGGCGAGAAACCACAGCTGCAAGTTCTTTTTTGAAACCAATGTGGGAGCAGGGCTTCCGGTTATCGGTACCATCAATGACCTGATGAGGAGCGGAGACCAGATTCTTTCAATCCAGGCGGTCTTAAGCGGCACACTGAATTTTGTTTTTAATCATTATGATGGCACGCGGACATTTTCTGAGATTGTAGCACAGGCACAGGCAGAAGGCTATACAGAACCGGACCCGCGCCTGGACCTGGCTGGAACCGATGTAGCCAGGAAGATACTGATCCTGGCAAGGGAAGCGGGATATGCATTAGAGTTTGATGATATTGAAAACGAAAGCTTCCTTCCCGAAGAATGCATGCATGGTAATGTAGAAGATTTTTACAGCGCACTGTCCAAACATGAGGACCACTTTAAAATGTTGCTATACAATGCTAAAAACAATAAGAAAATCTTAAAATATGTTGCTGAGTTCAGTAACGGAAAAGCTAAAGTAGGACTACAGCACATTGCGCCTGAAAGCGATCTTTTCCATCTGTACGGAAAGGATAACATTGTCATCTTTAAAACCCTCAGGTATTCTGACCAGCCATTGGTGGTCAAAGGTGCAGGAGCAGGAGCAGATGTTACGGCCAGCGGTGTATTTGCAGATGTTGTACGTTCCGTTTAACACAAGAGAATATGGAAAAAGTAAGATTAAAAGTTCCTGCCACCATTGCCAACCTGGTATGCGGATTTGATATCCTGGGAATGGCGATTGATGAGCCCGCGGATGACATGGAAATAAGACGGCTGGAAACCCCCGAAATTATCATCAGGCACACGGATGCATTCGGATTACCGGAAGAGCCGGCTGAAAATGTTGCAGGCATCGTCCTGCTTAAAATCATGGAACATCTGAAACTGAAGTACGGCTTCGAAGTAATCATCCATAAAAAGATAAAACCGGGAAGCGGGCTCGGCTCCAGCGCGGCAAGCGCCGCCGGAGCCGTGGTCGGGGCCAATCTGTTGCTGGGAAATATCCTGACGAAGGAAGAAATGGTATACTACGCGATGTTTGGAGAGAAACTGGCTTCGGGAGCCCGCCATGCCGACAATATCGCTCCCTGCATATATGGAGGGATCACTTTGGTAAAATCTTCTGACCCGGTGGATATTATTCTGCTGAATGCACCCGATTTATGGGTAACTGCCGTTCATCCGCAGGTTGAAGTAAAGACTTCCGATGCCCGGGAAATTCTAAAGAAAACCATCCCCCTGAAGGATGCCATACAGCAATGGGGAAATATTGCCGGACTGGTAGCCGGAATTCAGAATTATGATCATGCCCTGATCAGAAGAAGCCTGAATGATGTGATCATAGAGCCTGTAAGAAGCATCCTGATCCCGAAGTTTGACGAGATCAAGCAGAAAAGTTTACATGCCGGAGCTCTGGGCGGGGGAATTTCCGGTTCCGGGCCTTCCGTCTTCATGTTTTCAGAAGAAGAAAAAGTTTCCCATACTATTGCTGAGATCATGAAATCTGCTTACGACAGTATAAGCATTGAAAGCCTGGTGTATGTTTCCAGAGTAAATCCATCCGGGATCCGGATCATTAAAGATTAAAAATAACATTATGAAGTACTATAATTTAAAAGATAAAAAGGAGGTTGTCAACTTTAAAACGGCTCTGATCAGAAGTCAGGGCAGAGAAAAAGGCTTATTCTTCCCTGAGCATATCCCAAAGTTCAATCCGGAATTTATGGAAAGCCTGGATCAGTTTTCAGATGCGGAAATTGCCTTCCAGTGCATGAAAGATTTTACGGGAGAAGAAATCCCTTCTGACGTCCTCCGGCAAATTATTGCGGAAACCATCAATTTTGAGATTCCATTAAAGCCAATCAATGACCGGATGTATGTCCTGGAACTTTTCCACGGTCCTACCCTGGCATTTAAAGATGTGGGAGCACGGTTTATGAGCCGTTGCCTCTCCTATTTCCTGAACGGTAAAAATAAGAAAGTGACTGTATTGGTGGCTACTTCCGGAGATACGGGAGGGGCGGTAGCAAATGGCTTTCTAAAGACCTCGGGTATTGAAGTGGTCATTTTATATCCGAAAAACAGGGTCAGTGATGTCCAGGAACAACAACTGACTGCGCTTGGCGAAAATATTCATGCTTTGGAAGTTAACGGCAGTTTCGATGACTGCCAGTCCATGGTAAAACAGGCTTTCGCAGATGAAGAAATTAATGCACAGCTATTGCTGACTTCTGCCAATTCCATCAATGTGGCCAGATGGCTTCCTCAGCAGATCTATTATCTTCTGGCATTAAAACAGTGGCGGAAAACCGAAACAACAGATCCGGTGATCAGCGTTCCGAGCGGAAATTTCGGAAACCTCTGTGCAGGATTACTGGCTCACTTCAGGGGAATGCCGGCAGAACAATTTATTGCAGCCTGCAATGAAAATGATATCATTCCAAAGTATTTAAAAACTCAGGAACTGAAATTCAAAGATACCGTAGCCACTCTTTCCAATGCCATGGATGTAAGCCATCCGAGTAATTTTGTACGGATCCTGGAACTCTTTCACCATCGGTTTGACAATATAAAGAAAAAGATCATCGGAAGTTCTGTCAATGATGAAAAGACGCTGCAAACGATTAAGGAGGTATATCAGAAATATCAATATGTACTTGAACCTCACAGTGCCATAGCTTATACCGCGCTTAAAGAATACCTGGCAGAAAACCCGGGTAAAAAAGGTCTGATTTTGGCAACCGCCCATCCTGTGAAATTCTCAGGTACAGTAGAAAAGGCAGTACATACAAAAATACCTTTGCCTGAGAGCCTGGCCGAACTGATGAAAAAAGAAAAGAAAAGCTTTGAGATAGAACCAGAATTTAAAGCATTGAAAAAGTTTTTGCTGGGCAGAAGATGAAAACATAATCTCAAAAATTAATGGTCTTTGAAATCTTTTAAACTGATCAATCTTACTTATAAAAAGAGTTAGTATCACAACTCAATGATGTGGGTTGAGAATTGCCTGTATGAAACCATTTTCCGACAGGAGGTCGAGAAGAATCATAAAAAAAAAGTCCGTTTACACTAGTTGTGAAACGGACTTTTTTCATTTTTTACTGCTCAAAACAGTCTGCACTTACCAGGACTTTGGACTTGCAGCATTGAGGCAATGCATTAAAATCGGCACAAGATTTAGGAAATCCAGGTCCGTATGGTCCTTCAGGACACGCAAAGTTGCAATTAGCACCTCCATTAATGCTTTTCAGATTCGCTCTGTTTAATTTTTTCAGATTTTTCATATTGATTTATTTTTTATTTTGCTTTATAAATATAGTATTTTTGTGATTCACAAGCATACCTATGAGCAGAATATTTCTTGAAGATGTCAAAATATACGCCTACCACGGTGTTCTTCCGGAGGAAAACAGTGTTGGGACGTATTATATTATCAATGCAGAACTCCACACAGACCTGTGGAAAGCTTCGGAATCCGATGACCTGAATGATACGGTAAGCTATGCAGAAATCAACAGCATCATCCATGATGAGATGGCTATCCCTTCCAAACTTCTTGAACATGTCGCCGGCAGGATTATCGACAGGATTCATGAAAGGTTTTCCCAGATCGACTATATTAAAATAAAAATCACCAAGACCAGCCCGCCGATGCAGGGAGAAATGAAGGGAGCATCCATAGAGCTTGATAAGATGTTCAAACCGTAAATAAAAATGAGGATCTGTTTTAAAAATTCAGGATTTACGTTTACAGTACTTGCATTTCTGTTTGCTTTTCTATCTGTATCCGGACAAACGGGTCCGGACCGGCAGTTGGATACCTACCAATTCCCGAAGATTAAATCCGGGATTACCATGCCTGTCACCATTCCGCTTGCCGGCATCAGCAATATGATCAACGCCTCGGTAAAGGACCTGATCTATGAAGATGATTCCTACACCGATAATCAGAATGACCAGTTTAAAGTAAAAGTTTGGAAAACCCGCCCGATACGGCTGGTAGGAGGAACAAACAATAATATCCTCATTGAAGTCCCATTAAAAATATGGGCTGAAAAAGGCATCGGGACCCTGGGAATATATACCTATCAGAATACGACTTTTGAGACAGTCATGTCTTTCAATATGAGCCTGCAGTTCAGAAACAACTGGACACTCGATACAAAAACACAGCCTAACGGTTTCCGCTGGGTTGTGAAACCGGTGCTGGACTATGGAAGAATCAAGATCCCGATCACTTCATTAGTAGAAAAAAGCCTTAAGGAACAGCAGGAAAAATTCTGTGAAACCATCGATAAGCAGGTTGCCGGCCAGCTGAATTTCCAGCAGTACGTCATGATGGCATGGAACGCTTTTTCACAGCCGTTCAACATTTCTGAGGAGTACCATACCTGGCTTAAAATAAGTCCCGTACATGTTACCACTACTCCACTGCAGTTTTTTGCCAATCAGATCAATACCAATATCGGAGTAACAGTTTATTCTGAAACCTTCACCGGGGAAAAACCTCAGTCAGCACCGTTGATCAGAACAGTGCCGGATTTTAATTCCGCCCCGTCACTGGCTGACCGATTCCTGCTCCAGACCACTGCCAATATCCCTTATGCTTCTGCAACGGAAATGGCCCGCAACTTATTTCTGAATAAGGAATTTGATATCAGGGGATCATCCGTAAAAATCAAAAACATACAGGTGTACAATGCAGAAGACAGGGTGATGATAGAAGCGGAAACAGAAGGGTATATCAAAGGAAAAGTATTCATTTCCGGAATTCCGGTTTATGATCCGGGTAAACATAAAATCATTTTAACCGGGACAAAATTCAATCTCAGAACATCCAATATCCTCCAGAAAACAGCAACCCTGCTGTTCAAAGGGCAGATCATAAAAACCATTGAAAACGAATACGGAATTCCTACCCAGGAAATGGAAACTACTGCCAGGAAAAGTATTGAACAGGCTTTTAACACAGAATACTACAAAGGAATAAAGATGTCCGGGAAAGTCATGAACCTGCGGCCGGGAATTATCCTGCTGAGCCCTTCAGGCATGACCGCTGTCATTGATATCAGTGCCTCCTTACAATTAACCATTAACGGAATATAAAATAGTCAACTATAACCATGAGAAAATATTTACTGATTGTCGACCGGAATAAAGCGTCGTTAGGAACACGTTTTATCAACAACCTTATTGATACGATTGTAATCATGATCATCCATGTGATCTTAACCTTTATTTCCGGCTTTCTGTATGGCTTTACCTCCATATGGTTCTTTTACTTCTATAACAATGGCGGCTTTTTATGGGATACCTTCATTGGTGCGGTGGTAGCCTTCATTTATTTTTTCCTTTGGGAATATAACACCCAGGGTATGACACCCGGAAAATATGTAACCGGAACAAGAGTAATCAGTGTTGACGGACAACAACCTGACAGAAAACAGATTTTATACAGAAGCCTGTACAGGGTGATTCCCTTTGAGCCGCTTTCTTTTTTCGGACGCGAAGGATGGCACGACAGCTTCAGCGATACACGGGTTATTAACTGGTCAAATTATATCTCTGAAAGACAGGCAAAAGACGATATCAACCGTATCGGACAGAAAGAAATTGCGTAGATTTTTTTGTTTATTAATAAATTTCGCTATATTTGCACACCTCAAAACGGTACTTTGGCCGAGTGGCTAGGCAGTGGTCTGCAACACCATCTACAGCGGTTCGAATCCGCTAGGTACCTCTTAAAGCCTCTATCATCTGATTCAGATTGTAGAGGTTTTTTAATTATAAGGCAGTGGCAAAGGCAAAGAATCCAAAGAATATCCCCGGGCTATTCGCCACAACAATCGGCCAGTCTTTTTTAGGCTTTTTAATAAGTCCATAAATTACCCAGAGACTACAATTGATTCCGGCCACCAGAGGCTGAAGCCAGTCTCCTTTATCTCCTTTCAGATTACCGCTGATTTGCGGAATATAGGAAAAATACATCGCCATTGCCGTGACCGTAGCGACCCAGCCCAACACTTGCATTAATTTTTCATTCATGATGCTTTTGTTTAAGCGACATTATGTGAAATTATTGTGCCATGAAATATAGCTTTGATTTACAGTTAAATTTTATGATAAGCTATAGGGGACAGCTGAAGAGCATTTTCTGCAATCAATCAAAGATCAAATCCAAGATCAAAGAAGAGAGAAGGATTTACTGGTATTTCTTTATAAAGGTAAACTTTTATGCAGGTGTTTTAATTTCAATTTTCATATCACCAAATGATACCATCTGGTCTAAAGCCTTCAACAAAAACAAAATCCCCGGATATCTCCGGGGATCAAAAACTAATAACCATGAAAACTCAATTAAACATGAGAATCGGGGGCAAAGATATTAATTATTTCCTTTGTGAAACAGTACATGAAAAGGTTTTATGAATTTTTTATGATTATGATTCCCCGAGTCTTAAGAAAATAATAAAATTTAGCCTCCGCAGACTATATTTCTGGCACAACTTCTGATATAAATAAGCTACACGCCTAAAATCATGAATTATGAATATAAAAATTAAAGTCGCATACTGTACCCAGTGTCAGGGATATTCATCAGCAACTCCTGTAGAGAAAAAATATATCAATCATCCAGATATTATCGATCATTTCTTTTATCATGGAGAACCTTGGTTCACTTTGGATCATGATACATTTGAGACCATTAAAAATCTGGAAAATACGGATGAAAGAGTAATTACGCTTCAGCAACATACGCAAAATGATCATTTGTATTGCCGGTGTCAGAAAGACACGGCCCATCTTCAGCCAGCGTATGCGTCAGAAGAATATATAGGCGCTGATTCGGTTTCCTGGTATGATCATCAGAGAACCGATGCCGACTATTATTTTACAGATCTTTATCATACTTACAATACCTTTCATGGTATTGCTCCCATAAGAAATAACATGAGGCATCCGGGTCAAATGTCCCGGAACCTGAGAAAAGTTAAATAGTTATTTAACAAGAAGATGTCTCTGTCTCCCATTAAAAATAAAAACCTCAGCAAAACTGAGGTTTTAATATTTTTGGGATATACAAAATATATTTGATTATTCTCCCTATTGATTATGCACTTTTAACAGCCGGGAAACGCAGGAAAAAGGTTGTTCCCTGGCTTTCAACACTTTCAAAGTCTACATTTCCACTGAGTTTTTTCATGATATTCTTAACGATTGAAAGCCCCACTCCGCTACCGAGAAAAGATCTCGTATTATCCATTCTCTGAAAGATCTTAAACACATCTTCTTTTGACCGATAAGGAATTCCAATCCCGTTATCCGATATGGTATAAAGAATGTAACTCCCGTCGTAAGATGAATCTACGGTGATCTCCGCACTTTCTTTTTGTGAAGAATATTTAACGGCATTCGTAATGATATTCTGAAATACCTGGGTGATCAGGCTTTTTTCTCCGGTAACCGGATAAATATTACGTACGGTTATTGCTGCATTTTCATTGTATGAGAGCTTAGCATCCGTACATGCTTTTTCTATGATCCCTGTAGGATCTACATTCTCAAATATGTACTCCGAATATTTCAGCCTGCTCAGCCTCAGTACATTGGACATCATTCCGGACATATTATCAATTTCACTCAGAACATTCTGTATTTTTTTGATATTATACTCATCCGTATTGTGCCTGGCCATCATCTGCACGTTCAGCTTCATTACCGTAAGCGGTGTAGCCAGATCATGCGAAATGGTATGGGAATAACTGTCCAGTTCATCATTAATTCGATTCAGTTCTTCATTAATCTTGGTCAGTTCTTCATTCATCCTACTGATGTTATGCAGCTGTTCCTGCATGGTGTGATTAACAAGATCTCTGATTTTATTGATTCTCAGCCTGTCTTTACTGGACCAGTAATGAGATTTATCTGATATTTCCTCATAAAATACCTGAAAAGATTTCCTGGGCGAATATACCAGCTTCTGCTCATTGTAGAAATTTAAAGTCTCAATCTCCTTTTTATCTTTTCCGGCCCAGGAGATGTGATCCTTGAATTCCTGGCGGAACCATATCAGGAGATGCCCGTTCTGTTTGTTGATAAAAGCTAAAGCTACGCCACAGCAGTTTTTATCAAGTCCCAGTGATGCCTGATACGTTTTATAGAATGAATCGTCGAAATACGTCTTATCTTCAATATTCTGTACCGCCCATTGATAAATCCTCAGGATGATGTTTTCATTCGGAACCTTGCCATAAGATTTTACCATATTATCTGCAATGACAGCGAATCCGTCCGTTTCAGAAACATTCCGGATATTTTCCACATTGTTGATCAGTGAATCCTTGATCGTGGTGAATTTCAAAAGCTCTTTTTTAAGATTGTAGCAGATTGTATTCAGCGCAGTTTCATATCTGGATGCTTTTTTAGCCTGATAAGACGAGTAAGCATTGGAAGCAATAAAAGTTGCAATTTCTGCAAGGATCCTGTTATCCAGGTCAATATGTTTCGGCTGTGTGCTGTGGCAGGTAACCAGTCCCCATAATTCGTTATCGATAATAATGGAAACGCTGAAGCTCGAAGAAATCCCTCCGTTTTTAAGGTATTCAATGTGAATCGGAGAGATGGCTCTGACCCCGGAGTAGGTAAGATCCACCGTTTTTACCTGGCTGATGATTTTCACCGGCGTCGCATTGATATCACTGAGGATCCT
>Ga0070684_100002009_pt1 | contig 14966 bp, 17 predicted proteins | sample KBSC723LmetaG_FD_65653 | JGI IMG/M metagenome (GOLD analysis project Ga0070684, IMG submission 65653) | Corn rhizosphere microbial communities from Kellogg Biological Station, Michigan, USA - KBS C7.2-3L metaG | ecosystem: Host-associated > Plants > Roots > Rhizosphere ...
GTGCGCACTTGCGCCCGCGTCCTCGCCACGCACAGAACGAAGGGTTATGGCGATGGGGCGGTTGGGGCAGGCCCGGCAGCTGGTAGGTGCCGCGTACGTGGCGCGGCGCACGGCGATCCAGGCGGCCCGCGACGAGGGTTTCGGCGTCGGATACGAGGCGGCCACGGCGACCGGTGAACACGATGGCGATGGCGCCGCACAAGCGACTTCGCGCACGGTAGACGCGGCCGAGGTGCCCCACGGCCTGCGCCTTGCAGCGGGATGGTCGTGGCGGCTTCTGGTGCTGGTGGGGGCGGCCGCCGTAGTGCTGTGGCTGGTGGGGCTTCTCAGAATGGTCTTCATTCCGCTGGCCATCGCGTTGTTGTTGACGGCGCTGCTCGCTCCCGCGGTGCGACGACTGCGCCAGCGGGCCCACTTTCCTCGATCGCTAGCTGCGGCCACGGTCCTCGTGGGTGGGCTGATCGTGGTGGCAGCCACCCTGACTCTGGTCATCACGCAGTTTGTCAGCGGTTTCCCGGCCTTGGTGGCGAAATCGACCGACGGCATCCGCCAAATTCAGAGCTGGCTGCAGACCGGGCCGTTGCACTTGTCCAATCAGCAACTCACCGGCACCGCCGACGCTGCCCAGCAATGGCTCAACGCACACCGGGATGTGTTGGCCGGTGGCGCCCTGTCCACCGCCGGCACGGCTGTGGAGATGCTGGCCTCCGCCTTCCTGGTGCTGTTCGCAACCTTTTTCTTTCTCCGCGACGGAGCCCGGATCTGGCGCTTCCTGGTCGGGCTGCTGCCCAGGGCCGCCCGCGAGCCGATGGCGCGAGCCGGCGAACAATCCTGGCTGACGCTGGCGGCCTACGTCAGGGCCACCGTCCTGGTGGCCTTCATCGATGCCGTCGGGATCGGGCTGGCGCTGGTGATTTTCCGGGTACCGTTCGCCCTGCCGCTTGCGGCGTTGGTGTTCCTGTCTTCGTTCGTGCCGGTGGTGGGGGCCACCGTCTCCGGCGCGGTCGCGGTACTCGTCGCCCTCGTCACCCGCGGCGCGTTGATCGCGCTGGTCATACTCATCGCCGTTGTGATGGTGCAACAACTCGAGGGTCACGTCCTGCAGCCACTGATCATGGGCCGGGCGGTAGCCCTGCACCCACTAGCGGTCATCGTGGCCATCGCGACAGGTGTCGTGTTGGCCGGCATTGTCGGCGCCCTCGTCGCAGTGCCGATCGTCGCGGTGCTCAACACCGGGGTGCGGCACCTGATCTACCGGCGCGTCGAGCCATCACCCGACAGCGTGACCGTTTCCACCAGGCCCCAGGCCTGAGGCATCCCCAGACTTGAGCCACAGCTTCACCGACGGTGGAACGCACGGTCGAATTGACGGACGTACCAAATCAGGTCGAGGTCACCCGGTGACGAACAATGGGCAGCGACGCTGAACGGGAGTAACGTAAGCAACGCGCTCGGGACCCCGGCGGCTGACCGTTCTTGCCGCCGATGGTTGGACCCGCCAGCAGGATCGACAGAATCCGGTGCCGGTGCAATGCGACCGGTTGCCCGAACGTCGATCGCTGAGCCTGTGCTGCGTTGGCGTGCGCCCTGTGGACTATGAGGTGATGATCGTGCTGACCGCCGAACGGGACTCGGCTCGATGAACTCGATGAACTCGATGAACTCGGTCGCACCTGTCGCCCGCGTCAAACGCCGCATCCGCCATCTTTCGGTGTTCCTGCTGGTCGTTCTCGTCCTTCTACCGATGCTGGCCAACGCTCTGTTCGGCAGCCGCTGAACGCTCGTCCTCCGGCCAGACCCAGCCGTGGCGGCGGGTGGAGTTACCAGTTCAGCGCTCTGCCGCGACATACCGGCCGGGACGCTAGAGTTGCCATAAGAGCCGCCCTGGACCTCGGCGATGGGATGCACGCAGTTCGCCAGGAGGGCCGATGAGTCCAGCCAACGTGACGATCGAGAAGACTCGCACTCTACCTCGTCGCGGCAGCGACTATTCCGAGCTGATGAAGCAGGTGCGTGAGGCCGGTCTGCTGCGGCGTCGCCCGGCTTTCTACGCGGTGTACCTCGCGGTGTGCCTGCTGCTGCTCGGCGCCGGTTGGACGGCGTTCGTCCTGCTCGGTGACACGTGGTGGCAACTGATCACGGCCGGGTTCCTCGCGGTCGCGTTCGCGCACAGCGGTTTCGTCGGTCACGATGCCGGGCACTGGCAGATCTTCCGGACCCGGCGCGCCAACCGCCTCGTCGGACTGGTGTACGCGAATCTCGCCATCGGTCTGGCGTTCAGCTGGTGGGTCGAGAAGCATCATCGCCACCACGCTCACCCCAACCAGGAAGGTCTCGACCCGGACATCAGTGGCGACGACCTGGTCTACGTCCGGTCGCAGGCCCTGGCTCGGCGGGGACTGGGGCGCGTCGTCACGCGGTATCAGCGCGCGCTGTTCTTCCCGATGTTGCTGCTGCTGGGACTGGGCCTGCACGTCGAAGGGATCGAAGCGCTGGTGTCGCGCGGCTATCGCCACCGGACCGTGGAGGCGCTGTTGCTCGGCCTGCACCTGGCGGCCTACCTGGCGGTCGTGTTCACCGTGCTTTCGCCGCTCAAGGCGCTGGTGTTCATCGTGGTCCACCAGGGACTGTTCGGCCTGTACCTGGGAGCGGTGTTCGCGCCGAACCACAAGGGCATGCCGATCCTCGATCGCGACGACAACAGCGATTTTCTGCGCCGCCAGGTCATGACCGCCCGCAACGTACGCGGCGGACTCGCGACCGACCTGTTGCTCGGCGGGCTGAACTACCAGATCGAACACCACCTGTTCCCGAACATGCCCCGACCGGCGCTGCGCCACGCCCAGCCGTTAGTCCGCTCGTACTGCCTGAGCCAAGCGCTGCCCTACGTGGAGACCAGTTTGATCGACTCCTACCGCCAGACGCTGCATTTCTTGCACGAGGTCGGGCGCTAGCGCGGTGTCGAGCGATGGCGGCCGTTGATCGTCTTTGTGGCGGAGAGAGGGTGCGAGAGATGGCTTCGCACGTGCGACAACGCGGCGGTACCCGGTGAGTGCGGTCGTGGTGGAGGACCTGCATAAGCGCTATGGCCAGGTCGAGGCGGTTCGCGGCATCAGTTTCACCGTCGAGGAGGGCGGTCGCCCGCAACGCGGGCTACTGTGCGAACCCACGCGACGTCCACGAGGTGATCGGCCTGGTTGACCTGACTCCTCAACTGCGGCGGAAGGTCAAGGATCTGTCCGGCGGGCAGAAACGCCGCCTGGACCTCGCCATGGGCATGATCGGCAACCCTCGCCTGCTCTTCCTGGACGAACCGACCACCGGGTTTGATCCGAACGCCCGGCGCGGCGCCTGGGAAATGTGGAAAACCTGCGGTCGTCTGGCACCACAATCCTGCTCAACACCCACTACATGGACGAGGCACAAGCCCTCGCCGACCGGGTGGCGGTCATCGCCGCCGGGCAGATCGTCGCGGCCGGCCCGCCTGCGACCATCGGTGGGCGCGATACCGCCCAGGCCCGGATTCGCTTCGGGTTGCCGCCCGGCCAGGCCGGCGGGACCTGCCATTCGAGACAGTGACCGACGGCGATGGGCTGCTCACGTGCACACCGACGAGCCGACCGTGCTGCTGCACCGGCTCACCGGCTGGGCACTTGACCACGACGTCGGCCCGAGTCAGTTGACCGTGGACCGACCCACCCTGGAGGACGTTTACCTGCGCCTGACCGGCGGCCCCGCCGAGGAACTCGCTACCAGCCCCGTCGAGGAGAATCCGCCGACGTGCCGCGACGAGGAGCGCCTGATGACCATCACCAGCCAGCCGGTTTCCTTGATCGGGGGCCGACGCGACCTGGCGCTGGTGTGGCACCAGATCCGGTATGAGCAACTGTCGTTCTGGCGCAACCTGCTTCATCGGACTGCTCGCGCACTGCGTGATGGTCAGCATCGTCGAGGTCGCACTGTTCATCGGCATCGGCCGACTCTACGGCGTGCCGATGCCCACCCACTGGGCCGCCATCCTGATGACACTGGTACTCGGTGCCGCAAGTTTCTGCGCGCTCGGTGTCGCGGTCGCTTCACTGATCCGCAACGCCGAAGCAGCACCAGCGGTCGTGCAGTTCGTTCTGTTCCCGCTGGTCTTCATCTCAGGCACTTACTTTCCTATCCACTCCGGTGTGTTGAACCGCATCGCCGGCGTACTGCCGGTCCGCCCGTTCAATGAGGCACTGCTCGGACCATTCGCCCAACACACCGGTTTCGACTGGCCGCACCTTGCGGTGCTGCTGGCCTGGGGCGTGATCGGCGCCGCGGTTGCCATTCGACGCTTCCGCTGGGATCCCGGCCGCAGTAGGGAACAGCCGGTGCGCGGGGTCCTGTTTGGACGGTCGTGTGCAGGGTGTGGTCAGGTCGTCCGGTCCAGGTGTCTCGGTTGGGTGTGGCGGCGAGCAGGGCGGTGGATTCTTCTGTCGTGAGGTAGCTGACGCCCGCCCGGTCGTGGCGTTTGGGGGCATGGCCAGCACTCGGGTGATCAGCCCGGCGTGTTTGGGTAGGCGCAGCGCTGCGTAGGCGAACAGGAACTGGATTGCGGGCAGCCGCGCATTGCGGGTGGTGGGGATGTTGCCCGTTCGAGTTTCCAGGGTGTTGCCGGAAGCCGCTGATGAGTGGCATGTCCAAGCCTGACCCCGGCGTGTCCATAACGTCCACTCGCGCGTGACCTTGCTGCCACGGGTACGCTCGATGCAGTCACGCGGTGCAGCGCTGAGCTGCCGCAGCCCTTGGCAGCATTTGCGGTGAACGGTGTGCGACGCGTGACATCGGACGATGATGAGCGGCATGGTTCGCGCTGCGGTCCCCAATCCGATCCAGTGTGGTGGTGAAGGGGTATGGACGACGAGTTCGCCGATGGCGCCCAGAGGGCCGCTACGCCACCCGCGCAGCCACTGATGGCTGGTGACGAGGTCGAGCCGCTGCGGCAGGTCTGTGCCGACGCGGCACATGCGCTGGACGCCTGCGGCGTTGGGCTGAGTGTGATGACGACCGACGGCACCCACGGCATGGCCGCCGCCTCCGATCCCGTAACTGCCCGGATCGAGGAGCTGCAGTTCACGTTCGGTGAGGGGCCCTGCATCGACGCGTTCACGGCCAGCCGTCCGGTGCTGATCTCCGAGCTGGGCCCTGCGGCCCTGCGGCGGTGGCCGGTGTACACCCCGGCGGTGACGAACGCCGGGATACGAGCAGTGTTCGCGTTCCCGCTCCAGGTCGGCGCCGCCCGCCTCGGTGTCCTCGACGTGTTCCGCAGCCGGGCCGGGCCGTTGTCCCGCGTCGAACTCGGCGAGGCGTTCACCTTCGTGGATCGGGCCGTCACGACCCTGCTGGACGGACAGGAGCGCACGCCCGCCGCATCTGAGGGTCCCAACGGGCTGGATCGGTTAGATGAGGCTTTCAATCATGGGGCGGAGCTGTTCCAGGCCCAGGGGATGGTGATGGTCCAACTCGGCATCCCGATCGCGGAGGCGCTGGTGCGGATCCGAGCCTATGCCTACACCGAAGGCCGTCCGCTGAGGGAGGTGGCCGCCGACATCGTGGCCCGTCGGCTGCGCCTCGACCACGACAGACACGGAGACGGCGCATGAATCACAAACTCGGGAAGGTCGGGAGGCCACTATGAGCACCGTATCCGCCGGACGCCTCGCGAAGATCTTCGTCGAGGTCGCCGACACCATGGTCGACGAATTCGACCTGATCGAGTTTCTCCAGATGCTCGGCGATCGCGTCGCGGGTCTGGTCGACGGCGCAACCGTCGGGCTGCTGCTAGCCGATGCGAAGGGACGGCTGCAGTTCATGGCCGCTTCCGACGAGACGACCAAACTCCTGGAGATGTTCCAGATACAAGGCAGCGACGGTCCCTGCCTGGACGCCTTCCGCGGCGGCGCACCGGTGGTCAACGCCGATCTGCGCGCGGCCGCCGCACGCTGGCCGCGGTTCGCCCCGGTCGCCGCGTCGGTCGGCTTCCGCTCGGTACACGCGTTCCCGCTGCGGCTGCGCAAAGAGGTGATCGGCGCGATGGGCGTGTTCGGTCGCCAGGTCGATGACTTCGACGACACCGATGTGCAGATCGTGCAGGCATTGGCAGATGTGGCCGCGATCGGACTGCTGCACGAACGGGCGATCCGCCGCAGCGAAGCGCTCACCGAGCAGCTCCAGGGGGCACTCAACAGCCGGATTGTCATCGAACAGGCCAAAGGGGTGATCGCCGAGGCCCACAACGTCACCGTCGACGTCGCGTTCGAGCTCGTGCGCGCCTACGCCCGACGCAGCAACCGCCGATTGACCGACGTCGCCCAGCTCGTGGTCACCGATCTGCCCGCTCTGCCCGACCTTGCCCGTCCTGACGAGCGTTTTCGCCGGTGAGTGATGGGTAGACGGTATCGACATGCAGAAGCCCATGGGTCGTAGAGACCGACGCTGCGGGCAACGGTGAGCCACGACTGAACGTTATTGCCAGGAGTATTGCCAGGAGGCCTCTGATGCTCATCCTTGTGATTGTGTTGCTCATGCTCTGGCTGATCCTGGCCATCGTCGGCTTTGCCATCAAGGGGCTGCTGTGGCTGGCCATCATTGGGATTGTGCTGTTTGTGGGAACCGCGGCAATCGGGGCCGTTCGACGCCGAGCCGGGCGCCGCCAAACGTGATGTGCCCGGTGCCGGGCGTCACTAGCGTTGACCGCGTCATCGACCGATGCCGCCTGCCCGACGGTACGCCAGTTCGGCTGAGGGCGGTGGTGGGCACTGACCGGCAGATGCTGCAGGACATGTACGCCGCGTTGTCGCAGGTTTCGCGCGTAGCGCCTCGCTGGCGACGCTGGCGGTGATCGGCACGGTGCAGCGGTCTCCCGCTGGCGGCGGTCAGTGCGACGTGACCGTACCACCCGGCAACGAGTCGCGCGGGCGGCCCCGATGAATGTTAGGCTGCAATCTCGCCCCCGAGACCCCGGTGTCCCCGCAACTTGTCGCTTAGCGAACCCGGTTTGGAGCGACGGCGATGCCTCGCAATCCAGTTGTATCGGGACGGATGACAGCCGATATCGATGGCGAGTTCGTGGTCTTCCTCATCGGTATGCGTATCAACAAGCCGTGGAAGGTCCACAAGTGGTGGCCGGTGTTCGTGGCAATGCCGCGGCTGATCCGTCGGCTGTCCGAGGAGGATCTCGGCCTGCTCAGCCACCACATCGCGTTGCGCCCGAGCGGCCCGGTCCTGGTGCAGTACTGGCGAAGCGCCGAGCAGTTGCAACGGTTCGCCCGTGACTCGCTGTTACCGCACTTGGCTGCCTGGCGAATGTTCAACCGCCGCGTTGGTTACACCGGCGACGTCGGCTTCTGGCACGAGACCTACGTGGTGCCGGCGGGCGGGTACGAAGCGGTGTATGGAAACATGCCGCGTTTCGGGCTGGCCGTCGCCGGCGAGCACGTGCCAGTCGGGCGCAAGGGCGAGTCAGCGGCCGACCGGCTGCATCCCAGGGGACAGTCCCTCCCCGACAGGCGGGCGCCCTGATCACCGTCGACGCAACGACGCCGCCGGAACGTCAGCAGGCCGGGCGGCGCGGGCCCAAGCTGAAGCCCATCCCCTCGTCGCACGAGACGTCGATGATGAGCGTGCCGGACGTGATCGCGCTGACGTCATGTTCGGTCACGAACATTAGTGGCCGGTCAGTTCCGGCGTGGAGCACCGAGCAGTAGCCGGCCGCCGCTCATCCGGCTTGCGCGACGTTGCCATCACGCCGAGGCTCAGCTGATCCACCTACGTACTCCTTCGCCACAAGGCCGCACGGTCGGTCAAGCACAGCGGTCGCGGTGCGCCACACCGAAGGTGTGCCGTCCGGGCAGCAGGGTTCGAATGGGCGTACGGTCAAGGTATCGCTCCAGACCCTGGTGACTGACGATCCGCGTTGGCGGGACACGCACGCAGTCATTGCGAGCATGACCGGCTCGGCCAACGGGAGGGCTGAAAGCCGCCAGCATTCGCCGGCCGGTAGGAGCAGGGTGAAGGTATGAGCAACGTGTCGGCAAGGAGCCGTAACTGGTTGCTACCAGTCCTGTTGGTCGGACCGTTCATGGCGCAGGCCGATGCCACGATTGCCAACGTCGCGACTCCGTCGATACACCGTGATCTCGGGGCGTCGGGCTCGCTGTTGGAGCTGGTCATCGGGGGTTACCTGATCGCATTCGCGGTGCTGCTGATCACCGGCGCCCGGCTGGGCCAGACCTACGGATACCGCCGGATCTTCCTGCTCGGCGTTGGACTGTTCAGTGTGGCGTCGCTGCTGTGTGGTCTGGCGCCGACCCCGATCGCGTTGGTTCTCGCTCGCATCCTGCAGGGGTTCGGCGCTGCGCTGATGTTCCCGCAAACACTGACCGGCATCCAGCTCAACTTCGGCGGCGACCAACGCGCCCGGGCGATTGGTCTGTATGCGATTGCGTTGTCCAGCGGTGCGGTCGTCGGGCAGTTCCTCGGCGGTCTGCTCATCTCCGCCGACCTCGCGGGTAGCCAGTGGCGAGCGATCTTCCTCATCAACGTGCCGGTCGGCCTGCTGGTCATCCTGGCCGGGCTCAGGTACCTGCCGCCGGACGCGCACCGGATCACCCGCCGGCTCGACCTGGTCGGTGTCGCCGCGCTGTCGGTCGCCCTCGTGCTGTTCGTCGTGCCGCTCGTGGTGGGCCGGGGCGCCGGCTGGCCGGCGTGGACCTGGGTGTGTCTGGGCCTGGCCGGACCGGCGTTCGTCGGCTTCCTCAACCTCCAGCGACGGGTCGCAGCTCGGGGCGGAGAACCGTTGGTCGCCGTGAGCGTGCTGGCCCGGCCCACGATTTCGTGGGCGCTCGTCACGCTGATGATCGCCACCGGCACATATACTATGCGCTGCTGTTCACGGTTGCTCAACACCTGCAGCTGGGTCGCGGGTACAGTCCGGCCGTGTCGGGTCTGACCCTCGTGCCGTGGGTCGCGGCCTTCGGGCTCGCCGGGCAGTTCGTGCGGCGTCTGCCGGCGGGCGCGGCGCGGCGCGCGCCGGTCTTCGGCTGCCTGCTGCTCAGCGCCGCGTACCTCGCGATCGCCGTCACGACGCTCAGCGGGCACCACAGCTTGCCGCTGCTGGTCACCTTGCTCGGCATTGGCGGGCTCGGCCTCGGTGTGCAGTTCAGCGCACTTATCGCGCACCTGACCGCGACCGTGCCGGCGCGGTACGCCGCGGACATCAGCGGCGTCAGCGGGACGATCATGCCAATCGGCGGCGCGATCAGCATCGCAACCTTCGGTACCCTCTACCTCGGCCTGGCAACCCACGCAACAACCGCCTTCGGCCTGACGACCATCGCCCTCGCCGCGGCCGCCCTGACGGCCAGCCTGGCGGCCTACCGCGCCACCCGACCGGCGGCCACCGGCTCGCCAGACCAGACCACGCCGGCGCTCGCCATGCCGGCACTAGCCACACCGGCGGACCGCGTTCATGGTCGCGACTCGGCCAGGCCCTGGCGGGACGACCTCAATTCATGACCAATTGGGGGACGAGCGCGATGGCGATGAAGCGGATCGATCGCCCGACGAAGCAAACGGCACCGAACGTCGCCGCCGACATGTGGGTGCCGGCGGCGTAGACGCTGGTCAACAGCAGCGGCGGCACGCCGAGCAGCGCGCTCAGGAAGACGGTCGGCGCCGCGACAAGGGGTCGGTCCAGAAGGACTATCAGCCGCTTGGACACGGCATTCGCGGACCGGGCGGCGGCCCTCGACCAACGCCCGAGCGCCGGCGGTACGGCACGGCCCAGGGTCGCGGCCAGGCGCTCGCGGGCCACCGCAATACGCCGACGGGTGCGCGCCCAGATGCTCAGCGGCGACGCACCCTCCGCCGATCCCGATCCGGGCAGTCCGGCCGGCGACTCAGCGAGTGGCCCGGCACGCCGTCCCAGCGATCGCTTGAGCCGGCTCGACCGGATGACGCCCCGCGCGGCCAGGAAGGTCAATAGCTTGCCGGCCGTCTGGCCCAGCCCGGCCGCGACACCGAGTGCCACTGGATCGGTGCCGGTCGTCGCGATCGCCGCGACCAGGTACGCCTCGATCGGGATCGCCGGAACGAACGCGGACGCAAGCGCGACCGCGGCGGTGGTCGCCAGTGCCGCGATCATCTGATCCGCGGATCCCACGCACGGTGGTCAGCAACGGTGATGGACAGCGTCGAGGACCACCGCCTGACCGCCATAAGCGACGCGGTCGTTGCCACGACGGCCGATACGGGCGTGGCCCGATCAAGCGGCGACGCGGCCGCCAGACCGACGATGGCGTTGCCTTGGCACTCACCGCAACCCATGACGCAACAAGCCCTTCAGCTGAGCCGTCGTCCAGCACACCCGTACCGTCCGGTGGGAGTGATTAGCGCCTCACCGCTGCCGCGCCGACCACAATCTGGCGTCGCACAAATCCCAGAATAGGGTAGTGGCAGGCGATTTCGATCTTGGCCACGGCCGGGTTCTCAGCGATCGAGGCCCGGGCGAAGCTGCTAATTGAAGCTTCTAGCGAGTAGCCTACGGGTAGCTACTACGCCGTGCCCACCTCGTCGAGCCGGCAACGTCCGCGACGTTCGCGTGTGTATTGCCTCCCCGGCCACGGGTCCAGACCCTGCCCGCCCATCACGCAATGCCTGAAAGCCGTTGGGCTGGAGGAACCATGTCCACCACCTTTTCACCGGTGACCCCATTGGTGCCGTTGCGCATTGATACGAGTTGCCCGTCGCCGGCCTTCGTTCGGGTCGCCGTGGTCGGAGAGATCGACCTGGCAACCGCCGACGTGCTCCACGATGGACTGCGCAGCGTGTTGTCCGCGCAGCTTCCCCACCGCATCGAGATCGACCTGGCCGGGGTTTCGTTCATGGACTGCACCGGACTCACCGTCCTCGTCGTCACACGCGACGCCGCGCTGCGGACCGGATGCCAGGTGCGGATCACGAACCCGCAACCAATCGTCCGTCGAGTTCTGGAACTGACCGGGCTGCTCGGGGTCTTGGCCGCGACGTTCGACCGGGCGCCGCTGCTGCCGGCCAGATCCGTGTTGGTGGCGCACGATTCTCATGGTCGGCCACCCAGTGGTAGAGGGTTCGGCGTTCACCAGCGGAGTGCTGGATCGGCCACCCGGGTCTGAGCGACACTGCCGACTCTACGCTGCAACGCCTGCGCCGGTATTCGTTCAGAGTGGGTTCGTCGGTCAGAGCCATCCTCGGCGTTTGAAGACGTGGTACAGGCTGGCGCAGACGGCGGCCATGAGGGCGAGTGCGAAGGGGTAGCCGGCCCGCCAGTGCAGTTCTGGCATGTGGTCGAAGTTCATGCCGTAGACGGTGCCGATCAGGGTTGGCGCGAAGAGGATGGCCGCCCAGGAGGAGATGCGTTTGATTTGCTCGTTCTGGGCGTAGCTGGCTTCGGTGAGGCGTTTGGTCTCCTCGTTCTGTGCCTGGGATACGAGGGTGGCGTTGAGGGTGAGGATGTCGGCGAGGGTCTGGCGGAAGCCGTCGACGCGTTCCGCGGCGGTGGTGGCGTGGTCGGCCACGTCGGTGAGGTAGGTGCGCAGTTCGTCGTCGGTGCCGTACTTGTCGAATCCGGCGGCCAGCCCGGCGAGGATGTCCAGCAAGGGACGGGTGGCGCGTTGGAACTCGATGACCTCGCGGGACAGTTCGTAGATGCGTCGGCTGACGTTGGGGTCGCCGCCGAACACTTCGGTCTCGATCTCGTCGATGTCGTGTTGCAGCCCGGCCACGACCGGGGCGTAGCCGTCGACGACCGCGTCGAGGATGGCGTAGAGCACCGCCTCGGGGCCGCGGCGCAGCAGGTCGGGTTCGTCTTCGAGTCGGTGACGCACGGCGGCCAGTTCGCCGGCTTGGCCGTGGCGGACGGTGAGCACGAAGTTGCGGCCGACGAACACGTGGATTTCGCTGAAGTCGACCTCCTCGACATCGTCGAGGTAGCGGGCGGCGCGCAGCACGACGAACAGCGTGTTGCCGTAGCGTTCGAGTTTGGGCCGCTGGTGGGCGACGATCGCGTCTTCCACGGCCAGTTCGTGCAGCCCGAACTCCTCGGCCACGGTCAGCAGCTGCGCCTCGGCCGGCCGGTCCAGGCCGATCCAGGCCATCGTGTCGGGTTGCTCGCGCAGCTGCTGGTAGGTTTCGGCGAGGCCGGCTGGGCTGTCGACCCGCTGACCGTCGCGGTAGATCGCCGACCTGACCACGCTCTGTTCCGGTGGCGCCGCCGCGGCGGCGGCTCGGGGGTCCATCGACAGTTCGGGCGGCGCCGCCGGATGGCGGGCACCGCCGCGGTGCGGGAACCGCCGGGACGGGGCGGGCAAATGCGGGCCGCGATCGGACACAGCAACACCTCCGCAACGACACGTAGACCCCGATCCTACGGCCACCGGCCGACCAGCAAATCCACATTGGACCTCACGAAGGCCCTGAACACACCGAGCATCGGATATGCCGAGCGCCGTCGTTCGCGCTACGCGGATGCCTCGATCAGCGACGTCGTGCCGGTCATGGTCGATCGTGCGGTGGTCGCGGTCGGCAACCGGCCTGATTGAAGGCGGTAGGGGCGTTGGCCAAGTCAACTTGATAGGCCTCGGCCGGTTCGGCGACGTGACCGAGAAGAGAGCCGAGTGGGCGATGGTAAAGGCGCGGTTTGCCGCCCGACGAATGCACACAGACCGGCGCAAGCAGTCCTGCACGAGATCGGCGGCTCCGCCTGTACCGCAGCGGCGGCGGGCGCGCGCGCGTTACTGTGCGGTGAGGCGCATTCTGGTGGCCTGTAGCCGCTTGACGACGATGGCCATGAACCGTTTGTTCAGCTCGTAGCCAAAGGCGGGTTCGGCGTCACAGTATGAGCGGGTGGCGGCGCCGTCGACCGCGATGGCGAGCATCGGCTCGGTCGTCACCGCGCCGAAATGCCAACGATACGGCGGGAAGAGCCACGACCAGCCAAGCACCGCGCCGGGACCAAGCGTCTCGACGACGGCGTCGCCGCGGTCGCGCGGCCGGACGTCGAGGTCGACGAAGCCATCCCGGATGAGCCAGAACCCTTGCGCCTGCCCGTGTTCCTGAAAGATCCGGCAGCCGGCGCTAAACGATGCGCGAGTCGCCCAGTGCGACAGGTGCTCCAGGTGGCGAAGTGGCAGGCCGGCGAGGAACGGGTGCGCGACGAGAAGGTCGTATGTCGTGATCATGGACGCTCTCCCGAGGATCGTGGGCGTGTAGGTGCCGAGGGCCGCCAGTTCCCACGCCATGGCCCGTCTGGCCATCGCGGGGCGCTCGTGGCCGCCACGCAGCCGTGGCTGGCCGGCCCGACGATGCGCGCCACACGGCGTCAAGTAGCCCCGCCCGATCGCGTCCAGGAAATACTGCTGCACAGTCTCCCTTGGTCAGGTCGAGGGGTTCAGCAAATGCCGAACCCCTCGAGTACATCGATGTGGTTCTTCACACGACACATGTACGCGATCGAGGGATCGGTCAGATCGCAGGGCCGGTTCGGATGGTTCATGTGGCGGCCGCGTCTACGGGCTGGTCCCCGTCAGCGGCCTGGCCAATGATCGTCTTGTGGCCGCCGGCGGTAAGCGCGGTGTCGCTGTCCTGGCTGCGGGCGATGTCGATTTTCCGTGGCTTGGCCTGCTCGGCGACCGGGATCGTCAACGTGAGCACACCGTCGTGGTAGTCGGCCGTGATCGCTTCGAGGTTCAGCCCGTCGCCGACGACCAACTGGCGCGCATAGGCGCCGACGGGACGTTCAGCGACCAGGTAGACGGCGTCCTGCGGTGCGGCGGCCGGGCGCTGGGCGCGCACCGTCAAGGTGTTGTTCTCCTCGGTGATGTCCAGGGTGTCGGTGTCGATGCCCGGTAGGTCGAAGTGCAGGAAGAACGTGTCACCGTGGCGGTAACAGTCCATCGGCATCGGCTGCGGCACGCGGGGAGCGCCGAGGATCTCGTTGGCCAGCCGGTCGATGTCGCGGAACGGGTCAAATCGCAGCAACATGGCTGCGTCACCTTCTTTCATCATGTGGTGCGGAGCGGACTCGATCGCGCGGCGATACCCGCCGCGACGGGTCCCACCTCGGTTCCGGACGGGTGGTAGCAGTGTCGTCCCCATCGCGGCCACGAATCTCGGTTGTGGCCGACCAACCACCGGGACCGAGGCGGACCTCGAAGGTGCGCGCGGCCGGTGGTGATGCCCGATGTTGGATTCGCCCACTCATGTGGACCTCAACTCAGTGGACGACGTCTGCAGGTAGCGGACGAACATGCCACCGGGGTCCCGAGCGACACCCTCACCGTACGCCTGTCTGCACCGCGCGCCGGTGTTCGGCCGTCGGCAATTCAGGTCGATCAAGACCAGCGGGCTGAGATCACCCTCGCGGCGCTCGGGAACCCACCGGCTAGCGTTACCACCGCGTGGTCGGGAGGGCCTCACCCGCGGACGAGATCGATCTACGCGCGGCGCCAACGGCGACTGCGACCCCGGCCGCCACCGGAACGGCCGCGGCCCCGAACTGCCCCGAACAGCAGGAACAACACCACCGCACCGACGATCGCGGTGACCCAGGTGCTCAGATTGAAAAACGTGTTCAGGGTCTGTACCCCGAACACCGCCTTGCCGATGAACCCGCCGATCAGCGCCCCGACGATCCCGACCACGGTGGCCAGCAGCAGGCCGGCCCTTTTTCCGGTGAGATGTTCGGCGATGAGGCCCGCGACGGCACCGAGCACGATCCAGGCGATGACGCCCATGATGGCTCTCCTTGATAGTGGGCCGATGTCCCGAAGCGGGGCGACCCACAGCAAAGCGTTCCCCCATCCACTGATCCACTAACAGCGGTCACCGTGGCGTATTCCCCTTCGCGTCTGTTCCTGGCCTCCACGAGCAAGCCGCCGCCGGGCACCCGGCTGGCCGCA
>Ga0070684_100002010_pt1 | contig 14965 bp, 11 predicted proteins | sample KBSC723LmetaG_FD_65653 | JGI IMG/M metagenome (GOLD analysis project Ga0070684, IMG submission 65653) | Corn rhizosphere microbial communities from Kellogg Biological Station, Michigan, USA - KBS C7.2-3L metaG | ecosystem: Host-associated > Plants > Roots > Rhizosphere ...
CGCCCGCAAGCCTGAATACGACAAGCTCCTGCGCGACTATCCCAACACCCTGATCCGCGCATCGGAGCACTTCGTCGGCCTGCCCGACGGACAGATGGGCAACAGCGAAGTGGGCCATCTCAACATCGGCGCCGGCCGCATCGTGCAGATGGACATCACCCGCATCGACATGCAGATTGCCAACGGCGAGTTCGCAACCAACCCCTCCATCGTGAATGCGATGCAGCGTGCCCGCGAAGGCGGACGCCAGCTTCACCTCTTCGGCCTGCTGTCCGACGGCGGCGTTCACTCGCACCAGGAACATCTCTACGCCCTGCTCCGCATCGCCCGCGAATACAAGCTCGAGCGTGTCTTCGTCCACGCCTTCATGGACGGCCGCGACACGCTGCCCACCTCCGGCGCCGAATACGTCGCCAGGCTCGAACAAAAGATGAGGGAATACGGCGTCGGCAAAATCGCGTCTGTTTCCGGCAGGTACTACGCCATGGACCGCGATCGCCGCTGGGAGCGCGAGCGCAAGGCGTTCGATGCCATGGTCATCGGAAAGGCCGAGGGCGGCGCGTATCCCGATCCCGTCGCCCGCATCAAGGAGAGCTACAACAACGGCGTCACCGACGAGTTCCTCATTCCATTCGTGGTCACCGATGCCGCGGGCAAGCCCGTCGGTGTCATCCGCGATGAGGATGTCTGCATCAACTTCAATTTCCGCGCCGACCGCGCCCGCCAGATCACCCGCGTGCTCGCACGCGAAAGCGGCCTGAACAAAAACGGCGGCCGCGATCTCGATGCATGGGAATCGCTCGACGAGATCATTCCGCGCAACCAGATTCCCAAAGGCCTGCACTACGTCTGCATGACGCAGTACGACAAGCTCTACGAGCTGCCGCTGGTCATTCTCCCCGAGTCAATGGATAACATCCTCGCCAACATCCTCTCCGCCCACCAACTGCGCAACCTGCGCGTTGCGGAAACCGAGAAGTTCGCGCATGTCACTTACTTTTTCAACGGCGGCATCGAGAAGCCCTTCCCCGGCGAAGATCGCCAGATGATTCAATCGCTCAAGGTTGCCACCTACGACCTCGCCCCCGAGATGAAAGCCGAGGCCATCGGCGACACCGTCGTCAAGGCTGTCAACGACACCGCATTCGACCTCATCGTCGTCAACTTCGCCAATGCCGACATGGTCGGGCACTCCGGCAAGCTCGAGCCCACCATCAAGGCAGTCGAGGCCGTCGACGCACAGCTTGCCCGCATCCACAAAGCGGTTCGCGAACGCAACGGCGCATGGCTCATTACCGCCGATCACGGCAACGCGGAGCTTATGGTCGATCCCGTCACTGGCGGCCCGCACACCGCGCACACCACCAATCCCGTACCCATGATCTACGTGGCCGAGGATGGCGACCGCTTCCGCCTCCGCAACGACGGCAGCCTGCGCGACATCAGCCCCACCCTGCTCAACCTGCTCAATCTCGGGTTACCCAACGAAATGACGGGCGGCGACATCCGCCTACCCCTCGCAAAATAAAACGGCAGCGCCCCTCGAGCCATTCAAGGGGCGCGTTACCTCTTCCCTTGTCCTTGTCCCTTTGTCCCTCGCTCCTCTTCCCCTCGTCCTTGTCCTTTTTCCGTGTTCCCTGTCCGCCTCCCCACCGCTTTGTCCGGCCTCACTGCTGCGGATCAACGGGCTTCACGTCGTCCAGCATCTTCGCCGTCACATGCGTCTTCTCAAATTCGCGATTCTCCGCGTTGAGCGTGATATCGCGATGAAAGAAATAGAGCACGTGAATCTTGAACTCCGTAGAAAACGTCGCCGGGAACCAGACTCCGTCGGCCTGCGGCGCATACACCACCGTGAATCCAAGTCCGGGCAGATTCGTGCCCAGCAGAGTCCGCACCGCAAACGGAATCTTGCGCGCCATCTCCGTAGTCACCAGCACCGGCTGATAGGCCTCCACATCGATGTACGCGTTTCCCTTCCAGCCGTAGTCCTGCTTGTCTTTCGGCCGAAACGTCACGTGGTACACGTCGCGGCCGTTCAGGCGCTCACGCCCCTGAAGATGAAACGCATAGTCGCTCTGCTCTTTCGTCGTGAGCGGAAACAGACGCGCATTGATGCCGTCTTTCGACTTATCGAGCATCAGGTTCTTCCGCATGTTCTCCACAATTTCGCGATCGGCGTTGTCTCCGCCAATGCTCACCGACACAGTTTCATGATCGTCGTGAGGCTGCGCGCTACCGGCCGCGGGCAACAGGGCGTTATAGCTCTGGTACTTGCCATTCACCCGCAACCTGCCCTCCACCTTGAGCAGTTCCTCGTGAAATCCTTCCGCTGAAGGCGTAATCCGGTAGTCAGTCAGCTCTTCGCACTGCACCGTCGATCCCTTGCGCGAAGCCATCCGGGCATGTTGCACGTAAACGTAATGCGCGCGCTGGGCTTCGGCCTGGTCCTGATTTGCGGCGACACGTGCCATGATGGCTTCTGCGCTGGGCGCATCCTTCGCCTGTACGCACAACAACGCCGGCCCAACCGCGGCCGACAAATAGACGAGGAACATCGGGATTCGCGTCATTGCCGAGGAATTACGTATTCACACGAGTGCCGGTTCCATGGTCGGCCGTGATTGCCGCCGATGGAGCGGCGCGGGCACACGACACCCTATGCACGAAGGCCTCCCGCTTCGGGGAGGCCTCTGTTTTCAGCACAAAATGAAAATCAGGAACGGGAACGCAGCGAGCGGATCGCCGCCGGAAGATGCTCCTCGATCGACTTCGCACGTTCCGCCGCAATCCCGCTCAGGTATTTGGGCGCCGGGGTCGCAGTCATCACCAGGGCAAGTGCGATCACCGAGAAGATCAGCCCGGCAATGCCAGCCGAAAACAACATGTGGTACGCATCGACCAGGTCCAGGCCAAACACGTTTGCCGCCATGTGCTCCACCGGGGGAATGTGCTTCAGGACTGCGAGCGCAAACAGAAAGAAGATCACCGCAAGCGATGTCAGTACCGCGAGCGTGGCATCCAGGCTGCGGTGAAATTGCAGCCGCCCACGGCAGTGTGTGCAGTCGGCAAAGTGCTGCTCATAATCCCTGCGCATCTCGGGTGAGATTCCCGAAATGTCATACCGCCAACTCGCAAGAATCGCGCCCACTACATGATCATTGCACCGGGTTCTTGCCATACGTATCACTCACCTTATGAAAGAATTCGCTTCCCCGCCCCAACCGGCGCGGTGTGCGGCAAGTTTCGCCCCCCGCTTACGATGCCCCCGAAACGCAAATCGTGGCCCTAAGCAAAAGATGCGCTCTTACCCGTTCCCTCGCAACCCGGAGTGATGCCCGTGTTACTACATTGTAACTTGTTTCACGATAGATGGATAGGGGAAAGTGGCTCATCCTGCGCCGCCAGCACCAGCCGATTTGCAAGCAGGCTGGCATGGTTGCTTAAGGCTCTTTCCGCGGCCACCCGCGCCAGTTCCGGAAGATTATTGCTCTCCGATAAATGCCCCAGAATCACATATGTCGCCTGGCCGTCGTAGCCCGAAGCCAGGTAGTCCGCTGCCGCGTCATTCGAAAGATGCCCAACCCGCGACAGCACCCGCTGCTTTACCTGCCAGGGATAGGGACCGTCGCGCAGCATCTCCAGATCATGATTCGATTCCAGCATCAGAAGATCCAGTTTTTTCAACTGCGCCTTCACATTCGGCGGCATGTATCCCAGGTCGGTGGCCAGCGCCATCCGCGCGCCTTCCGCCTCGAACACAAATCCCACCGGATCCGACGCATCGTGCGGAATCGTAAACGGGCTCACCGCAATGTCTCCAATGCGAAACGGCCGCCCCGACTCGAAGAACTCCACCGCCGGCAGCCATGAGGGATCCGCTTTCTCCTTTTCTTTCTTCGCCTCCGCCGCCTTATCGCCTGCCTCCGCCGCACTCGCATCCACGGCCGTCACAGCAGCAGCAGTTCCGGCCTCCTGCTCTGCCCTGCCGCTCTCGGCTTCAGTGTCCGCGTCGTCGCAGCCGCATTCGGCGGCCTGCGCCTCGGCCTGCCGTTCCGCCGCCTGCTTGCGGCACTGCTCCAGCCATTGCGCATAAGTCATCTGCCGCCGCGGCGTCAGCCAGCGCACCCAGACGCGATGGGTCGCCTCGGTAAAGTACACGGGAATCCCCAGCTTGCGCGCCGTGACCGCAAGTCCGTTGATATGGTCCTGGTGCTCATGGGTCACGAGAATGGCGTCCAGGGTCGCGGGATCCTCGCCCGCCAGCGCCATCCGCCGGAAGAGTTCCCGGCAGCTCAATCCGGCATCCACCAGGATGCGCGTCTGTCCGCCTGTGACAACCGTGCTGTTGCCCTTTGACCCCGAAGCCAGCACTGTGAAGCGGACCATGCATTGAGCATACATTCAAATCCATTGGACCGCCGCACTCCCTGTTTACCCCTGAGACGCTCACGGCACCGGCATAAATTCCGGCCGGTCCGGCCGCGGCACCTCGCACATCACTCCCAGCACGTTCCCGTCCGGATCCTTCAGGAACGCCATCCACAAATCGTGGTCGGGCATCGTCGCGATAAGATGCGGCGCCTCAAGAAACGGCACCCCGCGCCCCGACAGGTGGGCGTACACCGCCTGCAGGTCCTCCACTTTGAAATAGATAACCGTATCCCCGTGCGGACGCGCGCTCTCCGCGCGCTTGCCTTCGCTCACCATCAGCCGAATGTCTCCGCACTGGAAGAACACCAGGTGGCCGGCGTCGAACAAAAAACGCATGCCCAGCGTGTTCTGGTAGAACTCCTTCGCTTTGGCCAGGTCTTCCACGGTGATGGCAATCTGGCCGATCTTTTCGAAATGCACCACAGACTGCGGCGTGTGCGACTGGTACATCATCTGCTCGCCTCCATGTCGTTCTCCCTCTCATGGCATGCCGGAATGCCCGTCAGCCTGCATGCGCCGCAATTTGCGCCGGCAGCTCGATAGAGACCCGGGTCCCTCGGCCCGGATTGCTCACCACCGTAAAATACGCCTCAGGTCCATAGAGCACCTCGAGCCGCTCTCGCACATTCTTCATCCCAATCCCGTTGCCTGTCCGCTTCAACGCCGACTCCGGCTGCTGCACCATCCCCACTCCATCGTCCGCCACTTCGATCATCACGCGGTCGCCCTTCATGCGGCTGCTCAGCGTCACCGTTCCGCCGTTGATTCGCGGCTCCAGCCCGTGCTTGATGCTGTTTTCGATCAGCGGTTGCAACAGGATGCTGGGCACCAGCACATCCAGTGTCGCGGGATCGATGTCCTTCTCCACGCGCAGCTTGTCCGCTCCGAAGCGGACCACCTCGATGTCAAGGTAATCGTCGGTGAACCGAAGCTCCTGGCTTAGCGGAACATAGCTGTCATGCTCCTTCAAGAGCGCCCGCAGAATATTTGCCAGCTTCACCGTCATGGTGCGCGCCATCTCCGGCTTCACGCGCACCAGGCTGGCGATGGAGTTCAGGGTGTTAAACAGGAAATGCGGATTGATCTGCCGCTGCAGCGCATCCAGCCTTGCCTCCAGCAACAGCCGCTCCTGCGCCTTCAGCTTCAACTCCAATCGCAGCGCGTTCCACACCTTGAGCGCAATGCCCACCACCACCGGCGCCGTCACCCACACCAGAACCTGCAGGCCCCAGGAATTGGATCGCAGCGCGAACAGCCGCCCCGGATATGCCTGCCGCAACGATTCCCGCACAATCTCAAGCACCACGATCATGAACAGCATCAGGATCTGCCGGTCGATGCGCGGCTGGCGCAGGTTGCGCCGGATCCAGCGGTACAGGCTCAGATCGATGAAGGGCGTGAAACCCCAGATCTCTTCCCGCACGATGAACCGGCTCATCGTCCCCGCCGCAAGGCCCAGCGCCGCATTGAATGGCAGCGACAGGTATTCGTGGTGCACCATCGCCGGCACTGACAGCACAACACCGCTCAGCATCGCCCAGCTCGGGCTCACCAGAAGGCCAAGCAGAATCACCGTTTCAAACGAAATATCCGCGGCCAGAAAGTTGGGCACCGCCGTGCGCACCCACACGCCAAGCGTGAGGGGCACCAGGAAGAACGCCAGCAACGCAATCGTCTGCCCGCGGGTGCGTCGCTCCGCAAACAGCAGCCGCTGAAATGTTCGTGCCCGCGCCAGCGCGCTCGCCACGGACGCAGCCACGCCCAGCTTCACCAGCAGCGTGATCAGAATGAGCGTGTTGGTCACGCCTCCACTCTATCGCGCCCGCGCCAACTGCAGCCAATTCACGCCGGCTTCAGGGCTATCGCGGTTGCACCTCGACCGCGCGGTTCAGTTCCATCTTTGGTGCGCCCGCGGTAACCCGCACCGGAATCCCCTTTGCGACATACTTACCGATCACCTCTCCGCGCGCCCAGTTCATCTCCCACCCGTCCTCGATCGCCACCACCGTGTATTCCCCGGGAGCCACGTCGCGCAGCAGAAAACTTCCATCGGAGTCCGATTGGTCCCGCCGAAATTCTGCCAGGCTGGCATCGGGGTTCCTGGGCACCAGCACCACCATCACGCCGGCTTCGCCCTTCCCGCTCTTCTGCGCGAATCCCTCGATGTTCGTCTTCCCCAGCGCCAGCACCACGGTGCCGCTCACCTTCTTGTCGCGCACCACGATGCGGCTGTCTGCCACCTGCGCCGTCCCCGTCTGGGTAGAAATCACCGCCAGCGCCAGCGTCCCGCTTTCCGCCATCACATTCCATCGCCCCGGCGGAACAAGCCCAAAGCGAGCCACGCCCTTCGAATCCACATCCCCGGGATAGTGCTCCTGCCCCGCGCCGTCGGAAACCAGCGTCAGTTTGAGCTTGCCCGGCGGAGGCGTCGCATCCGACATCCGCACCTTCAGTTCCACCGGCATGCTCGCCATCGCGGTTGACATATTCACGTCCTGATCTCCACTGGCGTCGATGTCCGTGGACCGTCCCGCACCAAGAACCGTGTAGTGTCCCGGCGCTACCCCGTCGACCTCCCCCACGCCCGATTCCGCGTCGCCCACAAAGCTGCCCCGGATCACTCCCGGCCAATCCTGCATTCCGAACGCGACTGACTTCAGAGTGCCCGGCCCGAAGTATCGCGACGTCGCTGTGCCCGCCGCCGGCATGTGGATCGTGACGCGCAATGCCGGAACGGCATGCAGCGACACGTCGGCCTGCACCCGGTCCCCGCTCTTGATTTCAATTGGAGTGGCCGCCGACTCGTCAGACCCGCCATCGAAATACTCCATGGGATATGCCACGTCCAGCGCAGCCATGGCTTCGCGCTCCTCCTGGCTCCCAGCCTGGTCCAACTGCTTCTGCGGGGGATGCAGCGCAAACCACGGGTTCGCTTTCACTGCCAGAAAGTACGTTCCCGGCCTCAGATTCCAGAACTCGAACTCGCCTGTGTCGTCCGTCTCCCCATCAACCGACTTCACAAACTGATCGCCCAACCGTTTTCGAGCGAGCGCCGCACCAGCAGGACCTTCGCCCCAGACACCGGATCGCCCTCATCGTCGGTCACGTATCCCCGCACAACGCCTCCCGGCTGGATCCGGAATGCGATGTGCTCGCTATCCTGGCCCGGCCCCGTCACGATGGCGGAACTGTATTGGTCGTGCTGATTGTAGGCACTCGTCATGTACCCGCGCCGCGCCGCGCCCAGCGAGTACTTCCCCGCGCGCACCGGGGCAAACCGGAACCGCCCCTCTTCGTCCGTCGCCACCGTCTGAATAATCTGCCGAGGCTCGTTGCTCAACAGGATCATCGTGGCCCCTGCCAGATGCTCGCCGCTCACGGCATCTGTGATGACCCCGGCGATTCGATACTGGCTGGCGCTCGTCCCGCTGGTCTCTCGTTGCGCGGTGTGCGCCGGCTGCCCGAAACAAGGCCAGCTCAACAGCAGCGCCACTGCCAGTACACCGATCCGGCCGCCGCGCATCATGGCGCAACCTCGGTCAGCACCACCGTGCCCGCCTCGCCCGGCGCCAGCGTAATCTCCTGCCCGGTTCCCAAGCGCGACAATGCCGCCGGATCCCGGAAATCGACTTCCGCCGATTCTCTTAATGCGAACACCCGGTAGGTCCCCGGTGTCAGGTCTTCAAGGGTGCCCGACCGTTTTCCTACCGGATCGACATCAACCCAACTGATGTCCTGCACGGTTTCGAACTCCGGAACCACGGCGATCTTCAGTGCTGTCGCCTCTTCCAATCCAACTCTGCCCACGCCTGCGCCTAGCCCTATCGTCAACTTCGCGCAATCGGTCCGCAGGGTCACGTCGATCGGTATTCCGGCGCCCGTCGGTCCCGCGATCCATGGCGTTCGCGCCAGGTTCTGCCCGCCCGCGCTCACGTCCCCCACGCACACGCCCGTCTCCCCGGCATGCGCATGAACCCAGTACGACCCCGGCTGCAGGCTATCCAACTGATACTGCAAATCTGAAACCTCGTAAGCCGAGTCACCCGGTGAGTTCTCCTCCACTACCCGGTTCAGCGGCGTGAGCGCCACCTCGAGCGGGTCGCCGCCGCCGTGTACCCCTTGCTCATCTGCGCTTGTCTGGGCCGTTCCCTGGCGCGGAGGAGCCGCTGGCTCGTAACGCCCATGCACCGGAGTCGTCGCGCTCTGCCCCATCCCAGCCCGCAGGTTTCTCACGGGCGCGCCCTCCACGCTGAATTCCAGGTGCGCCCCCATGCTCTTGGCTTCGCTGCTGCCTTCTGCGCTGCCTCTTCGTTCGCTCGTCGCCTGCTGCCAAGCGCTCACCAGCAGCACGTACGCACCATCCGGCACATACGCGCAAACCGAGTGGTCTTTCTCCTCGTGCAGCGTGTAACCCAGTTCCTGCCCCGCCCTGTCCAGCCGCGTGTACGAAACATTCCAATCCTTGCCTGGCGGTCGCGCCAGCTCCGCGCGCACAAAATGCAGCTTCGTTGCTTCCAGCGCCAGGTTCACTTCCGCACTGTGCCCGCCCGCCACCACGATCCGTTCTGCATTCGCGATATCGTGCCCCGTGCTAAAGAACGCCGGCGCGAATCCCAGCAGTACCGCTGGGGCATCGCTATTGCAGGACGACTCCAGCGGATATCCGTTATCCGACGCCGGCTCGCTCATCAACAGATACGTTCCGTCCTTCAGTCCTGAAAACCGGAAGCCGCCATCCGGCGTCGCGAAGTGCCGGTCGGCCTCCGTCCATACCCAACGTCCGTCCTGCAGTGTCCGCCGAACCAGCCTTAGCGTAATCCCCTGCGCCGGCGTGCCCGTCGACAGCGTAACGTGCCCGAAAATCGCATTCCGCGGATGCAGCGCGAAGTGTAGCTCGCCCATTCCGGCCGCGACCCGCACGGCATGAATCTCCGCATCGAACTCCGGCTTGACGGCCGTGAATGACTGATCTCCGCCCGGCACTCCCGGAATTCGAAACCGCCCGTCTGCATCCGTCAGCGCGCCCAGCACCTTCACGCCGTCGAGGCGCACCAGCACACGCGAAAGAGCCTGGCCGGTGGCTGCATTCACCACGATGCCTTCCACCGCGACTGGCGGCCCGGCCCCTTCCGCCTTCGGCTGCCGCGCCACTTCATCCGGAGTTTGATCCGGCATCGGCGGATCCTGTGCCCGGGCAGTCCACGTCAGCCCCGCCGCGCACACAACCACCGCGCACACCCGCCTCCACCTTCTTTCCCTCAACCCAGCCCCCAGGCCTGTTCGCGATCGCTAGTCCCCAGTTCCTTGCTTCTCCGCTCCCGGCCCGCCCACCGCAAACAGCCGCGGAATCCGTTCCTCCGGCGCCGGTAGCGCGGGAAATGCCGCGTGCGGCTCCGTCTGATACCAGTACGCCACAGTATAGAAATTGTCTGACCGGTGATTCGCATGCCCGTGCTCCATCGTCACGCGAATCGACTTCTCGAACGGGATCGGACTTTCGATATGCCACCTGTAAAGGCAGTAGCGCCCCCCAATCCGCTCCGGATCCACCATGTACGGCGCGCCGTTATGCATGTACCCGAACGATTGCAGCCCGAAATCCCATGCGCCGTTGTAATAGTCCTCGGTGCCGGTCCCATTGATCGTTGGCTGCGTGTCGCCATCAATGAAGATCATGTCGTCGCCTTCACCGAACCACTCGTCCTGGTTCTGCACCACGCCATGCGTCACGCCGACGAAGTGCCCGCGACCGGTCGCCTCCATGAAGACGTAATTCCCTTCTCCGTTGAGGTTCTTCTTGTCGCCGACGCCCTTGTCCCAGTTGTTCTTCCAATCGTCTGACCAGCCCTTCGCCGGAGCCGCCTGGCGATACTGCGCGTGAAACCGTCCCACGTCTTCAGGAAGCGACGCCAGCGTCACGTAGTCCACCGCGAAATACAACGCATTGGTCTTCTGCTTGCCCTGGTTCGTGACCGTGATCTTCGCGCCATTTGCAAAAGGCATTTCGAAATAGCAGTTCAGCGCCTTCACCGGAGCCACCGTCGTCAGCGCCGACTGGTACGTGAAATACTCGCCCAGCGTGAGCCCGAAGAAATCTCCGATCGGCGCCTCCACTGACGGCGAGCTCTCTCCATCCCACCACATGCGCAGCACGAGGTTCTTCAAATGATGCGCATCGTCCGAGGCAATCGTGAACCAGACGTGCGTCACTACGCCCGCTCCCTGCACGTCGAGGATCGTCGCGGACCCGCCCGCCGCCACACCCACCGCGTCGCCGTTGCCCCCGCTGCGGTCCCAGCTCGACGAACGCCTCGCCTTGTAGCTGCGCAGCCGCGCGAGCTTCAACAGGCTCTCCGGAGCCCCGTTCTCTTCCGAGCCCGCCGTCCCACCTTGCGCGCTCGCCGCCTTTGACGCCGCGCCCAACCCCAGCACAGCTCCCGCTGACACCATTCCACCCAGCAACTTCCGCCGATCCATCCCGTCGCCCGCTCCGCTCATCGCGCCTCCTCTTGTCTGTGTGTATTTGCTCTTGCTCTTGCCCTCGCCTTTGCCCTTGCTTTTGTTTCTCTGGTCTGTCATCCCCGCAGGGGATCCGCTTTTCCTTCTTACCCATTCACTCCATCACATCCGCGTCCTCGCGCTCACCATACACCCAGCTCCACCGCACAGAGTTCCGCGATCTCGCCATGCACTTCCTCATAGCACTGCCACACTGAGCTGCACCACACATCCACCATAACTTCGCGTTCCAAGCCTTCCGGCGAAGCAAGCACATCCGCCACGCGAACAGCCCCGCGTTCCATCGGCAGCCGCGGCATCGTCCACGCTCGCTCCCGATTCCCCGCCGCCAGCTGCATGTGCGCCCGCTGCACCTGGCGGCCGTCGAATCCCCGCTCCAGATGCAGATAAAGACCCGCTAGTGCGAACACCACCTTGATCGGCTTGTCCGCGTACGAGGCATTCTGCGCCGCAAATGCATCGACTGTGTACTGGTGAACAAACGCCGGGCCAGCCTGCGCCAGCGTGTAAAACCACAGCTTGTCCCGCAGCTTCTCCTCGTCCGTCATGCCATCCGCCGTCATTGAATGGTGAACGTCCCCACCTGGGTCAGGTTCCGGGACGAATTCCCCAGGTACACGGTATAAGTCCCCGCCGCCACCTTCCAACTCCCTGACGTCGTGTCCCAGTACGAAAGCGGATGCGACGAGTCGTTCTCGTCCACCTGGATGCTGTCCTTCTCCTGCGCTCCCGTCTCCAGGTAAATCTTCTTCCATGCCACAAGCCGGTGCGGCGCCTCGTTCACGCTCGCCGGCATTCCCAGGTACACCTGCACCACCTCCGCTCCGCCCATCGAGCTTGTCTCCGTAATCGTGAACAGCACTGAAAATCCCGGCGTGCTGGATGCAGTGTTATCCAGAAGCGACACGTCGCTAAGCGAAAACGAACTATAACTCAGCCCGTATCCAAACGGAAACAGCGGTGTCAGTCCCTGCGCGTCAAACCACTTGTATCCCACGTTGAAGCCTTCGGTCAGATGCACATCAAAGGTGGTCGAGCCATCGGGCGGCTGCGGCGTCACCGGCCGCGGCAATTGCGCATCGCTCGCCGGAAACGTCACCGGCAGCTTCCCCGAAGGATTCGCCGACCCACTCAGCAGGCGCGCAATCGCCGGCCCGCCGCTCTGTCCCGGATACCACGCTTCCAGCACGCCGGCTACATGGTCGAGCCACGGCATCAGCACCGGTCCTCCGCTTTCAATCACCACCACGGTCATCGGATTCGCCGCCGCCACGGCCTCGATCAGCGCGTTCTGGTCGATGTTCATGCCAGACGTCACGTCCTTCAGCGCCAGGCTCTTTTCGTCCATCCCCTCGCTCGCCCACTGGTTCACAAAGACAACCGCGATCTGCGCTTTCGCGGCCAGCGCCGCCGCTGCTGCCGCGTCGGTGCCATCGGCAAACGTCACCTGCGTGTTCGGAAATTCAGCCTTGATCGCGTCCAGCGGCGGCGACGGGTCCCACACCACCTGCGCCCAGCATGGGGGACACGGATTCGGCCCCTTGATCGCCCCACCCACCGGCTGCACCTGCGCCGAACCGCCGCCCGAAAGCACACCCTTGTCGGCGTTGTACCCGATCACCGCAATCGATTTCACTCCGAACGGCCACATCGGGAGCGCGCCCGCGTTCTTCAGCAGAACCGCGCCCGCTTCCTCCTCATCCTGCGCGATCTTTGCGTCCGCCGCTGCCGGAATCGGCTGCACCGTCAGCGGATCATCAAACACTCCCACCGCGTACATCGCCCGCAACACGCGGTGCACCATGTTGTCGAGCCGTGTCTGGCTCACCTGCCCGCCGCTCACCGCAGCGCCCAGCGATCCAAAATTCTGCTGATTCGGTTGCTCCTGGTCCAGCCCGTTGTTGGCCGCTGTCGCCGTCGAGTGCGTGCCCCACCAGTCGCTCATCACGAAGCCGGGAAATTTCCAATCGCCCTTAAGCACTCCGTTCAGCAGGTGATTGTTCTCGCAGTCATACTGCCCATTCGTCAGGTTGTACGAGCACATCACGCTCTGCACATTCGAGTCCTTCACGCCAATCTCGAATGCCAGCAGGTCGCTCTCGCGCCCCGCGCGCTCGCCCACGATCACGTTTTCGGTCGTCCGCCCCGACTCCTGGTCGTTGAACGCGTAGTGCTTGATGCCGCCGATAATATGCTGTGCCTGGATGGCCCTGATATGCGCCGCCGTGATCTTTCCCGCCAGGATGGGATCCTCGCCCTTGGTCTCGAACGTGCGCCCGTCACGCGGCTCGCGCCCAATCAGGTTGATGTTCCCGCCAAGGTTTACATTGATCCCGTAATCCGCCAGCTCGGTCCCAATCACCGTACCGTACTTGCTCGCCAGATCCAGGTCCCAGGTGGCCGCGCTGGCAATCGAAGACGGCAGCGCCGTCGACGGACCCACGCCGTTCCCCACACCCACGCTGCCGTCAGCCAGGTACAACGCGGGAATCCCCAGGCGCGAGTTCGCCGGAATCCAGCCAGCGGCCCCTTTCGGAACCGTGTAGTTAAAGTCGCCATCGAGCGCAGTCACCCCGCCCATCACCATCGACAGCTTCTCCGCCTGCGTCATCTGCTTCAGCATGGCGTCGGCGCGCACATCCGGATCGGTCGAGGGAGGCGGTGGCGGCGGCGGAGGCGGCTGATTGTTTGACGAACTGCTCCCGCCACACCCGCTCACTGCAACCGCAATCCCCAGAGAAAGCATTGAGACAAAAAGAAAATAAGGCAGTCTGGACATCCGAGCCATAACCATCTCCGCAAGCGCCCGTGCGGCGCCGCCTCACATCATAGCGCCGCCTCGAACCACGCGCGTGGTTACCCGTCACACCTTATTGCAACCCCCGATGCACCGTGCCCATCCAGTCGCCGGCGCCTTCGGCGGATGGGTGGGAGACCACCAACCTCAACCGCGCTCACCTCACACTCCCCGTCAATTCCTACCCGTCAGATATCCATCGATCGCCGCCTGCCACTCCGCCCCGGCCTTCCGATCCCCTTCCGCCATCGTGGCCACATGCCCGTCCCCTTCAGGCGAAAGCGCCGTGCGCGCATAGGTTACGTGCACCTTCGTCGTCCCCTCATCGACCAGCACAAACTCCACGTCGATCGTACAAACCATGACGCCGGCGATCATGTACACATACTGAAAATGCCGCGCCTCCACATCGTGTCGCGCAATGACCCAGACTGCCTCAAACCGCCCATTCTGAATCGTGAACACAGCCCCCTGCGCATCCCGCCCCGGCTGCGGATGCACAAACCGCGGATCCCAGTCCTCGCCTGCCCATGCCCGCTCACCTTCCGGCCCGAACAGCCTCGCTGCCTCCGCGTACGGCGCATGCACCACAACCTCGAAACTCGATTCCTCATGCCTCCGCCTGCCGTGCATCGTTCCCTCCTGCTCCATACTCCACTATCCCGCCTTCACTTGATGATTTTGTCACTCTGTCCTTTGCTACTCGACGACCCTCCGCACTTCCTGATCCATTGTCCCTGTTCCCTCTCGCCCGTTGCCTGTTATGGTCTTGGAGGAACCACATGAATCCACCATAGGAACCCGAGCGCATGATGAGGCGTTGGCGAATCCGAATACTGCTCTTTCTGGCCGTCCTCGGACCCGGATTCATCACCGCCAACGTCGATAACGACTCCGGCGGCATCCTCACCTACTCCCAGGCCGGCGCAAAGTTTGGCTACACCCTTCTGTGGACCATCATTCCCATCACCATCGCCCTGATCGTCGTGCAGGAAATGTGCGCCCGCATGGGCGTGGTCACAGGAAAGGGCCTCAGCGATCTTATCCGCGAAGAGTTTGGGCTCCGCCTCACGTTTGTCCTGATGGTCCTGCTCGTCTTCGTCAACTACACCAACGTGGTTACCGAGTTCATCGGTATTGCCGGCTCGCTCCACCTTTTCCATGTCACAGAGTTCATCTCCGTCCCGCTCTGCGCCTTGCTCGTCTGGTTCCTTG
>Ga0070684_100002014_pt1 | contig 14950 bp, 13 predicted proteins | sample KBSC723LmetaG_FD_65653 | JGI IMG/M metagenome (GOLD analysis project Ga0070684, IMG submission 65653) | Corn rhizosphere microbial communities from Kellogg Biological Station, Michigan, USA - KBS C7.2-3L metaG | ecosystem: Host-associated > Plants > Roots > Rhizosphere ...
CGCTGGAGTGACTCCAGCATCGTTTGCTCGTCAGTCCGTGCTGGGCGAATGGAGATATGTGGCGCCATGCAGACTCGTACGATGCGCTAACAGAGTTGGAAAGAAAGGCCGGGTCCGAGCAAATTAGGTTTTGTGACCGGCATGGCCCAATAAATTTGCGACGTTGGACTGTTCTCCCACGGTCCTCGGCGCAGTTTAGCTTGTATGTACCGATCGGTCAACACAATCTCGTCGATGTGAGAAATACCCGTCGGTTCCCAAAATATTCCCGCTCGCCACGACCGGGTCTTCGAGCAAGATGGAGCCGGTACCCTCACAGATATGTCGAAGGTGCAACGATGAATTCCTGGCGGGGTATTCCGGCGGATTATTGGGGAAGTTTTTCCAGAGCCTTCAGAACATCAGTGGCAAGCGCCCGGCCATCGTGTCCGATACTGATTTGTGCGAAACGGACGGTCGCGCCGCGATCGATGACAAAGGTGGCAGGATACGCCGTTTCCTGCGGGGCATCCCAACGCAGCCCGTACGCATTCGTGAAAACGTAATCGGGATCGGTGGTGACGCGGAAGGTCGATGGCAGCGCTCGACTTGCGAGGAACTCTCTGGCGTGTTGCTGCACTGAGTCCGACGGACCAGGATAGACCCACACGACGCGCGCCCCCGCCGCCTCGAACGCTGACGCGTGTCCGAGAAAGTCGGCGAACTGGCGCGTGCAGAATGGGCACTGATATCCAGGCCAGCCCCTCAACAGCACCAGTACGACCGGTCCATGCGTCAACTCACCCGCGAGCGTGACCCGCTGGCCGTCGAGGTCGAGGAGGGAGAAGGGTGGAGCTTGTTCTCCGAGCTTCGGCGCCTGTCCGAAGCCGACTGCGGCAAAGAACGGGGCGACAGCCCCGACTGCAGCCAGAAGCACGGCAGCCGTCAGGAACCGGTCGAACGTAAACCTTCTCAGGCACCGAGACATGTTCCGCATCTGACTCATTGCCACTCCGAGGTCCGTGTCGAGACGGTCGCCGACAAGATCTGCCGACGATCAACATGGTCGCAGTACCTCGATGCACGGAAATATGTCGGGGAGACACACGTTTATTCCCTCGGCCGCGCACTCCGGCGGGAATAAATCGGCCATCGGGCGCTATTTACTTGACGATGACTCGGAATCAGCAGATCCGCTGGTTTGCCAAGCCGGCCGTGTTCCTCGCGTCAGTCGCCCCGAGCGCATGGCTGCTATGGGCGGCGCTGCACGGGCAGCTCAGTGCGAACCCGTTGGCGGACCTCACCAACGAAACGGGCGTGTGGGCCCTGCGTTTTTTGTCTCTGACGTTGTGCGTCACGCCCGTTCGACGATTGGCCGGCTGGAATGACGCGATTCGTTTCCGCCGCATGCTTGGGTTGTTCGCCTTTTACTACGGCAGTCTGCACCTGTCGACGTATGTGATTGCCGACCGGCTGGCCGGCCTCGAGTTTGAAGACGGCATTCTGGCGTGGACAACCGCACGCGATCTTGCCGCCTCGGTCGCCTCAGATGTACTGAAGCGGCCGTTCATCACTATTGGATTCACGGCGTGGCTGTGTCTGCTGCCGCTCGCGATCACATCCACAGCTGGAATGATTCGTCGCCTCGGCGGCCGTCGATGGCAGGCACTGCACCGATTGACATACGTGGCCGCGAGTGCCGGCGTGCTGCACTACTGGTGGCTGGTCAAAGCCGATCTACACCGTCCGCTGATCTACGTGTTGATCGTCGGATCTTTGCTGGCTTTCCGCGTTTGGTGGTGGGCGCGACCAGCGAGCGCGCCGACGATTAGGCGCGCCGCCGCATAGCCCCGCGTTTGAAGATCATGCTTATCAAACAATCGTCCGATCTCACATCGTCGGAAATTACTGACAAGTCGCATTACCTAAACCGTCGGAAGTTCCTGCGGACGGTGGCGATGGCGACCGGTGCCAGCGCTGCAGGCCTGGCGACCAGCGGGACGATCGTGGCAGCGAACGGTGCTGCCCACGGGAGGAAGCTGGCTAACGTCGTCAAGAGTGCGTTCAGCGTCAAGGACGAAAAGATCAACTCTTGGGACGACATCACGAGCTACAACAACTTTTACGAGTTCGGTGTCGACAAGAATGACGCGCTGAAAAATTCCGGAAGGTTCATTACGTCGCCCTGGAAGGTGAGCATTGAGGGTGAATGTGAAAAGGCTGGCGTCATGGATCTCGAGGACGTTCTCAAAGGTGAAACGCTCGAGGAGCGCGTCTATCGTCATCGCTGTGTTGAGGGCTGGTCACTCATAATTCCGTGGATCGGATTCCCGCTGGCAAGTCTTATCAAGAAGATCCAGCCCACATCCAGAGCGAAATTTGTCGAGTTCACCTCCGTTGCCGACCCAAAGACGATGCCCGGCGTTCGGAACGCGATTCTGAACTGGCCGTATCGCGAAGGTCTGCGGATGGACGAGGCGATGCACCCCCTGACGCTGCTGGTCGTCGGGCTGTATGGTGAAGTGCTGCCGGCGCCGGACGGCGCGCCGCTTCGTCTGGCCGTGCCGTGGAAGTACGGATTCAAACACGCCAAATCAATCGTCAGAATTCGGTTCGTCGAAAAGCAGCCGATCAACAGTTGGCAGCAGTACGCCGCGAACGAGTACGGCTTTTATGCGAATGTGAATCCAACCGTCGATCATCCCCGCTGGAGCCAGACGACGGAGCGACGCATCGGCGAGTTCTTCCGGCGCAAGACGCTGATGTTCAACGGTTATGCGGACCAAGTGCAGTCGCTGTACGCGGGAATGGATCTGCGAAGGAATTATTGATTTTAACCATCGCACTGCTGCCAACTGTTACAAGCGTTGGGTCGAGAGGGACTGCAGAACGCCGCTGCACACTGCCACACTCGCCGCGCTCGAATCGGAGCACGTCGTCGTGCAACAGCGGCGCGTAACCGTCGCGGCATCTGCGGGCACAGTCGACTCGGCGCCCGGCGACGATATTTGATCTGCTCGGAGCAGTCGAGAAAGCCTCCCCCTCTGGCGCTTTGAGCTCCAGGACCATGACGGTCACAATCACCGCGACGGCATCTGAATACATAGCAAGGCGATGTGCAGTGTCTGTTTCTTCAGGCATAACGTCCATGGGGAGTAAGGATGGAGAAGAACACCGTCAAGTACAAGAGAGTCGATGTCGATGGATTCGGCGTAGCGTATCGCGAAGCCGCGGCAGGACGGGAAGGAGATGTCCTATCGCTTCGTGTCGCTGGATTACCCCGCGACCGAGCGGCGGTTCAATTCGTACTACGCCGAGTTCCTACCCGTCGCGCGGGACAGGGTCCGGCTGCACACCCACGCAGGGGTCGAGTTCATCCACACGCTGAAGGGGCGGTTGAACGTGCACCTCGACGGCCAGGACCACGCGCTCGAGCCCGGTGACTCGATGTACTTCGACTCAGCATTCCCCATGGGTACCGCCGCGGCGGCACCGCGACGTGCTGCGCCCTCGTGGTCACAACCGCCTGAGCGGCGACGTTCCGCTCGTCTGAAAAGCCCGCGTCGTCACGGCGGTGCAATCCCTTCAGGAGCGAATGGACTCGGGATCGTTTGAGCGTCGCTCACAATTTCTCCTCAACAGGTTCCCGAGGTGAAAACGATCTGCTCGGGGCCGAGTCCATTGGCGCGCATATTGGATCACGGAGGGGAATTGGTGATGTGCCCGCCCCAACCAGCTATTGAAGGGCGAGGGCCGTCTCTCTATCCCCAACTGGAGGTCACGCATGAAAACCGAGCTCGACACCTTCTACGACATGGTTGAAGACATTGGGATCGCGATGATGACCACGCGACGGCCTGACGGCCATCTCGAGTCGCGCGCGATGGCAAATCAGAAGCGTGCGGCAGGAGCCGATCTCTGGTTCGTGACCGCGGAGGGCACCGGCAAACTGCGCAGCCTCGAGGCCGACCCGCACATCAATCTGTCGTACTACAAAGATCGGACGCGCGAATGGATCTCGGTGTCAGGGCTCGCGACGATCTCACGCGATCGGGCGAAAATCCGCGAACTGTACGCACCCGATTGGAAGATGTGGTTTCCCGACGAGGGGGATGCGCGGCACGGCACGCCCGACGATCCGCGCTTCGTGCTCATCGGCGTCGACATTCATGGAGCGGTGTTCCTGGAAGTCGACAAGCCGCAGCCCGTGGTCCTGTATGAACTGGTGAAGGGCTGGCTGACCGGTACGGAGCCGAATGTTGGGAAGATGCACGCGCTCAAGCCGTGACTTCTTTCCTAGCCACGATTGTTCGCATTCAAGCGTCAAAAGATACGCAATCATGTTGCGAGCGGATCAACACACTGTTCGGATGAAGCTCTCCACGAGAACCAGTACTCGCGGAAATCGCGAGCATTGGCAGATCGGACTTGATCGGTCCGCTCACGTATTTGCCACGAGCATCCCATAGCGGTCCGCTCCCGGCGTCCGATGATCGGGATGCCGACGTGATTCAGTACCGTAACGAAGCCGAGTATCGAGGCAGGCGTCTTCAACGGCATCCATTCGATTCAGGAGGCGGGGCACTTCCCAGAACGAATGCCAAGGCCGGCACCGGCTCACAATACTCGCAGCGGCGGCGTCGTCCGGGGAAGTGCCGGCGAGGCGTTGGCGGTCGTGCTCATGCCTGATGTGTTAACGAGGCTGAAGGTAGCGATGAAAGCAGCCCGTTGAGCGCTTAGAGAACCGCCCAGCGGTTAGGTGTCGTCGGAACTGATGGGCTTTTGGACGCTCAGCAGGGAGGCGACGGCGGCCACCAAGTCAGGGGGCTCGAAGGGCTTCGCCAAATAAGTCTGATAGCCGGCAGCCAATGCCTGTCGACGGTCCGTGGCGCTGGCGTATGCGGTCAACGCAATCGCGGGAGTGCGACCACCGAGATCGGCGGGCCGTTCCCGAACCCGACGCATCAGCACCAGTCCGTCTTCCCCGTTCGGCAGGCCGATGTCGCTGACAATCACGTCGAACCGCTCGCCGTCTATGGCGACGAGCGCCGCGCGGGCTGAATCGACGCTCACCACCTGCATCTTGCACTCCTCGAATACGATCTCGAGCAATTCGCGAGAATCGCGCTTGTCCTCCACGACCAGCACGCGGCGCCCGTCGAGTGACGAGGGACACTCGACATCCAACGCCCCATGTTGGTTCGCCGGGGTCACGCCCGTGGCCAGCGGAAGATCAACAGTGAATGTGGCACCCGTGCCCTTCCCCTCACTGTGCGCGCGGATCGTGCCGCCGTGGGCCTCGAGAATGTGACGCGCAATCCCCAGCCCCAAGCCCAGACCGCCTTGAGCGGTTCGCCGCCTGTGCGCCGCCTGGCGGAAGCGGTCGAACACCAGCGGGAGTTCGGTGCTCTCCATGCCTTCGCCCGTGTCTCGCACCCTCAGTTGCACGGAGTGATCGTGTCGCTGAAGCTGCACCTCGACGCGTCCGCCCGCCGGCGTGAACTTGACCGCGTTCGACAACAAGTTCCAGATGACTTGCTGCAGTCGCCCGGCGTCACCGTCGATCGGACCGTCGTCCTCAGCGGAATCGACGACGAGCTCGACGCCTTTTTCTTGCGCCGTGTGGGCGACGGATTCCACGGCCTCGTTGACGACCTTCCGAAACATGAGCGGGCGCACATCGAGCTGCAGCTTGCCTGTGATGATTCTCGACACGTCGAGTAAATCCTCGATGAGTTGGGCTTGCGCTTTGGCATTGCGCTCGATGATCTCGAGAGCGCGCTTCGATCGGATCTCGTCGAGGTGATCGGTCGCCAGCATGCGGACCCAACCGAGCATGGCATTCAGGGGCGTGCGGAGTTCGTGCGACGCGATGGCGAGGAAGTCGTCCTTGATGCGATTCGCCCGTTCGGCTTCTTCGCGCGCGGCCAACTGCTGTTGCAGTAGCTGCTCACGCTCCGCCGCCGCACTCTTCTGCAGCGTCGTATCGCGCATGATCTTCGCGTAGCCGCGAAGCTCTCCGGCGGGCGTGCGGAGCGCCGTCAGGACGCCCGTGACCCATAGCTCGGCACCGTCTTTTCGCACATGCCAGCGCTCGTCGTCGGAGCGGCCGTTCGCGGCGGCTATCTGCATCTCGCGAGCCGCCGCGTCCTGTTCGCCGGGTCGAAACAGCGCGGCGAATTCCAGACCAACAAACTCCTGCTCGTTGTACTCCAGCATCCGGAGGACACCCGCATTCCAGCTCAGCGTTCGGCCATCCGTTCCCAGAATGAAGATCGCGTAGTCCTTGACATTGTCGACGAGCAACTGAAACAGCTCATCCATGTTCTCCCGTCGGGGTTCGTCCGCTTCAGCTTCTCGCAATGTCGCGCTCCAAGCTCGGCTTGCTGCAAGAATGGACCCACAGGGCGAGCGTCTGTACGGAGAGAACGCTTCACGAGGAGCGTGGTGGAAGAGCGGCGCTGGCCGAGCCGCAACCGACGATCGGCCGGTCTCGCTCCGACGGCGGACCGCCATCCGTCTTCAGCGAGGGTTCATGCCGCGCGACGTCGAACCCGCCGGCCGTTTCGGCCGCGACTTCATGGCGACGCGTCCACCGCCATCCGATGACAGCGACACGGCGTCAAAGCATTCGCACGCGATCCCGCGCAGGCGTGCCCGGTACTCCCGCTACGCAAAGGCGACCTTCAAGAAGGACCGACGGCTGAACATCCGCCTCTCGAGCAAGGACCTGGAGGCGATTCAGAAGCGAGCGCTCGCGGAGGGGTTGCCGTATCAGACGTTGATCGCCAGCCTGCTGCACAAGTACGCAGCCGGGTGCCTCAAGGAGATCTGAAGAGTGGCTTCAACGATCCCGACGAGTCACGGATCAGTTGCGCTTCGCCGCTTGCGAAATACACTCTGGGCGTCCGAGGCCTGCACAGATATGGCGGCGCACGATTTACTATATTCTCCCACTTCAAAGTGCAGCCCGGAACCCGTGTCGGCCCGTACGAAATCGTCTCGCCGCTCGGCGCCGGTGGGATGGGTGAGGTGTATCGCGCGCGAGACACGAAACTCGGGCGCGACGTCGCCGTCAAGATCCTGCCGCAAGCCTTCGCGTCCGATTCCGATCGCTTGATACGTTTCGAGCGCGAGGCCCGCTTGCTGGCGGCGCTCAACCATCCGAACATCGGCGCCATTTATGGTCTGGAGACGACGCCATCTGACTCCGCGGGCACGTCAGGTGCACCGGCGTTGATCCTCGAGCTCATCGAAGGGACGCCGCTTGACACATACATCGCCACTACACTGTCTCGTAGCGGCGCGGTCCGCGTCCGATCGTCGCTCGATATCGCGAGGCAGATCGCCGATGCGCTTGATGCGGCGCACGAGCGAGGCGTCGTCCATCGCGATCTCAAACCCGCCAACATTCGGCTCACGCATGACGGCGTTGCGAAGGTACTCGACTTCGGTCTCGCCAAGAGCCAGTCGGAATCCGTGGCCGCAGATGCGGCGAATTCTCCAACCATGACGGTGGAGGCGACTCGCGACGGCGTGATTCTGGGAACCGCCGCCTATATGAGCCCGGAGCAGGCGCGCGGACGGCAGGTCGACAAGCGCAGCGACGTGTGGTCATTCGGCTGCGTGCTGTATGAGATGTTGACCGCCACGCGCGCGTTCACGGGGGAGACGACGTCGGACCTCATCGCCGCGATTCTCGAAACCCAGGCGGACATGTCGCGGCTCCCGCCCGACACGCCCGCGACGATCCGCCGCCTCCTGCGGCGCTGCCTCGAAAAGGATCCCAAGCGGCGGTTGCGCGACATGGGCGACGCACGTGCCGACATCGAAGACGAATTGTCGGGTACCGCGTCCGTCTCGACGAACGGGACGCACCACGGGGTGTCCTCGTGGATCGTGGCGGCAGCCATCGTCCTCGCGGTTGGCGGCCCGACGGCCGGCTGGCTGATCGCCCGTCGATCGTCGTCCGCCGAATCCCCCGCCTTCGATCACGTCGCGCGAATTGTCGCGACGGCCGCGCACGAATACGCGCCGGCGTTGTCTCCTGACGGCAAGTGGATCGCGTATCTCTCGAACGCGAGGGGTACGACTGACGTGTGGGTGAAATTCATCGCCGGAGGAGATCCGAGGAATCTCACGGCCGGGTCGGGCCTCACCGTCCAGTCCACTGATTACGTCGGTGGACTGGCGGTCGCACCCGATGGGACGCAGATTGCCTTCACGGTCACTGATGCCACGAACCGCGGATCGACGTGGGTGATTCCGGCGCCGCTCGGCGGCGAGCCGCGCAAAATGTTGCGGGACGGCGATTATGCGATGCAGTGGTCTGCGGATGGGAAGCGCATCACATTCGTCCGGGCCGGCGGACCGCTCGGCGACGCCCTCGTGGTCGCCGATGCCGACGGACAGAATGAAACCATCGTCGCCAGGCGTCAAGGTGCGCAACACATTCACTGGCCGCGCTGGTCCGCTGACGGATCCTACATTTACTTCAACCACGGACCGCAGAACTTCAATGTCGAACCGACGAGCCTGTTTCGTGTCCGCGTCGGCGGCGGCGCGATCGAATCCGTGGTGGCGACGGCGCGCCGCGCGGCGTACGGATTTCCGAGCCCCGATGGCCGCGGATTGGTCTATGCGGCGAACCCCGATACCGTCGATCTCAATCTATGGTGGCGAGACCTCGCGTCCGGGCGCGACACTCGGCTGACGTCGGGCATTGGTGAGTACACGCATCCGGTTATTTCGAACGACGGCCGCGTGCTCGTTGGTACGGTGCTCGACGCACAGCAGTCGTTGCAGAGCCTCCGGGTGCAGTTCGACAAGAGGCCATCGTTGCAGGCCGTGACCGATGGTCATTCGGGTGATTTCGATCCGGTCTGGTCGCCTGATGAAACGCGTCTCGTGTTCAGTTCGTCGCGGACGGGCAGCCGTAACTTGTGGGTCGCACGCGATCCATCAGTAGCGCCGGCGCCGTTGACGTCAGGCGTGACGATCGACGAGCGACCGGCGATTGCGCCTGACCGCAGGACGATCGCATTCGTGTCCGATCGCAACGGCCGACGCGGCATCTGGACGGTGAGCATCGATGGTGGCACTCCTCGGTTCGTGGCCGCTGCTGACGTCGTCGACACACTGGCCTGGTCGCCGGATGGCAAGCGGATTGTGTTTGCGGCGCCGACTGCGGACGCACCGGGCCTGATGCTGATGGATGTGGCGAACGGGCAGATGACGCGGCTCGCGACGCCTGCTGCCGCCGTCGGTCCGACGTGGTCGCGCGACGATGTCATTGCCTACATCGAAGCGCGCGGCGGCACTCTTGGGGCGTTCGTGCAGTTGATTCGGCCCAATGGGGACCGCGTCGAATCCAGCCCTCTCGACGCACCGGGATCGCCACAAATCGCCAATGGGTCGATCGTGTGGTCGCCTGACGGCACGCGGATCGCTGCGGCGTCGCTGCCGGGCGCCGGGGCCGGATCGATTTGGATTATCGATCCGCTGAATCCGAAGCCGTATCGCAAGCTGCTGGACCTGCCCGATGGCATCTTCACACGCGGGATGACGTGGACTCGCGACGGTGCGTCATTGATCCTTGGCACTTACCGCTGGTCTGGCGACATCTTTCTTGCCCAGCGCTCTCCGTCGCGCTGATGCTTGCGGCGTCATTGCTGCGGAACGCGAAAATGCGATCCGTCAAGTGCTGATTTCAGTTACACTTAGCATTCGCGGTGAGGTGGCCGAGAGGCTGAAGGCGGCGGTTTGCTAAGGCTGCCGAGAGTTCTTATTTGGCTTCGTGGTTGGCGTTGGCTTCGTCCGGCGCGACGACTACGTGTACCTGGTGCCGTTCGTCGAGGATGAGCAGACCGTCTTCCTCAAGACGATCATCCCGAGTCGGAAGGCCACGAAACAGTACCTCGGTGAGGAGTACGACGATGAAGATGGACGCTGACGAGAAGGAGTTGGTTGACTCCGTCGAGGGCGGCGAGTGGAAGTCCGCAACAGGCGGCAGGCGCGAGCGTGCCCGGTACTCCCGCTACGCGAAGGCCACGTTCCGCAAAGATCGTCGGCTGAACATCCGACTGTCGAGTAAGGACCTGGAAGCGATTCAGAAGCGCGCACTCGCGGAAGGCCTGCCGTACCAGACGCTGATCTCCAGCTTCCTGCACAAGTACGCAGCGGGGCGCCTCAAAGAGATCTGAATAGACGCCGTCGCGGCTTGCACAGACTGATGCAAGTCGCGAACGTGAAGCGATCGCGAGTTCTAGGCTGGTCAGTCGGATCGGATGAGGGCCCCGTATCGCGCTCGTCTCTGCGGTCCCAGTCGTTCAGCTGAAGGCGGCAGTTTGCTACGCCTGCCGAGAGTTCAAGAACTGGCCTGAGATCGTTGATGTGAGGCCCGTTTCTTTTTGGGTCCTTCCGGAATCTCCATGAGTCACAAGAGATCCGGGTGATTCGTTGAGGCCGCCTGCGCGGGCCGCTCTTGGGAGTGGGCGGCTTGCTTGGCGGCGGATTGAAGAGGGGGCCTGCTGATAGACCTGTGCGCACCGTGCGCGTGGCCGTCTCCTCCGGGGGATCGCTAGCCGGTCGGCCTAGGAAGAATCTATCTGCTTCGTGTGATGACGCGTATGGATTTCGTTGAAGCGCACGAAATCCTGTGCTGGAACTGAACCAAAGGCCGACGTTATCGGCCGTCCGTCGGCCGCAATCTTCCGACACGCCTCATCGAATTTGTGGTACGCCGTTTCAAGGCGAGTGCGTCCTTCGGCCGGCGTCGGGGGCCCGCTCGCGGGATTCATCGCCTTGTGGGCCTTAAAACCTTTCGGAAATGCCCCCTTCCGTAGCACCCGCTTGAACAGCGAACGGCCAATCAGTCGGACAACGGCCGGGGGCATTGGAAGCGTGGGATGTCCGGCGGCAATGTTCGCACCTTCCTCGAGCCCGCGAGCGACGTGCTCCACGATCTGGCTCGGCGACCACTTGCCCGGCGCACACGGTGCGGTCCAGGCCGCGCCCGACTGTTCGCCGACCCGAATCAGCTCGTCAACCGCGTCCCTATTCGCCGCGAGGGCCGTGTCGATCACCGCCATGGTGTCCTCCATAAAAGGGCTCATTTTTCATCTTAGATCGTGAACAGATTCTTCACGTGTGCGCATAACCAATGGCTTGGGCGAAGGCGAGCCATCCCGATCAGTTCCAGGAATCTCGTAGATTCCGAGATGAACGACCCCGAAGCCATTGCGCGATCGCGCGAACAAATGCCCGGCGTTCCGCAAGCGCTGGATAGTTCTTTTCGTGGGTAGCCGTGCCAAATCGATCCCGGTTGGATCGCGAGAGTTTCTCGATGGCGTCGACCAGCACCGCCGGATCCCTTCCGAGGTGATGCAGTGTGACCGTTGCAATGGCGTCACAGACGAGTTCCAGCTCCTTGAGGCGCTCCTGGTCCGCGTGTTGGTGCGCACGCTCCCATTCTCCCCAAACGTATTCGTGGCCAATTTCGTGCGCTGCCAGCGCCCGTAGTTCGGCGCCGCTGAGGAGCGCAACGGCTGGTGCGGAAATCAGGATCACGGCGCGAGCATGCAGGGCGACCACCGCCTGCGGAAGATCGATCACCTTGACCTCGTACCAGTCGCGCCGAGTCGCAGTGAGCAGTTGCCGAACCGCATTCACTTTCGCCTGCGCTTGGTACTCCAGTTCGGTCACCTCGCCTTTGGGCGGTAACTCCCGCAATATATTGCGCATGTCCTCACGGGTGACCGGGGCCGCCCTGGCAGTCTCCAGCCACGCCGCAAAGGCCTCCGGGGCACTGGCCAGTAGATCTCGTGGATGGCGAAGTGTCAGCGTCTGCGCGTATGCGGCGGGATCGGTTACGAGGCAACCGAGCAGGACGACCGCAGCGGACCGGACGCAGCGGAGCCAGTGTAGATTGGGCGCGCCATTGTCGAAACTTCGAGCGTGTGCCATGAGCCAACAGTGGCCAACGGCTCACGAGCAAATCCTTTGAAGGACCGGAGAAGCGCGTAGTAATTTCCGAGGAATTCATTAGAGAACCTATGTCTCGCGCCACCACGGGGTTGTACGAGTTCGGGCCGTTTCGCCTTGACCTGGAGCGCAGGGTCCTCAGCCGCGAACACCAGGCGCTGCCTTTGCCGCCGAAGACGTTCGACCTCCTGGTGCTCCTGGTGCAGAGCCCAGGGCACGCCTTCTCGAAACAGGAGTTGATGAACGCGCTGTGGCGCGACACCTTCGTAGAGGAGGGCAACCTCTCGTTTCAGATCGCCGTACTCCGTAAAGCGCTCCGGGAGGATGGAGCACGATGGGTGGAAACTGTTCCTAAACACGGCTATCGGTTCTCAGGAGACGTCCGCACCGTTCAGCCTGATCGCGAAGTGCAGGCGGAAGGGGGGTCCTCAACCGAATCGCCCACGGTGCCGGCGCGACTCACTCGTGTCAAAAGCCGCTGGATTGCGGTGATGACTGCGGTCGCGATCGGGATCTCCCTGTACGTAGCTCTCAGCAAACGAAAGGATGGGGTATCCAGCACGCCCAAAACGCAGGCAGGAGCTGTCCCGCTCACAGCGTATGAGGGTGAGGAATTGATGCCCAGTCTCTCACCCGACGGTAGCCAGGTGGCATTCTCCTGGAACGGAACTTCGCAGGACAACGAGGACATCTACGTCAAGCTTGTTGGCCCCGGCGAGCCGATTCGACTCACCACACATCCGGCTCGAGACGCCTCACCGGCGTGGTCACCAGACGGCCAGAACATCGCGTTTCTACGGTGGGCCAGGCGAAACGACTCCGACGTGGATATCATGCTGGTTCCCGCACTGGGCAATGCCGCGGAACGTCGGCTCGCCTCGGCGACCATCCGTCCAACGACGCGCCGTCCGAGCAGGCTCGCCTGGACACCCGATGGCAGGTGGCTGGCCATCGACGCCGCTCTGTCTCCTGAGGACAGCTACGGGATCTGGCTGCTCTCACCGGACGGCCAGCAACGACGCCGACTGCTGACCGAGACGGATGGCGCTATCGTTCGTGTAGGCGTCGCCCCGGCGTTCTCGTTCGACGGTCGGCACCTCGCCTTCATTCGAAAGACATCTACAAGCGTCGAGTCGATCTACGTCCTGCCGCTTTCCGCGGATATGACTGAGGCTGGACCTCCGGTGGCAGTCACGGACCAGTCCCCCGGCGCAGCATTTACGGGGCTGGTATGGACAGACAACGACCACGCCCTTATGTTCACGATGGCCGGCGATATGGCCCCGCAATCCCGGCTGTATCGCCTCGCGATGACGCCGGATCGAATGCATGTCGCGGGAGCTTCGCAGATGCTGCCTTTTGGAGATCAAGCCCACAACCTGACCGTCAGTCGGTCCGGCCGGCTCGTGTACTCGGCACAGTCGAGGGATAGCGCAATCTGGCGGGTAGACCTGACACAGCCCGGCAGTGGTCCGCTGGCGTCTGGTATCCCCGGTTCGACGTTCGACGAACACACGCCCTCGTACTCTCGCGATGGGAAACGCATCGCCTTCGCGTCGACTCGAACCGGCACGGAGGAACTCTGGGTTGCGAACGCTGATGGAACGGGTCTCCGGCAGGTCACCTTCATCGGCGGCGCTCAATGTGCCAACCCGCAATGGTCGCCAACGAGCGACGATATCATCCTGTTCAACTCACGCCTGCACGGATCCAGCGATCTCTTTCTGCTCGATCTGTCGACCGGCCGGTACGATCGGCTCACAACAGACCGGACTGATGAACAAGAGGGGCGATGGTCACTGGATGGGGAGTCGATCTACTTCGGATCGAACAGAACCGGGAGAGACGAGCTGTGGAAAATGCCTGCCGCTGGCGGTCCCGCCGTGCCGATCACACAACACGGCGGGGTTGCCGGCACGGAAGCGGATGATGGCTTCATCTATTACGCCAAGACTGCGCTTTCGCCATCGTCGATTTGGCGGGTGGCGCCCAACGGCGGCGAGGAGACGCTCGTGATCGACGGGTTGAGCTACTCGTTGAATTTTGCGGTAGGACACACGGCGATATACCTGATGTCCCGGGGGAACTCCGCGAACGACACGGCCATCGAGCGCTTCGATCTCGTCTCGCGAGCGCGAACCCGGCTTGCCACGATCGGCAAGCGGTGGTGGTTCGGCGTGGCGTTGAGTCCAGACGAGAAGTCGTTCTTGTACTCGGTCGTGGACGGCATGAGCAGCAATTTGATGCTGGTAGAGAAGGCCTGGTGAAGCCCAGCGGCTTCGATTCGATGACAACTCGCTCGCGTCGTTGCAGTTGCCGGCAAAGGCTACGGCTTGACCGCGGTTCGCCTTCGCCACGTTATCGTTTTTGACTTCTGCGTCAGTGCCTGTGTGGCGTACACTTGCAGACGCGCGGTGAGGTGGCCGAGAGGCTGAAGGCGGCGGTTTGCTAAACCGAACCGGATTCCATCAGGCTCTGATGAAACAGGCCAAAACTCGCGATTTCCTGCCAATATCCCTCGATCGCCATTCTGTCCTGTGTCTCCCGATGCGTCGTGAGTCGACACGATCACTGCACAATTTGCTGCACAGGCCGCTGGAACCGCGCGGTTAAACTCTTGGGGATTCTCAGGCCGCGATACGTGACCACCAACAAGATGTCGGTGATTTCCTAATTCTTGAATCGCGGTTTCAGCACGTCTGGTAGCTTCAGTGTCACGCCGTCTGTCAAGTTGCGCGAACGCACTCCACGCGCCGCGCCGCCTGCTGAAGACCTTCCGCCGCAGACGACGTCGCCGCCCGCTGTGCCCGTGTTGCCTGGCCCGACGCGATGGTCAAGAAGAACTCGAGGGGACTCGATGACTGATCGATCGTCAGACGGTCATCGCGGTCGGCCCGCCGTCAGCAGCGCCGGCCAGTTGAAAACCACACCGATGCTATTTCGAACCTTGTTGTCGAGAGGCTTGAGGAAAAGAAAGCGCTGACCGTCG
>Ga0070684_100002015_pt1 | contig 14941 bp, 16 predicted proteins | sample KBSC723LmetaG_FD_65653 | JGI IMG/M metagenome (GOLD analysis project Ga0070684, IMG submission 65653) | Corn rhizosphere microbial communities from Kellogg Biological Station, Michigan, USA - KBS C7.2-3L metaG | ecosystem: Host-associated > Plants > Roots > Rhizosphere ...
GTCGGGGTCAGACACCTGGGGTCAGACACCTGGGGTCAGACACCTGGGGTCAGACACCTGGGGTCAGACACCTGGGCGCTACGGTGCCAGGCACCGCTCTGTCATCCCGAGCGAGCGGAGCGAGTCGAGGGAACTGCACCTCCTCCGTCGAGTCGTCCCAGCAGCGCTGAAGCGAGCCGATCCCCCGCCGAGGGATCCGTGCGGAGAAAGAGCTCCGGCTCCAGCACCTCGAGCTCCATCAGCATCAGCGTCCCGTCCACCACGCAGCCGTCCACGCGCGCATAGAGCGGGACCTCCCCCTCCGGATGCGCCCCCTCGAGCGCGCGCGCCGCATCGGCGACGATCGATTCGGGGGGCACGATCGGCTCCACGGTGCCGCCATGCTCCTTCTGCACGCGGAAGTCGCCCGCGCGCGGTCGCTTGATGACGGCGTGGCTGAACCGGCCGTCGAAGAAGATGAGCGACCACTCCCCCTCGCTCGCGATCTCGTCGACGAGCGGCTGGATGAGCACCGTGCCGTCGGCTGTCATCGCCGCGAGCCGTTCGTCGTCGGCGAGCTCGCCCGGCATGGCGCGCCAGGTGCGATGCGCCCCGCCGGACACCGCCGGCTTCACCACGAGCTCCGACCATCCCGTGCGCGTCCGCACGTCGTCCAGCGACGAGACCGCCCCGCGGTCGATCCAGTGCGTCGGGATGACGGGCACGCCGCGCGCGTCGAGATCGCGCAGGTACGCCTTGTCGGCGTTCCACCGCAGCGTGGACGTCGCGTTGAAGACCCGCGCGCCGCTCGCCTCCAGCGCATCGAGCCAGCGATGAAACGCCGCGGGCTTGTGGAAGTAGTCCCAGCAGGACCGTACGATCACGGCGTCGTACGTCTCCCAGCGGGCCGTCGGATCACTCCAGGGACGTTCGTCCACCGACGCGCCGAGCTTCACGAGCGCATCCACGAGGTGCCGATCGTCGTCGGTGGCGCTCGGCTGTGCGTCGTATGTCACGAGCGCGATGTTCCGTCCCGATCCGGTCCCTTGATCCATGTAGATGTGTCTCGCTTCGCGTGGGTCCTTGCATCGGGATCGGCTTGGTGCGACCACCGTCACCGCAATATCGCACCGTGAGCGCCGTCGTCGGGAGCGCCATCGATCGCACATGGCACGGAACGTGGCCGCTCGCTTGCGTTGCTGATCCCTGGTACGTTCGACTAGCGCTCGGCAGTCGGCTCGGGCGCGGACCCGGGAGATCCTTCCGATGCTGTCTTCACTCTGTCGAATCGTTCCACTCGGCGTCATCCTCGGTGTCGGCTGCGCGAGCCCCCAGCTGATGGTCGCCACCTTCGTCCCAACGCGTCCGGGCGTGGTGACGGCGACGCACGTCAACGTGACGGGCAACTGGCTCGCGGCCGTGTCGATGAACGACGGCACCTTTCGTCGCAGCTACTTCGACCTCGTGCAACGCGGCGACACGATCACCGGGACCGTCCGCACGACGCAGTTCTTCTTCGACATCGTCGAGAGCGCGTGGGACAGCACGGGGTTCACGATCGTCGGCGCGATGAAGGACGGCGGCAGCGTACGCCGGCAGGAATGGCATGGCCGACTCGTCGGCGACTCGCTGCATCTCGTCGCGATCCGGCGGCCCGCGCCGGGTACGCCCGCCACGCCGACGCCTGCGGTGACCAATGCGTCCGCCGCGAGCGTGGCGGCGACACCTGCTCGCCCGCAGCCTGAGCTCGTCGCGTATCGCGTCCCGCCGGGTGAAGGGGCGATGCCGGCGAAGATCCCGCCGCCCGCACGACATCTCGTGCGCGACAACGGGATCGCGCGGACGCCGGCCATGGGTTGGAACAGCTGGAACAAGTTCGCCGGCCGCGTCACCGACGCCGACGTGCGCGCGATGGCCGATGCGATGGCGAGCAACGGCATGCGCGAGGCCGGCTATGTCTACGTCAACATCGACGACACCTGGGAAGGGGACAAACGCGACTCGCTCGGCAACATCACGACGAACAGCAAGTTCCCCGACATGAAGGCGCTCGCCGACTACATCCACTCCAAGGGGCTCAAGCTCGGGATCTATTCCTCACCCGGGCCGACGACGTGCGCCGGCTACATCGGCAGCTACGGCCACGAGGCGCAGGACGCGAAGACCTTCGCGGACTGGGGGATCGACTACCTCAAGTACGACTGGTGCGGGGCGCGCATGCTCTATCGCGACGACGAGATGCCCGCCGTTTATCAGGTCATGGGTGACGCACTGCTGGCAACGGGACGCCCGATCCTCTACAGCCTCTGCCAGTATGGTCGGCAGGATGTCTGGAAATGGGGCGCCGACGTCGGAGGGAACTCGTGGCGCACGACGGGCGACATCCGCGATACCTGGGAGTCGATGGCGAACATCGGCTTCCGGCAGGACGTGCTGGCGCCCTACGCGAAGCCCGGCCACTTCAACGACCCCGACATGCTCGAGATCGGGAACGGTGGGATGACGAACGAGGAGTACCGCACGCACATGAGCCTCTGGGCGATGCTGGCCGCGCCGCTGCTCGCCGGCAACGACCTGCGCACGATGTCGCTCGAGGTGCTCGGGATCCTCACGAACAAGGAAGTGATCCGCGTCGACCAGGATCCACTCGGCAAGCAGGGCACGCGCGCGTGGGCCTCACCCGATTCGGCGAGCGTGCGCCAGGAGATCTGGACGCGCCCGCTCGCCAACGGCGCGTACGCGGTGGCCGCATTCAATCGCGGGCCGGACTCGGCGCGTGTCACGATCGACTTCGCCGCGCTGAACATCGACACGCACGGCGCGACCGTGCGCGATCTCTGGGCGCATCGCAAGGTGCGCGTGCGCGACAACCGCTACACCACGACGATCCCGTCCCACGGCGTCGTCATGCTGCGCGTGGACCGGTAGCATTCGGGGTCAGCGTTGGGGTCAGACCCCGAGAGCGGATGCTGGGTCAGACCGAGAGGGCGAAGCCCGAGGGCTCTGACCCCTTGGCGCGCCTGAGCTCAGCCCAGCGGCGAGCGAACAGCGGTCAGCAGAAAGTGTTGTGGCCAGCGGTAGTGGTCAGAAGTTGGGGTCAGACACCGCAGGTGTCTGACCCCATTCTTTCGGAGTCACGAACCGACTTCGCTGCTCACGCCGGTGCGCGCACGTCCGCCCGCGTGTACTCGCCGTCGATCAGTCGCCACGCGCGCCCGCCCGGGTTCTCGTCGCGCAGCAGCGCGGGGAGCCGAGCAGGTCGTACGTTGTCGTACGACTGCAGCGCGCCGAAGCGACGTAGCGAGGCAGGGATGCCGACGGCCGTGAATCCGGGGTGCCCGGTCGACGGATATGGGCCACCATGATTCATCGCCGCGCTCACCGCGACCCCCGTCGGCATCTTGTCGTTCAACAGCCGTCCGACCTTGGCGCGGAGCAGGGGCTCGAGCTGCCAGTACAGCACCTCGTCCGCCCCGTGCGAGTCGGAGTAGATGCTGCCCGTGAGGTTTCCCTCCAGCTGCTCGAGCAGCTGCGCCGCCTCCTGCTCGTCGCGCACGACGACGGCGAGCGACACGTTGCCGAATGCCTCCGTCTGCAGCGCGTGCGGCTCGCGAAGGAACTGCGCTCCGTCCACGCGCAGCAGCGTGTTGGCGTGACGATAGCCCGGTCCATCGATCGCCGCGCCTCCCGTCACGACGTTCGCGCCCGCGCGGCGCAGCTCGGCCACACTCTGCGCAAGCGACTTCGCCACGCCGCGCGAGAGCAGCGGCGTCGGCTCGGTGGCGTCGAGTCGTTCCCGTACATCAGACAGAAACCGCTCGGTCGCGTCGCCGGCGAACAGCACGACGAGGCTCGGGCTCGTGCAGAACTGGCCCGTGCCCATCAGGCAGCTGCCCACGAGCTCACCCGCGAGCGCCTCACCACGCTCGGCGAGCGCGCCGGGCAGGATGACCAACGGGTTCACGCTCGACAGCTCGAGGTAGATCGGCTTTCCCGCCGCGTCGGCCGCGGCCTTGAGCGTGAGGCCGGCGCTGCGGCTCCCGGTGTAGCCCGTCGCGCCCGTGCGTGGATCGGCCACCGCGCGCGCGCCATCCTCGTGGCTCGTCCGATAGAGGAGCTGCACCGTCGCCGGCGGCAGCCCGACCTCGGTGAGCGCGGCGAACGCTTCTTCGCCGAGTAGACGCGTCGTGTTCGGGTGCGAGCTGTTCGCCTTCGCGATGACCGGGTTGCCCGCAGCGATCGCCGCGACGAAGTCCCCACCCGACACGCTGTTGAACGCGAATGGGAAGTTGTTCGGCCCGAATACCCACACCGGACCGATCGGCGCGAGCAGGGAGCGAAGTCCGAGCTTCGTGTCGATCGTCGGCATCGCCCACGAGCCTTCGATCACCGCCGCGGCGCCCTGACGGAGCTGTCCCGTCGTGCGGGGGAGCTCGACGTCCGCCAGCCGCGGCTTGCGTGGAAGTCCCGTCTCGGCGTGCGCCGCCTCGACGAGCTCTCCCGCGCGCGCCTCGATGCGCTCGGCGAAGCGGGTGAGGAACTTGGCGATGTGCTCCGCCGGCAGGGCGCGCAGCTCGCGCGCCGCTTCCACCGCGGCATCGAGCGCGGCGTCGCAGTCGGCCCACGTGCTGATCGGGAACTCGTCGGGGAGCCGCTCGCCCGTCGCGGGATTCTCGGAGCTGAAGGTGCCCGAAGCCTTCGCGGCGCGCCACGCGCCGCCGATGAGAACGGGATGAGTGCTCATCGGGCCGCCGTCGCCTCCCGGAACTGCCGCACCACGGCCGCCATGTCCAGATCTCCGTCGCCATGCGCCATCGCGCCGCGCAGCACGTCCAGCGCCGTCGCCGCCGTCTTCATCGGCACACCACGACTCTCTCCTTCGGCGATCGCATAACCCATGTCTTTCACGAGCAGGTGCAGGTAGAAGTTCGGCGAGAAGTCATCGGCGAGGATGCGGGAGGCGAGTGTCTTCATCACGGGACTGCCCGGCGAGCCGTTCACGATCGCCTGCACGGTCCGGTCGCGGTCGAGCTCCGAACGCTCGATCATGGCGACCGCCTCGGCGAGGGACGCGGCCTGCACGCCGGCCAGGAAGTTGTTGATGAGCTTCACGAGCGCGCCGCTGCCGATCGGGCCGAGCTGGATGATCGTCTTGCCCATCGCCTCGAGCGCAGGGCGGATGCGCGCCAGCGCATCGTCCGCCCCGCCGACCAGGAAGAGAAGCTCGCCCGCAGCCGCCTGCATCTTGCTCCCCGTCACCGGTGCGTCGATGAAGGTGAGCGCAGCGCGTGCGGCAGCAGCGGCCAGCTCGCGCGCGCGGCCGACCGTCACCGTGCTGCACTCGACGACGACGCTGCCCGGCTTTGCACCGGCGAGGGCTCCACGCTCGCCGTCCCACATCGCGCGCGAGGCGGCGTCGTCGGCCACCATGCTGAACACGATGTCCGCACCGCTCGCGGCGGCGCGCGGCGAAGCGGCGACGGTAGCGCCCCTCGCCGCGAGTGGGCGTGCCCGTTCGGCGTTGCGATTGTAGACCGTGAGCGGAAAACCGGCGTCGAGCAGGCGGCCGGCCATCCCGGCGCCCATGATGCCGAGGCCGAGGAATGCGATGCGAGGTCTGGCGGTGTCGGAGGTCATCCGCGAATAGTGTGTCGGCGCAGCGAGGGAAACCAGCGGTCACCTGGCACGGGAACGGCGAGGAACTCGGCCGGCTTACTCCAGGTTCCCTCCATCGTCACGGAGCGCATGCCGGTACTCCAGGTCGTCACCGTCGCCACGCGGCAGAACCGCGCAGGTCCCGCCGTCGCCGAATGGTTTCTCCAGCGCGCGCGCCTGCACGGCAAGTTCACCGTCGACGCGGTCGACCTCGCGGTGGTCAACCTGCCCATGTTCGACGAGCCGCGGCATCCGCGCTTCGGGCAGTACGAGCACGAGCATACGAAGCGCTGGAGCGCGATCGTGGCTCGCGCGGACGCATTCGTCTTCGTCACCCCCGAATACAACTACGGGGCGCCCCCGTCGATCGTGAACGCGATCGACTATCTCAACAAGGAGTGGGCGTACAAGCCGCTCGGCTTCGTGAGCTACGGCGGCGTGAGCGGCGGCACGCGCTCCGTGCAGATGATCAAGCAGCTCGTCACCTCGCTGCGCATGATGCCGATCCCGGAGGCGGTGTCGATCCCGTTCTTCACGCAGTACGTCGACATGGAGAGCGGCGCGTTCGCGCCGGGAGAGACCCAGGCCACCGCGGCGACGACGATGCTCGATGAGCTGCTGCGCTGGTCGGGAGCGCTCTCGGTGTTGCGGAGATGAGGGAATGCGGGACGTCCATCATCCCGAGCGAGTGTAGCGAGTCGAGGGATCGGCACTTCGAACGGCAGGTGCCGATCCCTCGACTTCGCTCGGGATGACGAAACGGCCTGGGAAGCTTCTGCCTCCCGAGGCCGTGTGCATCCCCGCATCCCCGCTACTGCTTCTCAAACACCTGCGTGTACCCGTTCACCACTTCCGTGAGCACGTTGTTCGTGACCGATCCCTGGTACCGCAGCCCCGTCTCGCTCGACTCGAAGTCCAGCGAGCCGTTGTCGTTCGTGTAGAAGCCCTGGTCCGTGCTCGTCTCACCGGTGTCGTAGCGCGACGTGTCGAGGAAGGTGCCGTCGGTGTAGAGCGTGAGATCGTCGCTGACGAGACGCGAGCCGCCGGAGAAGGTGTACGGCAGCGACGCCCCGTTGATGCGGCGCAGGCTGTAGGTCCCCGCCACATTCCCCGGCATGCCGATCGAGTCCATGGAGCAGGCGGTCAGGGACGCGGCGGTGAGTGCGAAGAACGCGATACGGCGCATAGGCTCCTCCATGGAGTGCGAAGCACGTGGATGACAGACGGCTATGTCTGTCGTACTCCGCAGCCCGCGCCCCGATCCATCGCATTGTGCGCTGGATCACATCCGCGCCACGTCGGGGTCAGACACTACCACCCCATTGGGGTCGGACACCTCGGCTCACGCAACCAATCGAATGCGCACCCAACCATCCGGTACGGCGCCGTCGGTCACCGCACCCGACGCGTAGACGCCCAGGCGCTCCAGCTCCCGCTGGTCCGGTTGCCCCCCATCCTCGATCCAGGCGAGCATCTCGTCGAGCGTCTCTTCGGACACGCGGAGCTCGCGCGCGGGTGCGAGCGGCGTGTCGGCGCGCCAGGCGCGCGTGAGTGCGACGAGCGTGCGCTCGAGCGCATCCAGTCGCCCCGCGATCCCGTCGCTCGCCGCGATGCTCCGCTCGATGACGAACCGCAGCAGGTAGTCGACGTGCGTCGTGCGCGGCACGCCGGACGGCCAGGTCGCCGCCGGAACGGTGCGTCGGTCGCGACCGTCAGGACGCACAGCGAAGCCCGTTGGCGATCGCGCCGCTCGCGCTCTCCGTCGACTCGAGCCGCACGTCGCGCGCCGCCTTGTCGTCGCGCAGGCCGAGGAAGCTCGGCTGACGCAGGATCCCCGCGTCGGTGACCTCGTTGTAGCGCACCTGCGCGACGAGCACCGGCTTCACCCACGTTGTCTTGCCGATGCTGCTCCGCGGCGCGTCCACGAACGGCGACGCACCCTGCCGCAGCGGCGCGAGCTTGCGCGCGAGCAGCGCGAGCATCGCCGCCGTGTAGCCGGTACCGACCTTGCCGGCGTACCGCAGGCGGCCGTGCGCATCGTAGTAGCCCACGAGCAGCGCGCCGAGGTGATCGCGCGCCGCGCCCTGCGTGGGCGCGGTGAAGCCCCCGATCACGAACTCCTGCTCGCGCTCGAGCTTCACCTTGCGCCAGTCGGGCGTGCGTCGCCCGGCCTGGTATGGCGCGTCGACGCGCTTGAGCAGCACGCCCTCCCATCCTTCCGCGCGCGCGCGGTCGAACAGCTTTCGCGCCGCCGCGCTCCCGCAGCGCACCGACTCGCCACGACGCACCGCACCGGTGCGTCGCGCCGGTATGAGTGCCTCGAGTGCCTTGCGTCGCTCGCTCCACGGCAGTGCGGTGAGCGAGCGTCCGTCGGCGACGAGGAGGTCGAACGCGACGAGCGCGGTCCGCGTCGACTTCGCGTGGCGCGCGCGAGTGTCGTCGCTCTCCGCGTGCACGCGTCCCTGCAGCGCCTGGAACCGCTGCGCACGACCGCTGCCGTCGAGTGCGATGATCTCGCCATCGAGGACGAACGGCCCGTGCTCGCGGGCGAGGGCGCTCAACGCGTCGGCGATCTCGGGGAACTGGGGCGCCTTGTCGTTGCCATTCCGCGTCCAGAGTCGCGCGCCCCGCGCCGACACCTCGGCGACGACCCGCACCCCGTCCCACTTCGGCTCGATCGTCCATCCGTCGAGCTGCTCGGGCAAGCTGCCAACCGGCGCCGCGAGCATCGGCGCGAACCGCGTAGGAGGAGACGACATGCCCCTGCCTCACGCAGCCGGCGTGCTTTCCAGCAGTTATCAACGTGCAGGCTGGGGTCAGACACCTGCGGTGTCTGACCCCTTGGCGCACCGTGAACGAACGGTCATCCCGAGCGAGCGGAGTGCCCCGTCATCCCGAAGCGCAGCGAGTCGAGGGATCTGCACTTGCCGAGCGGCGAGCGGTTGAGCCGTCGAGCGGCGAGCAACGAGCGACTGAGCGGCGAGCGGTCGGCTTTCGAGCCCTCAGCGGTGAGCCAACACCGTCAGCGGCGGCAACGACAGGCGCAGAATCCGGCCCTTTCCTCTGGCATCGCCGTTCCAGATCCGCGTTCCGTCGTTGAAGTACGCCAGTAGGAGCGCGGAAGTACGCCGGTAAGAGTCAGCAAATGCGGAACGGCCCCGGAGCACCGAAGCGTCCCGAGGCCGTCACCCACTCACCCACTCATCCATTACAACGTTCTATCCGGATCCTCCGTCGTCCCGTGCGGGCGCGAGGGGGTGCTCTCTTCGTCGCTCCGTGGGCGGCCGACCTTCGGCTGCCGCGAGACGTTCGGATCGTCGTCCCGCCGAGGCGTGATCCTGGGCGAGGACGGACGGTCGATGTTCTTGTCGCGCTCTGGCATCGAGCTCTCCTGAATCGAGGAAGTAGTGTCCTATCGGTCAAGTCGCGTACCGCGCTGGCGGCCGTGCCCGCCATCCTACCGGGACCTTGGACCCGTGGCATATTCCGCGCACTCGACCTCGGTAGCCTCTCACCTTCCTCGAGCCTCCCAATCGCCATGCAGAGCGCCCTGCGCCGGCCCACCGGTCAGGTCGAACGTGACCTCTCCGTCGACGCTATTCGCGCTGCCTTCGAGCATCCCGACGGCACCACCCTCTGGGTCGACCTCGACGTGTCCGACGACGCACAGGTCGCCTTGCTCACCGACGTCTTCCACTTCCACCCCCTCGCCGTCGAGGACGCGCGCAACGCCAAGAGCCGCGTGAAGGCGGAGGAGTATCCCGATTTCCTCGTCGTCGTCGCGCGTGTCGTGAGCTTCTGCGAGACGACGCCGGACCCGTACGACCTCGAGACGGCCAATCTCACCCTCTTCCTCACCGAGCACGCCGTCATCACGACGCACCTGGAGACACTTCCCTCGGTGCAGTCGCTCATCGAGCGGCTGCGCGCCAATCCCGACCTGCTCGAGCGAGGGCCTGCGCGCATCGCGCACCAGGTGCTCGACACCGCCGTCGACGCGTATTTCCCCGTGCTCGACCAGCTCGACGAGTTCGTCGACGAGATGGAGCAGCGCGTCTTCGGCCGCTTCGACGAAGCGCTCCTCCAGGAGATCTTCAAGGTGAAGCGCCTCGTCATCTCGCTGCGCCGCTACCTCGCGCCGCAGCGTGAGGTGCTCAGTCAGATCACCATGCGCCCGTCGCGCTTCCTCCCCCCCGACGCGCAGCTCTACTTCCGCGACGTCTACGACCACATGCTGCGCATCACGGATGCGCTCGACAGCTATCGCGATCTGCTCAGCAGCACGCTCGACAGCTACCTCACGCAGGTCTCCAACCGGCTCGGTGCCGTCTCGAAGGGCCTCGCCGTCGTCGGCGCGCTCAGCATTCCCTTCGTCGTCGTGGCCGGCGTGTACGGGATGAACTTCGAGCGCATCCCGCTCTCGCGTCACCCGTACGGGTTCGAGATCATGGTCGCCATCCAGATCGCCCTCGCCATCGTGCTGCTGGTCTGGATGCGGCGCCGCGGCATGATCTGATCGAGCGTTCAGGCGCATGATCGGGTAGGTGGCGTGAGTCATGCTTCTGCGGAGACATCAACGTTCCGCTCGTACACGACTCACTCATCGACACGACCATGTACGGAATCCAGGGACTCGTGCGCGGCGCGCGGTCGTTGACCGCCGTCGTCGCCGTCGCGGCCGCTGTGGGATGCTCATCCGTCTCGCAGCAGCAGGAAGTGGAGATCGGGCAGCAGACCGCCGCAGAGGTGAACGCGCAGCTCCCGATGCTGCGCGATCCGCAGATCGACGGCTATGTGAACTCCCTCGGCCGGTCGATCGCGAGCCGCACGTCGCGCGCCGACCTCGATTGGCATTTCGCCGTCGTCAACACCGACGTGATCAATGCGTTCGCCCTGCCGGGCGGCTTCGTTTACGTCAATCGCGGCGTGCTCTCGCGTGCCAGCAACGAGAGCGAGCTCGCGGGCGTGCTCGCGCACGAGATCGAGCACGTGGTGCAGCGGCATTCCGTCAAGCAGATGGAGCAGGCGCAGCAGGCCAACATCGGCGTGACCCTCGCATGCGTGCTCACGCGCGTGTGCGAGAATCAGGCGGCTCAGGCGGCGATCCAGGTCGGCGGCACCGCCGTCTTCGCGCGGTTCAGCCGCGACGATGAAGTCCAGGCGGACGAGGGCGGCTTCCAGAACATGGTTCGCGCCGGCATCAACCCGCGAGGGATGTTGACCTTCTTCCAGAAGCTCCTCGCCGAGGAGGGGTCGGGCGGATCGGGCGGCGTGAACGCGTGGTTCGCCGATCACCCCGGCACGCAGGACCGCATGGCCGACATTCAGCGCATGCTCGACGCGATGCCGGCCGCGCAGCTCTCCGCGCTCCGCAGCGACTCGCCGCAGTTCCAGGCGATGAAGCGGCGGCTCGCCCAGCTTCCGCCCCCGCCGGCGCCACGGCGGTAGAAGGCCGCATGGCCGCGCCCGCCGGCCGTCGCTAGCTTGTCCCGTATGGGGCAGACGGCGGATCGTGTCCGACACGACCATGATCACGATCACCGTGATCAGGGGCACGATCGCGCGCATGATCACGGCCACAGCCATGCGGGTCACTCGCACGCGAGCCACTCGCACGCCGGACACTCCCACGCCCCAGCGAGCTTCGACCGCGCGTTCGCCATCGGCGTCGGACTCAACGTCGCGTTCGTGGTGGCCGAGATCGGCTTCGGCCTCCGCACCAACTCCCTCGCGCTGATCTCGGATGCCGGCCACAACCTGGGCGACGTGCTCGGCCTGGTGCTCGCCTGGGCCGGGACCGTGCTCGCGAGGCGGGGCCCGACGCCGCGGCGCACCTACGGCATGCGCCGATTCTCCATCCTCGCCGCGATGGCCAATGCGGGGCTGCTGCTCATCGCCGTCGGCGCGATCATCGTCGAGGGGGTCGACCGCCTGCGGCATCCCGCCCCGGTCGCGGGGGGCGTCGTCTCCGTCGTGGCGGCGATCGGCATCGCCATCAACCTCGGCACCGCGCTCGGCTTCATGCGCGGCCGAGCGCACGACCTCAACATTCGCGGTGCGTGGCTCCACATGCTCGGCGACGCTGGCGCATCGGCGGGCGTCGTCATCGCCGGGCTGCTCATTCAGGCGACCGGTCTGCTCTGGATCGACCCGGCCGCGTCGCTCCTGCTCGCCGTGGCGATCCTCTGGAGCACGTGGGGGCTCGCGAAGGATTCCGTCAACCTCGCCCTCGACGCGGTGCCGGCGGGCATCGACCCGCTCGAGGTCGACGCGGCACTCCGCGGATTGGAGGGGGTAGTCGAGGTGCACGACCTCCACATCTGGGGGATGAGCACGACGGACGTCGCGCTCACCGCACACCTCATTCGCCCCTGTCACGGCGGCGAGGACGCGCTCCTCGCCTCGGCGACGCGGCTCCTGCGCGACCGCTTCGGGATCGCCCACGCCACGCTGCAGGTGGAGCAGGGGCTCGCGATCCATCCGTGCGATCTCGCCGACCCGGGCCGCGTCTGAGATCCGATCGCCGGCGACGGTCGTAGACTCTCCATTCACCTTCGTCTCGCGATCGAGCTCTCTCCGCCGTGGCCACTCTCGTCAAGCGCAATCACTGGGTCATCCGGCTCACCCACTGGGTGAACGTGGTCGCGATCGTGATCATGGCGGGCAGCGGCATGCGGATCTTCAATGCGCATCCCGCCTTCGCGCGGCCGGGCGAGCACTTCCCCCTCAATCCATGGGAAGGACGGCCGATCCCGGAGTGGCTCACCTTCGGCGGCTGGCTCGCCGGCGCGCGGCACTGGCACTTCGCGATGATGTGGCTCCTCGTCGCGAACGGTCTCGTGTACCTGGCCTTCCTCTTCTTCCACGGCGAGTGGCGCGACATCGTCCCGCGTCGCGGCGATGCGCGCGACGCATGGGAGATGCTGAAGTTCTATCTCTTCGTGCGCCGCGACCATCCCGCCCAGGCGAAGCACAACGCGCTGCAGAAGAGCGCGTACTTCGCCATGCCGATCCTCGGGGTCATCATCGTCCTGAGCGGGCTCGCCATCTGGAAGCCGCTGACGCTCGGCTTCATCACGCGGCTGTTCGTGAACTACAAGTGGGCGCGCTTCGTCCACTTCGTCGCGATGGCGCTGCTCCTCCTGCTCGCGCTCGTCCACGTCTTCATGGTGTTCGCCGTCGACCCGTACTCGCTGCGCGCCATCGTGACGGGGTGGTACGACCGCGCGCGCTCGCCCGAAGCACGCAACGCGCGCCCGTTCTATCATCTCTTCGGTCCGGCGAGGGAGGTTCCCGCCGAGCGCGAGGTGCCTCCCGTATGAGCATGGACCGCCGGCGCTTCATCACCATCTCCGCCGCCTCGCTGAGCGGCGCGCTGCTCGCGGCGTGCAACGCGAACCCCGATCGCGCGCAGAAGCTCCTCGCGCTCGCGGAGCGCGGCAATCGACGCGTCGAGGAAGGGCTGTTTCGCCACACGGCGATGAACCACGTGTCGCCGTCGGCGCCCATCGCGGGGGCGAGCTTTCCGAAGTACCGGATCTCCAAGACCGTGCCCATCTGGGACACGGCGGCGAGAGGCGTGTGGCGGCTCGAGGTCTCCGGTGCCGTGCGTCGCCCGCTCGCGCTCACGCTCGACGATCTGATGAAGCTCCCGCGCATCACGCAGAAGGTCGATCACTTCTGCGTCGAAGGCTGGAATGCCCGCGCCACCTGGTCCGGCGTGCGCGTCAGCGACCTTGCGCGCGCGGCGCAGGCGACCGACGACGCCCACTACGTCGACTTCACCAGCTTCGACGACGACTACCACGAGAGCTGGGACATGGCGAGTGCGATGCACCCGCAGACGCTCGTCGCGTACGGGATGGACGGCTACCTGCTCACCCCCGCGCACGGTGCGCCGGCGCGGCTCCACTCGCCCGTGAAGCTCGGCTACAAGAACACCAAGTACCTCACGAAGGTCGTGTTCATGCCGAAGCAGAACGGCGGCTACTGGAGCGACCAGGGCTACGAATGGTACGGAGGCACCTGATGTCGGATGTCCCCGAGGTCACCGACAATCCTGCCGCCAGTCGGTTCGAGATCCTCACCGACCAGGGAGCGGCCATCCTCACCTACCGGAACCGCGGCGACGACCTCGATCTCATGCACACCGAGGTCCCCAGGGCGCTCGAGGGGCGGGGGTACGCCGCGGCACTCGCGACCGCCGCGCTCGACCAAGCCCGGCGCGAAGGGATCCGCATCATCCCGAGCTGCCCGTACGTGAAGGCCTTCCTCCAGCGTCATCCGGAGTACGCGGATCTCGTTGCACGCCCCTGAGCGCGTGCGCCCTCTCGCGGCGAGCCTCGCCGCTCCGTAAGCTCTCGCATGCTGAGCCACACCTCGGACGTCGAGCGCCCGGAGCCGCGCTGGCCAGTCATCGTCGCGGCCTGCGCTGCCGTCGCGCTCCACTTCGCGCTGCCCCCTTCGCTGCGACCCGGCACGCCCTGGTTTCTCTTCTTCGTCGTGGGCACGCTCGTGATCGCGGCGACGGTCTTTCGTCGTCTCGGCATGCACCGGCAGAACTCGTGGGCCTCGTACGGCGTGCTCGGCGCGCTCGCGCTCGGCCTGCTGTACGGCGTCGTGATGCTCATCGTCGGTCTCATGCGAAAGACCGAGAATGGCACCGAGCTGCTCCTCTCCGCCGGCGTGCTGTGGGCGAGCAACGTGATCGTCTTCGCGAGCTGGTATTGGCGACTCGATGGGGGCGGCCCGAACGAGCGTGAGCGGCGCGAGGCCCACACGCGAGGCGCCTTCCTCTTTCCGCAGATGGCGATCTCGCCGCCCGCCAGCGACGTGTCGCTTGCCGAAGAGGAAGGGTGGCGCCCCAGCTTCGTCGACTACCTGTTCCTCGCCTTCAACACGAGCACGGCGTTCTCGCCCACCGACGTGCCCCCGCTGTCGCCCTGGGCGAAGGCGACGATGATGTTGCAGTCGATCATCTCGCTGGCGACGGTCGTCGTGCTCGCGGGCCGCGCCGTCAACATCTTCTAGGCGCTCAGTCTTCCTTGCGCCGCGCCGGCGCGGGGGGCACGCGCTTCGCCTTCATGCACCAGCGTTCGAGCTCGAACGCCGACACCGTGCGCCAATCGGGCGGATAGGGGGCGAGGCGCCGCTTCTCCCCGTCGTTCGACTCGAACACCAGCCAGCCGCCGCTGCGACGGTCGTGCTCCAGCAGCTTCGCCAGCGTCTGCGACATCTTGGGGGATCCGATCTCGCGTACCGCCCATTCGACTCCCACGGCATCCGTGAAGGAACGCGTGCTCTGGAG
>Ga0070684_100002016_pt1 | contig 14936 bp, 16 predicted proteins | sample KBSC723LmetaG_FD_65653 | JGI IMG/M metagenome (GOLD analysis project Ga0070684, IMG submission 65653) | Corn rhizosphere microbial communities from Kellogg Biological Station, Michigan, USA - KBS C7.2-3L metaG | ecosystem: Host-associated > Plants > Roots > Rhizosphere ...
CTCTTCCAGGCCGGGGATCTGCCCGGCTTCACCACGTTCAAGTCCTACTTCACGCAGGTCTTCGGCCTGAACCGCAAGGACGTCGTGCTCCGGCCCATGCGCCGCGGCGCGCGCGTCATCGCCGGCACGATCCTCGGCCGTATCGGCGCGGAAGCGCAGGCCTCCCCGCACGTCCAGTTCGCCATCCGCCCCGCCGGCAAGGGGGCGCCGAGGATCGACCCCAAGCCGATCCTCGACGGGTGGAAGCTGCTCGAGTCCACGGCGATCTACCGCGCGGCGGGGAAGAACCCGTTCTTCGGCTCCGACGGACAGACCGCGACCATCGGCCAGATCCTGCTCATGAGCAAGGAGCAACTGCAGGGGCGCGTGCTCGACGACCCGCGCATCCAGATCTACGACTGCGGGCGCAAGGACATCGAGGGCGGCCAGATCGACCGCCGCGTGCTGGCCACGCTGGAGTTCCTGGCCAACTCGGGCCTCAAGCCGACGGTGACCGCGCTGAAGTGCGGCCACAGCTACCTGACGACGTCGGGCAACGTCTCCGAGCACTCGTCCGGCGACGCGGTCGACATCGGCGCCATCAACGGCATCCCCATCCTCGGCCACCAGGGCAAGGGGTCGATCACCGACATCACCATCGAGCGGCTGCTGACCCTCCAGGGGACGATGAAGCCGCACCAGATCATCAGCCTGATGACCCCGGCGGACTTCGGCGGCGCCGACAACATCCTGTCGCTGCCCGACCACGACAACCACATCCACGTCGGCTTCCACCCGATGTACAACAGCTCCGACGGCCAGGGCGCGCTGAAGGCCGGGCAGTGGATCAAGCTGATCGACCGGCTCAACAACATCGACAACCCGACCGTGCCGGTCAAGCCGTCCAAGGACGCGATCCCGGTAAAACCTGGCGACCACGCCGGAGACTGATCGCTACTTCCGCTTCGCGCAGTTCGAGTTCCCATGGGTGCTCGGACCGGCCGACGGGCGCTACGTTCTGCGCCCGCCCGGCGCCGAGGAGCCCGAGCACGTGCTCGTCGTGCGCACGCTCGGAGCGCCGCCGCGGCAGCGGCGGCGCCGGCGGCCCCGTGAGGTGGCGCCCGAGCCCGAGCCGACGCCGGTGTCCACCTCACGCGCGACGGTGATCGTGGTCGACGCGCTGGACAGCGTGGCGGCGGCGCAGGCGTGGCTGCGCGCGGGGCGTGGCGACACTGCCGAGCGCCGCCTGGCCGAGGCCGTGGCGGTCCTCAACCGCACGCTGGCCGCGCACCGCGTGGCCATGGCCGACCCCGCGCTGCGCGACGTCGGCCGCGAGCAGGCCCTGGTCGCGCGCCTCGGCTTCGGCAGCGGCGAGGAGGTGGCCGACGGCCATTGGACCGAGGCGGTCGAGGTCCCCGTCGCGACCAAGCGCGCGCGCCGCACGGCCGCGCTGCGGCCGCAGGAGCGGCTGGCGGCCCTGCTCGGCGGCCGCGCCCAGCCGCTGGCCTGCGAGGAGCTCGTGCTGCGCGCCCGCTCCGACCTGGATCGCGGCGCCACCCGCGAGGCGGCGCTGCAGCTGCGCATCGCGCTGGAGGCGGCCCTGGCCGAGCTGGCCGACTACGCCGACGCGGCCGACCTCGGCCAGCGCCTGGACGAGCTCCGCGCCGCCCGGGGCGAGGTGGGCGAGGCCGCCAACGCGGCTCTGGCCGGCCCGCTCGATGACGGGCAGGACGAGGCGGTGGAGCGGGTGCTCGGCCGCCTCGAGGCCGCGCTGCGGGCGCGGTCGGCGGCCGGCTTCGCGTAAAGCCCCTCTCTGACAAGAACGAGTCTCATAATCGTGTACCGTCCGGCGGGTGCTCGAGCCGTTCGACCTGCCGTTCGTGCAACGGGGCCTGCTCGAGGTCGGCGTGCTGGCGATCGGCGCCGGTCTCGTGGGCACCTGGATCGTCCTGCGCGGCCTGGCCTTCTACTCGCACGCGGTAGGCACCGCGGCCTTCCCCGGCCTCGTGCTCGCCGACGGGCTCGGCTTCTCCGCCCACCTCGGCGCGGCCGCCACCGCGGCCGTGGTCGCCGCCGGCGTCGGGTGGCTGGCGCGGCGGGACCGCGACCGCTACGACAGCAGCACCGCCCTCGTGCTCGTGGCCGCGCTGGCGGTGGGGGTGATCCTCGCCTCCGACGTCTTCCACTCCGGCGCCGACGTCGAGAACCTGCTCTTCGGCAGCCTGCTCGTCATCGGCCCGAGCGACGTGCTCTGGGCGGCCGGAGCCGGGGTCGCCGTGATCGCCGGGACCCTGCTGCTCGGCCACCGCTGGACGGTCGCCGGCTTCGATCCCACGTCGGCCCGCGCGCTGGGCGTGCGCTCGGCCCTCCCGGACGCGGCCCTGCTCGCCCTCGTCGCCCTGGTGGCAATCGCGGCGCTGTCGGCCATCGGCGCGCTCCTGGCCACCGCGCTGCTCGTCGTCCCTGCCGCCACCACGCGGCTGGTGTTCTCGCGCCTGCGCCCCTGGCAGCTCGCAAGCGTCGTGCTGGCCGCGCTCGAGGGCGCCGTCGGCCTGTGGATCTCGGTCGAGGCCAACGCGCCGCCCGGCGCCGCCATCGCCGTGCTCAGCGCCGCGGTGTTCGTCGTCGTGGCCGGCGGTCGCGCGCTGATCGCCACCCGGCGGGCCGCGGCGCCCGCGGCGGCGGCGGCGGCCGTGCTCGCACTCGCGCTGGTCGTCGCCGGCTGCGGCGCCAGCGGCTCGGGCGACGACGGCCGGCTGAGCGTCGTCGCGACCACCACCCAGCTCGGCGACCTCGTCCGCAACGTCGGCGGCCACGCCGTCGACGTCACCCAGATCCTGCGCCCCAACACCGACCCGCACGAGTACGAGCCGCGGCCCTCCGACGTGCTCGACACCGCCGGGGCCAAGGTCGTGTTCGAGAACGGCGACGGCCTCGACGGCTGGATGGCCAAGGTCCTGGACGAGGCCGGCGGGAGCCCGTCCGTGGTCGACCTCGGCGCCCACGTGCCCGACCGCCTGCCCGGCGAAGCATCCGGGCCCGAGGCCTCCCGCTACGACCCCCACTGGTGGCACGACCCGCGCAACGTCGAGGCCGCGGTCGGCGCCGTCCGCGACGCCCTCAGCCGCGCCGACCCGGCGCAGAAGGGCCGTTTCGCGCGCAACACGGCCGCCTACCTGGCCCGGGTCCGTCGCCTCGATGCCGGCATCCGCGCCTGCTTCGCCACGGTGCCGCCGGCGCAGCGCAAGCTGGTCACCGACCACGACGCCTTCGGTTACTTCGCCCGCCGGTACGGCGTGCAGGTCATCGGCGCCGTCATCCCGTCGCAGACCACCCAGGCGCAGCCCAGCGCCGGTGACATCGCGAAGCTGAGCGCGCTGATCCAGCGCGAGCGGGTCAAGGCGGTCTTCCCCGAGACGTCGATCAACCAGAAGCTCGCGCAGGCGCTGGCCCGCCAGACCGGCGCCACCGCGCACTACGACCTCTACGGCGACACGCTCGGCCCGGCGGGCTCGCCGGGCGCCAGCTACCTGGGCATGGAGCGCGCCAATGCGAACGCGATGGTCCGCGGGTTCACCGGAGGCAGGCAAGGGTGCACGATCCCGGGCCTGTGAGCCTCCGGCCGGCGCTCGTCGCCGGCGAGGGCCTGGCCGCTGGCTACGGCGCGCAGATCGTCCTGCGCGACGTGACCTTCGCGGCCCGGGCGGGCGAGCGCGTGGCCGTGCTCGGGCCCAACGGCGGCGGCAAGACGACGCTGTTCCGGGTCCTGACCGGCGAGCTCGCGCCACGCCTGGGGACCGTGCTGCGACCCGCCCGCTGCGGCGTCGTGCCCCAGACGGAGCGCTCGCGCCTGGATTTCCCGGTCAGCGCGCTCGACGTGGCCGCGATGGGCGCGATCTCGCGCCTGCCCTGGTGGCGGCGACCGGGCCGGCGCGAGCGCGCGCAGGCCCTGGAGGCGCTGGACGCCATCGGCCTGGCCGACCAGGCGCGGGCCACCTTCGGCGACCTCTCCGGCGGCCAGCGCCAGCGCGTGCTGGTGGCGCGCGCGCTCGTGCAGGACGCCGACGTGGTGCTCCTCGACGAGCCCTTCACCGGTCTGGACAGCGTCAGCGCCGAGCGCCTCGAGCAGCTGCTCGTGCGGCTGGCCGGCGAGGGCCGCGCGCTGCTCATCGCCACCCACGACGTCGACCAGGCGCGCCGCTGGGACGTCGTGCTCTGCCTCAACGGCCGCCAGGTGGCCTTCGGCGCGCCGGCCGAGACGCTTACGCTGGACGTGCTCGAGGAGACCTACGGCGCCGACCTCGTCACCGTCCACCACCATCATCACGACGAGCGGGGCGCGGACTAGTGCTGCACGCCCTGGCCGACCCCTGGAGCGAGCCGATCATGCGCCGCGCCTTCGCCGAGGTGGTGCTCCTCGGCATCGCCGGCGGCGCGCTGGGCTGCTGGGTGCTCTTCTACAACCTCTCCTACAGCGCCGAGTCGCTGGCCCACTCGCTGCTCCCCGGCCTGGTCGTGGCGGCGCTGCTCGGGCTGCCGCTGCTGCTCGGCGGGGCGGTGGGGATCGTCGTCGCCGCGGTGGCCGTCGCCGTGGTCGCGCGCACGCCCGCGGTCGGCCGCGACACCGCGGTGGCGGTGGTGGTCACCGGGCTGTTCGGCCTCGGGGTGCTGCTCGCCCTGTCGCCGGCGGTGCCGGCGGGGCTGGGCGAGCTGCTGTTCGGCGACGTCCTCGGCGTCTCGGACAGCGACCTGCTGTTCGCGGCGCTGCTCGTGGCCGTCGTGGTCGGCGCCCTCGCGCTCCTGCACGGGCGGCTCCTCGTCGTCGGCTTCGACCGCACGAGCGCCCGCGGCCTCGGCGTGGCGCCGGCGCTGGTCGACGCCGCGCTGCTCGTGCTGCTCGCCCTCGCCGTGCTCGTGGCCGTGCAGGGCCTGGGCAACCTGCTCGTCGTCGCCGTGCTCATCGCCCCGGCCGCGACCGCGCGCCTGTTGACCCGCCGCATGGGCACGATGCTCGTCGTGGCCGCGGCGGTGGCGATCGTGGCCGCGATGGGCGGCCTGTACCTCTCGTACTACGCCGGAACGGCCGCGGGCGCCTCGATCGCGGGCGTCCTCGTGGCCACCTACCCGGTGGCCGCCGCCGCCCGCGGGCTCATCCCCGCGCGCCGCCGCTCAGCTGCTGCATGAGCCGCAGCGCCCGTGGAGCACGACCTCGTGCTCCTCGACGGCGAACGGCACGCGCTCGGAGACCCGGCGCAGCGTGCGCTCGAGCTCCTCGTCGCGGAACGGGATGAGCTCGCCGCAGTCGTCGCAGACCAGGTGGTCGTGGTGGCGCCTGGCGTCGCCGTGCGCGGGCTCGTAGCGGGCCATGCCGCGGACGAGCTCGACGCGGGCGACGAGGTCGAGGCGCTCGAGCTCGTCGAGGATGCGATACACGCTGGCCCGCGCCACACGGCGATCGCCCTCGCGCAGCGCCTCCTCGATGTCCACCGCGGAGAGCGCGCAGGTCTGGCTCCCGAGCAGCTCGATGACCGCCTGGCGCGCCCCACCGCGCCGGTACCCGGCGCGCGCGAGCTCGGCGGTTGCCCGCTCCACCCACGGACTGGCGGGTTCGTGCATGGCTCCACGATACGACGCTCTACCTGCGCGCCGGGCGCGTTGGACGCCACCGCTTTAATTCCCTTTGACCGCCGTTTGCCAGGCTGACGCGCCGTGTCGTCGCCCCCCCAGACCAAGAAGGAGCGCCGGGACGCGGCGCGCGCGGAGCGCAAGGCCCGCGAGGAGGCCGACGCCCTCAAGGCGCGGCGCAACCGCCGCCTGTGGCAGCTCGGGGCCATCCTCGGCGGCGCGGCGATCGTGGTCATCGTCGCGATCGTCATCTCCTCCAGCGGCGGGTCGAGCAAGTCGACGAAGCCGCCGACCAAGGGCTCGCCGGCCGCCGGCATCGCGGCGACCAACGCCCTGTTCGCCGGCATCCCGCAGAAGGGCAACGCGCTCGGCAACCCGAAGGCGCCGGTGACCCTGCAGGAGTTCGCCGACCTCCAGTGCCCGGTGTGCCAGGCCTACACGCTGGACAGCCTGCCGACGCTGATCCGCGACTACGTGCGGCCGGGCAAGGTGCGCATGGTCTTCCACCAGCTGCCGATCCTCGGCCCCGACTCGCAGCGGGCGGCACAGGTCGCCGCGGGGGCCTCGGTGCAGAACCGGCTGTGGAACTTCGCCGACCTCTTCTACCGCAACCAGGGCGAGGAGAACACGGGCTACGTGACACCGGCCTTCCTGGCCAAGATCACCGCCGGGTCCAAGGTCAACGGCGCCCAGGCTCTGGTCCAGCCCCCGCCGGCAGCGGCCCGGACCCAGCTCGCGGCCGACCAGACGCTGTCGAGTCACTACGGCTTCAACGCGACGCCGTCGTTCCTGCTCGGGAAGACCGGCAGCGTGTCGCCGCAGCCGCTCGAGCAGGTCGACGTCACCAACCCCAGCACCTTCGCCTCCGCGATCAACTCGCAGCTCGGCACGTGACGAAGGTCATCGGCGTCCTCGCCGTCATCGGCCTGGGCATCGCCGGCTATCTGACCTACGTCCACTACGCGGGCATCCACGTGCTGTGCGCGGCCAGCGGAGGCTGCGAGACCGTGCAGACCTCGAGCTACGCCAAGCTCGCCGGCATCCCGGTGCCGGTGCTGGGGCTGATCGGCTACGTCGGGATCCTCGTCTCGCTCTTCATCCCCGGCGACCCCGGCCGCCTCGCCACCGCCGGGTTCGCCCTCGTGGGCTTCGGCTTCTCCCTCTACCTGACCTACCTCGAGCTGTTCGTCATCAAGGCGATCTGCCAGTGGTGCGTCGGCAGCGCCGTGATCATGACGGTCATCGCCGTGCTGTCGGTGGTCCGGCTCCTGCGGGCGCCGGTGGTGCCGGCGTCGGTCGGGCCGACTTAGCTGGGCGCCGCCGTTGCCGCCAGGCCCGCGCGCCGGCGCACGGACTCGGTCGCGCGCGCGAGGCGGCGCACCGCCTCGCGCAGCTCGTCGGGCGTGAGCAGCGGGAAGGACAGGCGCATGCTCGTACGCCCGGTGGGCTGGGCGACCGCCGCCCCGCCCGGGATGTAGGTCACGCCGTGCCGCAGCGCCTCGGTGCGCAGCGCCTGCTCGTCGATCCGGCGGGTCAGCGTCACCCAGGCGTGGTGGCCGCCGATCGGGTAGGGCGCCGTGTACTCGCCGGCGAGGTGCTCGGCCAGCGCCTCGAGCAGGGCGTCGCGGCGCTCGCGGTAGTAGGGCATGACCCGGGCGAGCAGGCGCTCGTGCGCACCCGACTGCAGGTAGCGCGCGGCGATGTGCTGGTCCAGCGACGACGTGTGCACGTCGCTCTCGGCCTTCAGCGCCGCCAGGCGTGGGCGCACCGGCCCCGACGCCGCCATCCAGCCCACCCGCAGGCCGCCGCCCACGGTCTTGGACAGCGAGTCGAGGTAGATCACGTGGTCGGGCGCCGCTGCGCGCATGCGCGGGAAGGGGTCGCCCTCGAAGCGCAGGTTCGCGTAGACGCCGTCGTCGACGATGAAGAAGGAGCGCTCGCGCGCGAGCTCGACCAGGCGGGCGCGGCGGTCGGGCGCGATGTCGCGGCCGGTGGGGTTCTGGCACGCGGTCTGGAGGAAGAGCAGCTTGACCTCGTGGCGGGCGATGATGCGCTCGAACGCCTCCACGTCCACCCCGTCCTCGTCGAACGGGACGCCGATGACCCGGGCCCCGGCCGCGTGCAGCGAGGCCAGCGCGCCGGTGAAGGTCGGCGACTCGATCGCCACCACGTCGCCCGCCCGCACGAGCGTGCGCACGACGAGGTCGATGCCCTGGCGGGCGCCGCTGGTGACGATGATCTCGTCGGCGTCGGTGGCGAACCCGGCCTCGCGCCCGCGGGCGGCGAGCTCGACCCGCAGCGCCGGCAGGCCCTCCGCGCTCAGGTAGGAGAGCGCGTCGCCGCGCTCCTCGCGGAACACGTCGGCGGCGATACGGGCGAGGTCGTCGGTGGGCAGGGTGTCGGGGTTGGGCCAGCCGACGGCGAGCGAGAGCACGTCGGGCTCGAACGGGTTGTGGTAGGCCTCGAGGTGGACCTGCTGGGCGTAGGAGGCCTGGCGGTCGGGCAGCACGTACTGCTGCCACTCGTCGCTGTCGGCCTCGGCCGCCACCGCGGTGGCGCGCAGCCGCACGAACGTGCCCCGGCCGACCTGAGCGCTGACGTAGCCGTCCTCGGCCAGCCGTTTGTACACGCGCGCTGCCGTGAGGTGGTTGACGCCCGCGGCCGCGGCGAGCTCGCGCGTGGGCGGGAGCTTGGCGCCTGGCTCGAGCCGCCCGTCCTCGATGGCGGCGATAAAGGCCTCGGCGAGCTGGGCGGTGACCGACGCCTGCGCGTCTCGGTCGATTTGCCCTACTAGGTCAGACAATTCGAACTTGTTTGACATTGACAGGTCACACAATAGCGATATCTTGCTCATTGTTCCAATGACACCCTCACTCACCATACGCATTGCCTACCCCGACGATCGCGCCGCGCTCGAGCGCCTGGCGACGCTGGACGCTCGGCCGCTGCCCGCAGAGCCGCTGCTCGTGGCCGAGGTCGACGGCGAGCTGTGGGCCGCTCTCGGCCTCGCCGACGGCGGCGCGGTGGCCGACCCCTTCCGCCCCAGCGGCGCGCTCGTCGGGCTGCTGCACGCCCGACGGCTGCAGCTGGCCGAGCCGGCGCGCAAGGCGAGGTTGGCGCGCGTGTCGGCCAAGTTGCGGTTCGCGTAGGCGTCGAACGGTTCGCGTAGGCGTCGAACGGTTCGCGTAGGCGTCGAACCGGGGGCGGGCGGGTCGCGTACCACCCGCCATGCCTCTACGAATTGGACTAGCCATCGGGATCCTCTCCCTGCTCGTTGCCGCGGGGTGCGGCAGCTCGAGCTCCTCCTCCAGCACCACCACCTCCAGCAAGGCCTCCTCGTCGACCACGGGCGCCGTCGCGGTGGACCTCGGGACCACCAAGGCGGGCAAGGTCCTCGTCGGCCCGAGCGGCCGCACGCTTTACCTGTTCGAGAAGGACAGCGGGTCGACCAGCAAGTGCTCCGGGGAGTGCGCCACCGACTGGCCCCCGCTGACCACCACGGGGAAGCCGAGCGCCGGCACGGGCGTGACCGGGAACATGCTGGGCACGACCATGCGCTCCGACGGCAAGGAGCAGGTGACCTACAACGGCCACCCGCTCTATTACTTCGAGGGCGACAAGAAGTCCGGCACCATCGCCGGCCAGGGCGTGGCTGCATTCGGCGCCGAGTGGTACACGGTCGGGTCCAACGGGGCCAAGGTCGAGAAGGGCGAGAAGGGCGACGACTCCTCCAAGAGCGGCTCGTCCTCCAGCAGCGACGACTCGGGCGGCAGCTCCTCCTCGAGCGGCGGCTCGGGCGGCAGCAGCTACTAGGAGCCTGAAGAGGCGCGCAAGCGGCGGCGGTTCCAACCGCCGCCGCTTTGCGTTGTCTCCTAGAGCGCGGCGACCACCGCGCGCAGCTCGTCGACGACGTCGCCGCCGAGGCGCACGGTCGCCTCGCGGTCAAACGACGTCGGGCCCTGGGTGACGATGGCCACCGCGCCGCCCGCCTGCAGCGTGACCTGGGGCAGCCCCGCCACCGGGTAGACCTCGAGCGAGGAGCCGATGCAGAGCAGGACGTCGGCCCCCGCCGCCAGCGCGAAGGCCCGCTCCATCCGCGCCGCGTCGAGCATCTCCCCGAACAGGACCACGTCGGGCTTGAGCGGGCTGCCGCAGCCGCAGCGCGGCACGCCGGCCGGGTCGGCGGCCAGGCGCTCGCGGGCCTCGTCGAGCTCGACGCGCCCGCCGCAACGCAGGCACGAGCAGGTTGCGATCGACCCGTGGACCTCGATCAGCTCCTGCGTGCCCGCGCGGCGATGCAGCTGGTCGATGTTCTGCGTGATCACCGCGTCCAGGTGCCCGGCGCGCTCGAGCGCGACCAGCGCCTCGTGCGCCCCGTTGGGCTGCTTGGTGCGCAGCGTCGCAAAGCGGTCGCCGTAGAACTGCCAGAACCGCTCGGGGTCGCGTCCGAACACGTCGATGTGCGCGACCTCCATCGGGTCGACCTTCTCCCACAGCCCGGTGCCGGGCGAGCGGAAGTCGGGGATCCCGGAGGGCACCGAGATCCCCGCCCCGGTCAGCGCGACGACCGAGCCCGCCTCGCGGATGAGCGCGGCCAGGCGCTGGACGTCGGTGCTCGATGCGACGGTCACTCGCCCGTGAAGGTCGGCGTGCGCTTCTCCAGGAAGGCGCTGATGCCCTCGCGGGCGTCGGCGGTCTGGAACGCGGTCGCGAAGGCCTGCTTCTCGGCCTCGATGCCCTCGTCGAGCTCCGGCTTGTGCGAGACCTGCTTGATCTGCTCCACCGCCAGCGGCGCCTGCTCGGAGAGCCGGCGGGCGAGGGCCAGCGCGGCGTCGAAGAGCTCGTGGTCGGGCAGCACCTGGTTGACCAGCCCGAACTCGTAGGCCTCCTCGGCCCGGATCGCGTCGCCGACCAGGTTCATCTCCAGCGCCTTGGCGTCGCCCACCAGCCGGGGCAGCCGCTGGGTGCCGCCGAAGCCGGGGATGATCCCGAGCTTGATCTCCGGCTGGCCGAACAGGGCCGACTGGGCGGCAAGGCGTGCGTCGCAGGCCATGGCCAGCTCGCAGCCGCCGCCGAAGGCGATGCCGTTGACCGCGGCGATGGTCGTGATCTTGTTCGTGCCGAACTCGCGGAACATCGTGTGGCCGGTCGCGATCAGGTCGCGGCCCTCAGCCTCGTCCATCGAGCTGAAGGCCTTGATGTCGGCCCCGGCGCTGAACAGCAGCGGCACCGTCGAGGCGACGACCATGGTGCGGATCACGCCGCTCTCCTTGACCCGCGTCCACACCGTGTCGAGGTCGCGGATCACGCTCGGCGAGAGCGCGTTCATCGGCAGGTTGGCCAGCCAGGCGATGGCGACCTGGCCGCGGGTCTCGAGCTTGACCGTGTCGGCCTGGTCGCCCTCGTCGGGCTGCGGGTAGGGGTAGAAGCCCTGGCCGGTCTTGAGCCCGAGCCGCCCCTGGGCGACGAGGCGCCGCAGGATCGTGGGCGGCGCGAAGCGGTCGCCGTGGTCCTCCTCGGCCTGCTCCATCTTCTCCAGCACGACGTCGAGCCCGTCGACGTCGGCGCGCCAGAACGGCGGGAGCAGCCCGCGGCGCGGGTCCATGCCGGCGCCGCCCATGAGGCCGAAGTCGATGTCGCGCGTGGTGGCGACGCCCTCCTCCAGCACGAGGCAGGCCTCGCGCAGAGCGGCCAGCTGCTGCAGCTCGGCCAGGTTCTCGGGCGGGTCGCCGTCGCCGGGGAGGTTGGGCTCGCCGTCCTTGTAGAAGCCCTCGCCGCCGGTCTTGGCGCCGAGCTTGCCGTCCTCGACCAGCTTGCGCATGCCCTTGGGCACGTAGAAGCGGTCGCCGTAGCTCGCGTTGAGGTGCTCGGCGACGTGGAACACCGTGTCGAGGCCGAGCAGGTCGATGAGCATGAACGGGCCCATCGGGGCGACGTTGGCCGCCACCGCCGCCTCGTCGATCTTCTTGATCGAGAGCTTGCCCTCCTCCTGGGCGCGCCAGATCTCGCTGACGCCGCGGTTGAGGATGCGGTTGACGACGAACCCGGGGACCTCCTCGCACACGATCGGCTGCTTGCGGATCGCCTGGGCGAAGTTGACCGCCGCGGTGATCGTGTCGGCCTCGGTGTCGTCGCCCTCGACGATCTCCACCAGCGGCAGCACCGAGGCCGGGTAGAAGTAGTGGAAGCCGCAGACCTTCTCGGGCCGCAGCGTGGCGTCGCCGATCTCGGTGATCGACAGCGAGGAGGTGTTCGAGGCCAGGATCGCGTGGCCGGGCGTGACCGCGTCGAGCTCGCCGAACACGGCCTGCTTGATCTCCATGCGCTCGGGCACCGCCTCGATCACGAAGTCGACATCGCCGAAGCCCTCGTAGCCGGTGGTGCCGGTGATGCGCCCGACGACTTCCTCGACCTGTGCGTCGGCCTCCTCCTGGGTGAGGCGCTCCTTCTTGACCAGGCGCGCCATCTGGCCCGCGGTCACGTTGCGCGCCTCGGTCAGCCCGGCGTCGACGAAGTCCTGCGAGACGTCCTTGAGGACGACCGGAATGCCCGCGGCGGCGATGGTCTGGGCGATCTGGCCGCCCATGGTCCCCGCGCCGACGACGGCAGCCTTGAACACGAACATGCTTGCAGTACGACCCTTTCGCGGTTTGGAAGGCGCGGAAGGGTATCTCGTCCGTCGCTACGCGCGTTCCAGCTCGGCGTCGGCGCGCAGCTCGCGGGCAAAGCGGGTGACGGTGCGCCGCAGCGAGTCGCTGATCGCCCGCCGGATGAAGAGGAAGTCGGTGAACGGCCGCAGCGGCCCGCCGCCCTTCAGCGTGTAGTCCAGCGCGAGCGAGATCTCCACGCCCTCGTCCTTGGGCTTGAAGGCCAGGCGCTGGATCGCGGTCATCTTCGGGTCGTCGACCTGGGCGGTCTGGCCCAGGCGGGGCTCGTACTCGGTCACCCGCTCGATCACGCGGCCGCGGCCCGCCGGCGTGGACTGCCAGACGAGGACGCCCGACGCGGCCGGCCAGTCGCCCTCGGTGCTGACGATGTGCGCGAAGCCGTCCACGAACGTGGGCCAGCGGTTGGTGTCGTACCAGAGCGCCTCGGCCTCAGAGGCGCGGAAGCCCGGCAGCACGACCGAGGCCTTGACCTTGCCCACTAGCCCAGCACCTCGCGGCGGATGAGCTCGACGGCGGCGGCGATGGCGTCCAGGCGCGGGCCGAGCTCGGCGGACAGGCGCTCGAGCTCGTCGCGGCCGGCCGGGGTGATGCGGTAGAAGCGGCGTGAGCGGCGCTCGGGATGCTCCCACTCCCCGCGTACGAGCGCCTTGGCCTCGAGCGAGCGCAGCAGCGGGTACATCGTGTTCGGGTTGACGGCGAGCGCGCCGCCGCTGAGGGACTCGATGCGTTCCATGAGCTGGTTGCCGTACGACGGCGCCTCGGCGATGAAGTGCAGGACGAGCACCGGGAGGAGCCCGCTTCTCCGCAGTTCGCCGAGGAGCGGATCGGTCGTCCCCGGCCCCCGGGCGGCCGTCTCGGCGACGGCCTGCGTGGTCCGGCGGTCGGCCGGCATCTTGAGAAGGTTCTATCGCAATGATCGATTTCGTCACCACATTCATGGAGCAATCGCCCTTCGGCACGGGCGTGGGGCTGCGCCTGGACCACATCGAGGCCAACCGCGTGCGGGTCGTCCTCCCCTACCGCGAGGCCGTCACCACGATCGCCGACGTCGTGCACGGCGGCGCCATCAGCACGCTGATCGACGTGGCCGCCACGGCGGCGACGTGGTCGGGGGCCGAGCCCACCGACAACCCGCGCGGCGCCACCATCGGACTGACGGTCGACTTCCTGCGCGCCGCGCGCGGCGCCGACCTGGTGGCCGACGCGCGCGTGCTGCGGCGCGGGCGCAGCGTCTGCTTCTGCGAGGTCGACGTGCGCGACGGCGACGACCTCGTGGCCAAGGGCCTCGTCAGCTACAAGCTGGGCTAGGCGGACACCGCCGCCTCGGACTGCTCGCGATAGGGCGCGAGCTCCAAGCGCGCGAGCGTGCGCTTGTGCACCTCGTCGGGGCCGTCGGCCAGGCGCAGCGTGCGCAGGTGCGCGTAGGTCCAGGCCAGCGGGAAGTCGTCGGAGACGCCGCCGCCCCCGTGGACCTGGATCGCCCGATCGACGATCTTCAGGGCCACGTTGGGCGCGGCCACCTTGATCGCCGCGATCTCCGTGCGCGCGTGCTTGTTGCCGACGGTGTCCATCAGCCACGCGGTCTTCAGCGTGAGCAGGCGCACCATCTCGAGGTCGATGCGCGCCTCGGCGATCCAGTCCTGGATGTTGCCTCGGTCGGCCACGGGGCGGCCGAAGGTCACGCGCTCGCTCGCGCGCCGGCACATGAGCTCGAGCGCGCGCTCGGCCGCGCCGATCGTGCGCATGCAGTGGTGGATGCGCCCGGGGCCGAGCCGGGCCTGGCTGATCGCGAAGCCCTCGCCCTCGCCCGCGATGAGGTTCGCGGCCGGCACGCGCACGTCCTCGAAGCGCAGCTCGGCGTGGCCCTCGTGGTCGATGTAGCCGAACACGGGCAGCTCGCGCACGACGGTGACGCCGGGCGTGTCGAGCGGCACGAGGACCATGGACTGCTGGCGGTGCCGCGGAGCCTCGGGGTCGGTCTTGCCCATGACGATGAGGATCCGGCAGTGCGGGTGCATGACGTTGGAGATCCACCACTTGCGCCCGTTGAGCACGTACTCGTCGCCGTCGCGCTCGATGCGCAGCGCGATGTTGGTGGCGTCCGAGCTGGCCACGTCGGGCTCGGTCATGGCGAAGGCCGAGCGGATGTCGCCGTCCAGCAGCGGGCGCAGCCACTGGTCCTTCTGGGTCTCGGTGCCGAACAGCGAGAGGACCTCCATGTTGCCGGTGTCCGGGGCCGAGCAGTTGCACGCCTCCGAAGCGATCGGGCTGCGTCCGAGCATCTCGGCCAGGGGCGCGTAGTCCGCGTTGGAGAGGCCGGGGCCGTACTCGGGGTCAGGGTGGAAGAGGTTCCACAGGCCGCGCTCGCGCGCCTCGGCCTTGAGCTCCTCCATGACCGGAGGCTGGAAGTGGGGGTTGCCGGCGTCGCGCAGCTGCTGCTCGTAGACCGGCTCGGCCGGCAGGACCGAGGCGTCCATGAAGCCCTGCAGGCGCTCTGAGAAGTCGCGACCGCGGTCGCTCGGTTCGAAGTCCATGGCCCGGAGGTGTACAGAAACTTGAACCCGAATTCAAGTTCAGCTAGCGTGCCGCTCCGTGCCCGCCCCTCAGCACGCGCAGCCGCGGACGGCCCGGGGCGCCCGCACGCGCGCGGCGCTCGTGCGCGGA
>Ga0070684_100002019_pt1 | contig 14928 bp, 10 predicted proteins | sample KBSC723LmetaG_FD_65653 | JGI IMG/M metagenome (GOLD analysis project Ga0070684, IMG submission 65653) | Corn rhizosphere microbial communities from Kellogg Biological Station, Michigan, USA - KBS C7.2-3L metaG | ecosystem: Host-associated > Plants > Roots > Rhizosphere ...
GGCGCCCTCGTGCTCGACGTCCGGCGCGCGAAGAAGTTCGTCGGCGGGCACGTGCCGCACGCGTTCAACGTCCCGTTTGCCGGCTCCTCGTTCGCCACGAAGTCTGCGTTCCTGCTCGGGGCAGACGAGCCCGTCGCCATCTACGCGTCATCCGCGGACGAGGCCGAAGCTGCTGCGCAGGGCCTGCGCTCGGTCGGTCTCTTCGAGCTGCGCGGATACCTCTCCGAGGCGGACACGAGCGAGACGCTCGAGCCGATCGGCCTCGACGAGCTCGAGCACATGCTCGAGAATGGCGAGGTCGAGGTGCTGGACGTGCGCGAGAAGTCGGAGCGCGACGAGGGCTACATCGACGGCACCCGGCACATGCCGTACCGCATCGTCCGCGCGTTCGCCGACGACCTGCGTGACGAGCACAAGCCCGTGGTCACGATCTGCACGACCGGTTCACGCGCGACGACCGCGGCGAGCGTACTCACTGCTGCGGGCGTCGAGGCGCGTCCGGTGCTCGGCGAAGGCGTCGAGGACTGGGCCGAGCGCGGCGGTCAGACGGTGCACTTCCGCCGCTGTGGCAGCTGAGCTTCGCGAGATCGTCCCGCCGGACACGGCGCTCGCCTTCCCGGCCATGCAGGCACTCCGCCCGCACTACGTCGACGAGGCGAGCTTCGTCGAGCGTGTGGACGAGGTGCAGCGCGCCGAGGGCTACCGGATAGTCGGCGCCTTCGAAGACGAGCCATCCCATGCGCTCGCCGTCGCCGGCTTCCGGGTCTACCACATGCTCATGTGGGGACGAGTCCTCTACGTCGACGACCTCTCGACGCTCCCCGAGGCGCGCCGCCGGGGGTACGGCAGGCGGCTACTCGACTGGGTTGCCGAAGAGGCGACGCGGCTCGGCTGCGAGCACCTCCAGCTCGACTCGGGCCTCGGCCCGACCCGCACCGACGCGCACCGGCTCTACTTCAACACCGGCTTCGAGATCACGTCGTTCCACTTCGGGCGCAGGCTCTAGCTCGCCTCGGCGAGAAGTGCCTCGCCCTCGCGGAGATAGCCCGTCGCGCCGACGCTGCGCCAGAAGGCAAGCGCGCGCTCGAGCTGGACGTCGGCGTCGGCGCGCCGCCCCTCGCCCAGGAGCTGCTCAGCGGCCCGGAAACGCGCATACGCCTCATCGGGCAAGGAGCCGATCTCGGCGTAGATCTCTGCCGCACCCACGCGGTCGCCACTCAGGAAGGCGACCGCTGCCCGGCGCCACGGGAATGGATCGCTTGCGCGCGTCGCCGCGTCGAGGAACGCGGCCCCTCGACCGAGCTGCGACAGCACGAAGGCTGCATCCGCCGCCCAGGTCGCCTCACTCGCGCGCTCCCACCCATGCGCCTCCCAGTCGTCCAGAAACTCGTCGAGCAACGCCGCGGCCCGCTCGGGGTCTGCTGGGGCCGCAACGCGTGCCGCGAAGGTCAATGACGGCCACGCCACCTGAGGGTCCTTGGCGGCCCGCGAGAGCTCGAGCGCTCGATCCGCGTCTTCGCGAGCTCCCTTTTTATCACCCCGAGCCAGACGAATCTGGCCGCGGAGCATCCGACAAGGCGTCTCCATCCAGAAGGGGTGACTCGCGAACTCGTCGATGAGCTCATCGACGAGCCGTAGGGACTCGTCCCAGTTTCCGGAGTAGTACTCGGGGTACGCGCTCTCGCCTCGAAGCCAGAGCAGCCAGTCTTCGAGCCCGAACCGCTCGGCACGGCGGCGAGCCTCCGCGAGCATCTTCCACGAGCGCTCGAGCTCTCCCATGTCGGCGAGCGAGGAAGCCATATTCCCGTACGCGCGGGCGCTCTCGACCGAGTTGATGGCATCCGCGATCTCGATGCTTCGCTCGAGGTCACGGAACCCCTCGAGATCGCCGGAGTTGAGGCGGCTGAGCCCGAGGTTGTCGAGCGACTGCGCCTGGAGCTCGGCGAGATCGAGCTCTTCGGCCATTGCGAGCGCCTGTCGGGCGACCTCCATTGCGCGTTGGCTGTTCCCCGCGAGCATCCAAAACCGGGAAACGTTCGTCATCACGTACGCCTTCTCGTACGAGCTCGGCGCATCCGTAACGAGCTGCTCCGCGACCCGCATGTGCTCGAACGCCTCGTCGCGGCGGCCCATGAGCCAGTACATCTCGCACGTGACTGTCTCGGCCTCAGCTGCGCGGCCGACGTCGCCCAAGGCGCGGGCGAGCGCAGCTGCCTCGAACATGAGGTCCGGCGCAAAGCCGAGGTCGACACTGTTCAGGACGCGCCCGTAACGGATGAGGAGCTTGGGGTCTCGGGGCTCGTTGTCGGGCCAGGCTTCGAGAGCTGAGGCGTAGAAGGTTCGCGCGGTTTGGTAGGCGTTCAGCCCGTAGGCTCGGTCGCCTGCCTCGTGGAGCGCGCGCCTGGCCGGCTCCTCGAAGGCAGTCGTGTCCGCCCCGGCGGCGCGCGCAAGCTCGAGCGCTGTCCCGTAGTGATGCGCCAGCATCTCGGCGTGATCCTCGGAGCGGCCGAGCCGCTCGATCCAGTTGCCCGCGAGCCTGTGCTTCTGGGCCCGGCGGGCCCGCGGAATCTGGTTGTACGCCACGTCGCGCACGAGCAGGTGGCGGAACGCGTACTCGTTCTCGCCCGCGACCGAGGGGCGGCGCTCCCGACGAACGAACTCCTTACGCTCGAGCCTAAACAGGGCCTCCTCGGCGGCGTGGCGGTCGACGCCTCCGATCTCGGCCGCGGCGCCGAGCCAGAAGACCTTGCCGAGCACCGAAGCGTCCTGGAGGAGCGTCTTCTCGTCCTCGGGCAGCGCGTCGAGCCGCGCGGCGACGATGCCCTGCACCGACTCAGGCATCGGCAACTCGGCGTCGCCCGTGACGAGGTCGCGGTCGGTGACCATGCGGACGAACTCCTCCGCGTAGAGCGGGTTCCCGCCGGCTCTCGCCAGCAACGCCGTCTGCGTCTCGGCCGGGAGGACGGAGCGCTCGAGGAGCGCCGCGACGAGCCGGGCCGTCTCCTCGTCGTCCAGCGGCGACAGCGAGAGCGTGAGCGCGTTCGGCTTACCTCCTCCCCAGCCCGGCCGCCGCGAGAGCAGCTCGGGCCGCGCGGTGCAGACGACGAGGATCGGCACGCCTCCGGCCCAATCGACCAGGTGGTCGACGAAGTCCAAGAGCCCCTCGTCCGCCCAGTGGAGGTCCTCGAAGACGAGCACGAGCGGCCGTTGTTCTGCCATCGCCTCGAAAAACCGTCTCCACGCCGCGAACGCCTCGGCGCGGTGGTCGCCTCGCAGCTCCTGCTCGGTCTCGAGCCCGACGAGCGTCCCGAGGTGCCGCTCGACCCACTCGGCATCGGTGTCGTCGACGAGCTCGCGGATGCTGCGGTCGAGCTTTGCGGCCGCCTCGTCCGCGGAGTCCGTTTCGAGGATTCCTGCCTGGGCTTTCACCATCTCGGTCAAGGCCCAGAACGAGATGCCTTCGCCGTAAGGCAGCGAACGACCCTGACGCCAGCTGGTGATCTCCGCTTCGTTCTCGATCACCTGGGAGAGCTCGTAGACGAGGCGGCTCTTGCCGATCCCCGGGACGCCGACGAGCGTGACGAGCTGCGGCGATCGCTCGGCACGGACTCGTTCGAGCGCGCCTACGAGCACGTCGAGCTCGCGCTCCCGGCCGACGAGCGGGGCGCGCTGCGACTGGCCGAGGTCGACGCCGAAGCTCGAGCGGGCCTGGACGACCTCCCAGGCAGCTACCGGCTCGGCCTTGCCTTTGGCCGTGACCGGTTCGCTCCCCGCGTAATCGATCTTCTGGTCGGTCGCGCGGTACGTCGTCTCGTCGACGAGGATCCCGTTCACGGGTGCTGCGGACTGAAGTCGCGCGGCGGTGTTGACGACGTCCCCCGAGGCCATGCCCTGCCCTTCCTGGGGCCGCGCATCGAGTGCGACGAGCGCCTCGCCGGTCGTGACCGCGACCCGCACCTGGAGCTCCTCGTCCTCGCGGACCCAGTCCCTGATCGCGAGCGCTGCGCGCACGGCCCGCTCGGGATCGTCCTCGTGCGCGGTCGGTGCGCCGAAGAGCGCCATCACCGCATCGCCGATGAACTTCTCGACGGTGCCGCCGCGCCGCTCGAGCTCGGTGCGCAGGCGCGCGTGGTACGGCTCGAGCACTGCGCGCACGTCCTCCGGGTCGAGCTGCTCCGCGCGCGAGGTGAAGCCGACCAGGTCGGCGAAGAGGACGGTCACGACCTTCCTCTCCTCGCGCGCCGCGCCGACTGCCTGCTCCAGCTGCGTGCCGCAGTTCGAGCAGAAGCGCGCGCCGCCGGGATTCTCGTAGCCGCAGTTGGGACAGCTCAGCATCTAGTGCAGCCGGTCGACGGGGTAGCCCTGCTGCCGCATCGCGTAGATGAGAGCGGTGCAGTGCTCCTGGTCGCGCGTCAGCAGCGTGACCTCCACCTCGGACTCTGTGACGGGCGTGTCCATGCCTTCGCGGTGATGCTCGATCGAGACGACGTTCGCATGCTCGTCGGCGAAGAGGGCGAGCAGCTTCGCGAGCTCGCCGGGCCTGTCGGTGACCCGCGTGCGCACGACGAGATAGCGCCCCGCGAGCGTGAGCCCGTGGCGCATGACCTGGATCAGCAGTGTCGGGTCGATGTTGCCGCCGGACAGGATCGCGACGGTCGGTCCGTCGCCGGGGATGCGCCCGGCGAGCAACGCAGCCACCGCCGCGGCCCCCGCGCCTTCAACGACGAGCTTCGCGCGCTCGGTGAGGAGCACGATCGCCTGGCTGATCTCCTCGTCGGTGACGGTCACGACGGATTCCAGCAGGCCGCCGAGCAGGCTCGAGGTCAGCTCGCCCGGATGCTTGACCGCGATGCCTTCGGCGATCGTGTAGCCGAATTGCGTCCCGCCCGCGAGCGGTGCGCACGCGGCCGCCTGCACGCCCACGAGCCTGAGCTCGGGCCGCAGCGCTCGCAGCGTGAGCCCGATGCCCGACGCGAGGCCGCCGCCACCGACCGGGATGACGACCGTCTCGACCTCGGGCAGCTGCTCGACGAGCTCGAGGCCGATCGTGCCCTGGCCTGCGATGACGTCGGGGTCCTCGAAGGGATGGACGAACGTGGCGCCGGTCTCGTCGACGTGCTCGACCGCGGCCGTGACCGCGTCCTCGAACGTCGCTCCGGTCAGCTCCGCGCGCGCGCCGTAGTTGCGCGTGGGCTCGACCTTCGTCATCGGCGTCTCCGCGGGCATGAAGATCGTTGCCTCGATCCCTGCCTCGCGAGCCGCCCACGCGACGGCCTGGCCGTGGTTGCCCGCGCTGGCTGCGACCACGCCCGCCTTGCGCTCCGCCTCGCTCAGCGACCCGATCTTGTTGACCGCGCCGCGGATCTTGAACGAGCCCGTGCGCTGCAGCGTCTCCGCCTTCAGGTGCACGGGACGGCCGGTCATGCGGCCGAAGGTCTCCGAGGCGTAGAGGGGCGTCACGCGCACGCCCTTGCCGGCCAGCCGCTTGCGGGCGGCTTCGACTTCAGCGAGTGTCGGGGCGGTTTCCGTCGCCAAGCTTGAACACTTTGTCGAGGATTTCCTGCACTGCGGTCAAGGGGTCCAATTCTCGCTGCTGCACCTCGTCCAGGAGTCTCTGCAGCTCCGGATCGCCCTCGACCGCGCTCTGGAGGTGCGTTTTCGCCCGAGCCGACGCGACCGCAAACACCTCCGCGGCGAGGTTCCGGCGCCGCCGCTCCTCGAGGCTGCCGCCCTCCTCGAGATGCGCGCGGTGCTCCTCGACCTTCTCCCAGAGCTTCGCGACGCCCTCGTCGGTCGTCGCCTCGGTGAGCACGATCGGCGGCCGCCAGGGCCGGTCCTTGTCGAGCGTCAGGATCGAGCGGACCTCGTTCAGCATCGTCTTCGCCGCCGGGTGGTCCTTCTTGTTGATCGCGATCACGTCCGGGATCTCCATGATCCCGGCCTTCAGCGCCTGGATCGAGTCGCCCGAGCCGGGCATGAGCACGAGCAGGACGGTGTCGGCGATCCCGATCACCTCGACCTCGCTCTGGCCCGTGCCGACCGTTTCCACGAAGACGACGTCCTTGCCGGCTGCGTCGAGGACGAGCAGCGCCTGAAGCGTCGCCTCGGCCAGGCCGCCGAGATGGCCGCGCGTGCCCATCGAGCGGATAAAAACCTCCGGGTCGAGGAAGTGCTCGGACAGGCGGATCCGGTCGCCGAGAAGCGCGCCCTGCGTGAACGGGCTCGACGGGTCGACGGAGATGACGCCGACGCTCTTCCCCTCGGCGCGGATCTTGCGGACGAGCGCGGCGATGAGCGTCGACTTGCCGACCCCCGGCGGACCGGTCAGTCCGACGACGAACGCGGAACCCGTCTCCGGGTAGACCTCGCGGACGAGCTCGTACGCGAGCGGGTCGCCGTTCTCGACGAGCGTGATCGCCCGGGCGAGCGCGCGCTTGTCGCCCTCGCGCACTCCTGCGGCGAGCGTCTCGCCGGTCCACTCTCGGCGGCGGGCCATGCCCTTACGTTCCGGCCTTCACGATCTGCGCCTCGATCACGGGAGCCCGGATCCCGCGCGCGAGCGTGTAGCCGACGAGCGCGGCAATCGCGGACAGCCCCGCGGAGACGCCCCAGACCCAGCGCGCGCCGAACTCGTTCGTCAGCGGCCCGGCGACGACCATCCCGAGCCCGAGCACCGCGTAGTTCGAGCTCATCAGCACCGTGAAGACACGGCCGCGCATCGCGTCCGGAGCACCCCGCTGGACGAGCACGGCGTTGCAGACGACCGCGACGCCGTTGCCGACTCCCGAGACGATGACGCAGGCGGAGGCGACCCACACGTTCGGCGACACCGCGGCCGCAGCGATCCCGATCGCCATCAGGATGAAGCCGCCCGAATAGACGCGCGGCAGGTCGCGCCGCTCGAGCCACCCGCCCGCGCTCAGGCTTCCGAAGACGAGCCCGAAGCCCGCGGTCGCGAGCAGAAGGCCGTAGCCGAAGTCGCCGGCCCCGAATGACACCTTCGCGAGCACGACCTCGCCGACGTTGATGCCTGCGTTACCGAGCATCCCGACGTTCCACGCGACGAGCACGGTCAGGAGCGCGCGCGAGCTCGTGATCAGGCGCAGGCCGACCGCGACGTCGCGCCAGTGCCCTTCGGTCGTCGCCTGCACGACCTGGAGCAGGCGCGCCGGGATGCGCAGGATGAGCGCCGCCGAGTAGAGGAACGTGAGCGCGTTGATGACGTACGCCCAGTCCGGGTTGGTCGCGGCCACGAGCACGCCTCCGACCAGCGGGCCGACGACCGTCGTCACCGCGTCGGCCGCCTGGAGGAGCCCCTGCGCGCTCGGCAGCTCGTGGTCCTCGACGAGATTCGGCAGCCCCGCATAGACGGCTGGGCGGAAGAACCCAGTCGCGAAGCCGGCAACCGCTGCGAGCGCCACGATCTGGCCGGCGCTCGTCGCGAACGGGAGCGTGACGAAGACGAGGAAGCGCACCACGTCCGCGGAGACCATCACGCGGCGGCGTGAGAGCCGGTCGACGAGCGGCCCCACCGTGAGCCCGATCGCGATCGCCGGCAGGAAGTCCGCGATCAGGAGCGCTGCGATCCAGCTTCCCGAGTGCGTCCGGTCCCAGACGTCGAGGTTGAGCGCGACGAACGCCATCCAGCTGCCGAGGCCGGAGCCGAACGCCGCGTAGAAGAGCATGCGAAGCCCGGGCACTCGGCGGAGCAGGTCGGCCTGCCTCCCGAGTAGCCGGTGCATGACTCCCGAAAACGCGCCGAGCACGGTCCCTGCGGAGGTTAGTGCCTGCGCGGGGCGAAGCGTGCACGGGCCGGAGAAATGTCCCTACAGAGTTACACTCAAGCGGCCATGTCCCCCTCGGCCCCGTCCGCCGCAGTCGGGCGCCGACGTCGCGTCCTCCTCGTTCACGCGAACCCGTTCCAGCGCGTGACGCCGGTACCCGCGTACGGGCTCGAGCGCGTGCGGACGGCTGCGGAGGACGCGGGCGCGGAGGTTCGGCTGATCGACCCGTACCTCGTCTCGGAGGATCCGCTGGGCGCGGCGCGCGAGGCGGCGGTGGAGTTCCGGCCCGACCTGGTCGGGCTCGGGATCCGGATCATCGACGACTGCATCGTCGTCGACCAGCTCGACGGCGAGGGCCCGATCGACGTCAGCTTCCTGCTCCCCGAGATTCGCGAGCTGCGGCGGGCGCTCGGCGAGGTGGCGCCGGAGGCGATGTTCGTCGCGGGCGGTGCCGGGTTCTCCGCGTGCCCGCAGGAGTGTCTCGACTATCTCGACCTCGACTACGGCGTGGTCGGAGCGGGCGAGGCCGCAGTGGCGATGCTCTGCTCCGACGCGCCTCGGAGTCAGACCCTGGGACTGGTCCGGCGCGGACAGGCCGACGGGATCGGCGCGTACGAGCTCTCGTTCGGCGGGGTCACGCGGCGCGAGCCGCTCTACGCGCCGGCGAACTCGTTTCCGGTTCGAACGCGGATCGGCTGTGCCATGCAATGCGTCTACTGCACCGCGGCGAACCTCGGGCGGCAACATGCGAACGGCGCGATCGAGACGGTCCTGGACGAGGTCGAGCACACCGTCGTCGGAGCCCGCGAGCGCGGTGTCGGGCGCGTGCCGATCTTCTTCGCCGACGACGAGTTCAACCTTCCGGACGAACGCCATCCGATGGCGGTGCTCGAGGGCCTCCGCGAGCGCGGGCTGACGCGGCACATCACCTGGCGCGCGTACTTCAACCCGACGCCTTTCTCCGCCGAGTTCGCCGAGCTCGTGCGCGAGACGAACGGGCACGTCTCGATCACGGTCGACAGCGCCGCCGACACGCTCCTCGAAACCGCGCAGAAGCCGTTCCGGCGCCGGCACCTCGACGCGCTCGTGGCGCTTCTCGGCGAGCACGGCGTCTCGGCCGACCTCGGGCTGATCTTCGGCCTTCCGGGCGAGACCGAGGACACGATCGCCGAGACGATCGCCTTCGTCCGCTCGCTCCCGGCGTCGATCGATGTCGTCTACTCCGCCGGCGCGCGGGTCTATCCGCACACGCCACTGGCGCAGATCGCCCAGGAGGAGCCCGAGCGGCTCGTCGGCGCGGACGACCCGACGTTCCTGAACCCCGTCGTCTACTCCAGCCCGTGGCCACCGCGCGAGCTGGCGCGTCGGCTCGACGAGCAGCTGCGCGACCTACCGAACGTCAGCCGTGTCGGCGTCGCGTACGGAACGGGCCTGACGACGCTCAGCGATGCGTACCGGGTCGCGCTCTCGCAGGACGGGAAGCGCGGCTGGAACGAGATCCTCGAGCGCGCGGCGCACGACGACACGCAGCGCAAGCCGGCAGAGACGATCGCGGCCTGTCTCCAAGTTGCGCTCTGGCACGGGCGCTACGACCTTGCATCGACCGCCGCGGCGCGTCTCCTCCGCGAAGAAATCCCGCCCGAGATGTCGCGCGCGCAGCTCCGTTTCGCCCGCCTCGCGTACGGCGGGCTCGCCCTGGCCGATCGCGCTAAGTCCGTGCTGCGGCGCTGAGAACCCGTCCCAGCGCCTCGCCGAAGAGCTCGTTCTCCTCGGGTGTGCCAACAGTGACGCGGATCGCGCCCGGGGCGCCAAACCCTCCTGCCGGTCGAACGATCACTCCCTCGCGGAGCAGTTGCTCGAACAGCGGCCGCGAGTCCTCGCCGACCTGGGCGAACAGGAAGTTCGCGACCGACGGCGGCGGCTCGAGGCCGTGCTCGCGCATGATCTTCTCGAGCTGGACGAGACCTTCCGCGTTGACCGCCCTGCGCCGCGCGAGCTCGTCCGGCCCGTCGAGGCTCGCGAGCGCCGCCGCCTGGGCGAACGAGTTGACGTCGAACGCGCGCCGTACCTTGGCGATCGAGGTGACGAGCTCCGCCGGCCCCACCGCGTACCCCACGCGCAGCCCGGCGAGCCCGTAGATCTTCGAGAACGTCCGCAGCACGACGACCCTGCGCCCCGCCTTCAGGTACTCGAGCCCGTCCACGTAGTCGGGGTCGTCGATGTACTCGTAGTACGCCTGGTCGAGGACGGTCAGGACATGTCCCGGGACGTGGTCCAGGAACGTGTCCAGCTCGGCCCTGGTGTTCATCGTCCCGGTCGGGTTGTTGGGGTGACACACGTAGACGAGCTTCGTCTTCGGCCCGATCGCCTCGAGCATCGCGTCGAGGTCGTAGCGGTGGTCGCGGAGCGGAACCTGGCGCGGCACGGCGCCGAGCTTCAGCGCGTCGATGGCGTAGCTCGGGAAGGACGGCCAGCCGCAGACGACCTCGTCGCCCGGGTCGAGCGCGAGTTGTGAGAGGTAGTCGACGACCCCGTCGGAGCCGGCGCCGGGCGCGATCTCCTCGAAGCGGACTCCGTGCAGCTCGGCAAGCGCCGTCCGGAGCCGCCACGCGCCGCCGTCCGGGTAGCGGTTGAGATCGCGCGCCTCACGCTCGATCGCCTCTAGCGCGGCCGGGAACGGCCCGAACGGCCCCTCGTTCGACGCGAGCTTCACGACGCGCTCGAGCCCGAGCTCGCGCTGCACCTCCTCGACCGGCTTCCCCGGCTCATATGGAACAAGGTCTTGAACTGCGGGTTTGAAGAATGACTCGGCTATCTCGGCGAAGGCCACCACTGAAGCCTAATCCGCCGCGGGGATGGGCTTGGCTCATCCCCGCTCCCGACGGCCGGGTCCCGATGAATCCGAGAAAAGTCGTCATGGCGCGCGGAGCGCGCCGGACTTTTATCGGCGACTATCCAGGTGCAGGCCCATCAACATCGCGTCGAGGTAACGCCCATCGATCAGGTAGCGCCTGCGCAGCAGCCCCTCCTGCTCGAAACCGAGCTTGCGGTAGAGCGCGATCGCCGGCGCGTTGTGCGGGAAGACGGTCAGCTCGAGCTTGACGACGCCGAGCTCTCGAGCCCACCGGATCGCCTCTTCGATCATCGCCGCGCCGATGCCCTGCCGCCTTGCCCGCGCCGCGACCATGAGCCCGAACTCGGCCACGTGACGGCTGAGCGGGCTCCGGTCGCGAGCGATCGAGAGGCGACCGACGATGCCCTCCTCCGTCTCGGCCACGAGGACGAGGACGTTCGCGTCGCGCTGGACGCCGCGCACGTTGCGCCGCTCGTCGCCGCGTGTCCGGTCGTACGTGAGCCAGAGCTCGGGCTCGGCTGCGACGTCGCGCCCCAGCTCGACGAGCGCGTCGGCATCGCCGGGAACCGCGGGACGGACGACGAGCCGGTCGCTCATGCGGGCACGACGATGCCATGCCCGCCGCGCCTCGGGTCGCCCGCGGCCGCGAGCGAGCCATCCGCGCGGCGTTCGACCGCAGCTGCGCCGCCGAAGTAGAGGTTCCGCCTGCGCCACCGGACGAGGTCGTAGCCCCGAGCTTCGAGGCGGTCGAGCTCGACCGGGTCTGCGCCGCCCTCACAATGCACCTGGCCGCCCTCGAAGTGGATGCGCGGTGCCTCGATCGCGTCTTCGACGGACAGCCCGTGATGGGCGACGTTGACGACGATCTGCATGATCGCGCCGCGGAGCCTGATCGAGCCCGCGCTGCCCACGACGAGCCGCGGGACGCCGTCGCGGAGCGCGAGCGAGGGGGCCATCATGCTCGTCAGCCGCGCGCCCGGGCGGGGGTCCCGGCCCGGCGGGTTGAGGTCGTACTCCCCGAGCATGTTGTTCATGTGGATGCCCGTCCCGGGCACGATCACGCCCGAGCCGGCGCCGGTCGACGCCGTGAGCGACGCGGCGTTTCCACGCTCGTCGACGACCGAGATGTGCGTCGTCCCCGGGGCGCCCGAAGGCTCGGCCGGCGCCTCGCGCTGCGCCATGCGCTCCAGTGCGGCCCGCAGGTTCTCGTCGGAGTAGAGCCGCCCGGCGAGCCCACCGCGCTGGAGGGCCGAGACGAAGCTTCCGCCGCGCGCCCGCAGCTGCTCCTGCATGACGTCGACGAGCGCCGCGATCGCCGAGGCGCTCCCCGGCCCATCGTCCGCCGGGAGCCGGTCGAGCAGCGAGAGCCCGTAGCCGATGAGGATCCCTCCCGAGGACGGCGGCGGGTTCGACACGACCTCGTGGCGTTCGTACGGCACGCGGATCGGCCGGCGCCAGATGACGCGGTAGTCGGCGAGGTCCTGGCGCGTGATCAGGCCGCCGTTCTGGCTCAGGTAGCGAACGAGCTCCCGCCCGAGCTCGCCCTGGTAGAGCGCGCGCGCGCCGCCGGCGGCCAGCAGCTCGAGCGTCGAGGCGAAGTCGTCCATCACGATCCGCTCGCCTGCACGCATGCGGCCGTGCTCGCCGTAGATCGCCCTTCCCTCGGGCGCGTGCCGCAGGATGAGGTCGATGATCGCGTGCAGGTACGCCTGCTGGGGCGTCAGCTCGACGCCCTCCCGGGCGAGCGCGATCGCAGGCTCCAGGAGTCGGCGCCACGGCAGTGTCGCGTAGCGCGCGTGCGCGGCCTCGAGCCCCGCGAGCGCGCCCGGCACCGCGCACGACCCCGGCCCGATCAGGAACACCTGCGACGTCGAGCCGTCGAAGTCGATGTCGATCGACTCCATGTGCGGCTTCGGCGGCCGCTTCGAGCCCCGTCCGGGCACGGAGACGAAGAAGTCGAGCAGGCGGTCGCTCCGGTCGCGCGCGCGGTGGACGAGCAGGAAGCCGCCCCCCGCCGGCCCGGTGAGCGGGCTCTCGGCGACCCAGGAGACGAACGCCGCGGCGAGGCACGCGTCGACGGCGTTGCCGCCCTCGGCCAGGATCTCCGCACCGGCTTCGGCGGTCAGCCGGTGACCCGCTGCGATCGCTCCACGCATCGCCGACAGCGTAAAGCCGCGCCATTCGAGGAGCGTTCTCGGTCCCGGAGCGGGCCGACCGCCCGGGGGAGCGAGTAGGCTTGTCCGGACGTGGAGCGAGCGCATTTCCTTCTGCGCGAAGCGGTGCTCGCAGCCGGCTCGGCCGCCTCGCTCGCAGCATTGCTCATCTGGTTGGGCCCCCCCGGGAACGACCTGGCTGCGCATGTCTACCAGCGGACGGTCTTCCTCCACAACGGGTTCCAGCTCTGGAACAACTTCTGGTACGGCGGGCGCTACAGCTTCGTCACGTACAGCGTCCTCTACTACCCGCTCGCGGCCTGGTTCGGGATCCGGGCGCTGGCGGTCATTTCGATCGGGATCGCCGCGCTCGCCTTCGCGATCCTCGTCTGCAGGCAGTTCGGGCCGCTCGCGAAATGGTCGAGCCGGACGTTCGCCGTGGTCTGGTCGCTGCTCGTCATCTCGGCCGCGTTCCCGTTCGCGCTCGGCTTTGCGCTCGCCCTCCTGGCGCTCGTCGCGCTCCAGGCCGGCCGGCGCTGGCTGTTCGGCGTCCTCGTCGTCCTGACGGTCGCCGCGAGCCCGCTCGCGTTCCTCCTGTTCGCGATCTTCCTCGCGGGCATCGGGCTCGGGATGCTCGAGCGCGGCAAGCGGCTGATCGCCCCGGCCGCGATTCTCGTCTTCGCCGCCGCCTGCCAGTTCCTGCTCATGCGCGCCTTCGCCGACGGCGGCCACTACCCGTTCTCGGAGTTCGAGCTCGCCTGCATCCTGACGTTCTGCGTGCTCGGGGCGCTCCTGACATGGCGCGTCGAGTACGCGAGCGCGCTGCGCTGGTTCTTCGTCGCCTACGGAGTCGTCAGCCTCGCGACCTACGCATTCACGACCCCGCTCGGCGAGAACATCGCGCGCGTCAGGCTCGCAGCGCTGCCGATCGCGGTGCTCGTGCTCTCGCTGAGACGGTGGCGCCCGCTGCCGGTGGCGGCGCTCGTGCTCGTCCTGGCCACCATCTGGAACCTCGGCCCCCACGCCTGGGCGCTGTCCCGCAGCGCGCGGGAACACCAGGCCTCGGGCGCGTTGTACTGGCAGCCGGCGTCCAGGTACCTGCACAAGCACCTGACCCCGTCCTACCGCGTCGAGGCCGTCGACACCGCCGGCCACTGGGCCGCCGTCTACCTCCCGCGGGCCGGGATCCCGCTCACGCGCGGCTGGTTCCGGCAGGACGACTTCCCGCAGAACGAAGTGCTCTACGACAACCTCACCGGCGCGACCTACCTGGCGTGGCTGCGTGGCCTCGGCGTCCGCTACGTCCTGCTCACCGACGCGCCGACGGACTACAGCGCAAAGAAGGAGGCGCTGCTCATCCGCGACGGGCGCTCGGGCCTGATCCCGGTCCACAACACGCGGCACATCACGATCTACGAGGTTCCGAACCCCCAGCCGATCGTGACCGGACAGGGGCCGGCCAGGATGATCCGGCTCGGGCAGACGCAGATGGTGCTCGAGGTCGGGTCGCCCGGGCACTACCGGGTCGCAGTGCGCTATTCGCCGTACTGGAGCGCCGTCAACAAGGCGGGCTGCGTCTCGAAGGGCGACGACGGGATGCTCCGCGTCGACTCCCAGCGCCGCGGGCGCATCGTGCTCAACTTCAAGGCCAAGCCCACGCGCGTTCTCGCCGCGATGGTCGGCGCCAGCACGTCGAGCGACTGCGGGCTACCGGCTAATCCGTAAGGAACGAAGGCGGCTCGAGCGGGTCGGCGTCGCGTCGCGCACGCTCGCTGCCGACGCTGCTCCGTCCGGCGACTCCGGAGAGGCCCGTCGCGATGACGGTGATCCAGACCTGGCCGTTCAACCGCTCGTCGATCGTCGCGCCGAAGATGATGTTCGTGTCGTCGCGGGCGCCGCGGCGCACGACCTCGGCGGCCTCGTTGACCTCGAACAGCGAGAGGTCGTCGCCGCCGGCGATCGAGAGCAGGATGCCACGCGCACCGACGAGCTCGGTGTCGATCAGCGGTGAGCTGAGCGCGCTCTCCGCGGCCCGCAGCGCGCGGTCGTCGCCCGTCGCGTAGCCGATGCCCATGAGCGCCGAACCGGCGTCCTTCATGATCGTCTTCACGTCGGCGAAGTCGAGGTTGATGATCCC
>Ga0070684_100002022_pt1 | contig 14919 bp, 11 predicted proteins | sample KBSC723LmetaG_FD_65653 | JGI IMG/M metagenome (GOLD analysis project Ga0070684, IMG submission 65653) | Corn rhizosphere microbial communities from Kellogg Biological Station, Michigan, USA - KBS C7.2-3L metaG | ecosystem: Host-associated > Plants > Roots > Rhizosphere ...
GATGGCGGCACCGGCAGGGCGCGGGACATCATCTCCGCCGTGACGGCCGACGCCACCGCCATGGCGTACGTGAAGGGCTTCGGCTTCGAATGGGACGGCGTGCCCCTGGTGAACCAGGTGAAGCCGATGAACCTGCCCATCTGGCAGGACAACCACAACGTCGGCAACCTTCCGTGGGGCGGCTCCTTCCGTCGCGACGCCGCGCCGAACGATCACGCCTACGCGGTGACCAGCTGGGGCTTCATTCGCGAATGGATCCGCGCGGGCGTCAACGCGTACTTCACCAGCAGCATGGTCCTGGATTCGGTTGGCCTGGGCATCGGGACCACTTACTGGCCGGAGAACGCGCTACTGGTCGTCGATGCGTCGTCGAAGACGCTGGTCGTGACGCCGGCGTTTCACCTGTTCCGCCACCTGTCTCGCTACGTCGATCCCGGCGCCAGCGTCATCGGGACCACCGGCGGTGATGCCCTGGCGTTCAAGAACCCCGACGGCACCATCGTCGCCGTCCTCTACAACTCCGGCTCCGGCGGCGCCAGGACGACCATCGTCTCGATGGCCGGCAAGAGGCTGAAGTTCGAGATCCCCGCCAACGGCTGGGCCACCGTCACAGCCAAGTAGAAGTCGGACGATTCGCGCGCGGCGCAGGCATCATTGGATGTCCCAGGTCTCCTGGAGCCAGACCATGAGGGGCTCTTCCTCCGCCGAGATCGAATCAGCGGCCGCCAGCGCGAGGATGGCCTCGTAGATCACGGAGCGCGCCTCGGGCCGCTCGATGGTCGCCAGAAACGCCTTGAGGGCGGCTTGATCCGGAAACGACTCGGCGGCCTTGGCGAACAGCTTGCGGTAGGTCGCCTCGCCGACCTCGGCGGCTATGAGCGCGATCGCCCGCCCCTCGAGCGGCGTGATCGCCCCATCGGCGCGTGCGATGGCGCGGCTCAAGGCCACGAGCGCGAGAGTCTCCTCGGGCAGAAGGTCGATGAGATGCATCCGCTCATCTTCGCTGAAATGGCGCCGTAGATCTGCTTCGTCTATCGATTCCGTGACAAAGGCGCGCGCGACACGACAAGAGGTCGCGGAGGATCCATGCGAAACGGTTTGATCGGAGTCGTCAGCGGGATGATGTTCGTGTCGATCGCAACGATGGCGTCGGGGTGCAGCGGCGGCGGGGCCACCGGAGGCACGGGGGGAAGCACGGGTAACGGCGGCAGCAACGGTGGCGCCGGCACGACGGGCGGCGGGGGAACGGGCGGTGGAACCAGCGGGAGCTCGGTGACGACCATCAGCGGCACGACGGCGCTGAACGCGCTCACGCCGGCGGAAGTGACCCAGCTCTGCGACGACACCTACGCGTACTTCGGAAGCGCGATCCCCAAGGCGACCACCTGTCGGTGGCGCGGCTTGGCCTACGGGGCTTCGAGCAGCGCCCCAACGGACGCGCAGCTGCAGTCCAACTGCACGAACAAGGAGACCTCGTGCCAGGGCAGCGCCGATCCGTGGGCCGACAACCTCGGGTGCAACGACATCCCGTCGACCTGCGCGGCGACCGTCGCGCAGTATTCCGCCTGCATCATCGACGAGGTCGCGGCGTTCATGCAGCTGGTCGGTGGCTTCCCGATGTGCTCGATGCTGATGCGCTCGAACGCGTCCGAGATCTTGAACGCCATCGCGGGGGCGCCGCCTGCGAGCTGCGCGTCGTTGATGAACACGTGCCCGGAGCTATCGCCTCCCGGCCCTCTCAACATGTAGGCGGGACCGACTACGACGTGGGCGTCAGCACCAGCATCACGACGCTCTTCGCGGGCAGCGTGACCTGCAGCGTCTTCCCCGAGATCGAGCAGCTGGAACCGCCGAGCGCCTGGACGTTCACCTTCTCGGTGACGGCGTAGTCGTTGTAGCTGTCCTTCGCCGGACCCGTGACGACCTGCGCGGTCGTCACGGCGTACGCGCTCTTGCTGCTGTTGACGGTGACCTTGATGGTCCGCGTGTTCACCAGGTCTACGTTGGCCAGGCTGATGTTGATGCGGCCCTGATCGTCGACAGTGGACCCGGCCGACAGCACCGGGAACGTCTGTCCGTTGCCGGTGATGTTCTCGCTGGTCAGCGTGTTCGGCGCCCACTTCGCGTTCGCGCGGTGGTGAGGCAGGAACATCTTGAACACGTAGAACGTCGGCGTCTTGACGAGCGCGCTGTCGGTGCTCCTCGTCAGCAGCAGCGAGTGAATGACGTTGATGCCCTGAGCGAGCCCGGCCATCGCGTACCGATCCGCGTGCTGCATGAAGAGGTGCAGCGTCTCCGCGCTGGAGATCGCGTCCATCAGCGTGCCCTGCTGCAGCCAATCGTCGCTGGCCGTGAAGTTCTCCAGCCAGTCGCCCCACTCGTCCTCGTAGATCTTGATGCGCTTGGCCGAGTCGTACTTGTCGAGGTACGAGACGGCTTGATCGATGCGGGGGCCGATCTGACCTTTGTTGGCGGCGTTGACGACGTTGTAGTACTGCGCGTCGGTGAAGCCGACGTTCGGGATGTCGTCGGGGTGATAGATGTAATCGTGGAGCTCGATCCCGTCGATCTTGCTGGCGATGTTCTTCAGCATCGTGTCGAGCCAGGGCCAGCGCCCGATGAGATCGGTGCCCGCGACGATGTTCAGCTTCTTGCCGTTGACCGGCGTCGAGAGCATCGCGTAGTTCGCGTTGTAGTTCGCCTCGTACGTCGCCTCGTCCTGGTTGCCGCCGCAGCCCCAGACCTCGTTCCCGATCTTGAAGTGGTTCAGCGTCCAGTCGGTGTGGCTGGTGTTGTTGTTGATGTACTGGACCCAGGCCAGGTTGTTCGCGGCGGCCGCCGACGTGCCCGGGCCGGCGATGATCGGCGGGATCCCGAGCAGCGAGCAGAGCTGCATGTAGCGATCGGTGCCGACGTCGTTGCTCGGGTTCTTGTTCGAGCTCCAGTTGTAGCTGCCCGCCGCGCAGCCGCCGGGCCACTCGATCATCCCGACACCGGCCTCCTTGAAGGCGTCGATGACGTCGTTGCGCATCCCGTTCGTGTTCGGGATCGACGAGCTGGTGCCGACGAAGATGCCGCCGTTCCAATTCTTGCCCAGCCGCTCCATCAGCAAGCCGAAGATGCCGCTGTTGACGACGTACTGCGCTGTGTCGGCGTTGACCGTCATCGTGTTGGCCGCCGTGCTGGCGACGGTGCCCGTGCACGCGTTCATCGGCGCACCGCCGGTGCCGGTCGTCCCGGCGGTTCCGGTGCCGGCGGCGCCGCCACGGCCCGCGGTGCCGGTCGTACCGCCGCGCCCGGCCATCGAGCCGCCGCTGCCGCTGCCCGCCGCACCCGTTGCGCCGCCCGTTCCAGCCGTCCCGGTCGTTCCGGCGCCACCTGTCGCGCCCGCGGCGCCCGTCGTGCTGCCGGCCGCGCCTGTCGTCCCGGCGTCGCCGGTCGTGCCGGCCGCACCTGACCCTGCCGTTCCCGTCGTGCCCGCGCCGCCGCCTGACGTGCCGGCCGGTCCCGCCGTCCCGGCGGCGCCGGTCGTCCCGGCGCTGCCGGACGAGCCGCCGCCCGTGCCGGTGCCGCCGCCTCCGCCCGCAGACGAGCACGCAGAACCGAGAATGCAAAGCGCAGTGAAGAGACAGGCCGATGACATACGGGTCATGAACCCGAATTGTCGGGAGGAGGCCCGACTTGTCACGGGCGCGGCCGGTTGGCCGGTCAGAACCGCGCGATTGCGCTATTGAATGCTCATCGATTTCGTTTCCCAGGCGCTGTTCGTGCAGTAGGTGCAGCCCGAGCCGACGAGCACGCCCTTTCCAGTCGCGGTGGTGTCGCCCTTCAATTGCCAGTTCAACCAGGCGAGATCGATCTTGGTGAAATCGCCGCCGCGGCTCGAGAACAGATCGCCGCCGTGCCCGATGTCCTTGCTGAACAGCATGATCGGGACGCCGAGCGCGGCGATGCTGGTGTAGTCGCGCTCGCCGTTCTCGTAGGCGATGTCGCTCGGGCCGCCGAGGACGATCAGCACCGGCGTGTGCACGGTCTTGAGGTAGTTCGGGTTCGCGCTGAGCAGGCCGCTGCTGTTGAGGCCCCAGGTCGTGATGCGCGAATCGCCCGCCGTGCCCTCGGCCATCAATCCGCCGCACGAGAAGCCGTTGGCTGCGATCTTCGTCGTGTCGAGGCTGTGGTAGTACGCGCTGCAGGGCTTCTCGTTCTCGGCGATCGCCCACGCAACGTACGCGAGCAGCGGCTTGCCCATCGAAGCGGGGTCCGACGAGCTCATCGACCGACTGCCGCTGCCGTTCGGCGTCCCGTCGGCGACGACGAAGTAGCCGTGGGATGCGATCTCGCCCATCGCCACCGAGTTCGATAGTCCGTTCAGCGAGCAGCCGCCCTCGCCCCAGACGAAGATCGGATACTTCTCGGTGCCGCCCAGATCCATCGGTCGGAAGATCGTGCCTTCCTTGATCCCCGTGTCCGTGTTCGTCTCGACGACGACCTTGTGAGGTCCGCTGCCCGAGGCGTTCGCGCTCGCGCTCTTCGACGCTGTGCAGGTTCCGCTGCCGGAGCCGCCGGAGCCTCCTCGGCCGGCGCTTCCGGTGGTGCCCGCCGTCGCTCCGGCGGCGCCCCCGCGACCACCGGTCGACGTGTCGCCGCCGCGGCCGCCGGCGCCGACGCTGCCACCCGATGCTCCGCCGCGGCCACCGGTTCCGACACTGCCGGCCGATCCGCCCCCGGACCCGACGGTGCCGGCCGATCCGCCACCCGTTCCGACGCTGCCGCCCGTGCCGGCGCTGCCCCCGCCAGTTCCACCCGCGCCGGTCACGCCCGCGCCGCCGGAATCGCCCCCGCGACCGCCGATCGCCGAGCCACCCGTGCCGGTCGAGCCGCTCAGGCCGCTCGAGCCGCTCGCACCGCCGGTGCCCGTCGGTGACGAGCCACCGGTGTTGCCACTCCCGCCGGTTCCGGCTGCACTCGTGCCGGCGGTGCCACCGGTATCAGGCTCGGAAGAGCCGCAGCCGGCGCTCACCAGAACACCAGCCAACAGCATCGACGACAGATGGGCTGTCCTCATGGGCGTTACTCCTCGGTTTAGCGGGAATGGCAAATCGCCCCGCAGTGGCCTACCTCCGCGCGACCGGTCCAAAAAAAACGACGACGCGGGCCCGGCGCCGATCAGAGCGTGTGGCGCTTGAGGACGGGCCACGCGATGTTGGGATCGCCCGGGTCTTCGTGGCCGCCTTGCTTGGTGCAAAGAGTCACCTCGACCCCGCCCTGGCAACCCGGATAGGTCGCGCAGCCGTTCGCGTCCGCCGCTGACGGCGCGCTCCCGCAGCCGTCGATCTTCGCCCACGCTTCGAACGTCCCTTGGGCGCCGAGAAACGTGATCGGCATGCCCGCCACCAGCGACGAGGGGCCGCCTTCGTAGGGGACGCGCGAGTCGGCGGTTCCACGGAACGAGATGACCGTGATCGGCCGCTGCGGCACGCAGTCGTTCACGTTCTCCGCCAGCAGATCGAACGCCGCCGGCGCCGCGGCCGCGAACACGTCGGCGGCGCGGCAGGCAACGACGTGCGCCATCCCGCCGCCCGTCAGCACGCCCACCGCATAGATGCGATCGAGCGCGACGCACGCGATCGTCTCGACTTGCGCGACCAGCGCGCGCGCGAACGCGACGTCGTCGACGTCGCCGACGCAGCAAGGACCCACGTTCCATCCGGTGCCGGCGGGTCCCTTGAGACCATCCGGAAACGCCATGATGACGCCTTCGGGATCCAGACGGGCCGGGTAGGGCGAGCTCGTCAGCTCGCTCGCGCCCGACCCGCCGATGCCGTGAAAGTCCACGACCAGCGGCACCGCGTTCTTGCCGTCGTAGGCCGCCGGGACGTGCAGGACGTAGGTGCGGCTGACGGAGCCCACCTGCACGGTGTGGCTGCTGTCGCCGGGCGGCAACAGAGGCGACGGACAGGCGAGCGGCGGCGTTCCTTGATCGCCGCCGCCGTCCGAGGTTGGCGCGCCCGTGACGGCGTAGACGTCGGCGCGCGCGCAGCCGGCAACGGCGACCGCACCGGCGAGAAGGCCGGCGAGCGCCGGTCGGCCGGTCGACCGGCGCGACGTCACAGCCACGCGCCCACTGTCAGGCTGAAGAGCAGGTTGGGGCGCCCACTGGTCGCGGCCAGCGTGTCGACGACGTGGATCGCGAGGTACGGTTCGGCCACCTGGACGTGCGCGGCCAGCGTCAGGTGGTATCGGCCCGGGAAGTTCAAGCGCGCAGCGGCGGCGGCATCGAGCAACAGGGACCACCGCTCGACGGAATGCGCGGCGGCTGGCGCGTCCGCCTCCCCGTCGACCGACGTGCGCAGCACGCCGCCGGCAAGCGCGAAGCAGGGCTGCAGCGCGCGCCCGGCGCGCGCGCAGGTGCCCGCGCCGACGGCCGCATATTCCTGGGCGACGCGCGCGCTGCCGGCTGCGGCGAGGACCGTGGGCCGGCTCCCGAATCCCGCGAGCGCCGCCTGCAGCTCGAGCCACGGACGCGCGCTCCACCCGATCCCCACGGTCGGCATGAGCGCGGGCCCGACGCCGTCCAAGCCGGTGAGCAAGGCGGCCCCGGCCTGCAGGTCGACGCGCCCGATCGCAGCCGCCGCCAGCGACGGTGAGCGCTCCGCGACGGGCGCGGGCGGCTCGTGCACGGCCCTCGCTGTCGGCTGTCCCTTCGCCGCCAGATCGATCTCGGCCAGGCGCGCCCGCAGCGCGTCGACGGCACGGATGGCCAGTCGCTCCGGCGGGTCGGCGGCGCCGGCCTCCAGCGCGATGCGCGCGCGCTCGGAGCTGCGCGCGCCTCCGGCGAAGACCCAGATGTCGACGTGCGCCGGCGACACGTCGCCGCGCACATCGAGGACCGCGTCGAGCGCGCGCTCGACGGCCAGTCCCTCCACCCAGGCGTTTGCTTCGGCCGTGGTCGCGGGCGGGGCCGCCGGCCGCTCGACGATCGCGACCTCGAGTCCGAGCGACAGCAGCTCGCCCTTCAGGCGCGACAGCGTTTCGTTCTGTGCGGGCGAGGCGACGGCCGGTCGTACGATGAGGACCTTCGCGGCCTCCGCGCGCGCGGCCGCGAGCGACGCGAGCAGCGCCGCAACCAGCCGCAGCAGGATTTGCATCCGGCGATCCACAGACGACGACCTACGGCGCGCGCTCGAGGGCGCGCGCCGCACCCGCGTAACTCCCCGTCGGAAAGCGAAGGAGATAGACGCGCGCGACGGGCCGCGCGCGTTCGGGGCCGCCCAGCTCGTTGGTGAGGATCATCTTTCGTCCCAGAGCCTCGGCCGCGTAGGCGCCCCGCGGCGCCTGAGACAGGTAGTCGTCGTACCAGGCGATCGCCTGCTCCTCGGTGCCGTGCTCGCGCAGCTCCTCCGCCCGCCCGAGCAGGAAGAGCGCGTCCAGCGAGCGCGGCGCCTGGGGAAAGCGACGACGCTGCGCCAGGAGCGCCGCGCGCGACAGGTCGCCCCGCCGGCGATACCGGGCCGCGTCGGCCAGCGCGAACAGATCTTCGCTGCCGGCGTTCTCGAGCGTCGCGTCGACCCCTTCGCGATCGACGTCCGCGAGGATGCGGTCCCAGTGCCCGCTCGCCAGATCGGCGGCCCAGCGGCGCGCGCGTGTGCCTTTCGCGGCGGGCGCGGGTCGGCTCGCGATCTCTTTTGCGATCGATGGTCGCGCTGCGGCCGGTGCTGTCCCGGTCGTGACGCGCTCGCCGTCGTCGGGCCGGTCGGCCATGATGACCGTCTCCGCCCGCGGCAAGCTGACGACGAGACGCTGGCCCGCCTGCAACCAGATGCCGCCGTTGACGACGGGCCCGCTGACGACGACGTGGCCGTGCCGCAATCGAAGCTCGAACCGCTCGCTCGCCGCATCCCACGACACGGTGAAGGCGGTCCCCGTGACCGTGACCAGGAACGGTCCCGCCTCGACGAGCCACCGATGCGTACGGCTGCGCGTGATCGCGAGCGAAGCGGTCCCGTTCTCGATCGCGAGGTGCGCGCCGTCATCGGCGACCGAGCGGAGCCGCCCGCGCGTGCCCGCCGTGAGCGCGAACGTGCTGCCCTCGTTGAAGAGCACCTTGACGCCCGCGACGCCCGACTGCGACAGGTACCCGCCCTCGAGCTCGGTGCCGCCTTCGATTCGCGAAACGACCACGGGCGGCTCGGGCAGGACGCCGCCGTCACGGCGGATGGAGACGACCTTGACGGCGACGACGAGGCAGACCGCCGACGTTGCGCCGAAGAGCACGAAGCGACGCAGGCTGCGGCGCCGGACCTGGCCGCGGGCGACGCGCGCGCGGACCGCATTCAAGCCCTGGTCCAGCGCCGACGGCGCGTGTGGCTGCGCGGCGTCGCGCCCCAGCTCGGTGAGCGCGACGAGCGCGGGGGCGTCGCGCGGTTCGTCCGGATCGTCGGAGGTCATCGGCGCCGGCCCCAATGATCTCCCCGCGCGAGGCCGACCAGCTCGGGATCGGCCTCGACCCATTGCGAGAGCCGGGTCGAAGCGTGTGCCATCGACCGCTTCACCGTCGAGACCGAGAGATCCATCGTCGTGGCGATCTCGTCGACCGTCATGGACTCCATCCGGCGGAGGACGAACACCAGCCGGTCGCGGGCGGTGAGACGATCGAGCAAGCGGTAAAGCTTCGCCAGCAAGTCGCGCGACTCGAAGTCCGACGCTCGGAACGGGACCTCTGAAGCCGCTTCCGCCTTGAGGAACGGAAACCAGCCGCGCACTCTCCGCCGGCGCAGCTCGGCCTTCAGCACCCGCACGGCGAAGGAATAGACGAAGCTGCGCAGCCGCTCCGGATCGCGGAGAGTCGGCGCCTGCCGGAATACGCGGCAGAACACCTCCTGGACGATGTCTTCGGCCTCTGACCGCGATCCGAGAAATCGTTCGGCGGTCAGCAGCACCATTGGCGCGAAGCGGCGCCAGGTCTCGGCGATCGCCCATGGTTCACCGACGGCCAGACCCCACGCGAGGTCAGCGTCGCGGGCATGCCCGCCGCCGACGAGGGACAGCGGCGCATTTGCGTTTGCGTTTGATCGACGGGTTCGCACGGCGCGGGGGTTCCTTCGAGACGTCAGGCAGTTTCCCTGCCCACACGGACTGGTTCAGATTTCGGGTTGCGCGGCACGACGCTGGCGCATCGCGCCGCCGGCGCGCGCGTCGCTCGCGATCGACATCTCTCGGGGGGATGCCCGCAGTTCCGTCCCGGGATCCCTCGGGGATGCCTAGGGAACGCTCATCGACTTGTATTCCCAGGCAGCGTTGCTGCAGTAGGGGCAACCGCCGCCGACGAGCAGGCCCTTGCCCGTCGCCGTCTCATCACCTTTGAGCCACCAGTTGAGCCACGCGATGTTGATCTTCGTGAAGTCGCCGCCGCGCGCCGCGAACAGATCGCCGCCGTGTCCGAGGTCCTTGCTGAACCAAAGGACCGGAAACTTCAGCTTGGCGATGGCGGCATACCCCTCCGCGCCGCCGTCGTACGCGATGTCGCCGGGGCCGCCCTCGACGAACAGGACGGGCGTGCGAATCATCGCGTAGTAATCCGCGTTCGCACCGGCCATGCCGCTGCTGTTGACGCCCCAGGTCGTGATCCGCGAATCCAGCACCATCGCCTGGGACATGAGCCCGCCGCACGAGAATCCGTTCGCCGCGATCTTCGTCGTGTCGAGGCTCTGGTAGTACGCGCTGCAGGGTTTGCCGTTCTCGGCGATCGCCCAGTCGACGTACGCGATGAGCGGCGCCGCCATCGCTTTCAGCATCGAACGATCCTGGGCGCGGTTGCCGCTGCCGTTCGGCGTCCCGTCGGCGACGACGAAGTATCCGTAGGAAGCGATCTCCGCCATCGCGGTCGCGTTCGACAGGCCGTTCTTCGAGCACGCGCCCTCGCCCCAGACGAAGATCGGATATTTCTCGGTCCCGCCCAGATCGGTCGGTCGAAAGATCGTTCCTTCGTTGATCCCCGGATCGGCGTTCGTCTCGACGGTGACCTTGTGCGGACCGCTGCCCGTCGCGTTGGTGCCGGCGGGCTTCGAGGCGGTGCACGTCCCGGGGTTGCTGCCGCCGCTGCCGCCGCGCCCGCTGCTCCCCGCGCCACCCTTTCCTGCGGCGCCGCCAGCCCCGCCGGAAGAACCGCCAGTCCCGCCGCGACCCGCGGAGCCGCCGCCACCTCCAGCGCCGGCGCCGCCACCGCCCGTCGCGCCACCCGTGCCGGCGACGCCCGCGCCACCTCTGCCGGCGGCGGCCGCCCCACCCGAGGCGCCCGCGCCGCCGCCGTATCCACCCATCGCCGCTCCGCCTTCGCCGCCTCCTGCCGCGCCCGCGCCACCGCCCGTGGCGCCGTTCCCGCCATTGTTCGAACCGCCGGTGCTCCCGCCATTCGAACCGCCAGCGCCGCCGGTGCTGCCGCCGTTCGAACCGCCGGTGCCGCCGCTGGATCCGCCGGTCGCGCCCGCGCGGGCACCCTCAGCGCCGCAGCCGGCGACGGCGATACCCAGCGCCCCGAGAAATGCGATGGCCCTCAACTGCGGTCGCGTGCTCATTGGTTCATGGACCTCCGGCGGGGAGCGTTGTCTGCCGCTGCAGTGCCCGATGGCCGCCGAAATGGGCCAAAGTCCGGATCCATCACTGTCGCGGCGACGCCGATCTTGTGATGCGAATTGGCGTTTCTGCGGGACGCGGCCTTGATGGATCGGTACCGCGCGGAACGGGCATCAACAGTCAGGCCGTGACGAACCACTTCCGGAAACGCGCTCTCGCCTTCGCAGCACTTTCGACGGGGCTGCTTGCCGCGGCACCGGCCGGCGGGGCGTCCTTGCAGAAGGTCAACCAGACCGACTGGTGGGCGGGCGTCAGCGGTCTGCCCAGCTACGTGAACATGTTCATCTACGTGCCGGACAGCCTGGCGACCAAGCCGCCCATCGTCGTCGCTCCGCACCATTGCCAGGGAAACGGGACTGGCACGTACGGCGAGATGTCCAGCCTCGTGTCGATCGCCAACACGAACGGCTTCATCATCATCTTTCCGGAAGCGACCGGCGAGAACTGCTGGGATGCCGGGTCGACCCGAGCGCTCAAGCATGGCGGCGGCGGCGACACGGGCGCCGTCGTGCAGATGGTGAAGTACACGCTCGCGAAGTACAGCGGCGACGCGAGCCGCGTGTACTCGGTCGGAGGATCGTCGGGCGGGATCATGACCGAGGCGTTGCTGGGCGTTTACCCGGATGTCTTCATGGCGGGCGTGTCGTTGATGGGCGTGCCGTGCGGCTGCTGGGCGCAGGGCTACAACGACGTCACGGGCAACGGCAGCACCGCGCAGTGGAGCGGCTCCTGCGCGGGCGGAAGCGTCACGAAGACGGGGCCGCAGTGGGGCGATCTCGTTCGATCGTACTTCCCCGGTTACACCGGGCATCGCCCGCGCATGCAGCACTGGCACGGCACCGCCGACACGACGCTCAACTACAAGAACATGGCGGAAGACATCAAGGAGTGGACGAACCTGCTCGGCCTGAACGAAACGCCGGCGGGGACGGACACGCCCAAGAGCGGGACCACGCACCAGTTCTGGAAGAACTCGTGCTTCACGGTCTACGAGACCTTCGCGTTGTCGGGCGTCGGGCACGCGGTGCCGTTCGACGGGAACGCCGTCGCTGCTTACTTCGGCCTCGACAAGGCCGGCGGCCAGGATCCTGAGACGGCGGCTTGCCCCGGCGCGGTTCCGGGCGGCGGTGGCGCGGGTGGCAGCGGCGGTACGACGGGCGCGGGTCGCGGCGGTTCGGGCGGCGCGGGCGGCGGCGGCACCGGCGGCGCGCGGGACGGCGGCGCTGATGCCCGCGACGGGTCCGTCGCTGACGGCGGCGGCGGCGTTGGACAGATGGGCGGCGGCGCGGGGACGAGCGCGGCGAGCGGAACCGGCGGCAGCGCGTCGGGTGGCAGCAGCGGCGGGGGTGCTTCCGGCGGAATCGCCGGTGGCACCGGTGGCACGATCGTCAGTGGGACCGGCGGACTCGCCGGCGGCGCCGGTGACGGCGGAACGGCCGGAACCGGCGGGACGGGCGCCACGGGCGGACGCATGGGCGCGATGACCGGCACCGGTGGCAGCGCGGCCGGCGGTGCGCCGCCGGGGGAACAGTCGAGCTCCGGTTGCGGCTGCGTCGTCGCGGATCAGAACGCGCGATCGCGGGCGCGCGCCGCCATTCTGTTCGTCGTCGCGCTCGGATTTGCGCTCGCCCGCCCGCGGCGTCAGCGACCGTAGGTCTTTGAATCGAGGAGCGCGTTCCAGAAACGTCCCGTTGCCTCCGCGCTCGCGCTTTCGGTGACGAGCCACGCCGCGCCGTTCGGATCGGCCACGAGATCGGGGCCCGCCGTCGCGCCGGCTCCAACCGGCGCTGCCGCGGCCACACGCTCCACCTTGGTCGCGAAGCTGGGAATGCCGACCGCCACGGCCGCGACCTGATCGGCGGCCTCCGCCAGGTTCCAGATCTTCGGTTGCTTCGCGGCGATCCAGTCGCCGAACGCGTTCGCGGGCAGCTCGGACAGGCGCGATGCAGGGACGTCCGTGAGCTGGTCGTAGAAGGCGCTCACCTGGACAAAACGAAAGCGCGCGGTGACGATCGCGTCCGCCCACGGATCCATCTCGCCGTTGGGCGCTGCCATCGCCCCGCCGGACGCGGTCGTCGAGCCAATCGACGAGACGACCACGACGCGATCGGTGACGGTCCGATCGACGAGGTAAGCGTCGGCGACATCGGTCAGGCGGCCGCCCGTGGCGATGACCAGGGGACGATAAGAGAGGCTGAGCCGTGCGGACTTCTCGACGATCAAACGCGCGCCCTCCGATCGGTTCGGGGCCGTGTCATCGATCTGGCCGCTCGCGGGGCGGACCAGCGGCGCGCCGATGCTCGTGGTGGGATCGGGGATGCCGGCCATGCCGCTCGCGGTCGCCGCCGCGACGAGGCCGCGCCAGCCGGCGATGTTCGCGTCGAGGTCCTGCCAGCCCGGGCTGGTGTTCACCACGATCCCGACGAGCGCCGGTCCGCCGCTGTTGGCCAGCAAGACGGCGTACTCGCCTTGCCAGTTGTCGTCGGGGCCGTCGTTCAAAAGCAGGATCGGATTGCGCTCGTCGACGGGCAGGCGGCCGTGCGGAACGGTCGAGCCGAGGTCGCGGGTCTCCATGCAGCCCATCGCGGCAAGCGCGAGCGCCACGGCGACCGATCTCTTTTCACTACAAAACCGGGTCACGAGTGCAGTAGGGGGCATGATAGCAAGGGTACGGAGCTGTCTTTCGGCGTTTCTGACCGCGACGCTGCTTGCTGCGGGCTGCCAATCCGGAGGCGGTGACGGCGTCACCGCAGGCACAGCCGGAACGAAAGGCGGCGCGGGCACGAGCGGCGCGTCGGGGACGACGGGCACCGCGGGTGCGACCGGCGCCGCCGGCGCGACGGGCGCCGCGGGCGTGAACGGCACCGCGGGCGTGAACGGCACCGCAGGAACGACAGGTGGCGGCGGCACGACTGGTGGTAGCGGCGCCGGCACGACCGGCGCAGCAGGCGTGACCGGGACGGCGGGCACGGGCGGCAGCACCGGCGGCGCCGTCGGAAGCGGCGGGCGGGGCGGCGGCGGCGCCGTCGGAAGCGCCGGGCGGGGCGGGAGCGCAGGCAGCGGCCAGGCGGGGACCACAGGGACGGGCGGCGCGGGCGGCGTCGCCTGCACGTCGCCGCCGCCGACCGGTTCGTCTTACACGGTCGACGCGACAGGCGTGACCTTCACGCTGAACCCGGGACGCATGCGCGTTTCGGTCTGCAAGGACGACATCATCCGCGTCCAGTACACGAGCGCGTCGTCGATCCCGGCCAAGACCTCACTGTCGGTCAACGCGACCTGGGGAACGCCGAGCTTCTGCGTGACGGAGGCGGCCGGCGTTCTGACCATCACCACGTCGCGCATGAAGGCGAAGATCACCGAGAGCAGTGGCCTCGTCAGCTACACGGATTCGAGCGACAACGCGCTCACGTCCGAGTACAGCAAGGGCCTCACCGGCGCGACCGTCGAGGGCGTCGCGACGAACACCGTCGCCGCGGCGTTCAACTCGCCGGCCAGCGAAGCGCTGTTCGGGCTCGGCCAGCAGCAAGACAGCGTGATGAACCGCAAGGGGACCACGCTGCGCATGCTCAACGAGAACACGAAGATCATGATCCCCGTCCTCGTCTCGAACAAAGGCTACGGGCTCCTGTGGGACAACTATTCGATCACGAACTTCGCCGGCAACGTCAGCAGCAACACCCGCTACAGCTTCAGCTCCGAAGCGGGTGACCTGGTCGACTACTACTTCTTCTACGGCCCGACGATCGACCAGGTGATCGCGAACTACCGGACCACGACCGGCGCGGCCCCGATGTTTCCCAAGTGGGCGTACGGCCTCTTCCAGTCGAAGGACCACTATCAAAGCTCGGCGGAGCTGACGCAGGTCCAGAAGGGCTATCGCGACAACAACATCCCTGTCGACGTCATCGTCCAGGATTGGCAGTACTGGAGCCCCGCCGTCTGGGGCTCGCACCTGATGGATGCGGGCCGCTATCCGGATCCGGCCGGCATCGTCAACCAGCTGCACACGGCGCACATCCACACGATGATCTCGATCTGGCCGCTGTACCAGACGCGATCCAACGGCGTCGCGACGGTCGCGGGCGAGCTGGACAACTACAACGCGCTGAACGCCATCAACGCGCTCTATCCGACGACGACCGCGAACGGCACGTACCACTTCTACGACACGTTCAACGCGATGGCGCGGACGCTCGTCTACCAGCAGTCGTACGATCGCCTGATCGGAAAGTACGGCTGGGACGCGATCTGGGCCGACAACACCGAGCCCCAGAGCTATCCGGA
>Ga0070684_100002025_pt1 | contig 14912 bp, 15 predicted proteins | sample KBSC723LmetaG_FD_65653 | JGI IMG/M metagenome (GOLD analysis project Ga0070684, IMG submission 65653) | Corn rhizosphere microbial communities from Kellogg Biological Station, Michigan, USA - KBS C7.2-3L metaG | ecosystem: Host-associated > Plants > Roots > Rhizosphere ...
CGCAGGAACCGCGACTGCACGCCTGCGTGGCGCTTGAAGCCTTCGAAGTACGGGCGGACGGTCGGGTCGCGGTCGATCGCGATGAAGCGGCCGTCGCCCTTCAGGTCGTGGGCGAGAATCGCAGCGTGACCGCCGGCGCCGAAGGTGGCGTCGACGACGGTCTGCCCGGGCTCGATCGCGAGGAGCTCGCGAACCTCCTCGGCGAGGACGGGAACGTGATCAGTCTCGTTTGGTTGCAAGACGCTCGGCAACATCTTCTGCGCTCCCTTCCACCTCTTTCAGCTCCTTGTGCCAGGACGCGCGGTCCCAGATCTCCAGGTGGTCCCTCACGCCCGCGACGACGACGTTCCGGCCGAGCCCTCCGTGCTGGATGAGAGCGGCCGGGATCATCACGCGCCCCTGACGGTCGAGCTCGGCCTCGGTCGCGCCGGAGAAGAAGAAGCGCTGCATCCGGCGGCCCTCCTGGCTGAGCGGGTCGAGCTCGGCGAGCCGCGACTCGACGAGCGTCTCCCAGTCCTCGAGGCGATAGGCGTACAGGCAGCCGTCCATCCCGCGCGTGAGCACGACGCCGGCTGCGAACGCCGTCCGGAACCTGGCCGGAAGCGTGAGCCGGTTCTTGTCGTCGATCGTGTGCTCGTGTTCGCCGAGAAGCATGTCTGGGGCCGTGAGGGTGATTCCACGTTGCCCCACTTTAGACCACTAACCCCCACAACGCAACTACGCCCAGCCACGTTCACACGCCCCAAACAATTCGTGCGGAAAAGCACGGAGTGGCTACAGCACGCGCCCGGATGCAGATGAGGGGCGACCGTGCGACCCTCGAAATATGCTTCGAGTCATCTCTGTTCTCGTTGTCGCGGCTGCGGCTCTGACCGCAGGCGGCGGCTCTCTGGCGAAGACGGTCGAGCCCGCGCGCGCCGCCACGTCCGAGACGGGCTCGGCCCTCCCGACGACAGCCTCGAGTCGATATCTGATCGCAGGGGGCTGGGCGACCACCGGGACGATGTTGCGCGTCGGCAACACGGTCTACGTCGGCGGAGCGTTCTCGAGGATCGCAAACCGGACGGGTTCGGCAATCGTCGTACCGGCCTCCGGTGGAGCTCCTGAGCCGCGGTTCCCGGAGGTCGCGGGCGGATCGGTGACCGACTCTGTTGCGGACGGTTCAGGCGGGTGGTACCTGGGCGGCTCGTTCACGAGCGTCGGCAGCGTTGCTCGCCCCGGCCTCGCGCACGTGCGAGAAGACCTGACCGTCGACATGACGTTCGCACCCGAGGACTTCGGCGAGGTTCACGCAATCGCTCTCAGTGAGAGCACTCTGTACGTCGTCGGCGTCCAAATTCCGGCGCGACGGCCAACCCCGATCATGCGGGCGCTGGACGCGGCCAACGGTTCCGTCTTGCCCATCACTTACACCCCACCCGCGGGCGCCCTGAACGCGCTCGCAGTCGTCGCGGACAAGGAGCGCGTGTACGTCGCCTTCGACTCGAACGTCGTCGCCTATGACGTTGCGACCGGACAGCAGGTCTGGTCGCACCCGATCGAGGTGAATTACGAGCAGCGAGGTGCGGCGACGCTCTACCTCGACGGAGCCAATCTTCTCGTGGGCGGCTCGTTCACGGACAACGGGAACGACAATCTCGAGACGCTCCATGCTTCGACCGGCGCAACGACCGGGCCCGGCTTCAAGGTGCCAACGGCCGTAAGCTCGATCGCGGTTGTGCGGGACAAGATCTACGTCGCCCGGGTACGCAGCAAGCGTGCATCCTCCGGCCTCGACGTGATCGATCCGGCCACGGCCAGCGAGAGGTCTTGGGGCCAGATCCGCGCAGCGCAGCTCGCCGGGAGCGACAGGACGCTGTACGTGTCCGGCATGACGGCCGCGGACGAACGCCAAGGCTTCGTCACCCGCGTCTATTCAGCCCAAGTAGGAACGGCCAAGGCGGTCCTCAAGAGGGTCTCGCCGGCGCTCGGTGGGAGCGCGTGGACGCTTGTGGCCCAACCCGGCCGACTCCTCGTGGGCGGCACGTTCTCGAGTGCCGGGGGCACCGCGCGCGCGAATCTCGCCGCGTTCGACGCCCGCACCGGGAAGCTGCTGCCGTGGCGTCCGAGCGCGAACGGCGTGGTGAGCGGCCTCGCCGCGACGAACGGCAAGATCTACATCGGCGGCTACTTCAGCCGTGTGGGAGGAAAGGTCCGCCGCGGCCTCGCCGCAGTGACCGCAGCCGGCGCGGGGCGACTGCTGCCGTGGCGCCCGGGCCTGTCGTACTCGTCGGGCATCAGCCTTGCGATCGGTCACGGTCGCGTTTTCGTCGGCGGCACCTTCGTCCCCGCAGGTCAGAAGCGGACGCCGGGCAAGCCAACCCGGTTCACCCACCTGGCCGCGTTCTCGGCTTCTGGGTCAGGCGCACGGATCCGATTTGCCTCGCACGCCCTGACCACCACTCCCGGCGGTGCGCTCAGCGGAGGGGGAGTCCTCGCGGTTCGCGGAGGCACGCTTCTCCTCGCGGAGCCTTCACGCGTGGCAGCGTTCTCCGTCGACGGTGACGGACGGCACGAGCTGTGGCGGACGCCGGTCGGGGGCACCGTCAACGCGTTCGCGACAAGTGGCGCGACCCTCTACCTCGGCGGACGGTTCAGCCAGGTCGACGGACAACCGCGGACGAACGTGGCCGCCCTCGCGCTCGACCGGAAAGGCGCACTGCTCCCGTTCGCGCCGGCCTTGACCCAGGAGGTGGTCGCACTCGCGCCGCTGCGCGGCGACCTCGTATACAGCATGACGAGTCTCCGCCGGCCCGGCCAGCCTGCTTGGCACCAGGCACTCGGGGCAGTCGCTTCGAACGGGACCGTCCTCCCGTGGCGATTCGACGCCGTCGGCGATGCCGAGTGCATCGTGGCCTTCTCCGGCGGGCTCGCTATCGGGGGGACCTTCGACTGGCTGGGACCGGCCGGCAATCAGGCGGCCGGCCATTTCGGCTGGCTCCGTTGACCTCCTGACGCCGGGCGGAGGGCGACTATCGATTGCCCTGCGCGCCGCGGCGGGTCATCGCGACAGCGCCGCATTTGGCGGCGAACTCGACCGCACCTGCGGGCGAGTGGCCGCTGCCGAGCGCGAAGGCCAACCCCGCCGCGAAGCTGTCTCCGGCCCCGTACGCATCGACGAGCGGGCCGGGAAGGTCGACGGCGACGAAGGCACCTTCCTCGCCCGCGACCGCATAGGAACCGCCCTCCCGCCCCATCGTCGAGACGATCATGTGCGGCTCCGGTTCGAGCAGGCCCGTCTCGTACGCCTCGCTCGGGTCGCGCCCGCTGCGGACGAGCGCGTCGAGCTGCACCTGCGCCTCGACGAGGGTCGGCAACTCGCGGGCCGTCGCGACGAGAGCCCGGGCCTGCCGTGCGGCGCGCAACGCATCCGGGTCGCCGGCGCTGAAGTAGACGGCGTCGACCTCAGCCAGCTCGGTCCACGGCAGGGGATCGGCGCCGTGTGGATGCAGCTTGTTGCCCATCAGCGTGATCGTCCGCTCGCCGTCCTGATCGAGGTACGTGAACGCGCGGCGCTGCGCCTCGTCGCGGATCGCGGCATGGACGCGGCAGCCGAGCTCTTCCAGCGCCGCCCGCGCCTGCTCTCCGAGCTCGTCGTTCCCAACCGCCACGAAGAAGTCGACGTCGGCCCCGAGGCGCACGAGCTCTCCGGCGGCGACCGCTCCTCCGCCGGCGGGCTCCTCCCAGGTGTCGGCGGCGGTGACGATCTCGCCCGGCGCGGGCACTCGCTCGACCTGTGCGAAGCGGACCCATTCGACGTGGCCCACGACCGCTGCCCTCACAACTTCGACCCCCTCCGCGTTAGACAAGATGATGGCTCTCGTGCACGTCCCACCATTCGAATCTTTCTATGAGGAGCATCGCGAGGCGGTTTTCCGCGAGCTCCGGCGACTCGTCGGCAAGGACGCGGAGGATGCATACCAGGAGACGTTCCTGCGTGCGTTGCGCGCCTACGGAAAGTTGAGGCATACGGAGAACCTGCGCGCCTGGGTGCTGACGATCGCGCGCCGGGTGGCCGCCGACCACTACCGGCGGCGTGAGGCTCCGACCGTCGTCGTCGAGCCCGAGACGGATTCGCGGCCGGCCTATGCCGAGCTCGGCGAGCTCGCGGACGGGCTGCCCCGCAAGGAGCGCGCCGCGGTCGTGCTCCGCTACGGCTACGACATGTCCTACGCGGCGATCGGCGCGGCGCTCGGCTCGAGCGAGGACGCGGCACGCCAGGCCGCTTCGTCCGGCGTACGAAGACTTAGAAGGAGGATGCAATGACCGTCTCCCCCACTCTCGACGCGCGGTTTCGGGAAGCCGCCGCCGCGGCCGGGCTCCTCGACGTTGCGTACGACCTCGCGGAAACCCCCATCGGAACGCTGCTCGTCGCCACGACCGACCGGGGGCTCTGCCGGATCTCGTACGACCCGCAGCCCGAGCGCGAGGCCGAGGCGCTCGCTGAGACCTTCGGCTTGCGCGTGCTGCGCGCGGCGAAGCCGATCGATCCGGTGCGCCGCCAGCTGGACGAGTACTTCGAGGGCAAGCGCACCGAGTTCGAGCTGCCGATCGACCTCCGTCACCAGGCGCCGTTCAGCCGCGAGGTGCTGAACCGGCTCGCCCGCGTTCCGTACGGCCACCTCACGACCTACGGCGCGCTCGCGGCGGAGGCTCACCGGCCGAGGGCCGCCCGGGCCGTGGGGACGGTCATGAACCGGAACCCGGTCCCGATCGTCCTTCCGTGCCATCGAGTTGTCGGCGCGAATGGTTCGCTGACCGGCTACGGCGGCGGGCTCGAGCGCAAGGAGCTGCTCCTGAAGCTCGAAGGCGCGATTCAGTCTCAGCTCGAGATGTGACGTTTCGACACCGGACGACGAATAACGTGTAGTGATCGTTCGATCGCTCGGCGCCGTTCTCGCAAGTGCCCTGCTCGCGAGCTGCGGAGGAACGCGCAACGGGACTCCCGGGGTGACCGGTCATGCGGTCGCGAAGCCGAGGCCGATCACGACCGTGATCTCTCGCGGCACGCTCGCACAACGGAAGCTCCACCGTTCGATCGTCTCGCGCATGGCGCCGACGACGATCTACGGCGTCAGCATCCGCCCCGCGAACCGGCACTGGTCACCTCCGTTCTACCCGGCCGTGTCCGGAAGATTGAAACTTGACATGTGACCTTTTGGTCACGTATCCTCCGACCATGACGACCGACGACGACCTCGTGTTCAGGGCGCTCGCCGATCCCACACGCAGGCATCTCCTCGACCGGCTCTTCGAGCGTGACGGCCGAACGCTCACCGAGCTCGAGTCAGACGTGGAGATGACCCGCTTCGGGGTCATGAAGCACCTGCGCCTCCTCGAGGAGGCCGGGCTCGTCGTCACCCGCCGGGAGGGACGCCAGAAGCTGCACTACCTCAACCCCGTCCCGATCCGGCTGATCCACGACCGGTGGATCGACAAGTACCGGGAGCGCCAGGTATCGGCGCTCGCGCACCTCAAGTCAGAGTTGGAGGAGACTGCATGACGACGATGACCGAACAAGCGACACAGGTCTACTCCGTCTTCATCCGCGCCACGCCCGAGCAGGTGTGGGACGGGATAACGAAGCCGGAGTTCACGACTCGCTACTTCCACGGAACGAAGATCGACTCGACCTTCGAGCCCGGCGCGCCCTACCTGAGCGTGGCCGGAGAGGGCGGCGACACGGTCGTCGACGGCGAGATCCTCGAGTCCGATCCCCCGCGCATGCTCAAGCACACGTGGCGCGCGCTCTACGACCCTGAGACCGCGGCAGAGCCTTTCAGCCGTGTGACCTGGGAGATCGAGCCGCAGGAAGGCGGGGTTACAAAGCTGACGGTCACGCACGACCAGCTCGAAGCCGCTCCGAAGACCGCCGAGAGCGTTGCAGGCGGCTGGAGCTACATACTCAGCGGACTGAAGACGCTACTCGAGACGGGCGAGCCGCTCGCGTAAGAACTGAGACGGCGCGGAGCGGGCCGTCAGGGGAGCCCGCTCCGCCGGCTCAGTCGCCGAGCAGGCAGTAGCCGACGCCCCACACGTTTCGAACGTAATCAGGCCCGAGACGGCGCCGCAGCCGTGACGCGTGCGAATCGAGCGTGCGCGTTCTCGCGGCCGAGCGGAAGCCCCACACGTCCCGCAGGAGCTCGTCCTTCGTGAAGACGCGCGGCGGGTCGCTGGCGAGCTTCAGGAGCAGCTCGTACTCCTTCGACGGCAGGACGACGCGCCGCCCGGACACGGTCACGCGCCTCGTCGGGCGGTCGATCTCGACCTCGCCGGCGACCATCCGCTCGGACTCGGGAGGCGAGACCCGGCGCAGCACCGCCCGAATCCGTGCGACCAGCTCGTCGTAGTGGAAGGGCCGGTCGAGGTAGTCGTCGCAGCCGCGGTCGAAGGCCCGCACGCGGTCGACCGGGTCCGACTCCTGCGAGCCGAGCAGGATCACGGGCACCTCGCGGTCGCGCTCCCTCAAGCGGCGGCACAGCTCGAGGCCTTCCGGGTCGCCGATCAGCACGAGGTCGGGGCACATGCGCTCGATCAGCTCCAGCGCCTCGCCGTCCCGGACTCCGACGACCTCGAACCCGTCCTGCGCCAGGTGGCGTTCGAGGAAGCTCCGCGTGGCCTCCTCGGGCTCGGCGAGCAGCACCGCACTCGACATGACGCCCGACGCTAGCGGCACCCGAAGCGGGCCGCCAGATGTCCATTCAGCCGAGTCTGTGCCGAAGAATCGACAGCTCTCGGCAGGAGACCTGCCCGGAGCAGCCGATCACTCACACTCGAACGGCCGCCGGTACCGGCTCTTGACCACAAGAGGCGTGAGTGACACGCTTACTTGACACCTGACTGCTGCGGCTGACGTTGGTTTAGGGAGAAGTCGCAATGGTCGTGGCACGCAGCATCTGTGCGGTCTGGGTCGCAGTCCTCACCGGGATGCTCGCGAGCTCAGTGGCGACTAGCTCGCCCGAGGCAACCACCGGTTCGATCGTCTTCGAGAGCACGCGAGGCGGGAACCCCGATATCTATGTGATGCGGGCCGACGGCACGGACGTCCGACGTCTCACTCGAGATCAGGCTCAGGATTCGTCGCCGAATTGGTCGCCGGACGGGTCACGCGTCTATTTCGCGAGCGACCGCAGCGGCTCCTGGCGTCTCTATCGAATGCCTGTGAGTGGTGCTAAGCCGACGCCGATTCGAACCGGAAAGATCAAGACCGCCTTCGAGCCGCGAGTTTCGGCAGATGGAAAGCTGATCGCATTCGAGAGCTTCGACCAAAGTGGCCACGCGACCGTTCAGATCGTCCGCGCAAGCGGCGGCCGGAGCCGCTCGCTTACCCCTGCCGGACTCGAGGATACGGGGCCGAGCTGGGGCCCCCGCGGATCCCGGCTAGTCCTCTCGCGCGGCTCGCCGAAGATCGGCACCTACTCGCTCTATACGGTCGACGCGAAAACGGGCAAGTCGCAGCGGCTGACGTCTCCGCCCGCAGGCGCAAGCGACTCTGAGCCTGACTGGTCGCCGTCGGGCAAGAGTGTCGCGTTCACGCGACTGCTCGATGACGGCAATTACGACGTCTACAGAACCGTGGCTCGTCCCGGGTCGAGTGCCAAGCGTCTGACGACTGATCCGGCCGAGGACGGGGGGCCGACCTGGTCACCGGACGAGAAGACGATCATCTTTCGTTCCGCGCGGACCGACTCCTATCGCCTTTGGAAGATGTCGGCAGGCGGTGCGGGACAGGTCCCGCTGATGCACGGGTCAAAGCGCATCGATGTCGCCGCGGACTGGACGCCTCACACGATAGGTGTCCGATCGATGCACGCGACGCGGGAGTGGTCGCCAAGACGAGAAGCCGGCTTCTACTGCGTCGTACCTCCCGGGTCCGATCCGCCCAGAGCGGGACACGATGTTGTCAGAGGCACTGCATCGAAAGACTTCCTCTGCGGCGATGGAGGCTCGGATTGGATTCACGGCTACGCCTCAGGCGACGAACTCAGCGGCGGCTCGGGGAACGACCGCCCACTAGCGTCGAGCATCCTCGCCGGCGACGCGGGTGACGATCTCGTTTTCGCACGCGCACTGTCGGCGCCGACTGGCGATTGCGACTACGTCGACGGTGGGGATGGACCCGATACCGCGTGGGTCGACAAGAGCCCAGTACCCTGCGGAAACGGGACTTCGACGCGCGACCTCTGGACCAACGTCAGCGTCACGCGTCCGCCGTAATGGAGGATGGAGTCGATGACGTCCCGCAGGCCGGCGAGCCACTTGCCCTCGCCTACCTCAAGTGGGCCGCCGCCGCGGTAACCGCGCTCACGATCATCGTCGGCGGGATCTACGGTGGCGTGCACTGGCTCTTCGATAGAACTGACGGAGGGCAGGGCACCACCGTCGCCGAGCAAGGCAAAGTCCAAACGGTCCAGTTCACACCTCACGGGACGGCGGGAACGGTCCTGGCGCGGGCGCGGGTGACCGGACAGAAAGGTGGCGAAGTGCGTCTTCTGTGGACGCTGATGGATGCAGAGCTCTCTCGGCCCGTGCGGGAGAAGGGGTTCGAAGACCAGGTGCTCGCGCAGTTCAAACCAGACAGCGACGACTTCTCCCGCGAATATTCCGCAACAGTCCCCGCACCGACCACAACCGATCTCGTCTTTCTCCGCGTGAGGCTCCTCGATCGGTCGGGGCAACAGCTCGATTTCAGCGACAGCGACATGTTTCGCATTGGCGGCGTCCCGGGATCCTGAGGAGCCGCGGCCGATCAGATGCGGCCCGAGCGGAACACGCCCCAGAGGAGCCACAGGCCGAGCACACCGGACAGGAAGAACCCGATCGCGGAGACGACGTTCAGCCCGAGCACCTGGGGGCCCGAGGTCGCGAAGACCCCGATCAGGCTCGACCCGATCAGCCCGGCTGCGACGACGAACGCGATGATCAGCCGGTTCATCGCGACGTCGATCTTCTGCATGAACTCGTCCAGCCCCTTGTGGACGAAGCCAACCTCGATCTGCCCGTCGCGCACCTGTTCGAGAACATCGTGCAGCTGGTACGGGTACTCCGCGATCACCGAGGCGAGCTTGAACGATTCGCGGCGCGCCCTGGTCAGCATGCGGTGCGGCGTGTAGCGGTTGACCATGAGGCTCCGCGCGTAAGGCTTCGCGACCTCGAACACGTTGAAGTCCGGGTAGAGCTCGACGCCGACCGACGCGAGGGTCGCGATCGCCTTGTCGAGGATGATGAAGCGGGTCGGAAGCCTCAGATTGAGCGAGTAGATGACGCCGAAGACCTCGCGGATGACCTGGAGCGGGTCGATCTCGGACAGACTGGCGCCGTAGTAGCGGTAGTAGAGGTCGCCGATCTCCTGCAGGAACTCGGTCTCGCGCTCCTTCGGGTAGCGGACGCCCAGGTCGGCCAGGCGTTTCGGGAGGTTCTCGACGTTCTCGTTCGCGACGTCGATGAAGAGGCGCGTCCCCTTGGCGACGTCGTCCTCGGTCAGCTTTCCGGCGAGGCCGAAGTCGACGAGGCCGATCAGGTCGGGACGGATGACGATGATGTTCGCCGGGTGCGGGTCGCCGTGGAAGAAGCCGTCCCGAAAGACCATCGTCATCCAGGCTTCGGCGATGACCTCGGCGAGGCGCTTGCGCTCCTCGACGGAGTAGAGCTGGTCGTCGACCTCCCGCAGCGGATGGCCCTCGATGAACTCGAGCGTGAGCACGCGCGCGCGGGTGTACGTCCAGTAGACGCGCGGAACGCGCACGTGCGGGTGGCCGGCGAAGTTGCGGTGCAGGGTGTCGGCGTTTCGGGCCTCGAGCCGGTAGTCGAGCTCCTGGCGGATCGCGCGGGCGAACTCGTCGACGACCTCTCGGACGTCCACGAAGTCGAGCGCGCGGACGCGCTCCTTCGCGATGCGCGCCGCTTGGTAGAGCAGGCCGAGGTCGGCTTCGATCTGCTCGGGGGCGCCGGGGCGCTGGACCTTGACTGCGACCACGTGTCCGTTCGGGAGCACGGCGCGGTGGACCTGGCCGATCGAGGCGGCGGCGAGCGGCTCGGGGTCGAACTCGAGGAAGAGACGCTCGATCGGGAGGCCGAGGTCTTCGAGGACGACGCGCTCCACCTCCTCGTACGGGAAGGGGCGCACGTCGTCCTGGAGAGCCCGGAGCTCGGTGATGATGTCCGGCGGGAGGACGTCCGGTCGCATCGAGAGCAGCTGGCCGAACTTGACGAAGGTCGGGCCGAGCTCGTCGAGGAGCTCGCGCAGATGCTTGCCGCGCTCCGACGCGCTGCCTTCGAGGAGCTCCGTACCGTTGCGGCGGCCCGGAATCAGGTCGGTCAGCTTGTGGCGCTCGAAGAAGTAGCCGAAGCCGTGCCGGACCGCGACCTGGGCGATCTCGGTCAGCCGGCCGAGGTTCCGCTGCTTGGGCGGCGCCTGCGCCATGACCCAAAGTGTTCCATGCGCGGACTGGAAGCCCTATCTTCGTCCGCCCACGGCGCACGCCGTGGCCGAGCCCACACGTGGTGGTTGGGACGCCCGGAGGGCCCTAGCCGAACACCGAGTCGGATTCGCCTGGCTTCCAGGGGAACCACAAGGCTCTGTCCTCGGGAAGCGACTCGCCTTCGGCAAGCGACTCGACGTCGACCGGCTTTGGCTTCCAGCGTGCCCACCGGGCGGCTCTGGGCTCAGGGAGCGGCTCGCCTTCGAACTGATGGCGTCGCTGCGACCTGATCCCGGCGACGATCTCGTCGAGAGTCATGATCCCGGTGGCCAGCGGAACGACGTACGCGAAGAGCAACCAGGCGGCAAGCAGTCCTCCCAGATAGGCGAAGAGCCCCGTCAGGCTCACTGCGATCGCGATGTCGATCAGCAAGACCACAGCCAGCGGGAAGAACACGAGCACGACCAGCAGCTCGGCTGCTCGCTTGAGCCGTTGCATGTCTCCAGTGTCACTAGCCGGGGTTATGGAGTCAAGCGGGCTCCGCCCCGCGACCTGCGCTAGTGCGGTGGAGGTACCGACGAGCTCGCTGGCTCGCCTTCGACCAGGCGCAGGCGATGCTCGAGCTGCGCGACCCTGAGCTCCAGCTCCTCGAAGTCGGAGCGCGGGACGAGACCGAGTTGCTGGAACAGGCCGTCGAGGCCTGCGCCCGCTCGCTCGGTGAAGCGCACCGCCTCGCCGCGCCAGCGGTGGATCGTCTGCTCGATCACCTCGCGCGCCTCGTCGCGGCGGATCCCGCCCGTCTGCGCCAGCTCGTCGGCCAGCGCATCCGCACGCTCCGCGGTCAGCGCGACAGCGCCGATCGCAGCGAGCCCGGCCCGCTCGAGCACCTCCAGGACGGAGCTCCCGTTATCGGCGGCCATGGGGCCTGGCGCGGCGACGCTGCCGCCGCCGTTCGCGCTTCGACTGCGTCCGGGTGATCTCGCCGTTCCCCTCCCCGCCGTCGGCCACGGGCGCAACCTCCGGAACCGCGACGGGCTCGGCTGCAGCCGCGACCTCGGCCTGCTGGAGGATCGCCTCCGCCGCAACGCCGTCGCCGTCCACCGGAGCGAGCCCCTTCTTCGCCTCCCACTCGGGCTCGCGCTCTTTGAGAATCGTCAGCAACGGAGCGGCGATGAAGATCGACGAGTACGCACCCGAGCCGATTCCGATGAGCAGCGCGAACGCGAAGTCCTTCAGCGTCGCGCCGCCGAAGATGAACAGCGACGCCACCGGCAGCAACGTGATGAACGTCGTGGCCAGCGACCGGCGGATCGTCTCCCAGAGCGAGACGTTGGCGATCGTCGCGAACGACGCGCGCCGCATCAGCGGGACGTTCTCGCGAATACGGTCGAAGATGATGATCGTGTCGTAGATCGAGTACCCGAGCACGGTTAACACCGCCGCCACGGTCGCGGTCGTCACCTCCCGGCCCGTGAGCGAGTACACGCCGACCGTGATCACGATGTCGTGGATCAGCGCCGCGATCACCGGGATCGCGTACTTGTAGTCGAAGCGGATCGCCAGGTAGAGGACGATCAGGAGCAGCGAGCCGAAGATCGCCCACAGCGCCGATTTCGCAATCTGCCGCCCGAAGCTCTCGGAGACCGTCGTCGACCCATAGTGGGTCGCGCTGAGCTTCGTCTCGAGCTCGCTGCGCAGCTTCTCGCCGACCGCGGGGCTGAGCGCCTTCGTTCGCAGCTGGAAGCTCTTGTACTTGCCGTCCGTCGAGCCGCCGCGACCCTGGATGACCGCCTTCGAGAGGCTCGAGTCGATGCTCTGCGCGTCGCTGCGAACGTCATCGACGAGCTGCGGCTGCGGTGTCTGGAACGTGACCTGCGACCCACCCTTGAAGTCGATCCCAAGATTCAGGCCGCGCACGCCGAGGGAGACGATCGCGATCGCGACCACAACGCCGGAGATCGCGAACCAGAGGCGGCGCTTGCCCATGAAGTCGATCTGGAGCCAGCGCCCGTGCTGCTGGCCTTTCGCGCCCATGAACGCCGGGTTCTCGAACCAGCTGAAGCCGGCGAGCAGCCCCAGCATCGCGCGGGTCGCGAACACGGCCGTGACGAGCGAGATCGCCGTACCGATGAGGAGCATGAGCGCGAAGCCCTTGACCCCGGCGGTCGCGACGAGGAACAGGACGAGCGCCGTGATCGCCGTCACGACGTTCGCGTCGATGATCGTATGGAACCCCTTCGAATAGCCGGTGGAGATCGCGGCCCGCACGGATTTGCCCGCACGGACCTCCTCTTTGATGCGTTCGAAGACGACCACGTTCGCGTCAGCTGCGACTCCGATCGTCAGGATGAGGCCCGCGAATCCGGGCAGGGTCAACGTCACGTTGAAGATCAGAAGCGCCGCGTACAGGAGCACGGCGTAGATCCCGAGGCCGATCACCGCCACGAGACCGAGGAAGCGGTAGAAGATCAGCAGGAAGAGCGCGACGGCGATGAGACCGCCGAGTGCTGCGATCTTGGCTTCCTGCAGCGAGTCCTTGCCGAGCGTCGCCGAGACTTCAGTCTTCTCGAGCTGGCGGAAGTTGTACGGGAGGGCGCCGGTCTGAAGGACGAGTGCGAGGTCCTTCGCCTCGTTGACGGACCCGATGCCGGTGATCTCGGCGCCGTTCGTGCCCGGGATGCCGTTCGGGTTGTCCTTGAAGCTGACCGTCGGCGCGGACTTGATCTCGCGGTCGAGGACGATGGCGAACTGCTGCGCGTAGTTGTCTTCCTGCCCGCTCGGACTGCCGGCCGTCTGCCACCTGGTGCGGCCGCGCTCGGCGAGCGTTCGGGTCACGTCCTGGAACTTCTTCGCGCCCGCGTGCGTGAAGTCCATGAGCACGATCGGCTGGCCATTCTCGGCGCCCTGCGTGCCGAAGTCCTGGCGCGTGCCCTTCAGGTTCAGGTCGGACCCGGTCATCTGCGGGACCGCGGGGTTGTCGGCGGTCGCCTTGGGGTGGTACTTGAAGAGGTAGTAGAGCGTCGTGTTCGTCGGGCCCTGGTTCGGGCAGAAGGTGGCTTCCGGCGTGCACTTGACGAGCGCCAGGTTCTGCGGGACGTACAGAACCTTGTGACCCTTGGGGAGCTCGCCCGCCTTGCCGTTCTTGCGCACGTACTGCGAGTCGAGCAGCTCCTTCTCCGTCGGCATCGGGCCCGCGACGAGCTTGTGGTCGGTTGTCTTCGAGCCCGGCTTCTTCTCGGAGGCGAAGAGGTAGAACTCCTGCGAGTCCTTCGCCTTGCCCTGCCCCTGCACCGGTGCCAGCGTGTTGTAGAGCGACTTCAGCGGCGTCGGGTTCCCCTGGAGATCCGCCGTCGGCGGAACGAGGTCGCCCTGGAGGTCGAAGAGCTCGAGCCGGGCGGTCTTCCCGATCACTTCCTGCGCGCGCTCGGGATTGACGCCGGCGAGCTCGATCACCATCTGGTCGTTGCCCTGCTTCCGGATCTCCGGCTCGGTCACGCCGAGCTTGTCGACGCGCCTGCGCATGACCGACTGGGCCGTGTCCATGCCCTCGGACGTGACCTGTTCACCTCGCGGCGGGACCGCCTTGAGGACGACCTCCGTGCCGCCCTGGAGATCGAGCCCGAGAGTCGGCTTCTTGTGGATCGGCGAGCCCGGGACCGCGAGCAGCGCAGCCCCGATCAGGGCCGCAATGATCAGGCCCAGCAGGATGAGATGGGAGCGGCGCTCGGCCACGGTGAAGCCTTAGGGTAGCGGTGTTTCGGCCGGGTCCGTTGACCCGTCTGGGCTATCCGCCGGCTCCTCTGCGTCCTCGGCTTCGGTGCGGGCGGTGATGGCGCTTTTCGCGAGCCGCACGCGCGTGTCGGGCGCGATCTCGAGCAGGATATGGTGATCCTCGACCTCGCGGACGAAGCCGAAGATCCCGCCGAGCGTCATCACCTCGTCCCCGACCTCGACTTCTGCGAGCAGCTGAGCCTGCGTCTGACGCCGCCGGCGTTGCGGCATGACGATCAGGACGTAGAAGAGGACGAGCATTCCGGCGAGGAAGATCAGGGCGGTCAAGCGGCCTCCAGGGTGAGTCGATCGAGCGTTTCCGCCTTGAATGTTGCCAGCTTGCCCTCGTCGATCGCTGCGCGAGCCCCTGCGGTCAGCCGGAGCAGGAAGCGGAGGTTGTGGGCGGTCAGCAGCCGCAGGCCGAGCAGTTCCTGCTGGTTGACGAGATGCCGGATGTAGGCGCGGCTGAACCTCGAGCACGCCGGGCAGTCGCAGCGGTCGTCCAGAGGCTCCTGGTCGCGGGCGAAGCGGGCGTTCTTGAGGTTCAGGCGCCCGGACGACGTGAGCGCCGTGCCGGTGCGGCCCATGCGCGTGGGCAGGACGCAGTCGAACATGTCGACGCCGCGCTCGATCACCTCGAGGATGCCCTCCGGGTCGCCGATGCCCATGAAGTAGCGCGGC
>Ga0070684_100002027_pt1 | contig 14908 bp, 12 predicted proteins | sample KBSC723LmetaG_FD_65653 | JGI IMG/M metagenome (GOLD analysis project Ga0070684, IMG submission 65653) | Corn rhizosphere microbial communities from Kellogg Biological Station, Michigan, USA - KBS C7.2-3L metaG | ecosystem: Host-associated > Plants > Roots > Rhizosphere ...
CGACGTCGTCGTTTGGAATCCCGGCGAGAAGGAGGCCCCCAACTTCGGCCTCGCCGACGGTGAGGACCGCACGATGCTCGCCGTGGAGGCGGCGCAGATCGACCCCAAGGTACGCCTCACACCCGGGCAGTTGTGGAGCGGCACTCAGCGCCTCCGCCTTGGCGAAACCTGAGACGCGAGGTCACTCGGTCGAAAGGAAGTCCAATCGCGCCGGCGTGAACACGTCGATCAGCGTGCCCGCTTCGCGCGCCACGACCCCGTGCACCTTGTCCGCCGCCACGTAGAAGCAGTCGCCGACCGTGAGCTCGGTGGTCTGGCCGTCGATCGTCACCTCGAATCGACCCGCCACCACGTACGCCGCCTGGCGATGTGGATGATGATGCAGTGCACCGACCGCCCCTTCGTCGAACTCCACGCGCACCAACATCAGGTCGGGTCCGTGACCGAGGATCTGACGCCGCATGCCGACGTCGTTGGTGTCCTGCCAGGGCGTCTCGGCGCCGCGCACGAATGGCTCGTTCATGTGAGCCAATATCTCCACGATTCGCCGACTCCGCAGCCCCGCACTGCCGCATTCCACCCCATCGTGCGACCTTTCATCGTGTCGGCGTCGACGCCGACGCCGCCTGGGCAGGTGGCAGAGCGGTTGAATGCACCGGTCTTGAAAACCGGCGGACCCTCACGGGTCTCGTGGGTTCGAATCCCACCCTGCCCGCTCCAGCACAGCCACTCAGCGCCTCCGATGTTCTGGAGGCGCTCTGCGCATGGTGGCGATTCAATCCGACGCGGGGTCCCCGCATGGGCGCACCACCTTGGCCGGAGCGTGGGACAGTTCCGAGCATCAACGGCTCGCGCGCACGACACCCGCTCCCGCATCCTTGCCGGCCGTTGTGTCGGACGGATAAGATTGTCGCCCCTGACCGCCATTCGGAGAAGAGACCGCATGTGGACTCGCAGTCGCCCCCTCGTCGTCGTCGCGATCGCACTCGTCATCGGATGCGGGGGGTCCGAGTGCAAAGTGGCAACCGTTCAGTACACGAAGAGCCTGACCGCCGTGGGCTTCACTGGCGCGACGCAGGGAGTGAACGTCGCGCGCTTCGACCTCACGCAGGACTTCGTGACGCACACGCCCTACGAGGCCTGCGCGCAGGGCCCGCTGCAGGATGTCGGCAACGTCAGTCTGACGATCACGAGCCTGGTGTCGCAGCCCATCCTCCTCAGGTACGACGTCCAGGGGCTCGATGAGACGGGCATTCCGGTGTGGAGTCATCCGGATACGCTCGGTGTGAGAATTGGCGCCAACCAGACGCTATCGGTCGGACAGATCGTCACGACGTCACGCCAGCTCGGGAACGGCGGCGCGCGAGTGCTGCTCCAGACGGCGGAGTACGTTCCCTGAGCGGCGGCCGGCGAGAGAGACAGCGCGTGCGCGTCGTGAGTGTATCCAGACGTCGCCTGGGACGACTCGCGCTGGTGGCGCTCCTCACGGCAAGCGGCTGCGGTGGCGCCGAGTGCGTCACGCAGACGACGCAGTACTCGGCGACCATCAGTACCGTCGGCTATTTCGGGCCGATGAACGGGCTGCCCGTCGCGCGCTTCGACCTGACGCAGGACTTCATCACCCACACGCCCTACGAGGCCTGTGCGCAGGGCCCGCTGCAGGATGTCGGCGTGGTGCGGCTCAAGGTCACCAGCCTCGCCGCCAAGCCCCTCGAGCTCAAGTTCGATGTGCAAGGCCTCAATGCGGACAGCATCCCCGTCTGGAAGCAGGCGGTCGTCATCCCGCGCATCGCGCCGAACGAGACCCTGGATCTGGGAGAGGTTACGGTGACGCCGACGCAGCTGCGGCTCGGCGCCCTGATCGTTCTCAGCGGAGTGACGGTTCTCGACTGATCGGCGGGCCGGCCGCTCAGGCCGCTTGACGCCGGCGCCGTGTGAGCGATGCTTGCCCTCCCGACCCATTCGCCCGACGATGGCGTCGCTCCCGCGAACGCCTGATGCGCGCCATCGCCTTCCTGAACACTGGAGGGATGCATGCTTCGCTTCACGCCGGTCCGCGCCGCGGTGCTGCTCACACTCACCGCCGCCGCGGTCGCACGCGCGCAGGACGCACCGATGAAGATCAAGCCGCAAGGCGGCGCACTGTCCGCCGAAGCATCGAAGGCGAAGGCGCACCGCATGTCGACCGCGCAGCAGATCCACAGCGCGACATCAGCAGGTCCGCGCTCGATCAGCGACAACGCCACCGTCATGGCTGCGGATGAGTCGGGGAAGATGGTACAGCTCCGCCCCGGCACGAATGGCTGGACCTGCATTCCCGACGAGCCGACCACCCCCGGCCTCGATCCGATGTGCATCGACCGGAACGGCATGGCGTGGGTACAGGCGCTCATCGCCAAGAAGCCGAAGCCGGGCAACACGGCACCCGGCCTGATCTACATGCTGCAGGGCGGCAGTGACCTCAGCGCCACCGACCCCTTTGCGACGAAGACCGATCACTACATCGCGTCGCCACCGCACTTCATGGTCATGTGGCCCTATGACGCGAAGGCGAGCGGCTTCTCCACGACGCCGAAGAAGACGGGATCGTGGATCATGTGGGCCGGCACGCCGTACGCCCATCTCATGGTGAATCAGACGCCCTGACGCCAGTTTACCCCTCCTTCGCTTCTCGTTAGATTCCCTCCCTCCTGGAGAGATGGCCGAGAGGCTGAAGGCACCGGTTTGCTAAACCGGCATAGGGGGTCAACCTCTATCGAGGGTTCGAATCCCTCTCTCTCCGTCTCGAAGGCCCGTCGCAGCCGCGGCGGGCCTTCGTGCTTTCCCGCTCGCCACGCAGGTCAATGTCCGCTCTCATCCCCCGTCTTCGCTTCGCTCCGTCGCCGACAGGCTTCCTGCACGTCGGCGGTGCGCGCACCGCCCTCTTCAACTGGCTCTTCGCGCGGAAGTACGGCGGCCAGTTCCTCCTCCGCATCGAGGATACGGACAAGGCGCGAAGCACCGACGAGAGTACGCGGGCCATCTTCGAGGGGCTCGAGTGGCTCGGCCTCACCTGGGACGAGCCGGTCGTGTATCAGGGCGCGAACCTCGAGCGCCATCGCGCCGATGCCCAGCGCATGCTCGACAACGGCACGGCGTACCGCTGCTTCTGCACGCAGGCCGAGCTCGCGGAGCGTCGCGCCGCCGCGGAGGCAAAGGGCGAGACCTTCCGATACGACCGCCGCTGCGACCGCCTCGCCGCCGATGAGATCGCGCGCCGCGTCGCCGAGGGCATCCCCTTCACCGTGCGCTTCCGCGTCCCCGACGGCGCGACCTCCTGGAACGACATCGTCCACGGCGACATCGAGTTCCCGAACAAGGACATCGAGGACTTCATCGTTCTCCGCACCGACGGCACGCCGATCTACAACCTCGCCGTCGTGAGCGACGACATCGCGATGGAGATCACGGTCGTCATGCGCGGCGACGATCACATCTCGAACACACCGAAGCAGATCATGCTCTACCGCGCGCTCGACGCGGGCCTGCCGCGCTTCGCGCACCTGCCGATGATCCATGGTGTCGACGGCAAGAAGCTGAGCAAGCGCCACGGCGCCACCGCGGTCGGCGACTACCAGCACCTCGGCATCCTCCCGGGTGCGATGCTCAACTTCCTCGCCCTGCTCGGCTGGTCGCCGGGCAACGACATCGAGGTGATGACCCTCGACCAGATGGTGGAGCTGTTCGACACGGCCGGGCTCCAGAAGAAGGCGGCGATCTTCGACCCGAAGAAGCTCGAGTGGATGAACGGCCAGCACCTGAACCTCATCTCCTCGGCCGAGCTCGCGGCACGCGTCGCGCCGGCGCTGGAGGCTGCCGGACTCGCCACCGTGGCCGAGCTGGAGCGGCGTCAGGACTGGTTCTTCACCCTGCTCGATCTCCTCAAGGTGCGGGCACGCACGATCGACGACATCGTGCGTCAGGCCGGTCCGTATTTCCGCGCCACCATCACCTACGACGCCGACGCCGTCGCCAAGCAGTGGAAGGACCGCGCGGCGACCGCCGACATCCTCGTGAAGACGAGGCAGGCACTGGAATCGACGGCGTCGTGGGAGCCTGCCGCGCTCGAGGAGTCACTGCGCGTGCTGGCCGAGCAGCTCGGGCTGGGCGAGAAGGCGGGCAAGGTGTTCCAGCCCCTCCGGGTCGCGCTCACCGGACTCGCCGCCAGCCCGGGCATCTTCGACGTCCTGCTCCTGCTCGGTCGCGACCGCTCGCTCACGCGGATCGATGAGGCCGTCGCCTACCTGCGGAGGGAGTGAAAAATTCTTGATGCCCTTGGACGAAAACACCTGTTGCGTGTTACGTTCCGAATTGTACATTAGCACTACACCGCTGCTGACGGGCTCGAGCACTCCTTGGCGTCCGGCTGCTGCATGAGCCGGTAGGGAACCATGACGGAGCCGCTGACACCGCTGGAACGACGGGTATATCACTACCTGATCGACTTCCTCGCGGAAAACACGTATCAGCCCAGCATCCGCGAGATCGCGAAGAAGTTTCGCATCAAGTCGACGAAGACGGTCTCCGACCTGCTCGCGTCGCTCTCGCAGAAGGGATTCATCGAGCGCGATCAGTCGCGCTCCCGCGGCGTGCGCATCGTCGGATTCTCCGGCACGGCCGCCACGCAGCCCGTGCCGTACTTCGGAAAGGTGCACGCCGGCGAGCCTGCGCTCATCCCCGAGCATCGCCACGGCTACATCACGATGGATCGTCGCTTCCTGCCGAGCGACGACGTGTTCTTCCTGCGCATCAAGGGAGACTCGATGGTCGGCCGCGGCATCTTCGACGGCGACTACGTGATGGTGTCACCCTCGACGCGCGCGAAGGACGGCGACATCGTCGCGGCGCGGCTGGGAGACGAAGCGACGGTGAAGACGCTCACGCATCGCGGCGCGACGATCGTGCTCGAGCCGGCGAACGATGCGGATCGCGCCATCGAGGTGGGGCCGCGCGACGACTTCGCGGTGCTCGGCGTGGTGTGCGGCGTCTTCCGGCCGTTCATGGAGCAGATCGAGCAGCCGACGCTCAACCTCGCGCCCGACTCCGAGCTGCACTGAGCCGTCGCGAGCGTCAGCTCGCGATCACGGGGTGGGGCCCGAGCCCTCCGCCACGCCGCGCCCCTGCTCCTCCTGCTGCTTCTTCTCGCGCCGCTCGCGGTCCTTCCGCTCGCGGATGCGCTTCACGGCGGACTTGAACTCCTCGTCGTGGAACTGCGACTCCGCGTGCAGTAGCACATCGGAGCGCCGCGTCGGCGAGAGCCGGTCGGCGATCGTCTCGCCGGGATTGTTCTGCACGCGGATCGGCAGCGCGGCCAGCACGGCGCTCGGGATCCAGAACTTGCCGAGATAGATCTTGGAGCCGTCGACGCCCCATTTCTTCCCGTCGCTGCCCCACGTCCAGTCGCCCGGCTTGCGCCCGGCGCCTGCCGCGACCCGCGCGACGGAATCGTTGTACGCGTAGATCTGCGCCTTCACCGCGCTGTCGGCGCGCTGCGCCGTCGTCTTGCTCTTCGGGTAGAAGAACTTCCCATCGGTCGCGAGGCGCGGATCGGGCTCGGCGGGGACGATGCCCGTCGTGGGGCCGTTGCCGCCGCCCACCCCCGTTCCACCCTCGACACCGCCGGGCGTGCCGCCGGCAGCGGGCGCCGTCGGTGCCGTCGGAGGCGCGACCGCGCTCGGCACGCGCGAGGGCGCGACGAGGCGGCGCGCTGGTTCGGTCGCCTTCGCCGGCGTGCTCGCCGTCGTTCCGCCGAGCGCACCCGCGGGAGGACGGACGGTGACGTACGTGATCTCTTCCTTCTGCGGCGCGGGGGGACGCGGTCCACGCTCGAACACGATGTCGTAGTGCAGCACGACGTTCGCGAGCACGAACGCGAGCGCCGTGTGAAAGGCGACCGAGACGAGGAATCCGCCCGACGGGCGCCGCCGCATCGTCACGCCGCGCCCACCGGCGTCATGCTGGACAGCAGCGCACCCGCGCGCTGCGCCGCCTCGGCGATGCGTGCCGGAGCCTGGATGAACGAGATGCGAAAGAACCCTTCGCCGCCCGCGCCGAACGAGGAGCCCGACATCACGACGACGCCCTGCTCCTCGAGCAGCCGCTCGGTGAACACCGCCGACGGAATGCCGTCGGGCAGCTTGACCCACAGGTACATCGTCGCGCGCGGCACCTCACACTCGAACCCCGCCGCATGGAACGACGCCACGGCCGCGTCCCGACGCTCCTGGAAGATCGCCACGTTCTTCGGGACGAACTCCGCCCAGCTCTCCAGCGCGGCGACCCCTGCCGCCTGGATCGCCATGAACTGCCCCGTGTCGACGAACGACTTCACCTTGAGCAGCGCGCTCGCGATCTCCGGACGCGCCACCGCCCAGCCGCAGCGCCAGCCCGTCATGTTGTACGTCTTGGAGAGCGAGTGGAACTCGATCGCCACGTCGCGCGCCCCGTCGATCTCGAAGATGCTCGGCGGCACGTAGCCGTCGAACGCGATCTCGGAGTAGGCGTTGTCGTACACGAGCAGGATGTCGTGCTCGCGGCAGACGCTCACGACGTGCGCGAGGTAATCGCGCGGCGCGATCGCCGCCGTCGGATTGTTCGGGTAGTTCAGGTAGATGATGCGCGTGCGGGCCAGCACGTCGCGCGGGACCTCGTCGACGTCCAGCAGGAAGTCGGTGCGCGGCCGGAGCGGATAGCGGTACGGCTCGCCGCTCGACAGCAGCGTGCCTCCCTGATACGGGTTGTAGCCCGGCTCGGGGATGATCGCCACGGAGCCCGGCTCCATGTAGGCGAAGGCGAGATGCGAGATCCCTTCCTTCGAGCCGAGGAGCGGCACCACTTCGGTGAACGGATCGAAGCGCGTTCCGAAGCGCCGCTCCATCCACGCACTCACGGCCTCGCGATAGGGGACGTAGCCGAGCCCGAAGCCGTATCGGCTGAGCGCGGGCTCCATCACCGCCTCGCGCATCCGCGTCAGCACGGCGGGCGGGGCGGGAAGGTCCGCGTCGCCGGCGCCCAGATCGATCACGTCGACTCCACGCGCGGCGAGCTCCCGCTTCTTCTGCGGGATCGTGGCCAGCGGGTACGGCGGGAGCGTCGAGAACCGGGCGGCGAGTGTCGGCACTAGTGATCGCTGGTGACTGGGTTACTCACGCGGCTCACGCCGACAACCTCCACTTCTACCACGTCGCCGGCGGAAAGGGTCCCGACCCCAGCAGGCGTGCCGGTGAGGACGAGATCACCGGGCTCGAGCGTCATGACCCCGGAGATGAACGAGACGAGCGTGGGGATGTCGAACACCATGTCCGACGCACTGCCATCCTGACGTACGACCCCGTTCACGAGGGTGCGGACTCGAAGCGAGGAAAGCTCGTCGGGTACCGGGCCGAGCTCGCCGATCGCGCAGAAGGTGTCGAATCCCTTGGCCCTGGTGAACTGTACGTCGGACTTCTGCAAATCGCGCGCGGTCACGTCGTTCGCCGCGCAGAGGTTGGTGATCGCGCTGCGTGCCACTTCAGGAGACACCTTGCGGAGCCGTTGCCCTACGACGACGCCGATCTCCCCTTCATACTCCACGCGGTTCGACACCGTTGGAAGCACGATGGATTCCTCCGACCGGATCAGGCTGGATGGCGGCTTGAGGAAGAGCAGCGGCTCCTTCGGCACGTCGTTGCCGAGCTCCTTGGCGTGCGCCGCGTAGTTGCGGCCGACACAGACGATCTTGCTAGGGGCGAGTGCGGGCATGCGGGAAAGCTAACTCCGCCCTCCCAATCGGGGTCAGACCCCGAGGGCGAAGCCCGAGGGCTCTGACCCCTTTGGTCGCGATGTGTCCCGGACCTGCAAGCCGCTCAACCCCGACTCGAGGGCCGCACCGCATAGAAGTCCCGGATCCGCTCGATGATGCCGTCCCAGCGCCCGATCACGCGCGTCGCCGGCGGCAGGGCGTCCAGCAGTCCACGACCGTACCGCTTCGTCACGATCCGCGGATCCGCGATCGTCACCACGCCGCGGTCCGTGCCCGTGCGGATCAACCGCCCGAACCCCTGCTTCAACCGGAGCGACGCGTGGGGCAGCATGTACTCGGCGAATGGATCGCCGCCGCGCGCCTCGATCGCTTCGCACTGCGCCGCCGTCACCGGCTCGGTGGGCACGCGGAAGGGAAGCTTCGCGATCACGAGCCCGCGTAACGCGTCCCCCGGAACGTCCACGCCTTCCCAGAACGACGCCGTGCCGAGCAGGATCGCCTGCCCAGCCGAACGGAACCGCGCGAGGAGCGCGTCGCGCCCCTCCTCGCCATGCACGAGGAGCGGCCAGCGGCGCTCGATGCCGCGCGCGCGCAGCTCGCTGGCGAGCTGACGCACCTCGCGGTGGCTCGTGAAGAGCACGAACAGCCCGCCGTCCGCCGCCTCCGCCACGTCGAGCACGACGCGCGTCACCGCGCGGCGATGCCCGTCCGCATCGACGTTCGGCGCGGGGACGTCGCTCGGGATCGCGAGGAGCGACTGCGACTCGTAGCGGAACGGGGAGTCGAACACCGCCGTGGTCGGCCGAAGATCGGGATCGGTGAGCCCGAGCCGCGACGCCAGGAAGGTGAACCGGTGCGCCGGATCGGCCGCGACGCCGCTCGATGCGGTGAGCGTCGCGCTCGTCACGATCGCGCTGTCGAGGCGGCGGAAGAGATCCTCGCGCAGGATCGGCGCGAGATCGAGCGGCACGGAGGCGACGACGACCGAGCGCTCGCGCCCGCGCACCTCGATCCACCGCACGCTGTCGTCTTCGGGCGGCGGCGCGAGCGCGCGGCGCAGCCCGTCGCCCGACGCCTGCAGCCGCCGCGTCACCGACCGCATCTCGTTGAGCAGCGGCGCGAGCGCTTCGTCCAGCTTCTGGCTCCCTTCGATACGCTCGCGCACGAGCCGCAGCCCTTCCTGCAGCAGGTTGATCTCGCCGAGCGTGTCCTCGAGCGCGAGCGTGAGCCCGGCCTTCCAGATCGGATGCTCGGCGAACGCGTGCGTGAGGCGAACGACCGGCTGTCCCGATTCCTGGATGAACGTGTCGAGCAGGTCGAACAACAGCCCGCTCTTGTCGCGCAGTCCGTGCACCGCCTTCGCGAGGCGCTCCTCGACGAGCACGAGGCTCGCGGTGCTCAGCAGGTCCTTGCTCGCCGACAGTCGCATCACGAGCAGCGGCAGCAGTCCTTTCCCGCGACGATCGAGCCGGTTGACGAGCCGCACCAGACCGCGGCGCGTCACGGTGCTGCCGAGGTGCGCCGCGGCGGCATCCTCGAGATGGTGCCCCTCGTCGACGACGAGGCGGCCATAGGCGGGAAGCACCGCCGCATCGTCCCAGTTCTGCGCCAGACGTCGCACCGCCAGATCGGCGAGCAGCAGATGGTGGTTCACGACGATGACGTCGGCCTGCGCGGCGACTCGGCGCGCCTTGAACACGAAGCACTCCTCGAAGTGCGCGCACTTCATGCGCGTGCACAGGTCGCCTTCGGCGGACACCTCGTCCCACACCTCGGGGCGCGGCGGCGTCGGCAGGTCGGAGAGCGACCCGTCGCTCGTGCGAGCGGCCCACTGCGCGAGGCCCGCGAGCTCGTCGGCCATGCCGTCGTCGAACAACTTCGCCGCACCACCCGCCGCCTGCTCGAGGCGCGCCTTGCACAGGTAGTTGCGCCACCCCTTGAGCAGCGCGAAGCGCACCTTCTGATCGCTCAGCGCCTTCTCGAGGAACGGGAGATCCTTCCGGACGAGCTGCTCCTGCAGGTTGATCGTGTTCGTCGACACGATCGTGCGCTCGCCGTTCGCCGCCGCCCAGCGCAGTGCGGGCACGAGATAGCCGAGCGACTTGCCGACACCGGTGCCCGCCTCGAGGAGTCCGATGCCGCCCTCGTTGTAGACGCGCGCGATCGTCGCCGCCATCTCGCGCTGGCTCGCGCGATCCTCGTAGCGCAGGTGCTCGCGCGCGATCGCCCCCTCAGGCCCGAGGTCGTGCGCCACGCCGGCCGGGTCGACCTCCTTCGCCGATTCCGTCTTCGGCACCTCGACGACGACGTAGAGCTGCGTCGCGCGGTTGTCGATGATGCCGAACCCGATGCCGTCGTCGTGCATGCGCGCGGCGACGTCGTAGTCGGGGCCCGACGGCTCGAGCAGTCCGGACGGATGGTTGTGCACGAGCATCTCGCCACGGCGCGCGAAGCCGGGCAGCGCGAGCACGCTCTCGACGTTCCCGCGTGCCGCTACCCGCGCCGTCTGGATCACGCCGTCGTCATCGAGCCCGCAGACGAAGCAGATCTCGCGACCGCCGGCCAGGCTGATCGCCGCTCGCATCGCCGCCGCCGCGGCGGGAACGATGCGTTTCGTCGATGCCGGCTTGGGCGCTGGGCGAGGGGACATGGGACCCTGAAGATACACCGAAAGGCGGGAACGCGGGATGAGGGAATGGGAACGGCGTTGTCATCCCGAGCGAGCGTCAGCGCGTCGAGGGATCTGCACCTCTCGTGACCTGGCCTCGGGATGCCCCCGAGTGACAAGGGGTCAGAGTCTGCGACTCTGACCCCAGCCTCACACACTCACGTCTTCAACGGCTTCTTCTTCGCGGCGGGGAACAAGACGTTGTTCAGGATCAACCGATACCCCGGGCTGCTCTTGTGCAGCGACAGGTCCGTCGGCGGGTTGCCGATCGCGTGCTGCGGATCCTCGGGATCGTGGCCGCCCAGGTAGGTCCACGTGCCCTTGCCGTAGTCGCCGTGCACGTACTTGGTCCACGGCGCGCCCTCCTCGGTCGCGAGGATCACGACGCCGTTCTTCAGCGTCGCCTTGTTGAAGCTCGTCGTCACGCCGTAGAAGTCGTTGAGCACCGCCCGATGATCCTGGACGAGCATCGACGGCACGGGATCGAACTTCGCCGAGAAGTTGAACAGCGTGAACGTGCCGAGGGGCTGGCGTCGTCCCGCCACGTTCACCTGATGCCCGTCGATGTCGCTCATCGAGTTGATGAACGGCGACTTCTCCAGGTGCACGTCCTTGAACGCGAAGGAGCGCTTCCAGTTCATCTTGGCGTCGGCGTTCGGATCCATCGGCGAGCCGTCGGCGAACTCGCCGGCGATGTCGACGTCGTGGCCGGCGATCGCCAGCTCGAGCGTCTCGGTCGCACCGCACATCGCGAACAGGAACCCGCCGCGCTCGACGAACTGCCGGATCTTCTCGGCGACGTCCTTCTTCAGCGCCGGCACGGAGGTGAAGCCGAGCTGCTTCGCCGTCGTCTGGTTCTTCGCCACGAGCTCGCGGAACCAGGGTGCGTCACGATAGCCGAGCTGGAACTTGTTGTACTGCCCCGTGAAGTCCTCGTGGTGCAGGTGCAGCCAGTCGTACTTCGTCAGGTCGCCCTTCTCCACTTCGGGATCGTACACCCGCGTGAACTCGATGCCCGCGTACTTGAGCGCGAGCGTGACGGCGTCGTCCCACGGCTGCGCGTCCGGCGGCGAGTAGACGGCGATCTTCGGCGCCTTCTCGAGCGGTACGCTCTCCATGTTCGCGCCCGCCATCTCGCGCCGGATCGCCGCGAGCTGCGCGTCGCTCACCGGCTCGAGCGAGATGCCGTCGAGCCCCGCGCGCCGGCGGAGCTCCGGTGCGTCGGGGAGCAGGAAGGAGCCGCCACGATAGTTCAGCAGCCACTCCGCCTGCATCCCCGCCTTGATGGCGCCGTAGGTGAGCCCGTAGGCCTTCAGGTGATTCGTCTGCCCATCGTCCATCGGGATGAGCATGCGCTGCGCCGACGAGGTCGGCGGCGCGAGCGCGATCGCCAGCACCGCAACGAACGCAGTCGCCGCGGTGCGCATGGCAGTGTGATATCGCTTCACGACTTCTATCATCCAGGGGGGGTCGAGCCACGCAGGAGCTCCAGCTCCCGCCTGGCCTGAGGGAGGAGCGCGCTCTGCGGCGCGCTGAGGATCAGGTGTTCGAGGTGCGCCGTGGCGCCCTGAGTATCGCCGCTCCGGCGGAGCGCGCGGGCCCACTCGAGCTCCGCTTCCGCCGCCTCGGGGGCATCGCCCTGCTCCGTCACGATGCGACGCCAGAGCGCGATCGCGCCGGGCGTGTCGTTGCGCGCGGCGTGGATGCGGGAAGCGGCGATCAGCAGCGCGGACGCCGCCTCCGGATGCTGCGCCGCCGCCTCGACGAACTTCTGCGCCGCCGTCGTACTGTCGCCGCGCGCAAGGGCGAGGAACGCCGCGCCGAGCTGCGGCGCGTTGTCGCCACGCACGCGCGAGACGATCCCCATCACGAGCGCCATGTCGGCGCTCTGATCCAGCGACGTGCGCAGCAGCCGCCGCGCGACGTCGAGCCGGCCTTCGTACAGCGCGAGCAACCCCGCCGCATCCGACGAATCGGCATCGACGCCGGACGCGGCGAGCGACGTGCGCGCGTGCTGGAGATCGCCCGCGCGCACCCACGCGCTGGCGAGCAGCCGCGCCATGCGCTCGTGCTGCCCCGGAGCGAGATACTTGTCGTACTTCGCCACCAGACGCTCGGCGTCCGCGCCGCGCCCCATCGCCGCGAGCGCCTCGACGTGCAGCGGCAGGTAGTCGCGCGCCGCGGTCGCGGCATCGGCCCCCCACTCGCTCTGCGGCGTGAGCGTCAGCACCTGCGCCGGTGATCCGGCGCGGAGCGCGGCCGTCGCCGCCTTGAGCGCGAGCGCGGGCGTGTGCCGCACCTGCAACGCCGCCGTGAAGGCGTCGCGCGCGAGCCCATACCGCTCCTCCGACATCGAGCGATCGCCGAACTCCTCCCACGCCGTCGCCGACGCGGTGTCCGAGGGCAATGCGCGCAGTGCATCCCACGCCGCCTGCGGCTGGCCCCACGTGATCTCGAGCTCGGCCAGCGCGCGCCGCGCCCCCGCCTCCGCGGGTGCGGCACCGAGGATGGTGCGCAGCGCGGCACGCGCCGTGGCAGGAGCTGGCGCCAGCGAGTACGCCGCGGCGGACGCGAGCCCCGCGTCGTTCGCCAGCGTGCGACGCCACGCGTGCGCACTCGTCTCCCAATCGCCCATCGCCGCGCGCAGCTGCGCCGTCTCGTACTGGAGGTCGCGCGCGGTGCCGAGCGCAATGCGGCCGCGCTCGATGACGCTGTCCGCGGTGGCGGGCTGGCCGATCTCGATCAGCATGCGCGCATAGGTCCCGTACGGCGACGCGTTGCGCGGGTCGTCGCGCACCCAGCGCTCGAACGCGACGCGCATCGCGTCGTAGCGGCGCAGGATCTGGTACGACCGCAGGTGCACGACGTGATAGAGCGCTTCCTTCGGATAGCGCGTCATGACCGAGTCCAGCGGGGCGAGCAGCGAGTCGGTCATCCCCAGCTCGGCGTACGAGCGCTCCAGGCCGAGCACGACGATCGGCGTGGGATTCGTGCGCATCGCCTGCCGATAGATCGGGATCGCGTCGCGGAACTTCCCCGCGTTCTCGAGCTCGATCGCGCGCGTGACCTCCGGCGTTTCCTGCTGACTGTCCGGTGCGGGCGCGGGCGCAGCGGCCTGCGCCGGTGCCGTCGCCGGCGCGCCGATGGCGAGCGCCGCGAGCATGAACAGTCCGACGACCAACCTCTCCCGCGGCGCCGGCCCGTTACGGGGCGGGCGCACTGTTGATGCGGGTGAAGTAGTCGAGGATCGCGCGACGCTCGTCGGCCGACAGCCCACGCATCTCCTGCCACGTCGGCGGCCGGAACTTGATCGCCGCCTTCGTGTCCACGGCACCGGTGGGCGTGTAGACCTCGTCGCCCTTCGCCGACGTCGCCTCGCGCTTCCCGGAATCGTCGCGCTCGTCCTTCTCGAGCGAGCGTCCCGCGTCGAGGAGCCGGCGGAAGAGCTGCTGCTGCCGCTGGAGCGTCGTCGCGTCGAGCCGTCCGTTGTCGAGCGCATCGGCGAGCTGACGCGCCTCGCGTGCGAGCTGCGCCGCGCGCTCCCCGCCGGCGCCGTCCCCGGCGTCCTCGAGCTGGTCGGCGATGTTGCGCTGCTGCTTCGCGAGCTGCCGCGCGAGTCCCTGTCCCTCGCCCCCGCTCGCGCCCTGCGGCATCCCCATCAGCCCCTGCGCCTGCGAGTTGATCTGTCCCTGCTTCTGCGCCATCTCGCGCATCTGCTGGATCATCTCGCTGAATCCCGACGCGCTGTTCGCGCTGTTCGCGCGCTCACGATCGCGCGCGAGCGAGGCGGCGGCCTTCGTCAGCGCATCCGCGGCGTCGCCGAGCGCGTTCGCCTGCTGCGACTGGTTGCCGCGACTCTCACCCATGCTCTGCGTGGCCTGCTGGACCTTGTTCTTCGCGTCGGCCATCGCGCGCTGCGACCGCGGCGAGAGAAGTGCGCTCTTCTTGCCGGCGCCCTGCAGCCGTTCGTTCGCCTGGTCGACGCCCTGCTCCACCGCGCTCTGGGCACTGCGGCGGTCACCCTGCGAATCCTGCGACTGGGATCCCTGGGACTGGGAGCCCGGCGACTTCTGGGAACCTTGCGAATTCTGAGAGTTCTGGGAGCTCTGCGAGCCGCCACGCGACTGCTGCTCGAGCGCGCGCTCCTGCCGCGCGAGCTGCATCATCTCCTGCACGGACTGATCGAGCTCGGAGGTCAACTCCTTCTTCCAGTCCGCGACCTGCGCCTGCCGCGCATCCTGCATCGACTGCGCGGCACGCTGCATCTCGTCGGCGGCGTCGCGTGCCTCCTGCTCGCCGCTCTTTTCTCCGCCCTGCTCCCCGTTCTGCTGGGCGCTCTGCTGTCCGTTCTGCTGGCCGCTCTTCGCGCCGCGCTGGTCGCCGGCCTTCTGCCCGCGCTGATCGCCGGCCTTTTGCCCGCGCTGGTCGGCAGTCTTCTGGCCGCTCTTGTCGCCGCTCTT
>Ga0070684_100002033_pt1 | contig 14888 bp, 9 predicted proteins | sample KBSC723LmetaG_FD_65653 | JGI IMG/M metagenome (GOLD analysis project Ga0070684, IMG submission 65653) | Corn rhizosphere microbial communities from Kellogg Biological Station, Michigan, USA - KBS C7.2-3L metaG | ecosystem: Host-associated > Plants > Roots > Rhizosphere ...
GGCCCCGTATGGAGCCAGCCGTGGAGGCATTCGTCAGTTGACAATGAGCCTGGCCGATGACTGGAGTCCACACGGCGTCACTGTGAACTGTCTCGCTCCGGGATGGTTCAAGACCGCGCAGAACAAAATGATGTATGACGATGCCCAATGGGTGGAATATCTGACCGAGCGGATTCCTGCCGGACGCCCGGGGCTGCCCGACGATCTCGACGGCGCGGTGGTATTCCTGGCATCGGAGGCAAGCCGCTACATCACCGGGCAGACGCTGCTCGTTGACGGAGGCATTTCCATCGGACGCACGCGAGCATTGCCTTCGCGGCCGAAACAAAGCTGATAAGGATCTCGCAATCGACACCACGCAAGGCTCAATCCTTGTCATTCGGAGGCTGGTTCGATAGATTAGCTGTCGGCGTAAAAACTACTGATTCATTGCTCGAAACGCCCCGAGCGCGAGGGGACCTGATGGACCGCCGTACTTTTCTTGCTGCCGCTACTTCCGCTCTTATTGCCGACTCCGTTCTCGCGAATCATGCCGGCGCCCAGGCAAATTCAGCCGCTCTCAAGCCCATGGCCCTGGGGCTTCTTGTAAGCCCTTACGGTTCGCCGGAAGCTACCATCAAGCGTGTACACGACCTCGGATTCTCAAATTGTTTTCTCTCGCTTGACGGCTATATTGGAAAATTCACGCACGATGCGGCACAGGAAATAAAGGGCCTGCTCGCGAAGTACAACGTTGTGGCCACGACTGTTGAAGTGGTGGGACCGCCCCCTCTCGAATGGAACTTTCTGCGCGGGCCCGCGACCATTGGCCTTGTGCCTCCCGCAACTCGCGCGGCGCGGATCGACGCGCTGCGGCAGGCCTCGGATTTCGCAAAGCTGCTTGGCGTATCGCAGGTGCAGACACACTGCGGGTTCATTCCCGAGGATCCGGCGGATGCGCTGTATCCAGGCTCAGTCGAGGCCATCCGCACCGTTACGCAGCATTGCCATGACAACGGCCAGAAGTTCCTCATGGAGACCGGGCAGGAGACTCCGACGGCCATGTCGCGCATGATCCGCGACGTCAACTTGCCCAACCTGGGAGTCGGGCTGGATACCGCCAACCTGATCCTGTATGGCAAAGCAAACCCGGTGGACGCCGTCGACATTCTCGGACCCCACATTCACAGCGTGCACGCCAAAGACGGACGCTGGCCCACCGATCCCAGTCAACTCGGCGAAGAGGTATTGATCGGCGAGGGCCTGGTGGACTTCAGAACCGTCTTTACGAAGCTTCACCGCCTGGGCTATACGGGAGCGATCACCATCGAACGCGAGACGTCAGGGCCGCAACAGATTGAAGATGTACGCCGCGAAAAGCTGTACCTCGAGAAGGCTCTGAGTGAAGTAGCCGGCTGATGAGTGTGACGTCGGGCATGAGCGAAAAAGAGAACAAAGGACAACGAAGATGGATCGCAGACGATTTCTGAAGACCGGTGGCCAGGCTGCCTCCGCCATGCTTCTTTTGAAAACACGGACCGCGTTCGGTTACGAGGCCAACTCTGCTGTGCGGCTGGGCTTGCTGGGCTGCGGCAATCGCGGCACGCAGGTGGCTGTTTCTTTTTCGCAGAATACGACCGCGCAGGTCGTCGCGCTGGGCGACATCTTTGCCGATAAGCTGGCAGCGGGCAAGCAGCACTTCGACAAAGTGAATGCCGACCTGGGACGCGCGGCCATTGATCCTAAGCTCCTGTTCCGTGGTCCGCACGCCTACCAGCGACTGGCAGAGTCGAAGGACATCGACCTGATGCAGATCTCGACGCCGCCGTTCTTCCATGTGCAGCATCTCGAGGCCGGTGTGGCAGCCGGCAAGCACGTGTACTGCGAGAAGCCGGTCGGTATCGACATACGCCAGGCAAACCAGGCACTTGCCATTGCGAAACGGATTCGTCCGAACCAGAGCGTGGATGTGGGCTTTCAGTGCCGCAACGCCCCGCCGATCGCAGCCATCGCGCAGAAGGTAAAGGCGGGAGCGCTTGGAAAGATCGCAGCCGTAAGCGGCAACTACAACGCACCGGCCTCGACCGAAAAAACCCGGCAGGGCGAAGGCAAAGACGAATACCGGCTGCGCAACTGGCTGTGGGATCGCGCCCTTTCAGGAGACATTCTCATTGAGCAGAACATTCATATTATCGACCTGTGCAACTGGCTCGTCGGCGCGCGCCCGCTCAAGGCGACGGCAACCGGCGGCCGCAATGTTCTCAAGCACTACGGCGATTGCTGGGACAACTACCAGGTTGATTTCACCTACCCCGATAACGTTCACTTCGCATTTGCATCCACGCAGTTCGGCGATGACGGAACGTTCGACGCGGGGCTGAAGCTGTTCGGTGAAAACGGCTCGGCGGCAGTTCCCTACTCCGGCCCCGTGCGCATCACGGGCAAGAACGCATGGGCTTGGCAGGATTCCGAGTCGACGGCGCAGGGCTCTGGACAGTTCGCGGCGAACGGCAACTTCGCTGACAACCTGGCGCATGCCGACCGGGAAAAAGAACGGACGTTCATCGCCAGCATCGTATCCGGCCCCGCCCACAACCAGATCGCTGAAGGTGTTCAGACCGCGCTCAGTTGCATGCTCGGACGCATGGCGGGCCTCAGGAAATCCGAAGTGACGTGGGAAGAACTCCTGCAGCACGGCGAAAACTACGAGCTAGGATTCAGCCTCGAACAGTTCGCCTGATTGAAGTAATCGGGATGGCTGGCAGGCGAGGCGGAAATCGAGTCCGCAACCTCCGGCTTAGAAGAACCGGAGCCCCGCGCTCAATTCCATCACCGCTCAAGGGTGGAAATGGGAAGAGGCCGCTTCTTCGGGACGATCGCAATGCTCGTGGCCCGTGTTCTTCGCGACGTACATGGCGGCATCTGCCGCGCTCAATAAGGTGTCATTGGTCGAACCATCGTCAGGATAAAGCGCGTACCCGAAGCTCGCAGATCCTGAAATCGTCAGGGATTCAAGCGTGAACGGGGTATCAAAACAGCGCCGCAACCGTTCCGCGACATCGTTGAGATCGCGATGGCTTCGAGCGGCCGGCACGAGGACGGCAAACTCATCCCCCCCGAGGCGCGCCAGCAAGTCGCCGCCTCTGAGGCGACTCTTCATTCGTGCAGCAACCTCTTGCAGGTAAAGGTCGCCGGTATGGTGTCCATGGAGATCGTTCACCCGCTTGAACTCGTCGAGGTCGATGAAGATCAACCCAAACGTACTGCCGGTTCGTTCGGCTTCCTCAATGACGGTCTGCAGCCGACTCTCAAGCGAAAAGCGGTTATGGATGTCGGTGAGGAGATCGAACTCAGAGCGTCGCACCAAGTCGGCGTAGAGCCGCCGTGTTTCCATTGCGACCGTAATCAGGCGGGTGCCAGTATGAAATGCGTACTGCTCATCTGGAGATTCCTGCGACCCAGGCTGAAATCCGGCATAGAGAATTCCCGCACGAGGCCCGACGTGGCTCACGATGTCTTCGCTCTTGATTCTGAGCTGTTCAGTGTGCTCCGGAAGGCGCCCAATTCGCGTGCCGTCAGAAAGTTCGGCCCAGCACGGAGTCCCGTTTAGCTGGAACGCAACCAGATCCGTGATCTCCGTGAGGATTTCGGACAGGGGGATAGCCTGGTTAATTCTCTCCAGAATCTGCGCCCGCCGCTGCTCGACTTGGGCATTGCGGCGTTCCCTGGCGCTCTCGGCTGTGGCAGTTTTCGCGATTACCCTTGTTTGTTGGTGTACGCGACGGCGAAGCGCCCATACCCAGGCTCCGATGCCCAGCAACCCGATCACGAGAAGACTCGTGACGCGCACGAGGTTCGCCACTGTAATGGGAGACGGTTTTGCGATGACTTGAAGGTCGTCGGAAGTGCGAAGCATGAGCTCGACTGGAACGGCGCCGTTGTATGGGTTGGGATCTTCGAGAATGCATATGCCCGTCACCTTGACGGTGGAACCGATCGGAATCTCTTTGAGCGGGGGCAGGGGCATGGCGCGGAGCATTCGCTGTTCGGGGTGCCGATTGATCGCGGAAAAGATATGTCCTTCGCTGTTGAGAACATATGTGTCTCGCGCCGCTTCACGGACCTCTGCCACGACGCGAACCTCAATGGTGACGAGTTCAAACAAGTGCTTGCTCTGTGCAAGGTCGACCCAATTCACCGGCACGGGGGAGATGTAGCCCGGCGCACGAGTATCGCGGACTTCGCCTTCGCGAATACGCAGAAAGCCGTCGTGCGCATCCGGGAAGCCTGTTGCTTCAGCTCGGGCGCCGATGGTGAGCTTTTCGCGGGTGTGAGTTTTCACCCAAATTGCGTGCGTCCCTTCCTGTAGCACCACCGCGGATCCCGGGTAGTAGTAGGTGATGATCCCCTTAACTCGAACACGGTTTGAGTGGATATCCTCGCTGAAGGCGGAGAAGATCCTGTCCGCAGGAGCCATCGGGATGGTCCACGGATCGGTGGACGAGCGCTTGAGCACCCGGATGTTGTTCATGCTGGAGACGTGGAGCAAGACCCCGGTCATCTCCATTTTGCCGCCAAAACGGCCGGAAGTGACGCCCGCGATTTCTACTTCGGCATCGAGCAAGCCGGCGAGGAGCGCCGGATCTGAATTGTCTACGTATGCTTCGACAGGTCCTCCCTGCATGCGGAGCACCAATTTGGTGTCTGGACGATCTGTGCTCACCGAGATATCGGCGGATTCGATTCGCGCGCGAACGGTGACGAGCCTGCCGTCGAGATTGGCATGTGACAGGTCAGCGTATGTGGCCGGAATCGGGTCGAGTCGTTCTGCATGGCGGACAAGCGTGATGTCGGATGCCGAGACTATCGGGTGAAAACTGGGTGCCAGAGAGCCCCGAATGTGGAGACGATCACCGGCTACGAAATTGAATTCCCTGGGCGAGTACACGTAGACGGCGAAATTGCCGTCCTGGACGAACAAAGTGTGTTCATAGCCTCGGTAGTAGGAGACTGTCGCCTCAAAGTCCACGGTTGGGTGGTCCGCCGCCAACTCATTCGTAACTTCGTGGATTTTGCTCAGACTATCAAGCGCAGTGGAGCTTGCGGCCCAGGCCGGCATACTGAGCGCCATCAGTAATGGAATGAGAACTTTAAATGTATGCTTTGCCATTTGCATTTTCACCATTGGACCTCCCACTGACTTTCCCGGCCGCGAGCCTAATCGGTACGCGGTGCGTCGAGAGGGTGTAGCTTTGAAACCGATCGAGCCAAAAGCAGCAGCAGGGAGCCTGAAGGAGGCCATAGCGATGGCAATACTTCGGCTCTGGCGCGATCGCCAGGACACAGCCGGGTTGTAGGAGCCCATCGCCATATAAGGTCACAACAACCACACTGCTGGTGCCGTCCCGATGGTCGCATGCACCCCGGAAAACGAACCCGTTTCGCTTTCACGCCGTTTTGATCGTTGCTTGGACTCCTCCCCCACAAACGCCTGAGATCAATAGCCCTTATGAGGCATCGGGAACTGTAGACCGGCCAACGAACGAATGAACCTGAAAGTTATAGTGCTCCTCTGAATCAGCGGGAGGGAGTGATGTAGATCACACTATGTGCACTGGCGTCGTACGTAGACCTCATCGGGAGGTTGGCAGCACCATGCCGGGGTCATCTCGATTGCAACGTTAACGAATAAATGTCGTCGGTTCCGACGTCGCGGAGCATCATGGGGGCATCGGCAGCATCAAGGCCCATCCACAACGTATAGACCCCGGTGTACTGGACGCCTTTCAAATCAGCCAGGGTCTCCTTATTACCATCGGCCACGCGGATCCGAACGACGACCGAATTATCAGTCCATTTGACGTAGTAGATCGAGCGCCCATCCCGCGACCATTCAGGGAAAGCCACCGCGCCGGTGTTGAGCGTTGTCCATCTGCCGCTCGCAACGTTGAAGAGCTTCATGCCCATTGTGTCCAGGGTCATTGCTGCGATCAAGCGGCCATCCGGGGACCAGTGCGGCACCAGGAGCCCGTCGGAATCCGGAACGGCAGCGATGTTACTGGAGGCAAGATCGAGGATGCGCAGGTCGGATTTCGCACTGGCGCCGACATTCACGGAAGTGGAAAAGACAATTTTGCGGCCATCGGGAGCCCAGCTTGGATCGGTCTCCGCCTGGTGATCGTCGGGCAAAAGGCGACGGGGCTTTCCGCTTCCATCCGAAGGCACAAGGTAGATGCCATCGGCGCCCTGCGGAGTGCGATCGACAAAGGCGATCTGCGATCCGTCAGGGGACCAGCGCACCGACTTCGGGTATTGCGGAGGTTCGGTCAGTTGCAAGGGATTGCTACCGTCCGCATTGGCCCGCCAAAGAACGCCTTCAGGAAACGAAACATAGGCGACTGATTTGCCGTCGCTGGAAAAGCCCACGAACTCCGCCGAGATGCCGGCCAAAAAAGGCTGAAACTGCCTGGATTTTGGGTCGAGGCGAACAAGCTCGCCGCGCTTGCTGCGACCGGATGCGACGATCTTCTTTCCGTCCTGGATCGGGATGGGCCGGTCCCACACGGTAGGCCCAAATGTCATTTGAACCGGGGATCCGGCAGGAATGGCGCCTGATCCTGGCCGCTCATGCAGAACCCATATCTGGCCATCGGCAACAAAGTAGAACAATCCATGCGGATCCCATTTCCCGCTCCACTGCGTGGGAGATTTGCCCCATCCGGGCAGAAGCTGGTGCAGGTTCGCGCCGTCGGTTGAAATCTGCCACAACAAGCCGTCTCTGGAAAAGCGAAGCACGCTTCCATCCGGGGACCAAGCCACAGACTTCAGATAGCCGCCGACGGATGCAATGCGGCGTGCTTCGCTCCCATCGCGCTGCACAACAAAGATGTCCCCGTTTGCCGTGCCATACGCGATCTTGTTTCCATCGGGAGACCAGGTTGAAGAGACCGCGTTTCCAATGCGGCGTGGAGGGCCGCCGAGCACGGGCAATGTCCACAGCGAATCAGCGGGCCCCTTGCCTTTCCCCTCAGAGGTAAAGAGCAGAGTGGAACCATCGGGAGAGACTTCCCCAATGCGGGCATGTTCCAACGGAACCTGGATCGGCGCAACCGCACCCCCGGAGACCGAGATCTCCGCAATGGCGCCGGTGTCTTCCCATTCGAAATAGATTCTGCTTTCGTCGGTTCCGCCAATCGATTTGGGGTGGCCATCATACGTGACCTTGGTATACGTCGAAATACGCAAGACCGGTGTGCGGTGGAACCTTCTCCAGCCAAGGATCGAAACGACGGCAAGAACAGCCAGCCCGATTGAGACATAGGCCCAAATCGGGCGCCGGGAATGCCGCTTTGTTGCGGCTAGTTCCGGCGACTGCGTCGGATCGTCTTCCTCCTCTGCTTCGATCACCATCCGCGTCACGGATTGCACGGCGCTCATCCTCAATTCGGCGGAGCGGGGCCGCTCGGCATGCAACGGAAGTGCTTCGACCGCCGCAGTGAACTGATAGCCCTTGCCGGGCACGGTTACAACGATCCGATCGTGGCCGTTCTCAGCCAGAGCCTTCCGCAATAAGAAGACGTGCTGCGTGAGGTTGCTCTCTTCGACAAACGAGTCGGGCCATAAGGCAGCCATCAACTCATCTTTGGTGACCACCTGCTGGGGATGCTGCGCGAGGTAGACGAGCAGATCAAACGTCTTCGACCGAAGACCAACCACCTGTCCGTTAAACGTCAGGGCGCGTGCCGCCGGGCGTAACTCAAATCCTTCGAATCGGATCAAGGCGAATTCCCTCAATGGGTTCCGCGCTGTGAGGAAAATTGAGAACCGTTGAGAGCCGGATTGAGGACATCGCGGCCGAGGATTTGCGAGAACACTGCACAGAACGAAAGAAGTTCCGGCCCGGGGTTCGGAGATACCAGGGATCGTTGCCGTTAGAGTACCAAGCCCGCAGAGTTGCGACAACTGACTACCGACGCAGGAAGGGTTAAGCGGAGGTGCCTTGAAAAAGAGGCGAAGGATTGAGGTTCTGATCGAGCGTCGCGAGTTCTCGATCTTCGGCGTTTCCCCGGAAGGCGGCGAGACGAAGATCGGCGGCAGCGCGGGCGAAGCGGATGGGGACGGGATGCCGGAGACCGCGGAACAGAACCCGGCCAGGTGTCCCACCTGCGGGTCGACAGAGATGATCCGCTTGAGCGAGGCCGTGACGTTAGTGGCGCGGGATGCAGTTCGGCCGGGGTGGGGCACGGAGCGTAGCCATGTGCACTTGGCCTTTTCGACTTCAGAGGAGTGCTGGGTCTGCAAGCCCTCCCTTCACTTGAGCTAGAGAGTTACCGGGGAACCATGAACGGACGGGTCCGGGCGGACGCCAGGGCCGGGCCAACCTTTCTTCACGCAGGAGGAGTTTCCATGTTTTCGATATCTCTACGGCTTTCCACAGCGTTGTGCATACTTTTATCCGCCGCCTTCGGCGTGGTCGCGAGCTCGGCGCAGACTCCCGCAAAAACCGACTCGCAGCGCGGCAGGATTGCGGACAAATACGGCAAACTGCCTCTCGCTTTTGAGGCCAATCGCGGCCAGACCGACAAGCGGGTCAGGTTCCTGGCACGCGGTAGCGGTTACGGCGTGTTTCTCACGGGGCAAGAGGCCTTCCTGGCGCTTCATGCCGAATCTTCGGTCGATTCTGCAACGCTGCGCAACCGCGTGCTTCGGTCCTCATCCCCAAAGACCGATGTACTTCAAATGAAGTTGGTCGGAGCCAGCCCATCGGCTGAGCCCAAAGGCGTCGAGCCGCTATCCGGCACGGTTAATTACTTCCGCGGCAACGACCCTTCCCGTTGGCAGTCGGGAGTTCCTACCTTCGCGAAGGTAGAATTCCCTGCTGTCTATCCCGGCATCGACCTGGTCTATTACGGCGATCAGAGCCAGCTTGAATACGATTTTGTGGTTGCTGCGAACGCTGACCCTGGCACAATTCGTCTGCATCTTGCCGGCGCTGCCAGGCTTCGACTCGATGCGTCGGGAGACCTGACTGTCGGTGCAAAGAATGGCCGCATTGTCTTTCACAGGCCTGTTGTTTACCAGGAAGAGAATGGGAGCCGCCGGCCGGTCGAAGGACGCTTCAAGCTGCTGGCAGACAACTCGGTCGGCTTTGCGGTAGGTAACTACGATCATGACCGGCCGCTGGTGATCGATCCTACCCTCGTCTACTCCACCTACCTGGGCGGCAGCACCCAGGAAGAGGCGCTGGGCATCGCGGTGGATGCTTCAGGCAACACGTACATCACGGGCACCACGTCCTCCGCCGACTTCCCCATAACGGCAGGCAGCTATCAGACCGGCCAGAAATCAGCCGGACACACGCAGGCGTTTGTCACCAAGCTCAACCCAACAGGCACTGCGCTCGTTTATTCCACTTACCTTGGCGGCAGTACCGACGATGACCGTGCGAATGCGATTGCCGTGAGCGCCGCGGGCCATGCGTATATCACGGGCTTCGCCAATTCTTCCGATTTCCCAACCACCGCCGGAGCCTTCCAGGCAGCCCGCTTGAATGAGGGCAGCATGGCATTCATCACCGAACTCAACTCCACTGGCACAGCATTGGTGTATTCCACCTACCTCGGCGGCACCTTCGGAGGCGAACAGGGTAGTGGAATCGCGTTGGATGGTTCTGGCGATGCATTCGTCACTGGCGTCACCGAGGCGACCGACCTTCCAGTAACCCCAGGCGCGTTTTCAACCACTCTCCCGGGCCACCGGGCGGCCTTCATCACCAAGCTGAACCCGACCGGCTCCGCCCTGGTCTACTCCACCTATCTGGGCGGCACCGGTTATGACGATGGGCTTGCGATTGCCGTCGATGGGGCCGGGAACGCGTATGTGGGCGGCAGCGCCGGTTCCGACGATTTCCCGGTCACGGCGGGCGCGTTTCAACAGACAAATCAGGCGGGATCGGGGACAACCGGCTTTGTCATAAAACTGAACCCGACGGGATCTGCGTTGGTTTATTCCACTTATCTGGGTGGAAGCGCCGGCGAGCAGCTAAGGGCAATCGCAGCCGATGCCACAGGTACGGCCTACGCCGCAGGACACACAGATTCCACCGACTTTCCCGTGACCTCGGGTGCGTTTCAAGGCGCGAGCCAGCCCGGCGCAGGATTTGTGACTCATCTGAATGCGACCGGTTCCGCACTCACTTACTCCACGTTCCTTGGCCCAGTCTCCGGCCAGGTCAGCGACGGGCCCAATAGCATTCAAGTCGACAGCAGTGGTGAGGTGTATGTCACTGGCGATACGTTGCAAGGTTTCCCGGTAACTGCGAACGCTTTCCAGTCCACCGCTTCCTCATTCGGCTCCGCCTACGTTACCCGTCTCAATGCAAACGGTAGTGCGCTTATCTACTCCACCTGCCTCGGTAGCACCGCCACCTTCGGAAGCTTCGGGAATGGCATCGCCATCGATGGTGCAGGTCATGCCTTCGTGGCGGGGAGTACCCAGGCCAAGGACTTCCCCACGAGTAGCGGGGCGTTCCAGTCAACGAACAAGACGAGCAGCGAATTCGCCCGCACCGGCTTCGTCGCTGCTTTCGATACGAACCCGCCCGCCGCCGTCGCCACCACAACGACGCTCACCTCCAGCGCCAACCCAGCCACAGTCGGGCAGAACGTGATCTTCGATGCGGCGGTGGACGCGACTTCGGGCAACACGACGCCCACCGGCAATGTGGTATTCAGGATCGACGGAACGGACGTCGCCACCGTGGCACTGGACACGGGCGCAGCCACTTACCACACCGCAACGCTGACGGCAGGCAAGCACACGGTCAAGGCGACTTACCAGGGAGACTCCGATTTTGCAGGGAGCAGCGATTCGCTTACCGAGACGATCCATTCGCCTCAAGCTGCAACGCCAACGTTTTCTCCCGCGCCTGGCACGTACACAGCCGCCCAAACGGTAAGCATCAGCACCTCTACGGCGAGCGCGACTCTCTACTTCACCAGCGATGGAACTACACCGACAACCGGTTCGACTAAGTACACGAGCCCAATCAGCGTATCCGCCACTGAGACGATCAAGGCAATTGCGACTGCCAGCGGATTCACGACCAGTGCGGTTGCTTCGGCCACTTACACCATTCAGACATCGGCCGTTGCGGCCTTCACTCCCACGTCTCTGGCGTTCGGGGATCAGACCACAGGCACTGCGAGCACAGCGAAGACAGTAACGCTGAAGAACACCGGCAACGCCACGCTGACCTTGACTGGTTTCGTTATTACCGGATCGGCCTTCTTCAGCCAGACCAACACCTGCGGCAGTTCCCTGGCCGCGGGCGCAAGTTGCAACGTTGCTGTGGTGTTCGCGCCGCAGACGCTTGGTGCACAGTCGGCAACACTGTCGGTCAACAGCAACACCAGCGGCGAAGCCCCAACGGTCGACCTCACCGGAACCGGCACCGCGCCTCCGGAACCAGTGGCAACGCTCACACCGGGTTCGCTCAGCTTCGGGAATCAGACGCAGGGGACCAGCAGCGCGGCACAGACGATTACCGTCAAAAACACGGGGAACGCACCACTGACCGGCATCGTTGTGTCGTTGTCTGAAAGCCAGCCGTATGTGGCTCGCCAGACTCGGGCACAAGCTTCCACCATTACCTCCGCCAATTATTCGGCCACCACGACCTGCGGCGCCACTCTCGATGCTGGCGCAAGTTGCACGCTCAGCGTGACGTTTGCGCCCACAACTACAGGATCGCTGCCCGGCACGGTGTCAGTCAGCGACAACGCCGCCAATTCGCCACAAACAGCATCGCTTTCCGGGACGGGAGTCGCGGTGGTGCAGGGTGAGTTCACGGTGGCGGCCACGCCTCCCTCGGCAACCGTTGCCAGCGGTGGATCGGCCCAATTCAACGTGACCGTGGGAACATCGGGAGGCCCGTACAACAACGCAGTCACCCTATCGGCCTCAGGTCTGCCCAGCGGAGCCAATGCCAGTTTCTCGCCAGCGACGGTCAATCCCGGCAGCGGAACGGCGGCGTCCGTGCTGACGATTCAAACGGCAGCCACGACAGCCGGCAACGACGCGAAGCGTCTATGGCCGATGGGCTCACCGGTCCTGGCATTGCTCTTGTTTGCGATCCCGAGACGCCTGCGAAGGCCATGGTCAAGGCGAATGCAACTCCTGCTGCTGGCCCTGGCCTCACTGGGAGCGGCTGCAGTTGCGACGGGCTGCGGAGGCGGTTTTGCACTGCCACATACCAGCGTTACGTCCAGCATCACCGTCACCGCCACGAGCGGCTCCGACGTACACACGACCACCGTTGAACTGACCGTGAATTAAGGGAGAATGCCGATGAGAACACGATTCGCACTTCTGCTAATCATCGCCGCAGTCTCCACAACTGCGGGAGCACAGACCACGAGCGCTCACCCTGCGAGCTCAGGACCGGAATTGAGCCTGCAATACACATACCTTCGATCGAACGCACCCGTCGGTCAATGTCTCTGCTTTTCACCCCAGGGAGGCAGTGCCTCCTTAGCCGTGCCGCTGCACAGCGATCACTTCTTTCTCGCAGGCGATGTGACCGTCGGCCACGCCGGAAAGATTTCCGCCAACGGCTACGACCTGACCCTGAGCGCCTTCACGGCCGGGGTGCGGTATCGACCTGGTTTCTCGCTTGGCCGAGTTGCACCCTTCGCTCAGGTACTCGCGGGAGGCGCTCATGCCACAGGCACGCTGGTCGGCGGCAATACTCCCGCTGCCAGGGATTCGTCTGTCGTCTTTGCTTCCAATCTGGGCGGCGGACTGGACTTGAGGCTGCATCCCGATAGTCATTTGTCGATACGACTGCTGGAGGCAGACTACCTGGTCACGCTGTTCCACAACGGACAGAACGATCATCAGAATATGCTGCGTCTCAGCACCGGGCTGGTCATTCACTTCGGCCATCGCTGAAGCGCAAGGCCGGCATACGAACTCTCTGACTGCATCTGAGTGAGGATCGGCGTGTGGCTTTTCCATATCGACCAAGCAGAGCGCAAACTTCGGCGTGAGCCCCCAGCTTCGCTGCAGGTTTACCCACCGTGAGAGAGCGACACTGATTAGCTCGCAGAGGAAGTGGAGATTGGGTGGTAGGCGAGGCGGGAATCGAACCCACAACCCCCGGCTTAGAAGGCCGGTGCTCTATCCAGTTGAGCTACTCGCCCGCACGTTCATTGTAACTTGATGTGTGTGCGATCGGGTTCCCCACAGCCGTCACTGCATCGGAAAAGACACGCAGCGCGCGCGACAACGACTCCGCGGCTTCCACGTCGGTGGAGCCGCAGCCGACCACGTAACATGTAACCCCGATGCCGGTTTCGGTGGCGCTGAGGAACGCCCTCCGGATGACCATGTCTGTGCGGCAGTTCCGCAGCGCGGCTCCAGCCAGATAGACACACATCCTGCGGGCCCACGCGGCGCACGAGTCAGGTGTATGCCACGCGTGTTTCTCAGCCGCCAAAAGATCGACATAGCATGCGAGCGTGCATCCTGCTGAGTCACGGTCCGCGCCGAGTTCTACGGCCTCTACCTCACCCGAGTTCCACACGTCACACTTCGATGTGAAGAGCCGCGAACCTTCGGCATTCAAATGAAGCAGCAGTTCCCGTAACGCAGGCAATTGCGACAGCTCAGAAATCTCCGTGACGCGCTCTGGCTGGAGCTTCAGGTCGACAAACCCGGTCCAGGCCGCATCAATCACCGGCGCGTCGGACGCGATCTCAAATTCCCAGTCAGCTTCCATCGCCGCCGGCATGTTCAACCAGGTATCGAATCACGGCGGACTCGGCCCAGTGAATGTCGTCTCCGGAAAGTCCGCAGAGGTAGGCGCAGTGTCCTCCGTGGTCGGTTTCAAGCAACAGGATATTGGGATTGGCGAGGATCTTCGCTCGTGTTTCCGCGGTAAACCGGATGAAGGGATCATCCAGCGCGCGCAGAATCAATGTGGGAACCGCAATTCGGTCCACGACACGAGCGGCCGCCGCCCGATGATAGTAGTCATCCGCATCGTGATACCCACAATAGCGTGCAACGATCTTGTCGTCGAATTCCCGAATCGACCGCACCGGTCCAATGCCGTTGACCTGGTAAATGTCGGGAAACAGGGCCGCCTTGCGGCGATACCTGCGCATGAGCCGGCGAAGAAAATGCCATTCGTAAATTCGGTTCGCAGGCAGGTGAAGTGCATCGGCACCGGCAGCGAGATCAAGCGCGGGACACACAGCCGCCACAGCGCACAAGGGCCGCCGGTCGCCCCACTCCCCCGCGAGTTTGAGCACCAGGTTGCCGCCCATCGAATAGCCGACAAGCGCAACGCGCGAAAGCCCAAACCGCTGCGTGTAGTGAGCGACGACCGAGCCCACATCGCCAGACAAGGCCGAGTTGTAGAGCGTCGGCGTCAGGTGATCGGTGTCGCCGCAGTTGCGCATGTTCATCCGGACAACGTTGCATCCGGCATCCCAGGCCCGCGCGGCCATTCCTTTCATGTACCGTGATTCGGAGGACCCCTCAAGGCCGTGCACCAGCACGAGCGTCAGTCTGCTGCTCAAAATGTCGGCCGCCTGCCAGTGCCCGAAACACTTCACCCGGCTCCCATCTGCCGGATCGACCTCGACTTCTTCGACGCTGGTGGGCAGATCGAATCGGGGGCGTGGAAGATAGTTCCCGACGATCGTCTGAAGGTGGCCATTGCGCAGTCCGCGACGCGGCGCGAAGGGCGTCAGCCATTCTGGATGAATGGACGAAATGCCAGATTTGTCAGAAATGGCGAGGTCGCGCCCGACCGAGTCGTGGGAAGGGGATGATGTCACGTGGGCTTTGAAAGTGAGCAGCTTACAGCAAGATGCCCTGATTTTTTGGGGCGGCTAGTGGGG
>Ga0070684_100002034_pt1 | contig 14886 bp, 14 predicted proteins | sample KBSC723LmetaG_FD_65653 | JGI IMG/M metagenome (GOLD analysis project Ga0070684, IMG submission 65653) | Corn rhizosphere microbial communities from Kellogg Biological Station, Michigan, USA - KBS C7.2-3L metaG | ecosystem: Host-associated > Plants > Roots > Rhizosphere ...
GGCAAGGCCCGGGCGCTCGGCGCGACCCCGGCGGCCAGCCGGGTCGGCTTCGGGCTCCTGTTGAACATGCGCAACGCCGACAAGGCCGAGGCGACCCTGCAAAGCGTGTCCGACCCGGACAGCGCCGACTACGGCAACTGGCTCACCGACGGGCAGTTCCGGGCGCAGTTCTCGCCGAGCGCGGCCGACGTCGGCACGGTGCAGAAGTGGCTGCGGTCTCAGGGCTTCTCGGTCGACAAGACGTTGACCAGTGGCATGTACATCGAGGCGAGCGGCACCACCGCTCAAGTCGAGAAGACGTTCGGCACGACGCTGAAGAACTACTCGTACCTCGGGCAGACGGTCCACACGAACGTCGGCAACCTGTCGTTCCCGACCGACGCCCCGGCCGCCGTGCTGAACGCCGTCGGCGGCGTGATCGGCATCGATCAGGGCTCACAGGTGCACGTCAAGGGCGACACCGAGCCGGGTCCGCCGGACGGTGCGCGCTTCGGCGTCCAGCCGTGCTCGGCGTACTACGCCCAGAAGGTCGCCACTGACCAGCCGGAGGCCTACGGCAAGCACCAGCCGTACGCGGTGTGCGGCTACTCGCCGCAGCAGTACCAGTCCGCGTACGGCGAGTCGGATCTCCTGCGCCACGGCATCGACGGGCGCGGCGTGACGGTGGCCATCACCGACGCCTTCGCGGCGCCGACCATCCTGTTCGACGCCCAGAAGTACAACCACGTGCACAACCAGCCGGCCTTCAAGCCCGGCCAGTTCCGGCAGATCATCCCCGGCCCGAACGACTTCCAGAACGTCGACGAGTGCGGCGGCAACGGCTGGTACGGCGAGGAGACCCTCGACGTCGAGGCCGTGCACGCGATGGCGCCGGGTGCCAAGGTCGTGTATGTCGGGGCCACCGACTGCCTGAGCGGGCTGGACAACGCGTGGGCCGAGACGATCGACAGCCACGTGGCCGACATCATCACGAACTCGTGGGGCAACGCGACCGACGACATCACCCTTCTCGGTGCGGACGTCGTGCAGTTCTACCAGCAATTCTCGATGGAAGCCGCGCTGACCGGCATCACCGTGAACTTCTCCAGCGGCGACGCCGGCGACGAGACCTCCGGCGGCACCGACCCGGCGGCCAAGACGGTCGACTTCCCGGCCGACCTGCCTTACGTCACGGGCGTCGGCGGTACGAGCGTCGGCATCGGCAGCCACGGCCAGTGGCTGTGGGAGCACGGCTGGCAGAGCGCCTACTCGACGCTGACCGACGGCGCGTGGGACCCGGCCCCGCCCGGTGACTACGTCTCCGGTGGCGGTGGCGGGACGAGCGTGATCTTCCCGCAGCCGTTCTACCAGCACGGCAAGGTGCCCGACTCCATCGCGAAGTTCTTCGGCAACACGCGGATGCGCGCGGTGCCGGACATCTCGATGCCGGGCGACCCGAACACCGGCTTCCTCGTCGGTGAGACCCAGGTGTTCCCCGACGGGACCTACTGGGACCAGTACCGCATCGGCGGCACGAGCCTGTCATCGCCGCTGCTCGCCGGGGTCGTGGCGGTCGCCAGCCAGGCGGCGCACCACAAGCTCGGCTTCGTCAACCCGGCGTACTACAAGCTGCTGAACACGCCCGCGCTGCACGACATCGTGGCGCCGAAGAACCCAGTGGCCCAGGTGCGGACGAACTTCACCAACGGGGTTGACAACGCTGACGGCAAGACGTTCATCCTGCAGACGGTCGACGTGCAGAGCTCGCTGATCCACAGCAAGCGCGGCTACGACGACGAGACGGGGGTCGGCACCCCGAACGGCGCGCTGTTCTTCTTCGCGCTGCACTGATCGGTTTGCCAGATGGGGCCCGGGGATTGTCCCCGGGCCCTTTTGCTAGGCGACGGCTGCTTCGGCGATGACCTTGCCGGTGCGGTCGGTCACCTTGACCGCGCCGACGGTGGGCAGCGGGATCGAACTCGCTCCGGTGACGTTGGCGCCGGCGCTGGAGGTCTGGCCCCAGGTGGCGGCCTGCTCGGCGTGCCCGCTCCGATCGACCACCTCGAGGACATAGGGGCCGCCCGGCGGCAGGCTCTTCAGCCGGATCGCGACCGACGTGCCCCACTGCCGGCCGGTGAGCACGGCCTGGCCGCTGCAGCCGACCGTCGAGGTGAACTCGACAGTGGTGCCGGCCGCCTGGACCGTGGTGGTCGGGGCCGGTGCCGGACTCGACGAGCCGCGCGTGATGTAGAACGTGACGCCGCCGGCCATCAAGACCAGCAGCGCGGCGGCCGCCGCCAGCCACTGAAGGCGCGCCCGGCGCTGCCGCGCAATTCGTCCCGCCTTGACCTCACGCAGCAGTTTTTCCAGGTGTACCGGGGGAGGCTCGCCCATCGGAGCCTGCCGCAGGCTGTGCGGGAGTCGCTGGAGAAGCCCGGGGACGACGCCCAGGTGGTCGAGCTCCTCGCGGCACTCGGCGCAGGTGCGCAGGTGGGCGTCGACGGTGTGCACGTCGTGCTCGTCGAGGCCACCGAGGAGGTAGCCGCCGAGCAGCATCCGGATCGCGTCGTGGTCGACGGCCGCGCTCACCGCAGTACCCCCATCTCCTCGAACGCGACCCGAAGCGCGCGGACCGCGTAGTAGGCGCGGGATTTGACCGTGCCCTCGGGCAGTGAGAGCCGCTGCGCTGTGTCGGCGACCGTCCGGCCCTCGTAGTAGAGGGACCGCACGACCGCGCGGTGGTCGACGGAGAGCCGGTCGAGGGCCTCGCCGACCAGCCAGCCCTCGATCATGGCGTCGACGCTGTCGGCCGACGGGAGTGCGTTGATCGTGGCCTCGCCCTCGACGAGCTGGGGCCGGCGCTGGTCGGCCCGCCAGGCGTTGGTGACACAGTTGCGCGCGATCGTGAGCAGGTATGCCCGGGTTCCCCGCTGATCGGCCTCGCTGGCGTCGATCTGGTCGATGTGCTTCCAGGCGCGCAGCAGGGTCTCCTGGACGAGGTCCTCGGCCCGGTGCCGGTCGCGTACATATCGGGAGATGAAGCTGAGCAGCACACCGTAGTGCTCGGTGTACAGCGCGGTCATCAACTCCTCATCGTCGGTCACATTCGAAATTACGCCATATTTGGTCTGTCGGTTCGACGCAGGGGTAGTAAGCCGATGGAATTATTGACGCGTCAGACATGTTGGAAGGGTCATGCAGTTCGGAATCTTCACTGTTGGTGACGTCACGCCGGACCCGACGACCGGCGTGGCCCCCACGGAGCACGAGCGGATCAAGGCAATGGTCCGGATCGCGCTCAAGGCCGAGGAGGTCGGGCTCGACGTCTTCGCCACCGGTGAGCACCACAACCCGCCGTTCGTCCCGTCGTCGCCGACCACCATGCTCGGCTACATCGCGGCCCGCACCGAGCGGCTGCAGCTGTCGACCGCGACGACGTTGATCACCACGAACGATCCGGTGAAGATCGCCGAGGATTACGCGATGCTGCAACACCTCGCCGACGGCCGTGTCGACCTGATGCTCGGCCGGGGCAACACCGGCCCGGTGTACCCGTGGTTCGGCCAGGACATCCGCAACGGCATTGCGCTCGCCATCGAAAACTACGCGCTGCTGCACAAGCTCTGGCGCGAGGACGTGGTCGACTGGGAGGGGCACTTCCGCACTCCGCTGCAGTCGTTCACCTCGACGCCGCGCCCGCTCGACGGCGTGCCGCCGTTCGTCTGGCACGGCTCGATCCGCAGCCCGGAGATCGCCGAGCAGGCCGCGTACTACGGCGACGGCTTCTTCGCCAACCACATCTTCTGGCCCGCCTCGCACACGCAGCGGATGGTCGGGCTGTACCGGGAGCGGTTCGAGCACTACGGGCACGGCTCGGCCGACCAGGCCATCGTCGGCCTCGGCGGCCAGGTGTTCATGCGCAAGAACTCGCAGGACGCGGTCGACGAGTTCCGCCCGTATTTCGACAACGCCCCGGTCTACGGCCACGGGCCGTCGCTCGAGGACTTCAGTGCCGAGACTCCGCTCACCGTCGGCAGCCCGCAGCAGGTCATCGACCGGACGCTGGGCTTCCGCGAGTACGTCGGGGACTACCAGCGGCAGCTGTTCCTCATGGACCACGCCGGCTTGCCGCTGAAGACCGTGCTCGAGCAGCTCGACATCCTCGGCGAGGAGGTCGTCCCGGTGCTGCGCAAGGAGTTCGACGCGCTGCGTCCGGCGCACGTGCCGGCCACGCCGGTCCTGGCGGGTGCCCGATGAAGCGCATCGCCGTCGTCACCGCCGGGCTCGGCCAGCCGTCGTCCTCGCGGCTGCTGGCCGACCGGCTGTCCGCCGCGTCGGGGCTGCCGGCCGACACGTTCGAGCTGCGGGACACCGCCCACGACGTGGTCAATCACCTGCTGACCGGGTTCCCGTCGAGCAAGCTGCAGGCCGTCCTCGACAACGTCGCCGACGCCGACGGGCTGATCGCGGTGACGGCGACGTTCAATGCCTCATACAGCGGGCTCTTCAAGTCGTTCTTCGACGTGCTCGGCGAGGGCGCGTTGGTCGATAAGCCGGTGCTGCTCGGGGCGACTGGCGGCACGGCGCGCCACTCGCTCGTCCTCGAGCACGCGATGCGGCCGCTCTTCAGCTACCTGCGCGCGGTGGTGACGCCGACCGCGGTGTTCGCGGCGTCGGAGGACTGGGCGGGCGCGTCAGCGTCCCTCGGCGGCGCGTTGCGCGCTCGCATCGACCGGGCCGGCCGCGAATTCGCCGACCTGGTGCAGCGGTACGAGCAGAAGCCGGCGGGCGACCCGTTTGCGCTGACGATGAACTTCGAGGACCTGCTCTAGCTTGACCGCCGACGAGAAGCAGGGCCACCCCGTCGGGCGGCTCCTGACTTCTCGCGACGTCAGTCCGCGCCTACCCGCGCGGACATTCCCATGTCCACGCCCTACCCGCGCGGACGTCAACTGGTACGGGGAGAGGGATCCGGAAGGTTCAACGCATCCTCCAGTTGGTCGGCCAACTCCACCGGGTTGCCGAGCGCGACCAGGTGCCCGCCGGGGATGACGGCGGCTTCGATGCCGAGCCGCTCCTTGGCCACCCGCTGCTGAAAGCCGGCCGGGAAGAAGCGGTCGTCCCGGCCGACCACGACGCGGGTCGGGATGTCGGGCCACGCGGTGAGCGGGTTGGGCCGGGCGAACACGCCGTCCGACTGCGGCCGGCCGTCCTCGCGCGCCCGGTCGGCCACCTCCGGGGACAGGTCGTGCAGGAAGTAGAAGTCCAGGTCGAAGTCGGCGTCCGGGTCGCGGCCGAGCTTCTCGTCGTTGGCCCGCCGCGCTTCGCCCGACCCGGTGTTGTCCCACCAGGCGCCGGCCGACTCGCCGGGCGTCGGGATCATCGCGTTGACCAGGACGATGCGCGACGCCTTCAGCTGCTCGGCAACCACCGGCGCCGTGAAGCCGCCGAGCGACTGCCCGACCACCACGAGGTCGTCCGTGGCCTCGCCGACCGCCGCGAGCACCGCGTCGGCGTATTCCCGGATCCCCGCGCTGTCGTCGCCGGCCGGGAGCGCGACGCTGATCGCGCTGTATCCGCGGCGGCGCAGCTCGGGCTCGACCAACTGCCAGTATTCCGGGGCGCCCCCCGCGCCGGGGATCAGTACGAACGTTGTCATGGTCCTAAAGTAACACCAGTGAGTCCTGTTCAGATACTATTGAGTCGTGCGGTCCTATGACGACCCCTGTGGGCTGGCTCGCGCGCTGGACCTGATCGGCGAGCGGTGGGCGCTGCTCGTGGTGCGCGAGCTGCTGCTCGGCCCGAAGCGCTTCGCCGACCTGCGCCGCGGCCTGCCCGGGCTGAGCCAGAACGTGCTTGCCCAGCGTCTGCGTGAGCTCGAGGAGGCGACGGTGGTCGCTCGGCGCCGGCTCGAGCCGCCGGCCAGCACGTGGGCCTACGAGCTGACCGAGCGCGGCCGGGCGCTGGAGCCGGCGCTGATCGCGCTGTCGGCGTGGGGCAGCCGGACGCCGGTGCGCTCGAGCGCTGAGCTGAGCCTCGACGCACTGATGCTGGCGCTGCGGACGACCGCGGCGTTGCCGGTGGCCCCGGCCCGGGTGGAGCTGCGGCTGGACGACGACCGGTTCGCAGTCGAGGTCGGCGACGCGGTCCGGATCGTGCGCGGCTCGTCGCCGGCGCCGGCGGACGCCGTCATCGCCGGGAGCGCCTCGGCCTTCCGGGCGGTGGCATTCGGCGGCCAGCCGTTGACGTGGCTCGATGTCGCGGGGGACCGGGCGGTTGCCGAGCGCTTCGTGCGGATGTTCCCGCGACCGCCGGTCGAACAGTAAAGACAACTTCGCACCGGTGGCTTGACGTCTTTACGAACTTCGATAAGGCTGCCATGGTGAGAGAGCGCTCTCTCACCGACACCCCCACGGCTTGGAGCTGCCATGCCACCAACTGCCCATCCCCTCGCCACCCGCCACCGCCGCTATCTGATGACCTTCATCGCCGCCCTGGTGATCGTCCTCGTCGCGGCCTACGCCCTGGTCACAGCCGGTCCGGCGCGTGCCGCCAGCAGCCTGCTCTCCCAGGGCCGACCGGCCACCGCGTCGTCGACCGAGAACGCCGGCACGCCGGCCTCGGCCGCCGTCGACGGCAACACCGGTACCCGCTGGTCCAGCGCGTTCGCCGACCCGCAGTGGCTGCAGGTCGACCTCGGCCAGGTCGCCACCATCGACCAGGTCGTCCTCAACTGGGAGGCGGCCTACGCCCGCTCCTTCCAGATCCAGGTCTCGGCCAACGCCTCCACCTGGACCACGATCTACAGCACGACGACCGGCACCGGCGGCGTGCAGACGCTCAGCGTGAGCGGCTCCGGCCGGTACGTGCGGATGAACGGCACCGTGCGCGCCACCGCCTACGGCTACTCGCTCTGGGAATTCCAGGTCTTCGGCTCGTTCTCGGGCACCTCGACGTGCGGCACCGCCAACGCCGCGCAGGGCCGTCCGGCGACCGCGTCGTCGACCGAGAACGCCACTTTCCCGGCCTCGGCGGCCGTTGACGGCAACACCGGTACCCGCTGGTCCAGCGCGTTCGCCGACCCGCAGTGGCTGCAGGTCGACCTCGGCGCAACGGCCACGATCTGCCAGGTCGTCCTCAACTGGGAGGCCGCGTACGGCCGGTCGTTCCAGATCCAGGTGTCGGCCGACGCCTCCACCTGGACGACGATCTTCAGCACCACCACCGGTACCGGGGGCGTCCAGACGCTCAACGTCAGCGGCTCCGGCCGGTACATCCGGATGTACGGGACGGCCCGCGCGACCGCATACGGGTACTCGCTGTTTGAGTTCACGGTCCACATCACCGGCACGGTCACGCCGCCGACGTCGCCCCCGCCGACCTCCCCGCCACCGGGCGACTTCTGGGGCGACACCAGCACCATCCCGGCGGCCCAGAACGTGCTCATGCTCAAGATCCTGAACCGCACCAACGGGCACTACCCAGACAGCCAGGTGTACTGGAGCTACAACGGGGTCGCCCACTCGATCGCCGAGCAGCCGTACTTCGACATGCCGGTCAACTCCGCCGGCCGCATGTACTTCTATCTCGGCTCACCCAACAGCCAGTACTTCGACTTCATCGAGTTCACGGTCGGGGCGTCCGTCTTCAACGGCAACACGACCCGGGTCGACGCGTTCGGGCTGAAGCTCGCGATGCGCCTGCACGCCAAGGACGGCTACGACGTGCAGGTCGGTGAGGACCAGGCGACGTTCGCCGAGGACCGCACGGCGACGTTCAACAAGTTCATCAACGCCGTGCCCAACGAGTTCAAGGTGCTCGCGCAGACCCAGGCCCCGTATCGGATCATCGCGCCGGGCAGCGATCCGAGCTTCCGCGCGGGCGGGGTCAACGCGAACTACTTCACCGCCTACGCCAGCGCCAACGGGATCAACGCCCCGACGTCGGACATCTTCGGGTGCGCCGGCGTCCTGGCCAACGACCCCGGCCACTGCGCCGCGCTCAACCGGCACGTCGCCCACCTGCCGCAGTCGCAGTGGTCGACGCCGAGCCTGTACTACCAGGCGGCGCCGGCGAACTACTACGCCAAGTTCTGGCACGACCACGCCATCAACGCCCTGGCGTATGGCTTCCCCTACGACGACTACGCCGGGCAGTCGTCGTTCATCTCCCACGGCAACCCGCAGTACCTGCTCATCGCGGTGGGCTGGTAGTACCGAGACGCCCAGCGGCGACCCGTCAAGCCGGGTCGCCGCTGGCGCTTGTTGCCTAGGAGTTGCGCTCGGTGTAGGAGCTTTCCGTCCACGACTGACGCTGGGCGGTGCCGTCGTCCGAGCGGACCACGCCGTCCTCGTCCGGACCGTGCTCGGCCTCGGCCTTGTCGAGCTTGGCGTCGGCCTCCTCGCGGACGGCCTCCATTTCCTTCTTGATGTCGTCCATAAAGCTCATGGGGTCCCCTCCTCGTTTGGTTGTCGTTGAGATTCCCCGGTGTTCACCTGCCAAAACAACGGCCAAATGGACTAAAGCGGTGGCGTTTCACCGACAATACGCAAGATGCTGGTCCGGTGATCGAGCTTCGAGTTCTCACCCCCGACGACTGGAAGGACTTCCGGGCGCTGCGGCTGGCCGCCCTGACCGAGGCGCCGTATGCGTTCGGATCGACCCTCGCCGGCTGGTCCGGCGAGCGTGACCAGGAAGAACGCTGGCGCACTCGGCTGTGCATCCCCCGCTCGCTCAACCTGCTCGCGGTGCTTGACGGCGTCCCGGTCGGGATCGCCAGCGGCGTGCCGGCCGAGGCCGGCGAGACCGAGGTCGAGCTGATCTCCATGTGGGTCAGCCCGGCCGGGCGCGGGCGCGGCGTCGGTGACGCGCTGGTGACCGAGATCGAACGCTGGGCGCGCGGCGCCGGAGCACGTGCGCTGCGCCTCGCGGTGGTCCCCGACAATCCGCATGCCATCCACTTGTACGAGCGAAGCGGCTTCGCCGCGACCGGGGAACTCGGGGACCTGATGCCCGACGGGGTCCGCCGGGAAGTGATCATGGTGAAGCCCCTGACCCCGTAGGGTGAATTTGGTCCCGCGCGGTATTGTCGCTAGTCCATGCCCGACAACGGTGGACATGGGCGGCGACAATCGGATTGTGGGGCTTGGGGTGCGTGTCCGAATCCAGGTCGAGGGCGAGGACCCGGAGGCCCTTCGATCGCTGCGCGGCTTCCTGCACGAGGAGCCGGCCGCGCGCCGCAGCGCCGACCTGAGCTGGGCCAAGGCCGAGTCGAGCCAGCAGATGGGCGTGCTCATCGACGTGCTCACCCTGATCCTCGGGACCGGCTTCTCGGCGTCCCAGCTCGTCATGACGATCGCCAACTGGCGGCGGGCCCGCCACCCGGCGCCGATCGTCACGATCAGCCAGGACGTCGGCGACGGCCGGACCATCCGGATCGAGACGTCGGATCCGGCGATTCTCGCGCAGGCGGTGCGTGAGCTCGAATCGAGCTGACCGTGGACGAGCTGGCCGATCCGCAGACGTCGCAGGTGGTGCTGATCGGCGCCGCCGAATACCAGCACCTCGACGCCCTGCCGGCGGTCCGGCGCAACGTCACCGACCTGTGTGCGGCGCTCGTCGACCACGCCCTTTGGGGGATCCCCGAGGACCGCTGCCAGACGGTGGTCGACGAGGTCAGCCCGACCGCGGTCGGCCGCGCGGTGCGCCAGGCGGCCGCCAGCGTCGGCCCCGACGGGCTGCTTCTCGTGTACTACGCGGGCCACGGCCTGATCGACCCGGCCGACGGCAACCTCATCCTCGCCCTGCCCGAGTGCGAGCCGGAGGTCCCGCACGAGGCCGGCCTCCCCTACGAGTGGATCCGCCGCGCCGCCGCCGGCAGCAGCGCGCCACGCCGGGTCGTGATCCTCGACTGCTGCTACGCCGGCCGGGCCAGCCCCGAGATGGCCGCCCAGACCACCCCGACCGACGCCGTCGCCGACCGGGCCGAGATCGACAAGACCTGCCTCTTCGTGTCGGCGCCGGCCAATCGGACCGCGGTCGCGCCGGAGGGCGAGCCCTACACGGCCTTCACCGGCGAGTTGCTGCGCGTCATCCGCGCCGGGCTGGTCGGCGGCGAGCCGCTGCTGACCATGGATGTCATCTGGCGGCAGGTGCGCGCGGCGCTGTCCGCTCGCGGGTACGAACGCCCGGAGCTGCGCGAACGCAACTCCGGCGGCAGCATCCCGCTGGTGCGCAACGCGGCCGCCCGGCGCGAGAACCTGACCGGCGCCATCCTGGTCGCCGACCCGACCGCGGCCGACGCCGACCTGCACCAGGCCTCGATCCTGGTCCTGCGCCACGACGCGACCGGAGCGCTCGGAGTGCGGCTCAACGGGCGGCTTATGGCGCTGCCAGACGAGTTCGGCGCCGACTGGCGGGAGCGCATCGGCGAGCCGGCTCGGGTCCGCGATGGCGGCCCCATCGCCCGCGACGGCTTCATCGCGCTCGCGCTCATGCGGCCGGGCACGCGGCCGCCGCTGCGGTTCACCACCGTGCGCGGCCGGCTCGGGGTGCTGTCGCTGTCCATCGAGCCGGAGACCGTGCAGCACACGTTCGCGTGGGTGCGGTTGTTCTCCGGGTACTTCGGGTGGGGCCCCGGCGAGCTCGAGTCGTACGTGGATAGTGGAGCATTGAAGTTGACCGATCAGCGACCGTTTGGATGGTTCTGAGCCGATGCTGCCCGACCCGCCCGCGGAGGAGCGCCTCGTCGCCCGCCTCATGGCGTCGCTGCGCAACGAGGAGCAGGTCACGCTGATCCTCGGCTCGGGGATCGGCGGGGACGCAACCCCGCGGGTGGCCAACGTCCTGCGCCTGGCCGAGCAGTACGCGGCCGGGCGCAGCGACAACGGCACGTTGCGGCGGGCCCTCGAGCAGGCCCGCGACCGCGCCGAGGGCAACTCGCCGACCGCGATCTACACCGCGTACCGCCAGGTCTTCGCCTCGTGGGTGTCAAGCGACGAGTTCGACGTGATCGTGCAGCAGGCGGTGCTCGAGAAGTACCGGCCGCCGGATCGCATGGCCACCCCGCTCGCGACCCACGGCATCTGGCAGCGCGTGGCCGGCGACCTTGGCGAGTGGCTCGAGCGTGACCTCGGCTCCTGGCTGCTGTCCCCGGCGATCGAGGCGCTCGGCGCGGTCCTCGCGCGGCTGCCCGGCCCGTTCGACAACCGGATCATCACCACCAACTTCGACCCGCAGCTCGAGGTCGCCATCCGGAGCGCGAACGGCCGGGCGATCAGCACCCCGCTCGACGCCGACGGCCACTACGACCGCACTACCGCGTACGAAGGGGCGGTCCGAGTCTTCCACGTCAACGGCTTCTGGCGACCGATCGACGACGACCACGCCACGCTGATCCACGACCCGACCCGGTTCACCGGCAAGCAGGCGATCGGCCCGATCGCCGAGCTGATCACCGGCGACACCGTCTGCGTCATCGGGACCAGCGACTGGGCCGGTGCCGTCTCCAAGGCGCTGATCGAGGTCGCCCGGCTGCGGCGGCTGACCATCCTGTGGGCCGCCCACCCGGTCGACGACGAGGAGGCCATGCGCCGCTGCGCCCAACTGGTGAACGAGGGCGTACCGGCGGTCGAGGGCTACTCGGGTGTCGACAGCGAGCGCCTGTTCACGCTGCTGGTTCGCGAGCTGCACGTAACCGTCATCCCGCGGACCGCCGGGCCGCGTCACCGGCTGCGCCACCCGATCTGGGAGCGCGAGTTCGTCTCCCACCCGGACAGCGCCACCCCGTCGACCATCCTTGGTCTGCTGCGCCAGCTCGAACGGCGCTTCGGCTGGCGGTTCCAGCCGGCCTCGTCGGGCACGCCGAGCCTGATCTTCTGGCCGGTCCGGCTGCGCGCCCAGGCTTCGGTCATCCACATGGCCCAGGCGCTGGCCGCCGGCGCGCTCGCCCAGCGCGGCGCCGGCCTCGTTGTCTCGCTCGACGACTTCGGGCTGCGCGACCCGCAGGCGACCCGCACGCCGTTCGAGGCCGACCTGCGCCGCTGGATCGCCCACACCGGCCCGGACGTCGAGCCGGAGTTCGTGTCGCTGTCCCACTTCATCCGCGAGCAGCGAGAGAACCCCTCGGCCGAGCAACTGCTGCGCCCGGTCGACCCGTGGACGGTCGCCCGCGAGTTCTACGGCGACCACAACCCGTCGCTCTACAGCGTGCTGGCCGCGATCAAGGCGGTGCCCAACGTCGCCCAGCACGAGCTCGAGCCGAACGCCTGGCCGATCGTGCAGGCGCTGCTGCGCAAGAACGCCAACCGGTTGCTCACGCCGATGACCATGTGGTCGTTCCTGCACCACCTCATGCTGCGGTACCCGGCGCAGTCGATCATGACCCTCGGCGGTCGCGACGAGGCCCTGTTCTGGGAGCAGTGGCGCGAGGTCTACCGCTTCGGGATCGCCCAGCTCTACAACCCGCACATCAAGAGCCTGTCGAACAAGTCCGAGATGCTGCGCTGGTCGTCGGTGGAGGACCTGCGTATGCACCTGGCCGACGTCAGCGAGCTGCCCGGCTGGGACGAGGACGGCAGCTACGTGCCCTGGCTGTACCAGAACGCGCTGCTCCTGCCGATCTACCTGACCGAGGCCGAGCCGCCGGTCACCGGCGACGTGCCGCTCGACTCATGGGCGGCGTTCATGGCCGCGCTCGACTCCGGCCTGCCCGCGCTCGACGTGCTCGCCGAGCAGGCGACCCTGCTCTACCGCGGCCCGACTGTCGAGTAGCCATCGTCACTTCGCTCGATGTTGCTCGCGCCGGTAGCCTCAAGGTATGGCGTACCCGCGAACGGTGACCCGCCCGCGAACGAAGCCGACTGGCGATCTTGGGTCACTCGCCCGGCAGTGCGTTCCTGTCCTCGGCGCGGAGCTGACGGCCTACCTGGCCGGCGCCGACTCCCTGGGGCAGTTCGAACGCTGGCTGACCGGGTCTGAACGCTTGCCGAGAGAACTGGCGGCCGTGCGCCTCGCGGCCGGAGCCGAGATCATCCGCATCTTCGGCGCGGAAAACATCTTGTCCATGGTCGGACCGTGGCTGCGCGAGATCGGCGAATACGCCAAGGCCCCGGCCCGGATCATCCGGGCGGCCGGATTCGACGACGACGCGATCAAGGACGTGATCCAGGCCGCGATCTTCTGGGTCAACGGGCACCGATCGGCAGCGGCCGCGTAGGAGCGCCGAGCGTGCCGTTCAGGTAGCGGCTCGCGTGCCCCTCCAGATCCACGTGCTCCCGAAAGAGCCGGAGCACGTGGGAGCGAGCGCGAAACCGCGGTACGCGCGCCACGATCTTGGTGCCGGGTTGCGTGCTCTCCACGCTCAGCTCGCCCCGCGCACTGATCAGCAGCGTCGAGTTGGGCGCCCGATGGGTGCTGGTCAACCGGATGTCGATCGGGACGCCGTCGGCGGCCGACCGCCGGACCAACTCGGCCAGCGTCGCCTGCGTGTCCGGGCCGGCCAGCAGCCTTTCGCCCGCCGGCCGCGCCGCCTTTCCCACGGGTACGACCTGATGCAACGCCCAGGTGGTCACCCCGAGGTCGACGAGGGCGTCGCGGAAGCGCAGCAGCCCATCCAGGTCCCCGTTGCGGACGGTGACCACGGTCTGCACGCTGGTGGCGAGACCGGCCCCGACCGCACGGCGGACCGTGTCGTGCGCGTGGGCGTGGGCGCTGGTGCCGAGCGGCAGGTAGCGCCGGTTGATCGGCCGGAGGGCGTCGTTGACGCCGGCGGCGATGGAGTCGATGGAAACGCGTACGTGGACCGAGTACCGCTGAAGGACCTTGAGGATTCCCGGGAAGTCACCGACCCCCGAGGTGTCCAGCACCACGGCCTTGTCCTCGGCGAGCGCGGCGATCAGGCGCTCGGCCCGGGCCGGCCGGGCCAGCGGCTCGCCGCCGGTCACCACGCCGACCATGGCCGGGGTCGCGGCCGCGACGCGGGCGACCTCGCGGAGCCACCGGTCGTTCTCGCTGTCCCGATAGCCGATCATGAGGTCGTCGGCGTGGCAGTACGTGCAGCGCAGCGGGCAGTGGGCGGTGGTGAAGCAGTTGATCACCAGCGGGCGGGCGCTGAGCGGCAGCCGGTCGAACGCACCGAGCAGCGACCGCCCGTCGACCGCCCGCGGTCCGTCGTCCAGCTGGTCGAGCCGGCGCAACCGCTCAAGATCTTCGGCGTCTTTCGGTTTGCGGGCGCCGAGCAGCAGGTCGGTGTGCGGCCGGTCGAGGGCGAAGAAATGGTCGCGCCGGGGGACGTAGACGATCGCGCCGAAGGGCTCACGTCGCACACGCACGCCGGTCATCAGCCGTCCTCAAACAGCGCAGGAATCGATGGTCGCGATCTTGCACGTGGCGGTCACGGCGCGCAATCGCCCGGGCCGCTTTTCCGGTGACGGACGGGTAAATTCGCGCCAACTGTAAAAGGCAATTACACAGCGTCAGTTGGCTGCGCGTGGTCTTTTGCCCAGACGGCGATCTCGGTGCGCCGGCCGGCGCCCAGCTCTCCGGCGAGCGCGGCGAGCAGCGTGGCCCGGTCGGCTCCCGGGATGTCGATCGGGGCCGTCCGCTGGGCCCGCCGGTACAGCTCGACCGCCTCCCGGTGCGACGACATCGCGACGGCCTCGACCGCCGCCGCCAGTGCGTGCCGGTGGGCCTCGGCCGGGCGGCCGGCTCGCTCGTAGTGGTCGCTGACGACGGCCTCCCGCAACCCGGCCATGACCGCCGCGCCGGCGACTCGGGCGTGCAGGTCCCGACGCCGGTGCGGGGGCAGGTCGGCGTAGAGCGCGTCGCGGATCAGGGCGTGGCGGAAGTCGTACGACGGATGGTCGCCGCGGGGCTGGACGAAGAAGCGGTCGTCGAGTTCGCGCAGGC